>Ga0187893_10000667_pt1 | contig 87392 bp, 92 predicted proteins | sample MA1701074metaG_FD_139574 | JGI IMG/M metagenome (GOLD analysis project Ga0187893, IMG submission 139574) | White microbial mat communities from a basaltic lava cave in the Kipuka Kanohina Cave System on the Island of Hawaii, USA - MA170107-4 metaG ... | reverse complement strand
GGAGCGCCCGCGTGAGAAGGGTGGCGTCCCGGGCCAAGTAGTACCGGTAGACCCGCGGGACCGAGAGGACCCATTGGCGAACGGGGACGCGCGGGAAGACGTTGTCGACCAGGTGGGCCGCCGTGTCCGCCATGCGCCGACCGGCGCAGGAGGGGCAGACCGCCCGGCCCTTTCAGGAAAAGGCCACCAGCATGTCCAGCGTGCACTCGGGACAGCGGACCCGCGCGAAGCCCTTCGCCAGGATCCCGCACGAGAGGTAGCGCCGGAACTCCTCCCGGACGTACTTGGGAAGGACCCGCCCCTCCTCTGCCCGGGCGTCGGCCCGCGCGAGGAAGGTGTTCAGGTTCTCGAGCACCGCCCGGTAGAGCGCCGTCTTCTCCGGCTCCCGCCTCCGCCAGGCTTCGGCGGGGCCGGCCCGGCCCCGGTACTCGCCCCTGTCCACGACACGCCCCGCCGCAAGGGGCGTGCCGCGGCGCTTTCGGCGAAATCGCACCGGAATCGCGGGTCGACCCCCGGCGGTGTTACGTTTCGTAACGTCGCCAGCGCCCCACGTATGTGACTCATTCCGTCACAGTCGGACGACTCCCCTTCCGGCCGGACCGGCTGCCCGCAGTGCTGGCATCGCGGCCGGGCGGGCGGGGAGGAGCGGCCGCAGCAGGCGCAGCGCCAGAGGATGCCGTCGGCGTCGCGGATCGGCCCCACGGGCTTCTCCAGCGGAACCCCCAGGATGCGCCTCCACACCTCGACGAAGGTTCTCGAGGCATCGCCTGGTCGCCCGACCCGTCGACCCTGCGGTCGTTCGAGAGCACCACGCCGCTCCATCCCGTCATGACGGAGCCCTCCCTCCGGAACGACGCGATGTCCACGCGCCCCGCCGGCCCTTGAGCATCACGGTGACCGTGTAGGACTCGACCTGGTCCGTCGTCCCGTGGAGGAAACTGAAGGCGGTCGGCAGGCTCGAGAAGTCGTATTCGACTGGCCCCTCCCGTGACGTCCATCTTGACCCCCTCGTCCCGCCCCTGTCATACTGGCTCCCCTGATGCGGAAGAACCTCACCGCGGTGCTGGCCCTGGCGTTCGCGGCGGCGGCCTGCGATTCCAAGCCCCCCCCGGCGCCCCCCGCCCCCGTGAAGAAGAAGGCCAGCGACCCCGAGGTCGTGCGCGAGATGCGGGCGGCGGTGCGCTCGGGCTTCCAAGACGAGGCCGCCGTCGTCGCGATGTTCGCCGAGGAGCGCTACGAGCCCGGCGAGCTCGACCCCGCGGAGGTGAAGGCCGCGGTCTCCAAGGAGTTCGCCGCGCTTCGCGAGGAGCGGAAGACCTGGCCGGCCGAGACCGACTGCGACCGCCTGACCCAGGTCTTCAAGGCCCTGGCCGGCCGCGGCGTCATCGCGCTCGAAAACGCCGGATACACCCAGAGCGACGGGCAGGACGACGTGGCGCAGGCGTTCGACTCGGCCCCCGACAAGAGCAAGCTCACCGGCTACTGCTTCTACCACGGCCAGGACGTGGAGCGGGCCGTGAACGGGGAGGGGCTCCACCTCTCCTTCGGCGCGCTCGACCCCGAGAAGGAGGAGTCCCAGGGCCCGCTCGTGGGGAAGATCGTCGTCGAGGAGCTCGAGAAGCGCGGCCTGAAGACGGTCTGGGACAGCACCTTCCAGACGCGGATCCACATCCCCAAGTTCGACTGGAAGCGGCGGTCCTGAGGCTCAGCGCCCCTCCCGCGCCATGTCGTAGAGCGCCTTGATGTAGCCGATCGAGTAGGCCCAGCCGGCCTGGCGGCCCGCGCCCATCGCGGGGACGTGGTCGGCGATCAGGATGCCGTCGAAGCCCGCCTCGACGAGCGCCCGCATCACCTTCTTCATGTCGGTGTAACCGTCGTCCACGAACGTCTCGACGAAGCGCTGCCCGGGCGCCGTCACGTTCCGGAAGTGGATCTTCCAGAGCTTCCCCATCCGGCCGAACTCGCGGATCGCGCCCACGACGTCGCGGCCCATCGCCGCCCCGCCTTCCATCCACGTGCCGCAGCAGAGGCAGACGCCGACCTGCCTCGAGTTCGCGATCTCGAGCGCGCGGACGTAGCCCGCGAAGTTCCCGAAGATGCAGCGCGGGACCCCCGCCAGCTCGAAGACCGGCGGGTCGTCCGGATGGATCCCGATGCGGACGCCCGTCTCCTCGGCGACCGGGACCACCTTCCTGATGAAGTAGGTGTAGTTCTCCCAGAGCTCTTCGGGGCTGTACTTCCGCCCGTGGGAGAGCGGTCCCTCGAAGACCTTCCCGTCCCAGTGGCCCTTGGCGGTCGCGAGGTCGAAGGTCCGGGCCGAGGCCCCGCCCCGCGTCGTCCCGCGCTCGGAGCTCCAGATCCCGTTCCCCATGTGCGCGTAGGTCGTGTAGAAGATGCCGGCCTTGGCGAGGTTCCGGAGGTACTGCTTGTACTCGGCGATCTTCTCGTCGCGGCCCGGGAGGTTGAGCGTCACCTCGGGCATGTTGTGGACGCTGGAGTTCCCGATGTTGGCGACCGAAAGGCCGGCGGCTTCGACCTTCTGCTTGTGCGAGGCGAAGGTCTCGTAGGTCCCGCCCCGGGTCGGGATGCTGACGTAGCCCACCCCGAGCTGCTTCGCGAAGACGAGGTCGTCGTCCGTGAAGTTCCCGGGGATCTGGAGCGAGATCTTGATCCCGCCGGACGGCCGCTCCGAGGCGCGCTCCGGCGAGCGCGCGCAGCCGGCCAGGGCGAGCGTTCCGCCGGCCAGGAGCCTCGCGAAGTCGCGGCGACCGAGTTCGTTCTCCATGGCGTGTCCCTCCCCCGCCTAGTTTAAGACGCCCGGTGGGACGACGCCAGTCCTTAGGGCGAGTCCTCCCGCGGCCGAAGGCCGGGGGCGCCGCGGTAGATCCACTGGAGGAAGGTCCGGAGCTCGGCGCGCGTGAGGTCGGGGGCGCCCTTCGGGGGCATGACGCCCTTCTGGTCGCGGCCGCGCGTGACGAGCTCGACGGCGTAGCTGGCCGAGAGGTCGCCCGGGACGACGGCGGGCCGCTGGGACTCGCCGCCTTCCAGGATCTCGGCGACGGCGTCCAGGCGGAGCTTTCCCTCCTGCTTCTGGGGCCCGTGGCAGGGGATGCACTTGGCCTGGAGGAGGGGGACGATGTCGCGCGCGTACTGCGGGGCCTGCTCGGGAGGCCGCTCCGGCCCCTCGGCGCGGAGGAGCTCGGTCAGGTAGTCGGGTCCGTGGGTGAGCGAGCCCCCGTCGTGGCCGGTCCAGACGAGCGTCCCGAGTCCTCCCGCGAGGAGGAGGCCGTAGAGAGGCTTCCCCGCGCGCAGGCCGCGACGGTCGTGGAGGCCGCGCGCGACGGCGGCCGCGAGGCAGATCGCGGCGGTGCTGACCCCGAGCTGCTGGTGGCGCTCGAGGAGCTCCGGGTCCCACTCCGCCTCGCGCGCGAGGAAGTAGCCGAGGATGGAGCCGAGGACGGCCGTCCCCGCCGCGCCCCAGAGGAGGACTCCCCGCGCGCGCGCGCGATCGGGGGCGCCGCGCCGGAAGGCCAGGACCTCGACCAAGGCAAGCGCGACCAGGAAGCCGATCGGGAGGTGGACGACGACGGGATGGAAACGCCCGAGCGCCGGCCGGAGCGTACCCGGCGGGCCGAGGTCGGAGAGCCAGGCGCCCGCGGCCAGGGCGGCCGCGAGCAGCGCCGCCGCGGCCAGCGGTCCCCGGACGGGGCGGCGTTCCGGCTCCACCCGCTAGCGCCGGCCGCCCTCGGCCCGGCCTCCGGGGAAGGCGAGCTCCTGGGCCGCGGTCTGGACCAGGGGCTGCGGGACCTCGAGGCGCGTCTCGACCGGCCAGCCCTCGGCGGAGACCTCCGCCGTCCCGCTCAGGTCCTTGGGCCCGAAGACGTGGTTCGGGTTCCGCTGGAGGAGGTTCTTCGAGTCGACGTAGAAGCGGAGCTGGTAGCGGCCGGGCGGGAGCTTCTTCGAGGCGCTGACCTCGTCGAACTCTTTCGAGGTCCGGGGGACCAGGACCTCGACGGGGGCCAGCCACTTTCCCTGGGGGCCCGCCCCGCTGATCGCGCTGGCGAAGCGCTCGGCGGAGGGGCGGCCGTTCTCGATCCGGTGGAGGTCGACTTGCATGAGGACGAACTTCGTGGCGGGCACGCCCGAGACCTTGAGCCACTGCTGGGTCCGGACGATCCCGGGGAGGTCCTCCTCTCGCTTGTATTTCTCGGACTTGATCGCGGCGTAGTCCTCGATGAAGCGGATGAACTGCACCCAGGCGCGGTCGCCGACCTTCATCTTGCCGCCGCCCTCGTGCTCGACGAGGAGGCTGGGCTTGGTGACGATCAGGCTCTTCGAGGGCTCCTTGAGGTCGAGGACGCGGGTCTTGAGGAGGTAGTCCATGACCTCTTCGGGAGTCGAGCCGCGGAACCAGAGGATCTTCTCCTCCCCGTGTTTCCTGATCGAGGCGCGCTTGGCTTCCGCGGCCTTCGGGTTGGGCGGGTCGCCCGGGGCGTGGCAGCTCCAGCAGCGCATCCGCTCCGACCACACGTTCTCGACGAAGGACGAGAGGAGCCGGTCCTTGCGCGCGTGGCGGATCACCTCGTCGGGGACCGAGGGACCCACGGGCTTGAGTGGCGGCGCCGCCGCGAGCATCGCGGGGTCCTTCGCCGCCTCGGCGATCCACGCCCGGAAGGCCTCGTACTCCTTCCTCCGGAGCTCCTCGTTGGCCGGGCTGGCCTTCTCCGGCGCCATGCGGATCAGCTTGAGGAGCTTCGACTCGTCGGGGCGCTTCACGTCGACCAGCCCCTCCTTCCGGAGCGAGGCGAAGGTCTCCGCGGGATCCGCCGAGACGTAGTCCTTGAGGTCCACGTTCCCGAGGTGGCACTCCGCGCAACTCGAGGGCTTGGGCGACTTGTAGATCGGGAGGATGCGGTCGCGGAAGATCTCGAGGGCCGCCCCGCCCCCCGACGCGGAGTCCTGCGCGGACGCAAGGGCGGTTCCCGCGACCAGGACGAGCCCCAGGGCGAATCTCATCGTGCCTCCCGTAGTCTACGGATCCTTCGGGGAATACTTCAACACCAGGCGCGGACGGCGCGCCGGCTCGTGGGCCTCCCTCGAGGAGAAGCCAGCGACTCCCTTCGAAGTGTCGCCGAGGATCAGGAAACCGTGGTTGCGGGAAGGGGCGCGGATCCAGGACTGGACGGTCGCCACTCCGGCAGCATTGAGTCGCACGGCGCCCTCGTGGCCGTCGGTCGGTTCCATCGCGCCCAGGAGCTGGGCGCCGCGGTCGGCCGAGCCCCGCGCCCCCGGCTTCGACCAGCGCTTCCCCCGGCCGTACTCCTCCCAGGTGGCCTCGGCCTCGACCCAGGGCTGCTTGGCCTCGTACGCGTGCAGGACCATCCCCTTGGCGAAGGGGATCTTGAGGCTGAGCAGCAGCGTCGCCTCTTCGACCTTGCTGGCCGCGGGGATCTCCGAGAGGTCCCAGCCGACGAGAAGCGCGAGCGACGGCCCGCCGGACTCGAGGACGGGGTCGTCCCCCAGGTTCCGGGCCGGCTTTCCGGCGAAGAGGATCGTGTCGCGCGTGCCCGCGTAGCCGAAGCCGGGAAGCTGGCCGTCCTGCCAGGCGCGGGTCGTCGCGAACGGCGCGGCGCGGAGCGGGGCGTTCTCGGCCGCGACGGCGGCCTGACCCGTATCGACCTGCACGAAGCGGCCGTCGGAGGCGCGCGAGAGGCGGGCCCGGCCGTCGAGGACCTCGAGGCGCGCCTGCCGGTCGTCGGCGGCGAAGCGGAGCGTGGTCCCGGCCGCGCGGACCGCGGCGGCGGGGGAGTCGAGCTGGAAGGGCGCCTCCTTGGGCTGCGCGGCGACGACGGCCTCGACGGTCCCGGCCTCGACGAAGGCGCGCTTCCCTTCCCGGGCGCCGTCCCCGGGCGCCACGTCGCGGAGACGGGTCCCGGGCTCGAGGCGGAGGAGGGTGCCGTCGGGGAAGGCGATCTCGCAACGGCCGCGCTCGGGCCCCGTGGCGAGGGCCTGTCCGAGGAGGAGCGGCTGCCCGGCGCGGAGCGGGAGCCGGTCGGAGCCGTCGACGACGAACGCGGGGCCGTGCGCGCCCTTCACGGTCGCCACGGCGGCGCGGGTCTCGCGCTCGGGCGCGGGCTTGGGGACGGGCGGAGGCTCGGGGGCCGGGGGCGGAGGCGGCGGCGGTTTCGGCGCCGGGGGAGCGGGAGGCGGCGGGGTCTCGACCGGGTCGACGGGCGCCGGCTCGGGTAGCGCGGGAGGAGGCGGAGGCGGCGGGGGAGGAGGCGGGGGCTCGGGCTCGCGGACCGGGGCGGGAGGCGGGGCCGCCGCCTGCCGCTCGGGTTCCGGCGCGGGCTCCGTACGGAAGGCCACCGAGGCCCCGATCGCCACGATCGCGGCCGCGGCCGCGGCGGCCGCGAGGGGGCCGAGGAGGCTGCGGCGCCGGACGCGGCGTCGGAGGGCGTCCACGAACGGCTGCGGGGCCTGGCCCGCCCGGAGACGGGCGCGGAGGGCGCGCTCGAAGCGGTCTTCGTCGCGCCCGAGCGCGATCGAGGCGAGCGCGTGGAAGCGCGCGTCGCGCGCGAAGGCGTCGGCCTCCTCGGGGTCGGCGTCCAGGATGCGCCGGAGCTCGCGGGACTCCTCCGGGTCGAGCTCGCCCGAGAGGGACTTCCCGAGCAGGGCCTCGATGCGGTCCTTCTCCTTCACGGCCGGGTGCCCTCCAGGCGAAGCCCCGCCGTCTCCTCGAGGCAGCGGCGGAGCGCGCGGCGGAGGCGGTGGAGGGCGACGTAGACGGCCGAGACGCTCATCCGGAGTCGGCCCGCGATCTCGGCGCCTGAGAGCCCCTCGGCGTAGTGGGCCAGGACGATCCGGCTTCCGGGCTCGGGGAGCTTCTCCACGCAGCGGCGGACGGCCTCGACCGGGGCGGCCGAGGGGAGCTCGCGGGGCGGCTCGGGCGGGGCGGCTGCGCGGAGGAGCTCGTGCCTTGAGCGCTCGCGCTCGGCCTCCTGCCAGGCGCGCCGGACCCGGTTCCGGACGATGCCGGCCAGCCACGCGCGGAGCTCGCCGCGCGCGGGGTCAAAGCGGGAACCGGACCGGAAGGCCTCGAGGAGGGCCTCCTGCGCCAGGTCGTCCGCGTCCCAGAGCGAGGCGGGCGGCAGGCCGTAGAAGGCCGCGTAGGAGCGGAGCGAGGCGAGGTGCGGCCGGACGAGATCGAGGAACGCCTCGAAGTCGCCCGAACGCCAGCGCGCGATCCGTTCGTCCATGCGGCCCGCTTTCTCCAGTTATTGCACGGGGCGGGCCGAAATCCTTACCGAAAAAGAGAAGACCACCGCAGAGACGCGGAGACGCGGAGAACACGTTCCTCTCTGCGACTCCGCGACTCTGCGTTGGTGCCCGAGGACAAGCCCGAGTCCTACTCCTTGAGCCGCCCGTACTTGCGCAGGGCCTCCCGGAGGCGGTCGTGGGGGAGGGCGAAGACCTTGTTTCCGTTCACGCCCGTCATGTCTCGCCCCGCGACGAGCGAGTTCACGATCGCCTCCTCGGTGGCGTCGACCGTCGCGTCGAAGAGCGGGTTGATCCGCTCATTGGGGAGCATGGAAAGCGAGGCGAGGCCCTCGCCCTTCGAGGCCTCGGGGTTCGCGGTCGAGAAGGCGATGAAGAGGTCGCCCGACGAGTTCCCCGCGGTCCCGCCCACGCGGGCCAGGCCCATCGTGGCGCGCCGGGCCAGGCGCTTGAGCTGGTGCGGGAGGAGGGGCGCGTCGGTCGCGACCACGATGATGATCGATCCCTTGTCGCCCGGGCCCTTCACGCGTTGGAGGTCGGGGATCTCCTTCCCCACGGGGGCGCCCGCGATCCGGAGCTGGTCGCGGCCGCCGTAGTTGGCCTGGACGAGGACGCCGACCGTGTGGTCGCCGGCCTTGCGCGAGGAGGTCCCGATCCCGGCCTTGAAGCCGTGCGCGATCATCCCCGTCCCGCCGCCCACGTTCCCCTCGGCGACCGGGCCGGGACGGGCGCCGTCGAGCGCCTCGAAGACGTGCTCCTTCTTCACGTGGAAGCCGTTCACGTCGTTCAGGAAGCCGTCGTACGTCTCGGCCACGACGGGCAGGCTGAAGTCGCCGGAGTATCCCTCCGTCTTCCCGCGCCGGGCGTTCCACTCGATGACGGCGTCCCGCACGACCCCCACGCTGTGGGTGTTCGTGATGAGCACTGGAGTCCCGAGGCAGCCCGACTCCTCGACCCAGGCGGTGCCGGTCATCTCGCCGTTGCCGTTCAACGAGAACCAGGCGGCGAAGACGCGGTCGCGCGACTCGCGGCCGCGCGGGCAGACGGCGGTCACGCCCGTCCGGACGGCGCTCTTCCCCTCGCCCTTGACGAGCGTGACGTGGCCCACTTCGACGCCCGCGACGTCGGTGATCGCGTTCAGCGGCCCCGGGGTCCCGTCGAACGGGACGCCGAGGTCGCGCGCCCGCTGCGGGGCGACGAGGAGGAGGAGGAGGCAGAGGCTCGTCATCGCTTCACCTCACATCTTCGAGAGGACCTCTTCGAGCGCCGAGGCGGCGCGGTCGCATTCTTCCGGGGTTATCGAGAGGGGCGGCTGGAGGCGGACCACGTTCCCGTAGATCCCGCCCACTCCGACCAGGATCCCGCGCTCGCGCATCGCGGCGCGGACGGCCTTCGCCTCCTTAGGGGCCGGCTCCTTCGTCTTCTTGTCGAGCACGAGCTCGACCCCGATCATGAGGCCGAGGCCGCGGACGTCGCCCGCGAGGCGGGCGCTCTCCTTGAGCCGGCCCAGGCGCTCCAGGAGCGCTCGGCCGCGCGAGGCGGAGTTCTCGACCAGCTTCTCCTCGCGGAGGACGTCGAGGTTGGCGATCGCGGCGGCGCAGGAGACGGGGTTCCCGCCGAAGGTCGAGAGGTGGTCGCCCGGCCGCATGGCCTCGGAGACGGGCTCGCGGGCGATGAAGGCCCCGAGGGGGAACCCGGCGGCGATGCCCTTGGCCATGGCCATGACGTCGGGCGCGGCGCCCGGGAAGTGCTCGACCCCGAAGAGCCTCCCCGTCCGGCCGAATCCGGTCTGGACCTCGTCGGCGACGAAGAGCGCGCCCTCGTCGTGGAAGATGCGGACGGCGACGTCGAAGTACTCCTTCGGGGGGACGATGATGCCGCCCTCGCCGAGGACGGGCTCGGCCACGAAGGCGGCCACGTCGCCCGAGGTCTGCTGCTGGATCACGTCCTTGAGCGCCCGGGCGCAGGCGAGGTCGCAGGAGGGGTATTCGAGCTTGAGCGGGCAGCGGTAGCAGTAGGGGGCGGGCCCGAACCCGATCCCGGGGAGGTAGGGGCCGTTCTCGCGCTTCCGCCCGCGGTTCCCGGTGAGGGAGAGGGTCCCGATCGTCCGGCCGTGGAAGCCGAAGCCGAGGGCGACGAGCTCGTGGCGCTTGGTGGCCTGCTTGGCGAGGCGGATGGAGCCCTCGATGGCCTCGGCGCCCGAGTTCCCGAAGAAGCTCTTCCGGAGCTCGTTCGGGGCGACGCCGGCCAGGCGCTCGGCGAGCTCTCCCACGACGGGGACCGGGTAGACGCAGGAGGCGGCGTGGACCAGCTTCTCGAGCTGCGCGCGGGCGGCGTCCAGGATGCGGGGGTGGCCGTGGCCGGCGTTCACGACCGAGATGCCGCTGAAGCAGTCGAGGTAGCTCTTTCCCTGGTCGTCGACGACGGTCCGCCCCTTCCCGCTCACGACGACGACGGGCTCGACGCCGTCGGCGACCACGGGGAGGAGGAATTGGCGGTAGCGTTCGCGGGTGTCCATCGCGACCTCACAGGCTGGGCGGAGCGTTTACGGAGACCGCCTCGACGGGGGCCTTTCTCCGGTTCCGGAAGCGGTGGGGGCGGCGGCTGTCGAAGAAGTAGGCGTCGCCGGGCCCGAGCACGTGGACCTCGCCGTCGATCCGGAGCTCGAGGGTGCCCCTGAGGACGACGCCCGCCTCCTGCGAGCCGTGGCGGTACATCCCGGGCCCGGTGTCGGCGCCCGGGGCGTAGCGCTCGACCAGCATCTGGAACATCCGGCCCGGGCGGCCGGCGGCGACCTCGCGGAAGGAGACGCCGCGCTTCTGGCCGGAGATCTCGACCAGTTCCCGCGCGCGGTAGACCACCTTTGCAGGCTCCGGCGAGGCCCGGCTGAAAAACTCGCCGAGCGAGGAGCCGAGGGCGTCGAGGATGGTGCGGAGCGTGGCGACCGAGACGTTGGCCCGCCCGCTCTCGAGGCCGGAGAGGAAGCTGACGGCCACTCCCGTCTCGCGCGAGAGCGCGCGGAGGGAAAGCCCCCGCTCCTCGCGGAGCGCCCGGAGGCGCGGGGCCAGCTCACCGTTGCTTGAACTTGTAGACCCAGATCGTGCCATCGTCCTGGCTGTCTCCCGCGGAGTGGATGTAGACGACACCCTGCTCGGAGTCGAAGAAGCCGTTCTTCGGGCGCCGGTCCTTGGCAAGCTTAGGATCGACCTCGAGCTTGCCGTCCGCCCACGCGTTCGTCTCGGGATCGTAGACGTAGATCCCGATCCGCTCGGGCTTGTCGTCGGAGGCCGAGTGCATGACGAGGAGAACCTTGTCGGCGGCCGGCTCGTAGACGAGGACGGCGTTCTTGGTCGGGTAGCTGTTCGAGCCCTGGACGGGCGCGCCCTTGGGCTTCGGGTCGATCCACGCGTTCGCCTTCAGGTCGTAGATCCGGAAGGCGTGGGTCTCCTTGGGCGCGACGGGGTAGCTGCCGCCCCCGATGTAGATCCGTTCGCGCTTGGGGTCGTAGCACGAGACGGCGTCGATACCGAAGGGGGGCTTGGGGCCCGGGGCGTCGACGCGCGACCACCGGTTCTCCTTCGTGTCGTAGAACCAGACGTCGGTCGAGCGGTGGGCGAAAAACGCCTTCTTCATGGGCGGGATGTAGATGAGCGTGTCCCCGAAGCCGCTCCTCGGGGCGGGCGTGCCGGTGCGGAGCCGGTTCCAGCGTCCCTCCTTCGTTTCGTAGAACCACGGGCTCGCGTCGGCGGGCGGGGGCTTGGCCCAGGAGGCGCGCTGGGGGAGGGCCTTCTTCTCGTAGCCGTGGGTGTTCGGCATGCTCATGAAGCGGCGGAGGTCGGGGTCGTAGGTGTTCATCTCGTACCCGTGGACCTGCTGGGCGACGGGGACGCGGCGGCCCTCGGCGTCGGCCTCGAACCCGTCGGCGTCGATCGTGAGCGAGAGCGCCTTCGTGTCGGCGCCGGGGTAGACGCAGACCCAGCGGTGCCCGTTCAGGTCGTAGAACCAGAGGTCGTCCATGTAGCGGCCGTCGGGCTTCGCGTAGCCGTGGACGCCCTCTCCATAGAGGAAGGCGCCGCGGAGTTCGGGGGCGAAGGGCATCTCGCTCGTCCAGCTCCGGCCGCGCGCGCGGCCCCACTTCGGGTCGGGCGCGGGCGGGCCGAGCTCGATCCAGGAGTTCCCGCCCAACGCCGTCACCTTCTCCAGGTGCGGGCCGGGTTTCGAGGGCAGGCCCTCGAGCGGGGCGGCCTGGAGGAGGAGGGCGATCCAAATCGTCATACGCTTGACCTCGTCGAGTGTTCTATATACAGTACGCCCGTTCTGTCAACAGGTTTCGGGAGGCGGCATGGAGACCCTGGCCAACTTCGTGGGCGGCGCCTGGGGCGGGACGGCCGCCGAGGCGCTCCCGGTCGTCAACCCCGCGACGGGGAGGGCGTTCGTCCGCGTCCCCCTCTCCCCCGCGGCCGAGGTCGACCGCGCCGTCCGGGAGGCCGCGAAGGCCTTCCCCGAGTGGCGCCGGACGCCGGCCGGCGACCGGGTCCAGGTCCTCTTCCGCCTCAAGGCCCTCCTCGAGGCGAAGCAGGACGAGCTCGCCCGCGCGATCACCGACGAGTGCGGGAAGACGCGGGCCGAGGCGACGGGCGAGCTCCGGCGCGGGATCGAGAACGTCGAGGTGGCCTGCGGGATCCCCCTCCTCATGCAGGGCGTGAACGCCGAGGACATCGCCCGCGGGATCGACGAGACGATGGTCCGGCAGCCGCTCGGCGTCGTGGGCATCGTCACCCCCTTCAACTTCCCCGCCATGATCCCGCTCTGGTTCCTGCCCTACGCGGTCGCCTGCGGGAACACGGTCGTCCTCAAGCCGAGCGAGAAGGTCCCCGTCACGGCAGACCGGATCGTCCGCCTCCTCGCCGAGGCGGGGCTCCCCCCGGGAGTGGTCAACCTCGTCCACGGCGGGCGCGCCACGGTCGACGCGCTCTGCGACCACCCGGAGGTCCGGGCGATCAGCTTCGTGGGCTCGGCGCCCGTGGCGCAGCACGTCTATGCCCGCGCCGCCGCCTCGGGCAAGCGCGTCCAGTGCCAGGGCGGGGCGAAGAACCCGGTCGTGGTCCTCCCGGACGCCGAGATGGAGATGGCCGGGACCATCATCTCGGACAGCGCCTTCGGCTGCGCGGGTCAGCGCTGCCTGGCCACGTCGGTCGCCGTCACGGTGGGCGAGGCGCGCGGGCCCTTCACGGAGGTCATGGCCGAGGCCGCCCGGAAGCGGGTGGTGGGCTACGGCTTCGACCCCGGCGTCCAGATGGGCCCGGTCATCAGCGCCGAGAGCCGGGCCAGGATCGAGGGCCTGGTCGGGAAGGGCCTGGCCGAGGGGGCCTCGGTCGTCGTCGACGGCCGCGCCGCCCGGGTCGATCGGTACGAGGAGGGCTTCTTCGTCCGGCCGACGATCCTCCGCGACGTCCCGCCGGGCGGCGAACTCGCCCGGACCGAGATCTTCGGGCCGGTCCTGTCCCTGATGCACGCGAAGGATCTCGACGAGGCGATCGCGCTCGTCAACCGCTCCAGCTTCGGGAACCAGGCCTGCCTCTTCACCCGGAGCGGCGCCGCCGCCCGGAAGTTCCGCTACGAGGCCCAGGCCGGGAACCTGGGAGTCAACCTCGCGGTCGCCGCGCCCATCGCGACCTTCCCCTTCAGCGGCTGGAAGGGCTCCTTCCTGGGCGACCTCCACGCCCAGGGTCGCGACGCCATCGAGTTCTACACCGACAAGAAGATCGTGATCGAACGCTGGCCCCCGGAATGGTCCCGAACTTTCTAGTCACATTCCAGCGTCGCTGTTTCGTGACGCGTCACGAATCAGCGTCGCTGTTTCGTGACGCGTCACGTTTCAGCGACGCTGTTTCGTGATGCGGGGGAGGGAGCGATGAGGGCGGTGGTGTTGGGGGGCGTCGGCGAGCCTCTCCGGGTCGAGGAGATCCCGCGGCCGGAGCCCCGGGAGGGAGAAGTCCTGCTCCGCGTGGCGGCCTGCGGCGTGTGTCACTCCGACCTCCACGTGGCCAAGGGGGAGCTCAAGTTCCCCCTCCCCTGCGTGCCGGGACACGAGATCTCGGGCACCGTCGAGGCCCTCGGGCCGGGCGTGGCGGGGCTCCGGCCGGGCGAGCGGGCGGTCGCGAGCTTCATCATGCCCTGCGGGCGCTGCCCGTCCTGCGCCCGCGGCCGCGACGACCTCTGCGAGCCCTTCTTCGCCCTGAACCGCGGGAAGGGCGTCCTCTACGACGGGACGAGCCGGCTCCGGCGCGCCGACGGCTCCACCCTCGCCATGTACAGCATGGGGGGACTCGCGGAGTACGCCGTCGTTCCGGCGACAGACGTCTTCCCCATCCCGGAGGCGCTCCCGTTCCACGAGTCGTGCATCCTGGGCTGCGCGATCATGACCGCCTACGGCGCCGTGAAGAACCAAGCCGCCGTCCGGCCCGGGGAGACAGTGGCGGTCGTCGGCTCGGGCGGCGTGGGATCGAACGTCCTCCAGCTCGCCCGGCTCTTCGGCGCGGGCGAGGTGATCGCGGTCGACGTCCGCGACGACAAGCTCGAGGCCGCCCGCAAGCTCGGCGCCACGCGCGGCGTGAACGGCTCTAAGGGCGACGCCGCCGAGCAGGTGGCCGCCCTCACGGGCGGGAAGGGAGTGGACGTCGCGATCGAGGCGCTCGGCCGCCCGGAGACGGTCGGGAGCGCCTTCCAGATGACCCGCGACGGCGGCCGGACGGTCGTGATCGGCCTGGCGGCCGGCGCCGCCGCCGCCTCGATCGAGATCACTCGCCTCGTCCGGCGCGGGATCCGCCTCATGGGCTCCTACGGCTGCCGAGTCCGGACCGACATGCCGGAGCTGGTCGCCCTCGCCGCGCGGGGCCTCGTCGACGTCGCCTCGCCCGTCACCCGCCGTTACCCGCTCGACGGGGCCGACGAGGCCTACCGGGCGCTCGCCCGAGGGGAGATCGTCGGCCGCGCGATCGTGACCCTCTGACGGAGGACGCCATGGGATTCTCGCGCCGCGACCTCCTCTCGGCCGCGCCCCTCCTGGCCCTGGGCTGCGCGGGACGGGAGACCCGGAGCCCCGCCGACCCGTGGAAGCCCGACCTCGTCCTCGTCCGGGGCGACGTCGTGACGATGGACCCCCGGCAGCCGCGCGCGGAGGCAGCGGCGGTCAAGGACGGGCGCTTCCTGGCCGTGGGAAGCGACGCCGACGTCCGGCACCTCGCCCGGGCGGGAACGGAGGTGGTCGACCTCGGCGGGAAGACGGTGCTTCCCGGCCTGATCGACGCCCACACCCACGGGGCCTACTCCGGGAAGATCAACTTCCTCCAGGTGGACCTCGACGTGGCCACCCTCGCCGAGCTCAAGGAGCGCCTCCGGAAGAAGGCGGCCTCGCTGCCCCCCGGAACCTGGATCCGGGCCGGGAAGTACGACGACACGAAGCTCGACGCCAAGCGCCTCGTCACGCGGCGCGAGCTCGACGAGGCGGCGCCCGAGCACCCGGTCTTCGTCACCCACCGCTCGGGCCACATTTTCATCGCCAACGGCCGGGCCCTCCAGGTCGCCGGCGTCCGGCGCGAGACCCCCGATCCGGCGACCGGGAAGATGGACCGCGACGCCGCGGGCGAGCCCACGGGCGTCTTCCGGGGCGAGGCCGCCGCGGCGGCCGTGTCCCGCCACCTGCCGGCCTTCACGCGGGAGGAGGTCCTCCGGGCGACAATCCTCCAGCTCGAGGCGTTCGCGAAGTCGGGCCTCACGGGGATCCACGACGCCGAGGCCTCGGCCGACGAGCTCCGCGCCTACGCCGACGCCCGGCTCGAGGGGAAGCTCCCCCTCCGCGTCACCTGCATGGTCCGGCAGGAGGAGATCGGCCCGCTCCTCCCGTACGGGATCCGGACGGGCCTGGGGGACGACTGGCTCCGGATCGGCGCGACCAAGATCTCGATCGACGGCGCGATCGCGGGCCGCACCGCCCGCCTCTCGAAGCCCTACGTCGGCCGCCCCGACGACTTCGGAATCCTCACGATGAGCCAGGAGGAGCTCGACGCCAAGGTCCTCGAGGCCCACCGCGAGGGCTGGCAGGTCGGCGTCCACGCCAACGGCGACGTGGCGATCGACATGGTCCTCAAGACCTACGAGAAGACGCTCCGCGCCCATCCCCGGCCCGACCCGCGCTTCCGGATCGAGCACTGCACCCTGGTCAACCCCGAGCTCCTCCGCCGGATCAAGGCCCAGGGCGTGATCCCCACGCCCTTCTGCTCCTACGTCTACTGGCATTGCGAGAAGTGGCCCGAGTACGGCGAGGACCGCCTCGAGTGGATGTTCGCGATGCGCTCCTTCCTCGACCACGGGATCCCCGCGACCGGCGCCTCCGACTACATCCCCGGCCCCTTCGAGCCGCTCATGGGGATCCAGAGCTGCGTCACCCGCCGCGGCAAGGACGGCAAGGTCTGGGGCGGCTCGCAGCGGATCACGGTCGAGGAGGCGATCCGCTGCTACACCCGGAACAGCGCCTATGCCTCTTTCGACGAATCCCGCAAGGGCTCGATCGAGGCGGGGAAGCTCGCCGACCTCGTGGTCCTGGGCGCCGACCCGGCGAAGGCCGACCCCGACGCGATCATGCAAATCCCGGTGGAGGGCACGATGGTCGGCGGTCGCTGGGCGTGGCGGGGCGCGTAGCGCTCAGCGGTCGAGGAGCTGGTTGAGCTCCCGGTAGGGGACCGCGCCCTCGGTCAGGCTCCCGTAGGTGCCCGACTCGCGGAGCTCCCGGGCGATGCGGCGGGCGTGTCCCAGGGCGGACCGCATGGCCCCGGACCCGACGCTCAGGCGCGCGACGCCCAGCCGCTCCAGCTCCGCGACCGGCGGCGCGCCCGCGGCGGCCAGGACGTTGAGGGGCGCCTCGATCGCCCGCGCCAGGCGGCCGATCAGCTCCCCGTCCGCCACGCCCGGGACGAAGACGCCGTCCGCCCCGGCCTCGAGGTAGGCCCGCGCCCGCGCGACCGTCCGGTCGAACCGCGCCCGCTCCGCCCCGACCTCGAGCAGGAAGACGTCCGTCCGCGCGTTGATGAAGAAGTCGACGCCCGAGCGCCGCGCCGCCTCCCGCGCGGCGCGCAGGCGCTCCGCCATGTCCTCGGGGTCGCGGAGCGGCCGGACCCGGTCGCCGCTCGCGTCCTCGAGGTTGACCCCGACCGCCCCCGCCTCGATCGCCGCCTCGACGGTCTGCCGCACGGCCTTGGGGATCGGCCCGTAGCCCCTCTCCATGTCCGCGCTCACCGGCACGCGCACGGCGCGGACGATCCGCGCGACCGCCTTGGCCATCTCGCCGCGGCTGATCCGCTCGCCGTCGGGATAGCCGAGCGAGGCCGCGATCCCCGCGCTCGTCGTGGCCAGGGCGGGGAAGCCGGCCTCCTCGAACACGCGCGCGCTCGCGGCGTCCCACGCGTTCGGGAGGACGAGGAGCCGCGTCCGGTCGTGGAGCTTCCGGAAGGCCTGGGCGCGCCGCTTCTGGTCCATGCGGGGAGACGAGTATAGGGCCCGCGCGAAACGCGTGTCAACGCGCGGCCCGGGCGTATCATAGGCGTCCATGCGACGCGCCCTCCCCGCCCTCCTCCTCGCCCTCGCCTCCTGCGCGGGCCCCGAGCGGCTCCCTCCGGCGGCCGACGTCCCCCTCCGCGGCCTCCAGCGGACGGTCGAGGTGCTCCGCGACCGCTGGGGGATCCCCCACGTCTACGCCCACACGCAGCGCGACCTCTTCACGGCCCAGGGCTACCTCGCGGCGACCGACCGGCTCTGGCAGATGGAGATGTGGCGCCGGGCGGGCGAGGGGCGCCTGGCCGAGGTGCTGGGGCCTTCCGCGATCCCCCGCGACCGCTTCGCGCGCCTCATGAAATACCGCGGGGACATGGAGGTGGAGTGGACGAGCTACGCGCCCGACGCCCGGGAGATCATCGAGGCCTTCGTCGCCGGCGTGAACGCCCGGATCGACCGCGTCCGGCACGACCCGCCGGTCGAGTTCAAGCTCATGGGTTTCGCGCCTGAGCCCTGGACGCCCGAGGTCTGCCTCGCCCGGATGGCCGGCTATGTCATGACCCGGAACGCCGCCAACGAAGTCGCCCGCGCCCAGCTCGTCCGCGCGGTCGGCCCCGAGGCCGCGGCGCGCGCCTGGCCGCCGGACCCCTTCGTCGCCCTCGAGGTCCCCCGGGGCCTCGACCTCGAGGGAATCGACGAGCGGATCCTGGCCGACGCCCGCGCCGCGGGGGCCGCGATCGACCTCCGGAAGGACGAGGGCTCGAACAACTGGACGGTCTCGGGGGCGCTGACCGCCACGGGGAAGCCGATTCTCGCGAACGACCCGCACCGGACGATCGCGATCCCCGCGCTGCGCTGGCTCTGCCACCTCGTCGGCCCCGGCTGGAACGTGATCGGGGCGGGCGAGCCTGCGCTCCCCGGCGTCGCCGCGGGCCACAACGACCGGATCGCCTTCGGCTTCACCATCGTGGGGATCGACCAGCAGGACCTCTACGTGGAGGAGCTCAACCCGGCCAATCCCCTCGAGTACCGGCACGGCGGGGCCTGGACGTCGATGAAGGTGCTGCGGGAGGAACTCCGGGTGAAGGGCCGGGCGCCCGAGCCCCTCGAGCTCCGCTTCACCGTCCACGGCCCCGTGATCCACGAGGACCGGGCGCGGAACCGCGCCTACGCGCTCCGCTGGGTGGGGACCGAGCCGGGGACGGCCGGGTACCTCGGCTGCCTCTCGCTCAACCGGGCGCGCGACTGGGCATCCTTCGTCCGGGCCCTGGAGCGCTGGAAGGTCCCGTCCGAGAACATGGTCTACGCGGACCTGGACGGGAACATCGGCTGGGTCGCCGCGGGCCTGACGCCGGTCCGGAAGGGCTGGTCGGGCCTCCTCCCCGTCCCGGGCACGGGCGACTACGAGTGGCAGGGCTTCCTCCCGGTCGCCGAGCTCCCGCAGGAGTTCAATCCCGCCCGGGGCTACGTGGCGACGGCCAACCACAACATCCTCCCCGCCGGCTATCCCCGCGCCCTCGGATACGAGTGGGCGTCGGACTGGCGCTTCCGCCGGATCGACGAGGTCCTCCGCTCCCGCCGGGGTTTCACGGTCGAGGACTTCCAGGCGCTCCAGCACGACGAGGTCTCGCTCCCCGCCCGGCGCCTGGTCCCCCTCCTCCGGGCCGCGCGTCCGGAGACGCACGAGCTCCGGGAGGCGGCGGGACGCCTCCTCGCCTGGGATTGCACGCTGGGCCGCGACTCATCGGAGGCGGCGATCTTCGAGGTCTGGGTCCGGAAGCTGGTCCCCAGGGTCTGGGCGAAGCGGGCGGCGCCGGAGACGCTCCAGGCGCTCGGGACCCGGCGGTCCCTCGAGCAGGCGATCCGCTGGCTCGAGGAGTCGGCCGGCGACCCCGCGCTGCTCGAGGCGCTCGGGGAGGCGCTGGCGGAGCTCCGGCAGCGGCTGGGCCCCGACCCGTCGAAGTGGCCCTGGGGCGCCCTCCACCGCGCGCAGTTCCTCCACCCCCTCGGAAGGAACGAGGAGCTCCGCGCGAAGCTCGACCGCGGGCCCGTCCCCCGCGGAGGGGACGGGAACACGGTGAACAACACCGGCCCCGGCCCGGACTTCCGGCAGGTGAGCGGGGCCTCCTACCGCCACATCATGGACCTGTCGGACTGGGACCGCTCGGTGGCGACGAGCGTCCCGGGCCAGTCGGGCGACCCCGCGAGCCCGCACTACGACGACCTGCTGCCGCTCTGGGCGGAAGGCCGCTACTTCCCGCTCGTCTACTCCCGCGCGGCGGTGGTCCGGGAGACGCGGGAGCGGATCCTGCTTCGCCCGTGAGCGGGCCGGAGGGTGCGTCGAGCGTGAGCCCGAACGGATAAAGGAGGACGACCATGGCCGTCATCCACACCGCGCGGATCCGCGTCGAGAAGCGGGAAGGCCCGCACCGCGAGGCCTGGATCGAGAGCTTCCCCGAGCCCGTCCACTACGGCCTCCACGGCGGGGTCCGGCACTTCTACCAGGACAAGTACGGGCGCGAGCTCCCCGGCCCCGACCGGCCGACCACGCTCGACCACATCATCGCGGGCGTCGCCGGCTGACTCACCGGGACCCTCGCCGCCGCGATCGCGGCGCGCAGCGTGAAGGTGGAGGACCTCCGCGCGGAGGTCGAAGGCGACGTCGAGGACCAGGAGGGCGTGCTCCGCATCGCGAAGATCCGCCTGACCTACCGGTTCCGCGCGGCGCCGGCGGACCGGCCGAAGATCGACCGGGCCCTCGAGTCCTACGCCCAGGCCTGCCCCGCCTGGCAGAGCGTCAAGGGCTGCATCGACTGCTCCTGGAAGGCCGAGATCGAGGACCGGGCCTGAACCTCTCCCCGACGGACGCCGTCACTTCGCCGAGAGATCGGCGCAGACCAGCTCCCGGTCGTTGCGGGCGTAGACGTGGCGGTAGGCGTAGGCCGGGTGGGACCAGCTCACGCCCCGCCGCTCCTGGTCCCGGGTCGGGTCGAGGAGCCTGCCCCGGGCCAGCTCCTCGAAGCCGGAGGCGGACAGGCGCGCCAGGACGAGCTCGCCCTGGTCCGTCGAGATCCACGCCCGGTCGCCCTTCTCTCCCAGGCGCACGAGGTGGTGGGTGCAGTGGGAGGCCGGGGGCGCCAGCCGCGTCTCCTCCCAGACCCGCCTCCCGGTCAGGAGCTCGAGGCAACGGAGCTCGCCCCGCCCGTGGACGCCGAAGACGTGCCCGTCCAGGATCAGCGGGGTCGGGATCACGCTGTGGAGGGAGTCCGGGCTCCGGGTCTTGCGGCCGTCCCGGCGCCAGATCTCCTCGACCGCGGGCCGGTCGGACCGGAGCCGGAGCAGCGCCGCTCCCACGTGGGCCGTCGTGACGAAGAGGAGGTCCCCCTCGACCACCGGGGTCGGGATCGTGATGGGCCAGGAGCTGCCGGGCATCTCGTAGCTCCAGAGGAGCTCGCCCTTCCCCGCGTCGAGGCCCACGACGCGGTCGGCCAGGAAGAACACGGCCACGCGGCGCCCGGCCTGGTCGATCGCGACGGGGGCGGAGTAGGCGGCCGCGTCGGAAAGGGCCTTCCAGCGGTCCTCACCCGTCCGGCGGTCCAGCGCGACGACGCAGCCCTCCCCCTCGCCGCCGATCTGCGTGAGGAGGAGTTCCCCCTCGATGAGGGGCGACGCGGCGATGCCCCACTTGGGCATCCGGATCCGGTGCTCCTTCCGGAGGTCGCGTCTCCAGAGGAGCTTCCCGGTGGCGGCGTCGAGGCAGTGGAGGTGGCCGGCGGCGCCGAGGGCGTAGGCGCGGCCGTCGTGGACGGTGACGCTCGCCCGCGGGCCGGCGGTGTAGGCGAAGCCCTCGTAGGAGGCGTCGTAGGCGTGGGACCAGAGCGTCGCCCCGCTCGCCCAATCCAGGCAGAGGACCCGCTCGCCCGGGACGGGCTCCTTCACGCGGTCCATGACGTACACGCGCCCCGCGGCCACCGTGGGCCCGGAGTATCCGCTCCCCAGGGGCACCGACCAGCGAAGCGGCACGCGGCCCTCGGGGAGCGTTTCCGCGATCCCGCTCTCGCGCCAGACGCCGTCCCGCCGTGCCCCCCGCCACTGCGGCCAGTCGAGGCCGTCCGGCGGAGGAGGGGTCTGGGCGAGGGCGGGCGCGGTTGCCGCGAGCGCCGCCGCCATGAGCCCGGGGATCATCCTCCTCACAACACTCCTTACGCTCGACCGGGCGGAGGGGGAGGCGTCGATCGGGCGGGCCGGGGACCGACTCGAGGGAACGCCGCCTACTCGGGGAGCCGCTCCGGCGACGGCGGGAACTTCCGGATCGGGGAGTAGCGCTTGTAGGTCTCCCAGACGTCGGGGTCGGGGCCCAGGCGCGGGTCGCCCGTCCGGCGGAGCTCCTCCTCGAGCGCCGCGGCGAGCCGGGCGCGGGTCTCCGCGTGGGCGGGATCGGCGGCGAGGTTCACCAGGCAGGCGGGGTCGGAGCGGAGGTCGAAGAGCTCCTCGGCCGGGCGGCGCTCGACGGAGAGCCGCAGGAGGCGGCCGATCTCCGGCCGCGCGCGCTCGCGGATCATGAGGTCGAGCGTCGGGCAGCCGTCGATGTCGTGGTACGCCCCGTGCGCGCGGCCCGGCTTCCCGTCCTCCCCGAGCGTCGCGGGATCGCCCGCCGGCCAGAGCGCGGGTTTGAAGTTCCGGATGTAGAGGTGGTCCGGGGTCCGGAGCGCGCGGCATGGGTAGCCCAGGTTGTCGGGCCGGGAGGAGGAGTGACGCTCCCGTCCCGAGAAGGCCTTCGTGCGCGAAGGGTCGACCAGGCCCTGCCGGTCGGACCCCAGGACGTTCATCAGGCTCCGGCCCGAGAGCGGCCCCGCCGGCGCCACTCCCGCCGCCTCGAGGATCGTGGGCGCGAGGTCCGCGAAGCCCGCCAGGTCGTCCACGACGCGGCCCCCCGGGACGCGCGGAGGCCAGGCGACCGCGAGGGGGACCCGGATCCCGTGCTCGTAGAGGTTGGCCTTGGCGCGGGGGAAGGCCATCCCGTTGTCGGCGGTCACGATCACGAGCGTGTTCTCGAGCTCGCCGGCCTTCTCGAGCGCCTCCAGCATCCGGCCCAGGTGGAAGTCGAACCACTCGATCTCGATCGCGTAGTCCAGGAGGTCGGAGCGGACCTCCGGGAGGTCGGGCAGGAAGGGCGGGACCTCCGCGTCCTCGAGCTTCTTCCCGGCCTTCAGCCCCGAGCCCCGCTCATAGACCCGGTGCGGCTCCGAGGCGCCGTACCAGAAGCAGAAGGGCTTTCCCGCCGGGCGCGCGGCCAGGAAGTCGGCGAAGTTCGCCGCATAGTCGTTCTTCCCGATCCCCTTTGAGGGCGGCTCGCAGGTCCGCTTCGTGAAGGCCGGCCCCGCCGGGTTCCGCTCCCGGCCGCCCGACTTCCAGTCGCCCGGGCCCCAGCCCTTCCCCGTCATGCCCACCGCGTAGCCCGCCTTCTCGAGGAGGTCCGGGTAGACGGCGAACTTCGAGGAGAACGAGCTCGCGTGGGTCCCCGCGTGCTCCAATTGCCAGTGGTGGAGGCCCGTCAGGAGCGCGGCTCGCGAGGGGCTGCAGCCGGGCGAGCCCGCGAAGGCGTGGCGGAAGAGGACGCCGGCCTTCGCCACGCGGTCGAACGCGGGGGTCCGGACCCAGGCCGACCCGTAGGCCGACGCGTGGATCCACGACTGGTCGTCGCTGATGGCCAGGAGCACGTTCGGCCGCTTCGCGTCCTGGGGGGCGGCGGCGCCCGCGAGGAGGGCGGCGGCCAGGAGGAGGGTCTTCATGAGGATGGAACCTCCCGGGACGCCGCGGAGATGCGGCGAATCAGGCGCCGGCCCCCGGGAGCCGGAGCGCGAAGGCGCTCCCCTTCCCGGGCCCGCTCGAGACGGAAACCGAGCCCCCGTGGAGCTGGGCCACGTGCTTCGCGATCGCCAGGCCCAGCCCCGTCCCCCCGCCCTCCCGCGAGCGCGACTTGTCCAGCCGGTAGAAGCGCTCGAAGACCCGTGCCTGCTCCGCCTCCGGGATGCCCGGGCCGCTGTCGCGCACGAGGAAGACCGTCTCTCCGCCCTCCTCCCCCGCCCGGATCTCGACGCGGCCTCCCTCGGGCGTGTACTTGATCGCGTTGTCGACCAGGTTCCCGAGCGCCCGGTCCAGGAGTTCCGGGTCGGCCCGGAACGCCAGCCCGGGGGGGCCGTCGACGGAGAGCTCGAGGCGCTTCCGCTCCGCCAGCGGACGGAAGGTCTCCTCGAGCCGGGCCAGGACGGGACCCGCCTCCAGGGGCCGGGGCTTGACCACCTCGCCGCTGGACTCCAGCCGCGAGAGCTCGAGGAGGTCCTCCACGAGGGCCCGGAGGCGCCCGACGTTGCGCTCGATGGACTCGAGGAACTCCGGCGCCCGCTCGGGGTCCCGCCACGCCCCCTCGCGCAGCGTCTCGAGGAAGCCCTGGATGACGGTGATCGGCGTCCGGAGCTCGTGGGACACGTTCGCCACGAAGTCCCGGCGGAGCTGCTCGTACCGGTGCTCCTCCGTGGCGTCCCGGGCCACCACGAGGGCCCCCTCCCCGCCCGCCACGGGTCCCACGGAGATCGCCACGATCCGGGGGCCGATCTCCAGGCGCGCCCGGACCGGGACCCCGCTCGCCAGGGCCTCGCGGAGACGGTCCTCGATCGCCGGCACCCGGACGAGCTCCCAGAGCCTGAGCCCGGCCGGGTCGACTCCCAGGCCCAGGAGCCGGCGGGCCGCGCCGTTGAGGCGGGCCACGCGGCCCTCCCGGTCGAGCGCCACGACGCCCTCCTCCATGGAGGACACGAGCGCCTCGAGCTTCGCGGTCTCGGTGCGGATCGAGGCCAGTCGCACGTTGAGCTCGTCGGCCATCCGGTTCATCGCGCGCGCGAGGCTCCCCGCCTCGTGCGGGAGCCCGAGCGGGGCCTTTCTCCCGAGGTCTCCCGCGGCCACGGCCTCCGCCGTCTCCCGGAGCTCGGCCAGCGGCCGCGCGATCCAGCGGGCCAGGAACCAGCTCACGCCGGCGCCGGCCAGGGCGACGAACGCGAACACGACCGCCACGAAGGCGGTGAGCCGACGGAGCTCCGCCTCGACCGGCAAGGACGGGATCGCCACGCGGACGGCGACGCCCGCCGGGTCGGCGGGATCCAGGAGCCTGGCGTGGTAGATCATCTCGGTGCCCAGCGTCCCGCTCCGGCGAACGTGGGTCCCGCTCCCCCGGCTCCGGGCGTCCCGGATTTCCGGGCGGTCGTCGTGCGCTTCCATCGTGGCCGGGTCGGCATGCGAGTCCGCCAGGACCCGGCCGTCGGCGGCCACCACGGTGAACCGGGCGTCGGGGCTCCCCCTCAGGCGCCGGACGGCGTCCGGGAGGCGCGCCGGGCCCGCCTCCCGGACGAGCGCGCACAGCAGTTCCCCCTCGTCGCGGAGCCGGAGCTCGACCTCCTCCCGGAGGCGCTCCCGGGTGGAGCCGGCCACGAGGACCGCGAAGAGGCCCAGGGCCGGGACCTGGAGGGCGAGGAAGGCGGCGAAAAGGCGGCGGAACACGGCTCACTCCCGCAGGCGGTAGCCGACACCCCAGACGGTCTCGATCCGCTCGCCCTGCTTCCCCAGCTTCCGCCGGAGCGAGGCGACGTGGACGTCGACCGTGCGGTCGGTGATCGCGGCGTCCTCGCCCCGGGCGCGGGCGATCAGGTCCTCCCGCGAGAAGACGCGGCCGGGCCGCTCGACGAGGGCGCGGAGAAGGTCGAACTCGGTTGCCGTGAGCTCGACCTTCCGCCCGGCCGAGATGACGGCGCGCTTCCCGGAGTCGACGACGATCCTCCCCGCGCGGATGACCTCCGCCGGGGCGGCCTGTCCCTCGGCACGGCGGAGGAGGGCCTTGACGCGGGCGAGGAGCTCCTTCACCCCGAAGGGCTTGGTCACGTAGTCGTCCGCCCCGAGCTCGAGGCCCAGCACCCGATCGGCCTCGTCGGCCTTGGCCGTGAGCATGAGGAGGGGGACGGCCGCGGTGGCGGGGTCGGCCCGGAGGCGCTTGCAGACCTCCCAGCCGTCCAAGCCCGGCATCATGACGTCGAGGACGACGAGGTCGGGGGAGTGCTGCCGGGCGGCCGCGAGGCCCCTCTCGCCGTCGCGGGCCGTGAGGACGGCGTAGCCCGCCCGCGTGAGGTTGTAGTCGAGCAGCTTCACGAGCTCGGGCTCGTCGTCGATCACGAGCACGGTCCTGGCCATGGCCTACTTCTTCTCGTCGCCGGTCCGCTTCATCTTCTCGTGGTGGTGGCGGACGTCCCGCCCCTGGGCGGCGTAGATCACCTCCTCGGCGACGTTCGTCGCGTGGTCGCCCACGCGCTCGAGGTTGCGCGAGATCAGGATGAGGTCGAGGGCGCGGGGGATGGTCCCGGGCTCGGACATCATGTAGGTCAGGAGCTCGCGGAAGATCTGGTCCTTGAAGGCGTCGACCTTGTCGTCGTCGTCCAGGACCTTCTGGGCGAGGACGGGGTCCTGCCGGACGAAGGCGTCGAGGCTCTCCCGGAGCATGCCGCGGGCCACGTCGGCCATCAGGGGGATGTCGATGAGCGGCTTGAGCGGGGGGTACTTCAGGAGGTCGGCGGTGTTCTGGCAGATGTTGACGGCCTGGTCGCCCACGCGCTCCAGTTCCCCGGCGATCTTGGAGCACATGACGACCATGCGGAGGTCGGCGGCCACGGGGTGCTGGAGGGCCAGAATCCCGATCGCCCGCTCGTCGACCTCGATGTGGAGATCGTTGACCTCCTTTTCGAGCGAAAAGACCTCCTCGTGGCGCGCGGGGCTGCGCTCGAGGAGGCTCTTGACGGCCTTCTCGATCATCGACTCGGCGTTCGCGCCCATCCGGACGAGGCGCGACTTGAGCTCGCCGATCTCCTCCTCGAAGCGCCGGTGGATCATCGTCCTCCTCCCGAAACGCCGCCGCAGGGACGCGGGGACGCGGGCACGCGCCACGGCGCTTCCGCGGCGGGGCCCATCTAGCCGAACCTCCCGGTGACGTAGCCTTCGGTCTGCTTGTGGCGCGGGTTGGTGAAGATCGTCTCCGTACGGTCGAACTCCACGAGCTCGCCCAGCCACATGAAGCCGCAGAAGTCCGACACTCGCGAGGCCTGCTGCATGTTGTGGGTCACGATGACGATCGTATACTCCTTCTTGAGTTCCGTCATCAGCTCTTCGACGCGGGCGGTGGCGATCGGGTCGAGCGCCGAGCAGGGCTCGTCCATGAGAAGCACTTCGGGCTCGACGGCCAGGAGCCGCGAGATGCAGAGCCGCTGCTGCTGCTCCGCGGAAAGCGAGAGCGCGTTGACCTGGAGCCGGTCCTTGAGCTCGTCCCAGAGGAGGGTCGCCCGGAGCGACTTCTCCACCCGCTCTTCGACCAGGCCGTTCCGCGCCCCGTGGACCTTGGGGCCGTAGGCCACGTTCTCGCGGACCGAGAGCGGGAACGGGTTGGGCCGCTGGAAGACCATGCCCACCCGCTTCCGGAGCCGGGCGAGGTCGGTCTTTGGCTCCCGGATGTCCCGCCCGTCCAGGAGGATCCGCCCCGTGGCCCGGAAGCCGCGGATCCCGTCGTTCATCCGGTTCAGGCAGCGGATCAGGGTCGACTTCCCGCAGCCCGAGGGGCCGATCAGGGCCGTGATCCGCCGCGCCGGGACGTCCATGCTGACGCTCTTCAGCGCCTGGAAGGAGCCGTAGAAGACGTCCAGGCCCTCGATCCGGATCTTGGGGTCCAGGGCCAGGCGGCTATCCGAAACGGCCGCTGATGTAGTCATGAGTCACCTTCTCCTTCGGGTTGACGAAGATGCGGCGGGTGGAGTCGCACTCGACCAGGCTCCCTTGGAGGAAGAACGCGGTCCGGTCGGCGCAGCGCGAGGCCTGCATCACGTTGTTCGTGACCAGGACGACGGTGACGGCCTTCTTCAGCTCCTGGAGGGCCTCCTCGATCTTGGCCGTCGAGATCGGGTCGAGGCCCGAGCACGGCTCGTCGAGGAGGAGGACCTCCGGCTCGAGCATCAGCGTCCGGGCCAGGCAGAGCCGCTGCTGCTGCCCCCCGGAGAGCGAGGCGGCCGCGAGGTCGAGCCGGTCCTTCACCTCGTCCCAGAGGTACGCTGCCCGGAGGCAGCGCTCGACCGGGGCGCCCGGGTCCCCCCTCCCTCCCCCGAGCCGCGGGCCGAGAGCCAGGTTCCGGAGGATGGAGCCCGGAAGGGGGACGGGGACGGCGAAGACCATCCCGAGCCGGCGGCGGAGCACCGCCACGTCCACCCGGTCGCGGTAGAGGTCGATCCCCCGGAAGCGGACCTCCCCCTCGCAGCGGAAGGCGGGATCGAGGTCGTTCAGGCGGTTCAGGCTGCGGAGGAAGGTCGTCTTCCCGCCCCCCGCGGGGCCCACCACGCCCAGGATCTCGTTCGGGAGGACCTCGAGCGAGACGTCCCGGAGGGCTGGGTGGTCGCCGTACCAGGCCGAGAAGCCCCGGAGCTCGAGGACGGGCCGGCTCATGTCAGGCGCAGCCTCCGGCGGATGCGCGAGCGGATCAGGATCGCCGCGAGGTTGAGGGCGAAGGTGACCGCCAGGAGGACGAAGACCGTGGAGTAGAGGATGGGTTTCGTGGCCTCCACGTCCGGGGACTGGGTGGTGAGGACGTAGACGTGGTAGCCCAGCTCCATGAACTGGTCGTTCAGCTTGAGTGGCAGGTGCGCGAGGTAGTAGGCGGCGCCCGTGAAGAGGATGGGCGCGACCTCGCCCGCGCCCCGCGAGATGGCAAGGATGGCCCCGGTCAGCATGCCCCCGATCGACTGGGGGAGGACGACGTGCCAGACCGTCTGCCAGCGGGTGGCCCCGAGCGCGTAGGCGGCCTCCCGGTAGCTCCGGGGGACCGCGCGGAGCGCCTCTTCCGTCGCCACGACGACCGTCGGGAGCGTGAGGACGGCGAGCGTCAGCGCCGCCCAGAGGATGCAGGGCTGGCCGAACGTGAGCTGGTCCCCGAAGAAGAGGGCGTCGATCGTCCCGCCCGCGAAGCGGACGAAGATCCCCAGGCCGAAGAGGCCGAACACGATGGCCGGGACGCCCGCCAGGTTCTGGAGGGCGAGCCGGACGAGCCCCACGACCCGCGACTCCTGCGGCGCGTACTCGTGGAGGTAGACGGCCGAGGCCACGCCGAGCGGGACCACGGCCACGGTCATGATCAGGACGAGGGCCACCGTCCCGAAGATCGCTGGGAAGATGCCGCCCCTCCCCAGGTCGGCGCTCGGGGCCTGGGAGACGAACTCCCAGGAGAGGTGGCCCCAGCCGTGGATCGCGATATCACCCAGGATGATCGCGACCATGGCGAGGATGAGGAGGCACGCGAAGCCCGTCAGGCTCGTGAAGAGCCAGCCCACGACCTTGATCCAGCGGCTCATGACCCCGCCGTCGTCGCGATGTGGGGCGAGGCGGTCGGCGGCTTCGCCCTCGCCTTGCCGGACAGGCGGGCGCGGAGGCGGGCCACGTACTTCTGGCCGGCCAGGTTGAGGCAGAAGGTGATCACGAAGAGGAAGGCCCCGAGGAAGAAGAGGACGTGGTAGTGGGGGCTCCCGTGGGGGGCCTCGCCGAGCTCGGCCGCGATCGAGGCGGAGAAGCTCCGGAAGGACTGGGTGGGGTCGAGCGACATCGTGGCCGCGTTCCCGCTCGACATGAGGACGATCATGGTCTCCCCGATCGCCCGGCCCGCCCCGAGGACGCAGGCGGCGAAGACCCCGGGGAAGGCGGCCGGCAGGACCACGCGCCAGGCCGTCTGCCAGCGGTTGGCGCCCAGCGCCGTCGAGCCGTCCCGGAACGCCTGGGGCACCGCGGAGAGGGCGTCCTCGGCCACGGTGTAGACGATCGGAATCACGGCGAGCGCCAGGCCGATCCCCGCGGTCACCGCGTTCAGGCGCATGAGGAAGCCGAAGGCGTCCTGGAGCCAGCTCGCCAGGACCATGAGCGCGAAGAAGCCGATCACGACCGAGGGGATCCCGGCCAGGATCTCGACGGCCGGCTTGATGACCTCGCGAACCGCCTGGGGGGCGAACTCGCTCGTGAAGATGGCCGCCCCGATCGAGACCGGGATCGCGATCAGGAGGGCGACGATCGTGACCTTGAGCGTCCCGACGAGGAGCGGGAGGAGGGAGTACTTCGGGACCGTCGAGACCGGCTGCCAGGAGAAGCCGCCCTCCGGCCGGGGGAGGATCATGGAGGGGATGGTGACCTCCTCGTGGACCTCGGAGGAGTAGAGGAGCGGAAGGGCCTCCTTGCCCACGAAGACGAAGATCAGGACGACCGAGCCGATGACGATCCAGCCGCTCGCGTGGATGAACGTCTCGATCAGCCGCTCCCCCCAGCGCGGGCGGCCGGCCAGGACCAGGGCGTCAGGGGGCCTTTCCGCCAAGCGCGCTCCACTTCGTGCCCTGGCCGGTGTAGATGGCCTTGAGCTGGGCCAGCGTGACCTCCCGGAGGGGATTGGACTCGTGGACGAAGACGGCGATGCCGTCGAGCGCGACCGCGATCTCGACCGCCTCCTTCCCGTGCTTGGCCTTGACCTGCTCCTTCTCCTTGGGCTTCATGGGGCGGGAGGCCTGGCAGATGTGGGTCTCGCCGTCGATCAGGGCCTTGATCCCCGTGCCCGACCCGCCGCCGGTCACCTGGAGGGTGACGTCCGGGTGCTTCTGCATGTAGTGCTCGACCCACTTCCCCCCCAGGATGACCATGGTGTCGGAGCCCTTGATCGTGAGGGTCTGCTTGCCCGGCGGCGCGGCGCCCGGGGTCTTGGCCTGCCGGTCCGGGGGGAGGGGGAAGTAGCCCACCTGGGAACAGATCTTCTGGCCCTCGGGCCCCCTCGCCCAGTCGATGAAGTGCCTGAGGGCTCCCTCCGGCTCGCCGATCGTGTAGAAGTACAGGTATCGGCTGATCGGGTAGGTCCCCTCGATGACGTTCTCCTCGCTCGGCAGCACGGCCGGCGAAGCGGCGTCCTTCCTGACCGCCAGGACCTGAACGCCCTTGTCGTAGGCGATCCCGCCGTATCCGATCGACTGCCGGTCCTTCTTGACGGCGTTCACCACGGCGGCCGTCCCGGGCAACGACTGGACGGTGGGCGCGAAGTCCTGGTCGTTCAGGACGTGCTCCTTGAAGTACATGTAGGTGCCCGAGTTGTTCTCGCGCCCGTACACGACGATCGCGTCCGGGTCCCGGCTGCAGCCCCCCGCGGCCGCAGCCACGCAGGCGACCAGGAGCTTCCTCATGGGTGCATCCTCCAAAGGGCCGGTTCAGGCCAGGCCAAGAATGTGTGAAGAATCCGTGAACGCGCGCTCTCCCGTCAGAAGTCGATCTGCGCCCGGCCGATCAAGCCCCACAGAAAACCCTCCTTCCGGCGCTCGAACTGGAGGGCGTCGCCGTACTCTTCCCGGACCGCGTTGAGGGTGAGCCGGACGCTGCTCCGGATCCACCAGTTGACGCCCCCGGTGACGGAGGTCACGCGCTCGGCGTTGCCCGCGCCGGCGGCGAAGAACCCGTTCTCGAGAGCGTTGTCGACCTCGATCCGCGCGATCCGGAGCGCCAGCTCCACCGCGCCCCCGTCGCCCGAGGGCGCCACGCGCGTCTCCGGCTTCTTCGCCTCACCCGTCACGAGCCAGGTGGCGTAGACGTACCAGCCGCCCGACTCCAGATCGCGGTCCGCGAAGGTGTCGTCGAGCTCGTCCCTCCGGATCAGGTACTCCCCCCGGACCAGGGCGGGCCCGAGCGCCCAGGAGAATTGCGGCACGAGGCGGGTCCGGCGGCCGTCGAAGGTCCCGGCCCCTGTCGAATCGAGGTAGAGCACCGAAAGCTCGGTCGTGGTCAGGTCGAACGCCGCGATCGGCAGGTTGTCCACGTCCTCGATCGAACCGCCCAGGCCCAGCTCCAGTCCGGCCAGGAGCGGCTCCCCCGAGTGCACGAGCGGCCGGACCATGACCCGGCCGGCCACCTGCTTCTCGTCCTCGCGGTCCACGACCCCCCGGCCCTGGTCGTTGAGGAGGCTGTTCCCGTTGGCGAACATGAGCCGGTAGGAGAGCAGGCCCCCGTCGATGGTCCCGCGGAACTCGAGGCCCGTTTCGCGGCCGGTCAGGAGGCGGTTCATCACCGATCGCTCGGCGAAGTCGACGAACCGGAACGAGGTCTGGTCCTCCTGGCTGATGGGCTCGTAGAACTGGCCCAGGCGTAGGTTGAACTCCTCCCACCGCTTCCAGCTCACGTACCCGTCCTTCAGGTTTCCCTGGATGGAGGAGGGCGCGGCCCCGGTGGTCTGGTTGATCGTGCCGGTGCGGAAGTCCGCCTGGACCTTGACGCCGAACTCCTTGTAGATCGTGGCATCGGCCTCGAGGTAGGCCTCGCGGAAGAAGGCCGAGTCGGGGACGGAGCGGAGGGGCGCCGTGTCGTCGTCGGGACGGTCGAAGATCGTCCGCGCGTGGAGCACGATCCGGCCGCCCACATGGGCCTCGAAGGCCCCGTCCTTGGAGCGGAACCGGAGCCCGTCCTTCCAGGTCGCCTCGAGCGGGCTACCATCCGGAGAAGCCGCGGCCGGCCGGGGGGCCTCCTGCCGGCGCTCCTCGAGCCTCCGGACGCGCTCCAGGAGGTCCAGGGTCGCCTCGTCGGGCTTCCGGGGCGGTGCCTTCTCGTCGTCGTTTCCCCACGCCGACCCCGCCGCCGCGAGCGCGAAAACGGCGCTCCAGGCAAAGTTCATGACGGTCCTCCTTTCGATCCCGCCGGACGCCGGCCTCGGCGGCCGTCCCGCGCCCGGGCATGGAGGCGGAGGATAGGAAGAAGGAGTGAAGGTTCGTTAAGGGCGGTGCAAAGGGATCATGAAGGCGGAGGCGGGGCTCGCTATCCGACCGTGGGGAGGAACCTCGGCGACCGCCGGGCCCGGGTGGCCTGCTCGAAGGCGTAGGCGATCCGGAGGAGGACCGGCTCGCTCCAGGCCCGGCCGAAGAAGGAGATCCCGAGCGGGAGCCCGAACGCCTCGCCCGCCGGGACCGTGACGCTCGGGTAGCCCGCGATGGCGGCGGCCCCGGAGCTCCCCCCCACCCCGCGGTTCCCGTAGATGAGGTCGGTCTTGGCCGCCGGGCCGCCCGAGGGGGCGACCAGGGCGTCGAGCCGGTGCTCGTCCATCACGGCGTCGATCCCCTGGTCCCGCGAGAGCCGCCGGCAGCCCTCGACCGCGTCGAGGTATGCCTTCTCGGTGAGCGGCCCCTTCGCCTGGGCGCGGAGCAGGATCTCCTGGCCGAAGTAGGGCATCTCCCGGTCCCGGTGCCGCTCGTTGAAGTCGATCACGTCCTGGAGCGAGCGGACGGCGACCTTGGGGTCGAGCCCGCCCAGGTAGGCGTTCAGGCCGGCCTTGAACTCGTAGAGCATGAGCTCGAACTCGCCCGCGCCGAAGCGGCCGTGGGTGGGGATGTCGGCGGGATCGACGAGCGTCGCCCCGGCCTGCTTGAGCGCCTCGAGGGCCGCCTCCACGACGCCCTCCCCGACGGCGCCGGGACGGAAGTACTTCCGCGCGACCCCGATCCGGGCGCCCTTGAGCCCGTCCGCGTCGAGGAAGGTCGTGTAGTCGCGGTGCCCTTTCTCGCGGGCGGGCTCCGTGGCGGGGTCGGCGGGGTCGCTCCCGGCCATGGCCCCGAGGAGGGCGGCGGCGTCGGCCACCGTCCGCGCCATGGGCCCGGCCGTGTCCTGGGTCTTCGAGATCGGGATGATCCCCGAGCGGCTGACGAGGCCCACGGTCGGCTTGAGCCCCACGATCCCGCAGAGCGTGGAGGGCGAGATGATCGAGCCATCCGTCTCGGTGCCCACGGCGACGGCGCAGAGGCCGGCCGAGACGGCCGCGCCCGAGCCCGAGCTCGATCCCGACGGGTTCCGGTCGAGCGCGTAGGGGTTCCGCGTCAGCCCCCCGCGGCCGCTCCAGCCGCTGGTCGACTTGTTCGAGCGGAAGTTCGCCCACTCGCTCAGGTTGGCCTTCCCCAGGATCAGCGCCCCCGCCTCCCGGAGCCGGCGGGCGACGAAGGAGTCGCGGGCGGCGATCGACCCCTCGAGCGCGAGCGAGCCGGCGGTCGTCGTCATCCGGTCGCGCGTGTCGATGTTGTCCTTGAGGAGGACGGGGATCCCGTGCATCGGCCCGCGCGGCCCCTTGGCCTTGCGCTCGTCGTCGAGCGCCCGGGCGATCGCCGGGGCGTCGGGGTTGAACTCGATCACGGAGTTGACGGCCTTGTCGATCTCGGCGATGCGCTTCAGGTATTTCTCGGCGAGCGAGAGGGCGGTCTCCTTCCCTCCCTTCATCGCCTCCTGGAGGCCGGCGACCGTGGCCTCCTCGAGCTCGGGGGCGGAGGCCCGGACCGGGGCCGCGGCCGCGGCCGCGCCGACCGCCGTCAGCTGGAGAAAGTCCCTGCGCTTCATGTCGGCTCCCTCAAGACGATACGCCGCCGCGGGGGGAATCCGTATACTTATTGAACGACCCGGCCAGATTCCTCCCGCCCTTCGAGGTGACGCGATGACGATCGGACGCCGCTCCTTCCTGGGCGCCGCCGCGGGCGCCCTCGCCGTCCCCCTGGCGTCGTGCTCCCGCGCGGAGCTCCAGGAGGCGGAGGGGAAGTCGAGGGACGAGCTTCCCACGCCCGCCCTTCTCCTCGACCTCGACCGCTTCGAGGCGAACCTGAGGACCCTGGCCGAGCACTGCCGGAATGCCGGCCGCGCGGCCCGGCCCCACGCGAAGACCCACAAGTGCCCCGAGATCGCGCGCCGACAGGTGGCCGCGGGCGCTCTCGGCGTCTGCGTGGCGACCGTGCCGGAGGCCGAGGCGATGGCCCGGGCGGGGGTCGAGGGGATCCTCCTCACCTCCCCCATCGTGGAGCCCGCGAAGGTCCGGCGGATGGCGGCGCTCGGGGGAGCGATGCTCTCGGTGGGACACGCCCGGGAGGTCGAGCTCCTCGAGGCGAGCGGGGCCCGCTTCGACGTCCTGGTGGACCTGGACGTGGGCGACCGCCGGACGGGCGTCCTCCCCGGCGCGCCCGCCCGGGAGCTCGCCCAGCGGATCGGGAAATCGAAGAAGCTCCGGCTCCGCGGCGTCCAGGCCTACGCTGGCCACGCCTCGCACACGGTCGGCTTCGAGGCGCGGGAGAAGGCCTCGCGCGAGGCGATGGCGAAGGCCTGCGAGACGCGCGACCTGCTCCGGAAGGACGGCTTCGACGCGGCGATCGTCTCGGGCGGGAGCACGGGGACCTACAACATCGACACGGGCGACCCCGGCGTCACCGAGCTCCAGGCCGGATCCTACGTGTTCATGGACGTGGACTACCGGCGGATCGGAGGGCGGAGCGGGGCGGTCTACCTCGACTTCTACCCCAGCCTGACGGTGCTCGCGACCGTCGTGAGCGCGACCCACGGGGACCGCGTGACCGTGGACGCCGGGACGAAGGCGATCGACACGACGACCTCCTGGAAGCCGGAGGCGAAGGACCGGCCGGGCCTCGTCTACGGGCGGGGCGGCGACGAGTTCGGCATCCTCACCGCGGAGGGCGGGGAGCTCCCGAAGATCGGCGAGCGCCTCGAGTTCGTGGTCCCCCACTGCGACCCGACGGTCAACCTCTACGACCGGATCTACGCCCTGCGGGGCGGCCGGGTGGAGGCCGCCTGGCCGGTCGCCGCGCGGCGCGGGTAGCGGGCCTCAGCGGCCCCGGTCCAGCAGCCGCACGATCGCCCTCGCGGCGTAGAGGTCTTTCATCTCGTGGCCCGACAGGGCGAGCATCGGGACGAGCGCGGGGGCGTACCGCTTGAGGCCGATCTCGAGCAGGTCGCCGTCCCGCCCGGAGTCGCCCGCGACGCCCAAGGGGTCCCCGTTCCGGGCGGACTCGAGGAGCGCCTCCATGCCCGAGAACTCGCCGAGCTTCGCCAGGGCGACGATGTCCGGCCGGCCGTACCAGCCGGTGCCCGTCGCGCCCGCGCCCCGCCCCAGGAAGCCGTTCAGGTTCTCCGACCGGAGTTTCCGGAGCGGCTCGATCGCCGAAGGGTCTCCCATCTCGCCGAGGAGCTCGCACGCCCGGCGGACGACGCCCAGGTTGCTGGCGGGGTCCGGGGGCACGAAGGTGCGCACCCCTGTAGATCCCTTCCTTCCGTCCTCGAGCGGACGCAGGCCGAGAAGGGCGAGAAGCATCGGGAGGCCTTCCCGGCTCCCGAGCTTCCAGAGACCCTCGGCCGCCTCGAGCCGGACCTGCGGCTTGTCGTGGGCGAGGCCGACGTTGAGAAACTCGATCGAAGCGGGATCGCCTCGCCGGCCGAGGACCGAGGCCGCCTGCACTCGCCGGAGCGGATCCCCTTCGGCGGAATCCCGGATCGACCTCAGGGCCGAGGCGACGCCCTCGTGGTCCACGAAACCCGCGATCCGGATCAGGCCGTCGTCCGGGGCCCGAACCTGGAGCCGGGCGATCAGATCCGGAATCCGCTTCCCGTCCTCCAGGCACTCGAGAAGGAGCAGGGCCTGGTCCGATTCCACGCCCCTGCCGAGGCGTCCGGGGCCCAGCCTGCGGTCCAGTTTGGCCCAGGCCAGGGGATACCTCACGAAGCGGGCATCTTCCGCCTCCGCGGTCTCCAGGAGCCGCTCGAGGTCGGGAATCGTCCCGGGAGCCTTTCGCCGAAGCGCCCAGGCGATCGAGGCCAGGCGGAGACCCGGCTCCGCCGGCTCCCCTGCCAGGCGGCGGATCGTCGCCAGCGAGCGGGGGTCATCCACTTCCGACAGCATGCGGAGGACGTCCGTGTCGAAGTTCTCGTACCTCCAGACCGACCGGAGGAGCCGCGAGACGGCGAACTCGCGGAGCTGACGCTCGTACTCGGGACCGTCCCTAGGCTCCCGGATCGCCTCGTGGGGAATCCACGGGTGCTCCTTACGGTACTCCCCCGTGGGGATACCCAGCGTCCATGCCTCCACGTCGAGGGAGACGGATCCCGCCTCTCCGTAAAGGTAGTCCTTTCGTCCCTCGTACCAGCGGAGCCAGCGGTCCTGGACGTCGGGCGACCATCCCACTTCCATCCGGCTGTGGATGCCGATGGACTGGTTCGTGAGCCGCCAGAGGGCGTAGACCACGCACGTGTACTCGAACCCATCCTTCGGCGGGATCGCCGCGATCAGCGCGGGCAGGCTGTCGACCCCCCCGGTCCCGGCGAGCACGAGGGCGATCTCGCTCGAGATGGCCGGGTCCGAGAGCTGCGGCCGGAGGTAGGGCTCGATCTCGGGACCGAGCGCCCACAGTTCGCTAGTCGTCGCCGAGCCGCGGAACATGGGGCCGCCGGGCATCGACCAGCCCATCAGCCGCGAGCGCTCGGTACCCGCCTTCAGGCTTTCGAGGAGGGCGTCGGCCTTCTCGATCTTCGGCCAGAGCGATTCGCCGAACTTTCGCCGCCGGAGGATCTCGAAGCGCGCCGCCCCGGCCCGGGCGGCGACCTCGCCCTCCGGGTCCCGCGCGGCCGCGGCGAGCCGTTCGAGGTCCGTCGCCGTCCAGTCCTTCCATCGGCGAACGACCTCCCTCGAGGCCGCCTCGCGGGCGACCGGGTCGTCTCCCCTCCACCGCCGCAGGACATCGTCGAAGTCTGCGGCCTGGGCGGCCGCCAGGAACGCAAGCCAGCCCATCATGGCAGCGCGCGCGCCGCGTCCCGGAGGATCTGGAGCTTCCGAGGATAATCCGTCTCGGCCGCGTCGAGGTCGAGGACGGCCTTCCCCGCGGCGGGCGAAGCGCCGCGGCTGAAGAGGGCGCGGAGGAGGGCTTCGGCAAGGATCTGGGCCTCGAGGGGCGGCTCGGGTCGGCCGACGATCTCCCGTATCCCGCGGGCCAGGTAGGAATCGACCCTGGGCTCGCGGAGTTCCGCGAGCGTGGACGCGAGATGCGCCTCCGCGTGCCCCGGCGGCCAGGTCTCGAGGAGGCCCCGGTAGAGCCGGCCGACCTGGGACTCGTCGAGGCGCCTGACGGAGATGGGTTTCGCCTTCTCGTCGCGCCCAAGGACGGCCCACGAGAATTCGCAGGCCCCGTCCCAGCGTGTGGCGGGGTTCTCGGCGCACTTCACGGCCCATTCGACCAGCTCGCGGCTGGGCTCGGACGGGGCGGCGGCGTCGGGGATCTTCGCGAGCTCCTCCACGCGGGCCACGAACGCCTCGAGCGCCCGGGGCTCGAGGACCTTGCTCGCGTAGGAGAGCCCGGGGGCCCGGTAGCCGTCCCGCGTCTTGTGCCGGTGGAGGAACGCCACGACGGTCTTCCCCTCGGGGTAGGTGTCGGGGGCGGGACAGATGAGGTTGGGCTTGTGGAAGACCGTGACCTCCTTCAAGGCGGGATCGCCCTTGAGGACCCTCCGGATCGCGAGCGGGACGGCCGCCTGGTCCCAGTCGTCCGGCCGCTCCGGGACCGCGACGCTCCTGCCCGGGACGGCGACCACGACGAGCTCGGCCTCGACGAAGAGCTTGCGGAGCGGCTGGGGCGGGATGGGATAGGCGGGCGCCGCGGTCCCGGCGGAAAGCGCCGCGAGGAGGAGGAGCGGCCTCATGTCGGTCTCTCCCGGACTCTAGATAAGACGAGCGCGGAGCGCCACTGTCCTCTCCCAATCCCGCGCGGGATGAGGTAGAATCGCGCCCGTCCGCGGTGGGGGGCGTAGCTCAGCGGAAGAGCAACGGCTTTTTAAGCCGTGGGCCGTGGGTTCGAATCCCACCGCCCTCACCAGCCCTGGGACGCGCATGATCAAGCGCATCGTCGTGCCGCTCGACGGGTCGGAGGCCGCGGAGGCGGTGCTGCCGCAGGTCCGGAGGCTCATCAAGGGAGGCTCGGCGGAGCTCGTGCTCGTCCGCGCCACCCTCCCGATGCCCGCCGACGGCTTCGCCGCCGTCGACCAGGGCTCGATCGCCGAGGCCGACGCCTACGTCACCTCGTTCGCGAAGAAACTCAAGGACGAGGGGATCCGCGCCCGCGGGATCTCCCGCGTCGGGGCGGCCGCGCGGACCATCCTCGACGTGGCGGAGGACGAGCGCGCCACCCTGGTCGCCCTGGCCACCCACGGGCGCAGCGGCGTCGCGCGCGCGCTCCTCGGCAGCGTGGCCGAGGCGGTCCTCCGGAAGGCCCCCGTCCCCGTCCTGGCCGTCCGTCCCTTCTGGAGCTACGAGGTCGTCACGAGCCGGCCCGAGGAGCGGCCGATCCGGAACGTCCTCGTGCCCCTCGACGGGAGCGAGAACTCCATGGCCGTCGTCCCCCGCGCGGTCGAGCTCGCCAAGCTCACCGGGGCACGCGTCGTCCTCCTCCACGCCCCCGAGCCCGGGGGCGCCTGGCAGTCGGCGGACGGCGGGACCGGGGAGGCGCTGCGCGGACTCGAGATCGTCGCCCGGACCTTCGGGAAGGAGGGCATCGCGACCCGGACGGTCGTGGAACCCGGGGACCCCGCCTCGGCGATCCTCGCTCAGTGCCGGCCCAACGAAATCGACCTGGTCGCGATGGCCACCCACGGCCGCACCGGGCTCGCCCGGCTCATCGTGGGGAGCGTGACCGAGAAGGTCCTCCGGAGCGCCGAGGTCCCGCTCCTGATCGTCTCGACCCGCCCGGCCGGCGCCTGATCGCGGCCTCGGCCCGCGCGGCGTCCGACGCCTTCACCCAGATCGAGATCGGCGTCGCCGGCCCCCGGATCCCCGCGGCCTCCCCCTCCGAGAAGGACTCGATCCCCTCCTTCCGGAGCAGGACCCGGACCAGCTCCGCGGCGGCGACCGTGGTGGCCTGGTGCACCTGCTTGAGGCTCCGGCGCGGCGAGACGTCCGCCGCCTCCTGCCGGAGCGCGAGCACCGGGACCGAGGCCTCGCGGATCAGCTTGCTCGCCGTCGACCCGAAAAACAGGTGCTTCCAGGCCCCGTGGCCGTGCACGCTCATCACGATCAGGTCGGCCCGGCGCGCCCGCGCGGCCTCGAGGACCACCTGCGGGACCTCGCCCGCGACGACGGCCGCCTCCGCCCCGAGCCTCCGGGCGACGCCCTCGAAATGGCGCCGCACCCTCCCTTCCGCGGCGGGCTCGACCAGGCAGTGGACCAGGATCAGCTTCGCCCGGAGCCGGCGGGCGAGCGCGCGGGCCGCGGGAAGGGCGCGCTCGGCCGTCTCCGAGCCGTCGAGCGGGACGGCGATCCGACGGACGCGGGCCTTCGGGCCGGGGAGCTTTCCCGAGGGGGGGACGACCAGGATCGGGAGCCGGGTGTGGTGGAGGAGCTGCTCCGTGGTCCCTCCGAAGACGCGCCGGAGGAGCCGGGCTCCCCCGTGCGTGGTGAGGGCGATCAGGTCGCAGCCCTGGACGCGCGCCTCGTCCAGGATGCCCGTCGCCACGTGGCCTTCCCGGAGCACGGTCTTCGGGGCGGGCCGGACGCTGCGGCGGACCTTCTCCAGGTAGTCCTCCGCCCCGTCCATGACGTAGGCCATCGACCAGCCGCCCGCCTCGGGGCCCATGAAGTGGACGGGCGGGCGGACCCGGAGGACGACGAGGCGCGCGCGGGGCGCGAGGGCCCTCGCCCAGGCGAGCGCGCGCTCCGCCGTCGGGGATCCGTCGAGCGCGACCAGGATCTTCTTCGGTTTCATCGCTTGCCCCCCGCGGGGCCGCAGGATTGTACCAGAAGCGATCAGAGCTGCGGCCCGGGACCGGGGCGGGGCCCGGGAGCCGGGGCGGGGTCCGGCGCGGGATGCGGGCCGGGCTGGGGAGCGGGCCGGGGCGGGTCCGGCGCGGGATGGGGCGCGGGCGGCGGCAGCGGCTGCGGCCGGGGCGGGATCGGGTCGGGGACACTCATCGGGCGGCTTCCGATTCCGCGACCACGTCGGCCCGCAGCAGCATCCCGGTCACCCGGTTCTCCGCGGTCACCACGGGCAGTCGCCGGACGAGCTCGCGCGACATGAGGGCCGCCGCCTCGCCCGCCTCCTGGTCCTCGCGGCAGCTCAGCGCCCCGCGGTTCATGACCGTCTTGACCGGTTGCGAGCGCGGGTCGCGCCCGGCCGCCGTGGATCTGGCCACGATGTCGTAGGCGCTGATCGTGCCGAGCAGGTAGTCGTTCTCGAGGACCGGCAGGAGGACCACCTCGAGCGCCGCCATCCTTTCCGCGGCCTCCTTCACGGTGGCCTCCGGGCCGATGCCCTGGACCTCCGTCCGCATCACGTCCTTGACCTTCGCCATCGGCGCCCTCCTTCCCACCTGAAATGGTTTGTGTACAAAGTAATACTAACCGATCGGGGCCCCCGAGTCAAGCCCGGCGATTCTCCTCACCGGGGCCGGGCGGCGGGCGTACTGCTGGAAGGAACGCGGGAGGGAGCCGGCATGCACGCGACGCAGCGCGCCTCGAGACTCCTCCGACGGTCGGCGGCGGGCGCCGCCGCGGCTCTCTTCCTCGCCCTCCCGGCCCGGGCGGACGACTGGCCCCAGTTCCGCGGGCCGCTCGGGAGGGGCGTCTCGGCCGAGAAGGACGTCCCCCTCGAGTGGGGGAAGGACCGGAACGTCCGCTGGCGCTCGGCGCTCGAGGGGGTCGGGAACGGCAGCCCCGTCGTCTCGAACGGCCGGGTCTTCGTGACCGCCGCCTCCGACCAGGGCCGGAAGCGGAGCCTCGTCTGCCTCGACCGGATGACGGGAAAGGCGCTCTGGACCCGCACCGTCGAGTTCGCGGGCGTCGAGCCGACCCAGCCGGAGAACCCGTACTGCGGATCCACCCCGTGCGCGGACGGGAAGCGGGTCGTCGTCTGGCACTCCTCGGCCGGCCTCCACTGCTACGACTTCGAGGGGAAGCCGCTCTGGAGCCGCGATCTCGGGAAGTTCGACCATATGTGGGGCTACGGCTCGTCTCCGATCCTCCTCGAGGACCGCGTGATCCTGAACGCGGGGCCCGGGGACCGCAGCTTCCTCGTCGCGATCGGCAAGGAGAGCGGCGAGGTCCTCTGGAAGGCCGAGGAGCCGGGCGGGAACAGCAAGGAGTGGGTCGGCTCCTGGAGCAGCCCCCTCGTCCGGGAGGCCGCCGGGCGGAAGGAGATCCTGGTCGCCTGGCCGACCCGCGTCAAGGCGCACGATCCCGCGACGGGGAAGACGCTCTGGAGCTGCGGCGGCCTGGGGAAGCTCGCCTACGCAGACGTGGCGCTGGGCGACGGGATCGGCGTGGCCACCGGCGAGGACGAGGCCGGCGACTCCATCGGGTTCCGCCTGGGCGGAGACGGAGACGGAGACGTCACCTCCACCCACCGCCTCTGGGCCCGGCCGCGGCCGCTCGAGGTGGGGACGGGGGTGATCGTGCAAGGGCGGCTCTGGACCGTGGACAACGCGGGGATCATCCGCTGCACGGAGGCCGGGACCGGGAAGGAACTCCTCCAGGAGCGCTCCCCCGCGGGGCCGGCCTGGAGCTCGATGGTCCTGGCGGCCGGCCGCGTCTATTTCACCGCGAAGACGGGGGAGACCGTCGTCTTCAGGCCCGACCCGAAGGCGTTCGCCGTCCTGGCCGTCAACGCCCTGGGCGAGCCCAGCAACTCCACGCCCGCCGTCTCGGACGGGGAGGTCTTCCTCAGGACCCAAAAGGCGGTCACCTGCATCTCGGAGAAGCGATGATCGGCCGGGCCTGCCTGGCGGCGATCGCGCTCCTGGTCCCGGCGGCGGGCGGCGCGCCGGACGAGGTCCGGACCGAGCGTTTCGACCGGGACCCCGGCTGGGACGGGAGGAACAACCGTTCGGAGACGCCCGGGCCACGCACGGTGCGGCAGGATTTCGGGTGGAGCGCCACGTCGAACGCCGGAGGGGAGGCGGGAGAAGTCGGCGGCTGGGTGAGCCCCGACGCCGCCCCCGCCTTCTACGCGAAGGTCCTCCCCCCGGCGGGCTTCGACGATCCCCTCTCCGCCTCCGGGGTCCTCGTCGTGGGAGCCGACGGGAGGCCGGACGGCAACACGCTCGTCGGGTTCTTCAACGCGGACACCCTCAACGAGTGGCGCACCCCCCGCTCCATCGTCCTCCGCGTGAACGGCCGGGGCGAGGAGGGCTTCCATCTCCATCTCGAGTACGCGACCTCCCGCTGGCGGGCGGGCGGCGACTTCTTCGCGGCGACCGACGCCCGGACGGGGAAGCGGAGCCCCCGGATGATCCGCGGCGGAAGGGCCGCGTACCGCTGGTCGCTGGCCTACGATCCGGCCGGCAACGCCGGGGGCGGGACCGTCGCCGCGACGCTCGACGGCGAGACCCTCGTCCTCCCTCTCGATCCCGGCCACAAGGCCGACGGCGCCTCGTTCAACCGGTTCGGGATCCTGAACGTGATGAAGTCGGTCGACTCGGGGGGTGCGCTCTGGCTGGACGACGTGACGCTGAACGGGCGGAAGGAGGCGTTCGCCCGGGACCCCGGCTGGGAGGGCCGGGACAACCGGAAGACTTACGAGAGCCGCGACGTGCGCCCGCGATTCGACTTCGGATTCAGCGCCACGCGTCACGCCGGCGGGGCCGCGGCCGGGGAGCTGGGCGGCCTCGTGTTCCGGGGGGACGAGCGGTATCCCGACCGCATGGCCTTCTACGGAGACCGGCTGGAGCCCCTGACGCTCGAGAAGCCGCTCCGGGCCTCGGGCCGCGTCTGTCTCGCGCGAGGGGTCACCGACAGCACCGTCCTCCTGGGCTTCTTCCACTCGACCGGGAGCATGCGGGCCAGCCGCGCCCAGGTGTCCGGCGTCCCGGAGAACTTCCTCGGGATCGCGATCGAGGGTCCGAGCCGGGAGGGATTCCTGTTCTACCCGCTCTACGGCACCGACCGCGAGGGGGAGGCCGCGGCCGCGGACTACCGGCGGGCCCCGCCCATCCTCCCCGACGCGACGTCCCACGAGTGGACCCTGGCGTACTCGCCGGAGGGGGCGGGGAGGATCGCCGTCTCGCTCGACGGGAAGGCGGTGAGCCTCGACCTCTCGTCGGCCCACCGCGCGATCGGGGCCTCCTTCGACCGCTTCGGCATCGTGACCACCCACATCGACGGCAACGGCCAGCGGGTGTACTTCGACGACCTGACGTATACCTGCAAGCAGTAGCCGTCGGTCGGCGTAAGGGTATTGAACGCTTCGGAGGTCGCCATGCGCCTGCTCGCCCTCGCGTCGCTCGCCCTCGCGGCCCTCGGCGCCGCGCCCCAGGACAAGAAGAAGCCGAAGATCGCCCTCCCCCCGGATTCCGTCTACCTCCTCAAGGCGAAGTCGCTCGAGGGGACGGAGGTGGACCTCCGGGACTTCGCCGGGCAGGTCGCCCTCGTCGTCAACCTCGCCTCGCAGTGAGGGCAGACCCCACAGTACTCCGGTCTGGAGAAGCTCTACGCGGACTACAAGGACAAGGGCTTCGTCGTCCTCGGGTTCCCGTCGAACGACTTCGGCGGCCAGGAGCCGGGCTCCGCGGCGGAGATCCGGAAGTTCTGCACCGATAGGTACAAGGTCACGTTCCCGATGTTCGAGAAGGTCGTCACCAAGGCCGGCGCCGGCCAGTCGCCCGTCTACGCGAACCTCGGGAAGCAGGCCAAGGGCGAGCTTCCGAACTGGAACTTCTGCAAGTACCTCGTGCACAAGCACGGCAAGGTCATCAAGTTCTACAAGAACAACGTGAAGCCGGACGACGCCGCCCTCGTCAAGGAGATCGAGACCGCGATCGCCCAGAAGTGAGCGCCCCGGTCTCCCCCTGGGCGACCGAGGCGGAGCTTCAGAGCCCCGACGGCCGCTTCCGGGCCGTGATCGAAGGCGCCGTCGAGGTCGGGATGGGCGCCCCCACCTCGGGCACCCTCAAGATCGACGAACGGCCCGTCCTCGAGAACTGCAACCCCTCCATGGTCTGGTCGATCGACTCGAAGCTCCTCGCCGTCCCCGTCTGGGCGGCGGGCGGGGGCCAGCGGCTGGCGCTGGTCGATCCGGTGCAGGGCCACGCGACCGTCCTCCCGGAGCGCTTCTCCGTCCTCGAGCTTCACTCCTTCGAGGGCGGGCTCGTCCGGGGCGTGGACTCCCCGGCCTACGCCCCGCGAACGGTCGAGATCGACGTCCGCGCGGGAGACTGAGCTTCCTTCCCTCCCGCCGCGTTTCGGATTCCGTAACACGGGGCCCGTCCGGGGACCATACTTAGGGTTGGAGGTCCGGCCCACCGGAGCGGGAGCGAGGGCGGTTTCACGGAGGTCTCCATGCTTCGCGTCGACGCGGGCGGCTCCTCGGGCTATTGCGACGGCGTCTCCCGCCGGAGCTTCCTCCAGATCGGCGTGGCCGGCCTGGCCTCGTTCGGCCTCCCCGGGCTCCTCCGGCTCCGCGAGGCCTCGGCCCGCGACGGGAAGGGGAAGAAGGACACCCGCATCATCCTCGTCTGGCTGGACGGCGGTCCCAGCCACATGGACACCTACGACCTGAAGCCCGAGGCCCCGCCCGAGTACCGGGGCTTCTGGAGCCCGATCCCGACGAACGTCCCCGGGATGCGGATCACCGAGATGTTCCCGCGCCAGGCCAAGGTCGCCGACAAGTTCTCCATCATCCGCTCGCTCTTCCACAACGACGGCGACCACTTCGGCGGCGCCCATCGGCTCCTTACCGGGCGTGCCGGTGCGACGGGCGCGGACACCACCCCGCGCTCGCCCTCGATCGGCTCGATCACGGCGGCCCTCGCCGGGGCCCGGAAGCCCGGCGTCCCGGCCTACGTCGCCATCCCCTACGGCATGAGCGTCGGGATCCGGCCCGGCTACTTCGGGGCCAACTACGTCGGGCGTCCCTACGACCCCTTCGAGACGGACGGCGACCCGAACTCAAAGGATTTTAAGATCCGGAACCTGAGCCTCCCAGGCGGCCTCACGATCGAGCGGATCGGCGACCGCCGCACGCTCCAGAAGAGCTTTGACACGATCCGCCGCGAGGCGGACCAGACGGGCACCTTTGCCGCGATGGACCAGTTCGAGAAGCAGGCCTACGAGCTCGTGACCGGGCCCGAGGTCCGGAAGGCCTTCGACCTCTCGGGCGAGGACGAGAAGCTCCGGGCCGCCTACGGGCGGAACAACTGGGGGCAGAGCGTCCTCCTCGCGCGCCGCCTGGCGGAGGCGGGCGTCACCTTCACGACCGTCCACTTCGGCGGCTGGGACCACCACTGGAACCTGAAGGAGGGGATGCAGAGCTACCTCCCGAAGGTCGACATGGCGGTCGCCACGCTCTTCGAGGACCTCTCCTCGCGGGGCCTCCTCGAGAAGACGATGGTCCTGGTCCTCGGCGAGTTCAGCCGGACCCCGCGCATGAACGACGGGAGCGGGCAGGGCACGCCCGGCCGCGACCACTGGGGCGGGGCGATGTCCGTCCTGATCGGCGGCGGCGGCGTCCGGGGCGGCCGCGTCGTGGGCGCGACCGACTCGCGCGGCGAGTACCCCGTCGAGCGCCCCCTCACCCCGGGAGACCTCCACGCGACGATCTACACCGCGCTCGGCCTGGACCCTCACGCGACCTTCCTCAACCCCGCGGGCCGGCCGGTGCCGGCCATCGACGAGGGCGCGCCGATCAAGGAGCTCCTGTAGGACGCTCTCAGGATCTGCGTTCACCCTCGAGACGTAGGGGGAGCCGGTGTGACCGGGAGAGCCGGCGAGGCGATCCGCGTGCGCTCCGAGCGCGTCCCGATGAAACCATCCCCGGCTCTCCTTCCCCCTCGTGCTGTCCCCGCGTCGGGACCTGCTCGGGAACGATGAAAGCGCTCTGGCTGGCCAGGGGCCTATTTCGGCAGCCCGGCCCACCAGGCCTTCCAGAGCCGCCGGGCCTCGGTCTCGGTCACGACGCGGAGACGGTCCTTCTCGAGGACCAGGCGGGGCCGGCGCGAGGCGGGAAGATCCTCGAAGATCTCCTCGATCGCGTCGAGCAGTCGGGTCCTCCCGGTCCGTCCCGGGATCCACCGGATGCGGAGCTCCGCGTCGTCCCCGCGGAAGGCGGCGGGATCGGCGACCTCGAGGGCGAGGCCGGCCCGGGACAGGATCCGCTCGAGGAGCTCGACCGAGGTCCCGGCCAGGTCCGCTCCGAGAGGAGTCGAGAGGAGCGAGGCCCAGGCCGCGGGCTCGCGGAGGGCGTTGAGCTCGAACGGCGCCTCGAGGAGCAGGGCCTCCGCCCGCTCGCGCCGCCCCAGGCGGCAGAGGGCGAGCGCCGCGGCCCGCCGCGCGCGGGCCGACCCCTCGGCGGGGATCCCGAGCAGCGCCTCCGCGGCGTCCGGGACGCCGAGCCGTCCCAGCGCCAGCGTCGCCGCCTCCCGCACGTCCGGATGGCGGTCCCGCACGAGCGGCGCGATCTCCTTCCAGGAGTCTCGGGCGCCCAGCGCCACGAGGGCGGCGACTGCCTCTCCCCGCACGGCCGCGCTCCGGTGCCCGAGGAGGGCCGCGAGCTCCGGGACGCGCGCCCCCGCCTCGAACTCCCGGAGGAGGCGGCCGCTCCCCGGCGATCCCCGCCGGACCTCCTCGAATGCCGCCGCGAGGCCGTCCTTCGACGCCAGGACCCCCAGGGTCTTGGCGAGGGCGTCGTTCCCGCGCCCGCCGCCGGGGACTGTCCCTGCGCGCGGTCGAGCTCGAGGAGGGCCCCGAGCGCGGCGATCCGGACGTCCGGGTCCGGATCGGCGGTGAGTTCCTCGACGGCCGTCACCGCTCCCGGGGGCCGCAGGAGCGCGGCGCCCCGGATGGCCCCGAGACGACGGATCGGGTCGCGCGCGGTCTCGAGGCTCCTCAGGAGGTGGGGGACGGCCGCGGGGGCGCCGATCCGGACGAGGGCGTCGACCGCGGCCGTCTCGAGATCGGGATGGGAGAGGTACTTCAGGAGGGCGGGCGCGGCGTCGCGGGCTCCGAGCCGGCCGACCAGGTCGATCCGATCCCGCGCCGCCCGGGAGTCGGCGACATCGACGCGCGCGAGGATCTCCGCGGCGAGCTCCGACGCTTCCCAGTGGACGAGCAGCCCGGCGGCGGCCCGACGGACCTCCGCGTCTCCGCTGCGGAGATGGGGGAGGACGTCGCTCGCGGCCCGGCGCTCGTCCAGACCCCGGAGCAGATCCGCAGCCGTCTGGCGCTGGAGGGGGGTCGGGGAACCCAAGAGCCGTACGGCCGCGGGGATCGCCTCCTGAGCCTCGAGCCGCACGAGGGATTCCGCCGCCATCATCACGACGGAAGGTTCCGCGCCGTCCAGGAGCCCGAGGAGCGGCGGGATCGCCTCCCGGGCCCCGGCTGCGGCCAGGAGGGAGCTCGCGTTCCGGACCTTGGCCGCGTCCCGGGTGCGGAGCGCCTGGAGGAGGGGCGGAATCGCCTCCCTGGGCCTCCAGTCTTCCAGGATCGGCAGCACCCAGGCGTGATGGTCGGGATCGGCGAGCGACGGGACGATCTCGCCGGCGTGCTCTCGGGCATCGAGTTCGTGGAGAACGCGGAGCAGGACGCCCCGGTGGAGCCCGACGCGGAGGAGGGCGGGGACGGCCTCGCGGGCGCCCAGGTCCGCGAGGGCATGGGCGGCGGTCTCCTGGACGTCGCTGTCCCGGTCCGAGAGGAGCTTCGTGAGGAGCGGGGCCGTGTCCGGCCGCCGGAGCCCCACGAGCGCGCGGCAGGCGTTCCGCCGGGCCTCCCGCGAGGCGGAGGGCGCGAAGAAGGGCTCGAGGCGCTCGGGAGGGAGGGCGATGCCCAGGCGGACGGCCGCGCCGAGGGCGGCTCCGCGGACCTCCTCGTCCGGGTCCACGAGGAGGGCGAGGAGGGCGGGGCCGGCCCCGCGGAGGCGGTGCGTGGCGACCTGCTCCAGCGCCTGCCGCTTCTCCTCGGCCGATCGGGCCGCGCGAAGCGCCCCGGCGGCCAGGGGGTCGAGGTCGGAGGGGGCCAGGGCCGGCTTGCGGGAAACGGCGAAGGGGGCGTCGAGCAGGTACTTGAGCGAGGCGGCGTCGGGATCGACCGAGAGCTCCTCCTCCGCCTCGGGGTAGGCCTCGCGGAAGCGCGGCGTGAGGAGCTTCCGGACGCCGAGGAGGCGGAGGAGGTGGCGCGCGCGGGAGGCCACCTCGCCGTCGGGGTCGCCTTCGGCGCGCTCGAGGTCGGGCCGCGCGGCCTCGCCTAATGCCTTGAGCTTCTTGGCCGCTTCCTGGCGCTCCACGACCGATTCCGACCGCAGCCGCTCGACGAGCTCGCGGGCGGAGTCCTGCGGGGGAACGAGGAGCGCGAGCGCGAGGTGGAAAGCCTTCACGACGCGATTCTACCGCCGGATCGCCCCCTCCCGGTACACTGTCCTCGAACGTCGGTAAAGCTACCAGGAAGGTTCACCGCCCATCGGGAATGGGCGGTACACCTACCAGGAAGGATTACCGACAGGGGAGGGTCGGCGAGGCGATGGAGACGGCGGAGCGGCTGGCGCGGGCGGCGGTCGAGGAGTGCCGGAGGCGAATGGTCGACGACGACCTCCCCCGGATCCGGAAATGCCTGGCCGAACTCACGGACGAGGAGATCTGGCGGCGCCCCAACGCGAACACGGTGAGCGTGGGGAACCTGGTGCTCCATCTCGCGGGCAACGTCCGCCAGTGGGTTTGCGCGGGGTTGGGCGGCGAGAAGGACGTCAGAGAGCGGTCGAAGGAGTTCACGGAGACGGGACCCCTCCCGAAGGCCGAGCTTCAGGGTCTCCTGGAGAAGTCGATGGAGGACGCGGCCCGCGCCATGGCGCGGGCGGACGCGGCCGAGCTCCTCCGGAAGCGCCCGGTGCAGGCCTTCGAGGAGACCGGGATCGGGATCCTGATCCACGTGGCCGAGCACTTCTCCTACCACACGGGCCAGATCGTCTACGCGGTCAAGTCCGGGAAGGGCGTCGACCTCGCCTTCTACCGGGGCGTCGACCTCGAGCGCAAGCAGGGGCCGGTCCGCGGATGACGAAGACGGCCGTCGTGACCGTCCGCGCCCCGCGCCGGGGGCTCCACGAGATCACGGCCGAGGTCGAAGGAGCGGTCGGGAAGAGCGGCGTCCGGGACGGCCTCTGCAATCTCTTCATCCGGCACACGTCGGCGAGCCTGATCGTCCAGGAGAACTACGATCCATCGGCGCGGCGCGACCTCGAGGCCTTCCTCGATCGACTGGTCCCGGAGGACGCGCCCTACTACGAGCACACGCTCGAGGGGCCGGACGACATGCCGTCCCACATCAAGTCGGTCCTGACGCAGGTGAGCGTCTCGATCCCCGTGCTGGGCGGCAAGCTCGCGCTCGGCACCTGGCAGGGGATCTACCTCTGGGAGCACCGCGACCATCCGACGCCCCGGGAAGTGCTGGTGACCCTGACGTGAGGGCCGAGAAAACATGAGAACCCTCCTCCTCTGGCTCGCCGTCCTGGCCGGCTCGCAGGATTCCGCGGGTCCGAACATCGTCCTCGTCCTGGCCGACGATCTCGGCCTCGGCGACCTCGGCGCCTACAACCGGGAGTCGAGGATCCCGACGCCCGCGATGGACAAGCTGGCGGCGGAGGGGATGCGCTTCGACGACGTCCACTCGCCCTCGTCCGTCTGCACGCCCACCCGCTACGCGCTCCTCACGGGCCGCTACGCGTGGCGGGGGACCCTGAAGCGGGGCGTCCTCCAGGGATACGGCCCCTCCCTTCTTGAGCCGGGCCGTCCCACGATCGCGTCCGTCCTCAAGTCGCGCGGCTACCGGACGGCGGCGATCGGGAAGTGGCACCTCGGGCTCGGAACCGACCCGCGGACCGACTACGCGAAGGACCTCGACCCCGGGCCGCTCTCCTCGGGCTTCGACGAGTTCTCGGGAATCCCCGCCTCGCTCGACATGGAGCCCTATGTGTGGGTGAAGGACCGGCGGGTCCAGGCGCTCCCGACGGAGACCGTCAAGGCGGGCAAGCACCAGCGGGAGGGCGGGACGGACGGCTTCTGGCGGGCCGGTCCGATCGCGCCCGGCTTCCGGCACGCCGACATCCTGCCCCGGATCGAGCGGGAGGCGGTCGCGTACCTAGAGCGCGCGGGGAAGGGGCCGTTCTTCCTCTATCTTCCCCTCACGGGCCCGCACACGCCCTGGGTCCCCACTCCGGAGTTCGCGGGGAAGTCGAAGGTCGGGCCTTACGGCGACTTCGTGATGCAGACGGACGCCCTGGTCGGGCGGCTGGCGGAGGCGCTCGAGCGGACTGGCCTCGCGAAGAACACGCTCCTGGTCGTCACGAGCGACAACGGCTCGCACTGGCCGGAGGGGGACATCCAGAGGTGGGGCCACCGCTCGAACGGCCCCTGGCGCGGACAGAAGGCCGACATCCACGAGGGCGGACACCGCGTCCCCTTCCTCGTCCGCTGGCCGGGGAAGGTCGCGCCCGGTTCGTCGTCCGCCGTCACGGCCTGCCTCTCCGATCTCTTCGCCACCTGCCTCTCGGTCGCGGGCGTCCCGATGTCGCCCGATTCCGGGGAGGACAGCTTCGACCTCGTCCCGGTCCTGACGGGGAAGGGCGCGTTTGCGCGGCCGTACACGATCCACCACTCGGCGCAGGGGATGTTCGCGATCCGGGAGGGCGCCTGGAAGCTGATCGAGGGGCAGGGGAGCGGCGGTTTCACGCGGGTCAGGGTCGAGCCGGGCGAGCCGCCCGGCCAGCTCTACCACCTGGCGGACGACCCGGCCGAGACGCGGAACCTCTTCGCCGAAAAGCCCGACGTACTGGCCCGGCTCACCGGGCTCCTCAAGAAGTGCCGGGAGAGCGGCCGCTCGCGGCTTGCCGAGTAGGCCCTGTAGCGGTTATCCTTTCGGCCTTCGGGAGGGAAAGACCATGAGGCTCGCGCTGATCGCACTCTTCCTCGTTCCGCAGGAGTCGAAGGGCGCCTTCGAGACGGACCCGGGCGGCTGGGAGGATCTCATGCCCGGGCCCGACCTCAAGGGCTGGAAGCGGGCGCTTACGCCCGATGACAAGTTCGCCGCCGAGCATCCCTGGAGCGTGAAGGACGGCGTGCTCTCGTGCCGCGGCGTGATCGGCGAGCGCGTGAAGGAGATGTTCCTCCACGAGACGGAGCGGGGCGACGGGATCTTCCGCGTGGAGTGGCGCGTGAAGAAGGCGGGGGAGAAGGGGGACTACAATTCGGGCGTCTACGTCCGGACCGCGATGGACGGCAAGGTCTGGCACCAGGCCCAGGTCGCGATGAGCGACAAGCAGCCCTGGGTGGGCGACCTCTTCGCCGTCCCCACGCCCGGGGCCAAGCGCCTGGACATCCTGAGTACGCCCCCCAGCCGCGCGAAGCCCGTCGGCGAGTGGAACGTCTACGAGATCGCCTGCAAGGGCAGGGAGATCACGGTCTGGGTGAACGGCGCGGTGACCGCGAGGTGGGACGCCTGCGAGGCCCCGAAGGGCCACGTCGGCCTCCAGGTCGAGTTCTTCGACCTCGAGTTCCGCACCCTCAAGTTCAAGCCCCTCTAGGAAGCATTTCGCATCTCGCAGCTAGCATCTCGGAAGGGAGAGGAAGCGTTCAGGTCGCCTGGGGGCCCGCAGGCACTTCCGAGATGCGGGATGCGAGCTCCGAGATGCTTCCCTAGTCCGTGTGGGTGTCGGCGCCCGGAACGACGCCCCTCGCCAGGTCGCGCCGCTGCTTGAGCTCCCAGAGCCGGTCGGGATCGCGCTCCGTCTTCAGGAGGTCGAGGTAATCCCGGACGTCCTCCGCGAGGCGCGGGCTCCGCTCCCCCACCCGCGCGAGCGCCGCTTCAGCCTCGGGGCCGCCCGCCCGGACGAGGTGGACCAGGAGGCCGCGCTGTCCCTCCGCGGACGTCTCGACGGCGATCGCTCCCTCGAGGTGGCGGAGCGCCGCGGGACGCGCCTCGGCCGAGACGCTTCCCAGGCCGAGCGCGGCGAGCGAGCGCGTGCGGGCGTCCGCGTCCCCCAGGAACGCGGCCAGGGACTCTACCTGGCCCGGGTCGAGCTTCCGGTCGACGAGGCTCACCGCCTGAATCGCGTGCCCCCGGAGATCGGCGTCCGTCGCCGATCTCGCCACGTCGAGGAGCGCCGCGGAGATCGGCGTCACGCCCTCGGGGTGCGCCTGCATCCAGGCGGCGGCGGTCGCGATCGCGCTCGCCCGGAGGTCGGGGTGCTCCGCCGCCGAGCCGGCCAGGCCCAGGACCGTGCGGGTGACGCGGTCGTCCAGCCGCGGGAGGTTCATGAGGACCAGGAGCGCTCCGCCTCGGCCGGCGGGGACTTTCCCCGACTCGGCGATCCGGGCCATGAGGTCGACGACCGCGGGTTCGGCCATTGCGTCGGCGTCGGCGCCCAGGACTTGGGCCAGGAGGAGGAGGACGTCCTCGTCGGTCTCCTGCTCGAAGAGGAGGGCGAGCTCGAGGGCGGCGCCCGGCCGCTCCTCGAGGAGCCGGGCCAGGCGGTCGCGCGCGTGCAGGATCTCCGCATCGTTGAGCTCGCCGAAGGACGCGCGCAGGCGCTCCGCCAGGGTCCGGAGCGGGTCGGGTTCCTTCCCCACCTCGAAGTGGCGGATCACCGATTCCCGGATGACGCCCTCGGCGGGCGCCCCGGGAAAGACCCGGACGGCGGCGGGGCGGGGAGGGGCCGGCGCCTCCTTCCCGGGCCGGCCCAGCAGGAACCCCGCCCCCAGGAGCGCCAGCGCCGCGGGCGCCAGGACGAGCGCGCGCTTCACGGCCGCCTCCTACATGCCGGGCGGGTAGGAGTAGGGGATCGTCGTGGTCTTGGTCTTGTAGCTCCCGATCGAGGCCGGGACGTAGAGCTTCGTCCCGTAGCGCCGGATCTCGAAGTGGCAGTGGGGGCCCGTGGAATTCCCGGTCGAGCCCTCGTAGGCGATCGTCTGGTCGCGGCCCACCCGCTGGCCGGCGTAGACGGCGAAGCGGCTGTTGTGGGCGTAGTAGGTCGTGTACCCGTTCGAGTGGCCGAGGATCACGAGGTAGCCGTAGCCGCCGCTCCAGCCCCGGAAGTTGACCTTGCCCGAGTAGGCCGCGCGGATGGTCTGGCCGTAGGGCCCCGCGATGTCGACCGCGCGGTGGTATCCGTACGGGCGGCGCGAGTAGTAGTTGCTCGTGACCCGACCGGAGGCGGGCCAGTGGAAGTGGGCCGCCGCCGGGACGGCCAGGAGCGCCAGGAGACCGACGACGAACGCGAGCCTCTTGCCCATGAATGTCCTCCCCTAATGTCTTGTGCGGCTCGCCCTGGGGGAGGAAACGGGGATGGGCCCGGTTTCGTACGCGGAAAATCAGGCGCGGACGAGCCGGTCGATCTCCGCGAGCTCGTCGGGCGAGAGGTCGATCCGGCCCGCCTTCGCGTTCTCGACTGCCTGGGCGGCGCTCCGGGCGCCGACCAGGGCGTGGGAGACGCCCGGCCGGGCGATCGTCCATGCGACCGCGAGCTGCCCGGGCGTGGCCTGGTGCCGCTCGGCGATGGGCCGGATCCTGTCCAGGAGACCGTTCACCCGGTTGACGTTCTCCCGGGTGAAGGAGGGGTGGTCGCCGCGGAGGTCGCCCGGACCGTACGATCGGTTGGCGGTGATCTTCCCGGTCAGGAGGCCGTGCTCGAGGGGCGAGTAGGCGAGGAAGGCCGCCCTCTGGGCGCGGACCCAGGGGAGATTGAGCTTCTCCTGCTTCCGGTCGAGCAGGGAGTAGCGCTCCTGGTCGGCGTCGACCGGCCCCTTCGAGCGGTAGCGGTCGAGGTCGGCCGGCGCGGCGTTGCAGGCCCCGATCGCGCGGATCTTTCCCTCCTTCTTGAAGGACAGGAGGAGCTCCATCGTGTCCTCGATCGGGGTCGTCGGGTCCTGCCAGTGGGTGAGGTAGAGGTCGACGTAGTCGGTCCGGAGCTTCTTCAGGCTCGTCTCGAGGTCCCGACGGACGAGGTCCGCGCCCAGGTACTTGTGGAGCCGGTACTCGCCCTTCTCGTTCTTCCCCATCTCGTCGGTGGCAAAGAAGAAAGTGCCTTTGTCGGTGCCCCAGACGATTCCGCACTTGGTGGCGATCACGACCTTGTCCCGCCGGCCTTCGATCGCCTTACCGACGATCTCCTCGCCGCGGCCCAGGCCGTAGGCGGGGGCGGTGTCGATGAAGTTGATCCCGTGGTCGAGGGCGGCGCGGATGGCGTCCACCGAGTCCTTCTCGTCCTGACCGCCCCACCTCCAGCCGCCCGCTGCCCACGCGCCGAAGGCGACGGCCGAGGCCTGGATCCCGGAGCTGCCGAGCGGGCGCAACTTCATGGGGCTACCATTCTCCCTTCTTCGCGAACTTCTTCCTCGCGGCCTCGGCGAACGCCGCCTGGGCGCGGTCGAGCGCGTCGAGCGTCTCGGCCATGGGCCGCCCCGCCGACTCGCGCGCGACGTGGATCAGGGTCCGGCACTCGTTGGAGTCCATGAAGCGGGCGGCCTCGAGGAGGCGGGGCTGGTCCTCGTCGGGGATGACGATGAAGCCGTGCCGGTCGGCGTGGACGAGCTGGCCGGGCTTCACCGTCCGGCCGAAGACCTCGACCTCGACGCCCCACTCGACGGGGCAGGAGTAGGCGTGGCCGACGAAGAGCGTGCGGGCGAGCGCGTGAAAGCCGGCGTTCGTCATCTCCGTCACGTCGCGGATCGCCCCGTCGGTGATCGTCCCCACGCAGCCGAGCGCGCGGTGGACGTTCGCGTTCACCTCGCCCCAGAAGGAGCCCCAGAGGCGGGGCTTGTCCAGGTCCTGGACGACGACGATCTTGGGCGCGTCGACGGTCGCAAGGTAGCGGCGGTACTTGCGCCACGACTCAGGGTTCTTGTGCTTCTTCTCGCCCGGCTGGATCTTGAGCGTCATCGCGTAGCCGACCATGGGTCCCATCTGGGGCATGAAGTCGCGGGTCGTCTCGAGGTTGAAGGCGTCCCGTCCGGCGTCGAGCTTCGTGATCTGCTCCCAGCCGTTGTAGATCGTGGGCGTGTTCCAGCGCTTGAGCTCGAGGAGCTCGGCGTGGGAGAGGACGCGCTTGGCCATGGGGCTCTCCTTACGGTCTTGGGCCGAGCATGAGGACGAGGGTGCCCCAGGGGTTGAGCCGGGTCCGGTTCCTGGGGTGGCCGCTCCACCAGTTCTCGTGGTGGAAGTTCCCGAAGTTGCCGGCGCCCTTCTCCTTCTCGTCGAGGTCGCCGAGCGCGATGGCGGGGCGCATGAGAGGGGAAGTCTATCAGGCCGGCGGACGGAAGGGCAGAACTTCCGCGGGTCGGACGTCAGTCCAAGACCACCAGGCGGCCGCTCACGGCGACGGCGTCGTAGCCGTCGTCGAGGAGGTAGCGGACCTCGTAGACCCCGGGGGCCTTCGGGGCGGTGAGCGTCAGCCGGCCCCCCGTCTCGCCCTGCACGTAGGCCCAGGGCCCGAAGGCGCGGTTGTCCGAGCCCTCCGCGAAGATCCCGACCCAGTCGGCGGGAAGGGCCCGCCCGGAGAGGCCCGTCCACTCGACGTGGACCGGCCCGCCCGCTCGGACCTGGGGGGAGTCGACCCGAAGGGCGACGAAGGGACGAGTCCCGGAGTCGAAGACCGTGACGGCCGGGCTCGAGGCGACGGAGGGGCTTCCGTCGGCGGGAAAGTAGCGGAACTCGTAGCGGCCGGGCTTGGGCGGGGCGGTGAAGGCGAGGGCCGTGTCTCCGGAAGGGGCGTACTTCCAGGCGACCCGGCTGCTGTCGCCCCCTCCTTCGGGAAAGAGGCCGATCCAGTCCTTGGGGGAGAGCTTTCCCGAGAGGAGCGACCGGAGGGCCGTGATCTCGCCCCGCGACGGAACGTGCGCGGGATGCGCGTGGAGCGTCACGATCGGAGGAGGCTCGGGCGCGGGGGGCGAGGGGTTCGCTCGCGGGCCCGGGGACGCATCGGACGCTGGGGAGGGAGCGGACGAGAGGACCGGCGCCGCGGCTTCGGCGGGCTGCGGCGTCGGGAGGGGATGCGAGCAGGACGCGCGACCGGAGGACGCCGTCCGCTCGGGCCCCCGCGGGCGATGGGTCCACAGGAGCAGCAGGTTCAGGAGCAGCGAGAGCGCCAGGGCGACTCCCAGAGGAATCCTCATCATGCCTCCTTGGACGCGCGGTACCCCGCCATCGGAGGTCCCGAAATGGAAACGGGACGCCCTACTCCTCCGAACGGCCGCCGGCACGGCGCGTTACACACGGGGGTCGGGGCTCAGGGCCGGGGATTCCCGGCCGTGCGCCCGGGCCGGAGGGCGTGGGGGGGGCCGCATGGAACGAAGAGTCTCCCCGGCGTCCCCGCGGCCAGCCAGGCGTTCGTCCTACTTCCGCTCCGAGAGCCAGCGCTTGGCGTAGCGGTAGTACGAGGAGGCGTAGTACTTCCGCACGATCTCCTCGCACTTCGCGTAGCCGTCGGCGTCCTTCTCCCCCTGGAAGTCCCGGCGCGCGGCGTAGAAGAGGTCCTCCGCGGGCTTCTCGTGCCCCGAGCGGAGCTTCCCGTAGGCCTCCATCACCGCCTTCGCGCAGGGCGCGTGCTCGAAGGCCGCGCGGAAGGCCGCGAAGTCCGCGACCCACGAGTCGTCGGACGCCTGCGCGACCGCCTTCTCGAGCGCCTTGGCCTTGGGCAGGGCCTCCTTTTCGACCGCCTGCTCAACGGCCTTGAGCTTCGAGGCGGCCTTGCCGCCCTTGTCCAAGGATCGGGCGCGCTCGGCGAGGGCGATCGCGTCCCGGTACTGCCGCTCCCCGAGGCGCTGCTCGGCGAGCGCCGCGAGCGCCGACGGGTCGTCGGAGGACATCGCCTCGAGCCATCGCACGGCCTCCTCGACGGGGAGGAGCCCGAAGGCGTGGCCGGCGGTCTTGTGGGCGAAGAGCCGGAGCATCGGGAAGCCGTCGCCCAGGAAGGACTCATGGGCGGAGACCGCCATGTCGAACCCGACGGCCCCGTCGTTCTCCCCGTGGACGATCGCGAGCGGGACCTTCCGCTGGGCCGCCCGGATCTCGGGCTTGTCGTAGGCCGCGGGCTCCGCCTGGATGATGACGCCGCCCGAGACGGGGAACGCCCCCGCGAAGAGCTCGGGCGTGTTCATGAGCAGGCTGTAGGTGAGGAATCCGCCCTGCGAGCGCCCTCCGACGAAGACCTTGGTCAGGTTCGCGCGCTGCTTGATCTCCGCCAGGACCTCGGGCACCAGGGCGGGGCTCTCGCGGTCGGTCCCCGGGTATCCCTTGTACTTGCTCCTTCCGGCGTAGTTCACGTACGTGTAGTTGTAGGCGGGGTTGTCGTCAGGGCTCCCCTGCGCGCGCTTCTCCCCATTCACGCCCAGGAGCACGTAGTCCTCCGCGAGCCGGGGCCAGGCCGCCGCGATCGTGTCGATGTAGGCCTTCGAGTTCATGTTCGAGCCGTGCAGGATCAGGATCGCGGGCATTCCCTTCTTCGCGTCGTAGCGGGCCGGGAGCCGGACGTGGTACGTGACCCCGTTCTTGGCCGTCCCGTCCTCGACCTTCCCCTTCTCGAGCTTCCCGAGCGCGCCGTCGACGGCGATCGACTTCAGGTTCGCGGTCTTGAGCGCGGCGTCGCCCGCCTCGGTCTTGAGCTTGAACTCGGCCAGCAGGATCTTCCCCTTGAGCTGGGTCTTCTCGCGGGTCGTGACGACGTCGTTGGCGCCGAACTCGATCGAGACGATCTTGGCCACCTGGACCGTCGTCTCCCCGAAGCTCGTCCTCATCTTGAAGGCCGTCGTGACGAGCGTCCCCCGGACCGTCTCGCCGTCCTTCGAGGTCGCGGTGACCGTGACCGCCTCCGCGGCCTGGAGCGCGACGAGCAACTCCTCGAGGTCGGCCCGGAGTCCCTCGGGGGCCGTGCGCAGCGCGGAGAGGAGGGCGGGCCGGGCCTCGGGGCCCGCGTTCAGGAGCTCGAGGCGGATCTCGTCCCGCCGGTCGCCCGCCGCCCCGGCCAGCTCGCCCACGAGGCGCTCGACCCGGACCTCGACTTCCGGTGTCCCCGGAGGCGGCCGGAGGAAGACGTACGCCGTGAGCGCCAACGCCGCCGCCGCTCCGGCGAGCGAGGCGGCCAGGCCGGCGCGGGGACGTCGGCGGGCGGGGCCGATCGCCAGCCCGATCTCGCGCCCTTCGAACGCGGGGAGGACCGCGGGGAGGGCGTCCAGCCGACGCTCGAGGGCCTTGAGCTCCTCGAGCCGGGTCCCGCAGCCGGCGCAGCCCTCGAGGTGGCCCGACAGCGCATCGCCGGGGGAGGCCCCGGTGAGCGACTCGGCCAGGAGGGGGCGGGCGGTCTCACAGTCCATCGCGACGCTCCTTCAACTTTCCGTGGATGCGCTCCAGCGCCCGGGCGGCGTAGACCCGCAGGGTCCCCGCGGGGGTCCCGAGGATCGACTCCATTTCGGCGTAGCTGAAATCGCCCGCGTAGCGCAGGAAGACGATCTCGCGGTAGGGGGACGGGAGGGCGCCGGCCAGGCGCTCGAGGTCTCCCGACGGCGTCTCCCGAGCGGCCTCGCGCGCCGCCAGCCGGCCGAGCGCCCGCTCCTCGACGGTCGCGCGCCGGAGCCGGTCGACGGCCGCGTGGTAGACGAGCCGGTACAGCCACGGCCGCGGGTTCTCGGGGCGCGCCCCCTCCGCGACCGCGGCGACGGCCCGCAGGAAGGCGTCCTGCACGCAGTCCCTCGCCGCCTCCTCGCTTCCCGTCATGCGGAACGCGAAGGACGCGAACTCCCGTTCGTGGCGGGAGGCCGCTTCCTCCAGGGCGGCGCGGGCCCGGGCGGGCGACAGCGCGGGGTTCATCCGAAGATGAGAACGGACGCCACGCCTGGAGTGTAACAGGGCGGGCCGAAAGATCAGGGCCCGGGCTTCCCGGTCGTCCTCCCCGCCCGGAGCGCATGGGGGAAGAGGTGGTGCTCGGGGGCGCGGTCGGGGCGGGCGCGGAGGAGGACCTGGACGGCCTTGCGGCCCATCCCGGCCCAGTCGGCCTGGTGGCAGGTGAGGCCGGGGACCTCCTCGCCGCCGCCGCCCATCACGCTCAGGTCGCGCGGGACGCGGACCTCCCGCTCGCGGAGGAGGTCGATCACCAGGCGGGCGAGCCGGTTGTTGAAGCAGAGAAGCGCGGTGGGCGGCGGCTTCATCGAGCCGAGGGCCTCGACGACGCGGCGGGCGCCCGCCTCGGTGATCTCGGTGAAGACCTCCCAGGCGCGCCGCCGGGGAAGGCCGAGGTCGCGGAGCCCCTTCCGGTAGCCCTCGAGCCGCCACGGGTTCAGGTCCGAGAGCCGCCACTGGGCGAAGGAGATCCGCTCGTGGCCCAGGCCGGCGAGGTGCCGGACGGCGAGCTCCGCGCCCTGGACGGAGTCCTCCCGCACCGAGCCGATCTTCGGGAGGTGGAGGTCGTGGTCGAGGAGGACCGTCGGGAGCCCGAGCGCGAGGGCCTCGCGGATCAGCTTCTCCTCGCCGCACGAGGCGAAGAGGATCCCCCGCAGGCGCGGACCGCCCGTCAGGCCGCGGAACGCGCCTTCCATCTCGGTGTGCGGGGCCGTCCGGACGGCCACCTGGCAGCCGGACTGCCCGGCCTCGCGGGACGCCCCGCGGAGCATGCGCGCGCTCATCTCCTCGGTGGCCTGCTCGCCGCCCTCCGACGGGTACTCGGCCTGGAGATAGCCGATCAGGGTCGAGCGCGCCGCCGGCTTCCGGAGCGCGAGCGGCGGCGGCTGGAGGAGGGTCCCCTTCCGGCGGTACATGACGAGGAGGCCCTCGCGCTCGAGGGCTTCCTCCGCCTTCCGGACCGTCTCCCGGCTCACCCCGAGCTCGGCGGCGAGCTCCACGGCCGTCGGGAGGCGGTTACCCGGGAAGCGGCCCTCGAGGATCGCCTCCCGGAGGATCTGCTCCGTCTGGGCGAGGAGGGACATCGGCCGCGCCAGCCGGGGGAGCGCCTTTCGCGTCGCCATGGGTCTCTTTTACAATTATACAATCGCCGTGTCCAAGGGGGGCGCCGTCACGCCTCGGGGGGGAAGCTGTATCCTAGGCAGGCCGGGGGTCTCCCGGCCGGAGAGGAGCGCCCTGATGAGAGTCCTCGCCGCCCTCGCGGTCCTTGCCACGCCGGCCGCCCCCGCCCGCCAGTCCCTGGAGGAGACGCACGCCCTGATCAAGACGAGCCCCGGGGAGGCCCGCTGGGACGAGATTCCCTGGACGACCAGCCTCTGGGAGGGCCGGATGCGGGCCGCCGCCGAGGGGAAGCCGCTCTTCATCTGGGCGGCCAACGGCAACCCGATCGGCGTCACCTGAGGGGTCGGGACCCAGACCCGTGATCGGTCGAACTGGTCCGAGGAGCGAGTGGCCTTCATCAAGGCGCGATTCATCCCCGTGGTGATCACCGTGCACGGCGCGTGCAAGGACGCCGAGGGCGAGTTCTGGAAGTCCTTCTGCCGGGACTACGCCTGGATCACCGGGGCGGCCCACGGCGTGACTCCCTCGGGGAAGGTGCTCTGCGCCGAGCCCGGCCGCTCGAGCTGCGGCGGTCGCCGCGTCTGCGACCCCGTCAAGGCCTTCGAGAAGTGGAAGGCCCTTCCCGAGGAGGAACGGCGCCGCGGGGCCGTCGAGGTCGGGGACCTGAAGGACCTGGACCCGGCCTTCCCCCGGCGGCCCGAGGGAAGCCTTCTCCTCAAGGGCTACAACCGTCCCCTCGAGCGCGGGGAGGACGGCCGGCTCCGGCGCGTGAAGGAGTACTGGGACTGCCAGGAGTTGAGCGCCGACTCCGTCAACTGGAAGAAGTTCGTCGACCCCGAGCCCGGCCGGACCTGGGTCTGGCTCTCGCGGGAGCAGTGGAGGGCCCTCGTCCCCGCGGACCCGCGCGCGGGCCTGAGCTTCCCCGTGCCCGAGGCGGCGGCCGCCCGCCTCGTCCGCCTCCCGATCCTGAACACGATCTACTGAGTGCAGAACCCGTGGCGGCCGGAGGAGATCCGGTCGAAGGAGCTCACCCTCACGGTGGAGTCGGTCACGGCCGAGGAGATCCGGATGCGGCTGGGCGGGTCGGCCTCGCTCCTCCGCGAGAAGGCGAAGTTCCCCTACGGCTGCGAGGCGAAGCTGGACGGCGTCCTGGTCTACGACCGGAAGAAGGAGGCATTCTCGCGCTTCGACGTCGTGGCGGTCGCGGACTGGACCTGGCGCTACGAGCGCAAGGGCGGGCAGCAGGAGGTCCTGGGCGTGGCCCTCGAGCTCGCGCCCCGGGCGTTCGCCTCGCCCGCCTACGACCGCCACTTCCCGGGATACAACATGAGCAACTACGGGTACCGCCAGGAACGCGAGTGAGGAGACCGCGATGCGCCTGACCGCCGCCCTGCTCGCCCTCCTCGCCCCGGCGTCGCAGCCCTTCGAGGAACGATTCGCCCTCGTGAAGGCCAGCCCCGGGGAGGCCCGCTGGGACGAGATCCCCTGGACGACCAGCCTTTGGGAAGCGCGCATGAAGGCTGCGGCCGAGGGGAAGCCCCTCTTCGTCTGGGCCGCGAACGGCAATCCTCTCGGCATCACCTGAGGGGTCGGGACCCAGACCCGTGAACGGTCGAACTGGAGCCCCGAGCGCGTGAAGGCGATCCGCGAGAACTTCCTGCCCGTCGTCATCACTCTCCACGGCGCGTACAAGGACGCCGAGGGGGACTTCTGGAAGTCGATCCACGGCCAGGGCGGCTGGGGCACCGGCCGCTTCCACGGCGTGACCGCCGCGGGGAAGATGCTCTGCGGCACGGCGGAGCGGCCCGGCTGCGGGGGCGGGAGCTGCAACCCCCAGAAGGCCCTCGCCCGCTGGAACGCCCTCCCGGAGGAGGAGCGTCGGCCCGGCGCCGTGCGCGTCGAGCACCTGGCCGAGATGGACCCCGCGTTCCCGCGCCGGCCCGAGGGGAGCCTGATCCTCAAGGGCTACAACCGACCGCTCGGCCGCGACGAGGCCGGGCGCCTCGTCCGCCTCAAGGAGTACCGCGACTGCCAGGAGTTGAGCCCCGACGGCCCGCACTGGAAGACCTTCGTCGACCCCGAGCCGGGACGCTCCTTCCTCTGGTTCACCGAGGCCCAGTGCAAGGCCGTCGTCCCGGCCGACCCGCAGGCAGGCCGGACGATCCCCCTCGCCGAGCCCGTGGCCGACCGTATCGTCCGGCTCACGCTCCTCAACACGATCTACTGAGTGCAGCCCAAGTGGAGGCCGGAGGAGATCCGGTCGAGGACGCTGGAGCTGAGCGTGGAGTCCGTCACGCCAGAGCGGGTCTCGATGCGCCTCTCGGGCGCCGTCTCCCTCGAGCGGACGAAGGGGAACTTCACCTACCGCTACGCGCCCGAGTTCTCGGGAGTCCTCGAGTTCGACCGCGCGAAGGGCGCCTTCCGGAAGTTCGACGTGCTCGCGATCGGCGAGTGGACCTGGGACTACCGCCCGGGGACGCCGAAGGAGATCCTGGGCGTGGCCCTCGAGCTCTGGCCCCACGCCTTCGCCTCGCCCCGCTACGACCGCCACTTCCCCGGCTGGAGCATGAGCAACTACGGTTACAAACAGGACCGGGAATAGACCAATGACGAGCATGACGCTGGCGCTTGTGGCCCTCCTGGCGACCGCCCAGGAAGACCTCCGCGTGACCACGGACCGGACGGTCGACGCGCGCTCGCTCGAGACGATCGTCCGGGACGTCTGGAAGCTCACGGGCGCGAAGACGAACGACGAGAAGGCGATCGCGATCCACGACTGGCTCCACCAGGCGATCTTCCACTTCGCCTATCCCGTGGAGAAGAACGGCCACTCGGTCGGGCCGCTCAAGGTCCTGAACGCCTACGGCTGGGGGCTCTGCGGCGGCCAGCACACGGTGCTCAAGGCCCTCTTCGAGACCGCCGGCTGGCAGGTCCGCTACCGCGGCTGGAGCGACCCGGGGCACACCACGATCGAGGTCTTCTACGACGACCGCTGGCACTACTTCGACGTCTTCCTCAAGTGCTACTTCTGGACCAAGGACAAGAAGACGATCGCCGGGCAGGACGACATCGTGAAGGACCCCTCGATCGTGCTCGACGCCGTGAAGGAGGGCCGCGTCCCGCCCGCCCACTACCTTTGCTGCGGCGACGAGGCCGAGGGGATCGTCCAGGGATGCAAGAGCTCGAAGGCCCACCCGCCCTCGAAGCCGCAGGAGGGCTGGGCCTCGGTCACGGGACGGGACAAAGGTTACTCGACGCTCCTCCACCTCCCGGCCGGCGCGACCCTTCGCCTCGAGTGGAAGGGCATGCCCGGCCAGCTCGCCATCCAGAACAAGGGCGCCCACTCGTGCGGGACCAAGGACTTCCGGAGCGACCCGGTCCTCGGGCCCCTCTTCGAGCACTACGGGCCCCGCAACCACTCGAACGGCCGCTTCACCTACGTCCCGGACCTCGCGCGCGGGCGCGACGTGGTCCTCGCGGGCGCCTCGGCCAAGGGGGGAAAGCTGGTCGCTCCCTCGGGTGCGGGCAGCGCGGTCTTCAAGGCGTCGCTCCCCTATCCCTACGTGAGCGCCCAGCTCGAGGCCGCGTTCGAGGGCGGGGAGGGGAAGCTCTCGATCTCCCCGGACGGCGGGAAGACCTGGCAGCCGGCGGCGCCGGGCGACGTGAGCGCGGCCGTCAAACAGCGCTACGACGTCTGGATCAAGGCCGAATTCCCGGGCGCGCTCGCCTCGCTCAGGTTCGAGGGCGTGGTCGAGCACAACCGGGGCGTGCTCCCGTACCTTCTTCCGGGCGCCAACGCCGTCGCCGTCTCGGCCGCGTCCCTGCCGGCCGACCGGGCGGTCTCCGTGACGTACTCCTATCAGGAGGCCACGGGGCCCGCCAACCGGAAGCGCTGGGAGGGTCGCGACGTGGCCTACGGGGAGCCCAAGACGGTGACGAAGTCGTTCTCGCAGCTCCCGGCGACGTTCACGGTCGACGTGGGCGGGAACACCCCGCCCCGGATGCTCTACCTCGAGGTCTCCTCGACGGGGAAATGACATGAGACTCGCGCTCGCCGGCCTGCTCGTTCTCCTTGGCCAGGACGGGGACGGGACGGTCGCCCTCTTCAACGGGAAGGACCTCTCCGGCCTCGCGACCTGGCTCCGGGACTCGCAGCGCGAGGACCCGAAGAAGGTCTTCACCGTCCAGGACAGCGTCCTCCGCCTCTCCGGCGACGGCATGGGCTACGTCGCGACCGAGAAGGAATACGAGAACTACCACCTCACGGTCGAGTACAAGTGGGGGACGAAGACGGACGGCGGGAAGTACGTGCGGAACTCGGGGATCCTGGTCCACGCCACGGGCCCGGACGGCGGGGCGGGGAAGGGCGCCTGGATGTCGTCCTTCGAGGTCCAGCTCGCCCAGGGCTGCGTGGGGGACTTCATCGTGATTCGGGGCCAGGACGCGGAGGGGAAGCCCGTCCCGATGGAGCTCATGAGCGACACCGTGATGGGACCCGACAAGAAGACCCGCTGGCAGAAGGGGGGCACTCCGACCAAGTGGACCGGAAGGCAGTTCTGGTGGTCCAAGCACGAGGCGGGTTTCAAGGAGCTCCTCGACACCCGCGGGAAAGACGACGTGGAAAGCCCGCTCGGCGAGTGGACCAAGGTCGAGGTCGTGGCCGACGGCCGCCGCCTCACGGTGATCGTGAACGGCCACGCGGTGAACGAGGCCTACGACCTCACGCCCGCGAAGGGGAAGATCCTCCTCCAGACAGAGGGCTTCGAGATCCTCTTCCGGAAGTTCGAACTCAAGCCATTGAGGAAGTGATCGCATGACGCTCACGCGGCGGACGTTCCTGGGGGCCGGCGCGGCGGGCGCCGCGGCGCTCGCGCTTCCCGCGCAGGAAGAGAAGAAGAAGGCTCCCACGAAGTTCCAGATCGCCTGCATGACGCTCCCGTACGGCGGCTTCCCGCTCGACCGCGCGCTTTCCGGGATCAAGGGCGCGGGATACCCGTACGTGGCCTGGGGAACCTCGCACCGGGAGGAGGGCGGCAAGTCCGTCCCCGTCATGGCGGCCGACGCCCCGCCCGAGAAGGCGAAGGAGCTCGGGAAGAAGTGCCGGGACCTGGGCCTGGAACCGCTCATGATGTTCTCCGGGATCTACCCCGAGGCGAAGAACGGCCTCGAGGTCCTGACCCAGCGGCTCAAGCAGGCCGCGGCGGGCGGGGTCCCCCAGGTCCTCACGTTCGGCCACACGAAGGGCGGCAACCACGCCCTCTGGATCGAGCGCTTCAAAGCCCTGGGCCCCATCGCGCGCGACCTGGGCGTCCTCCTCGTCGTCAAGCAGCACGGGGGCGAGACCGGGACGGGCGAGGCCTGCGCCAAGATCGTCCGCGAGGTGAACGACCCCGGCGTCATGGTCAACTTCGACGCCGGGAACGTCATGGACTACCTGAACGTGGACCCCATCCCCGACCTCCAGAAGTGCGCCGACGTCGTCCGCAGCTTCTGCATCAAGGACCACCGGAACTTCCCCAAGGACCAGGACTGCGGGCCCGGCTTCGGGGAGATCGACCACTACAAGCTCCTCCACGCGGTCTCCTGGACGGGCCTCACGATGCCGCTCTGCTGCGAGAACATCTCGGCTCCGCTCCTCCCGCGCCCCTCGGCGCCCGAGGGCGTGGACGCGCTCGCCCGCCGGGCCCGCGAGTTCCTGGAGACGGTCATCGCGGGGCTCCAGCAGTGATCGCCCTCCTGCTGTCGCTGGCGCTCGGGCAGGAGGACTTGGCTTCGCGGCTCCGGGAGCTCGACCCGAAGGTCGGCGCCCCGGCGCGCAACCTCCACGACGAGGCCCGCGAGCTGGTCCGCCAGGCCAATCGCCGCGAGACCGAGGCCTGGAGGAAGATCGCCACGCGCGAGGACTGGGAGCGCTACCGGGACGCCAAGCTCGCCGCCCTCCGCGCCTCGCTGGGCGCGCCGGTCGAGCCCCCGAAGGACCTCAAGGTCCGCGTCACCCGGACGATCGAGGGGGAGGGCTACCGCATCGAGAACCTGGTCTACGAGAGCCGGCCCGGCCTCCTCGTCACCGCGAACCTCTATGGCCCGGCGAAGCCCGCGGCCTCGATGCCGGGCCTCCTCATCATCCACAGCCACCACAACCCGAAGACCCAGGGCGAGCTCCAGATGATGGGGATCACCTGGGCGCGGCAGGGCTGCCTCGTCCTCGTCATGGACCAGCTCGGCCACGGCGAGCGCCGGCAGCACCCCTTCGTGAACGCCGAGTCCTGGAAGGGCTCCTTCCGGCCGACGCGGCAGGACTACTGGTTCCGCTACGTGACGGGGATGCAGCTCCATCTTGCCGGCGAGAGCCTGGTCGGGTGGATGGCGTGGGACGTCTGGCGCGGGGTGGACCTCCTCCTCGCGCGGCCCGGCGTCGACCCGGAGCGGATCGCGCTCCTCGGGTCGGTCGCGGGCGGCGGCGACCCGTGCGCGGTGGCCGCGGCGCTCGACCCCCGGATCAAGGCGGCCGTGCCCTTCAACTTCGGCGGCCCCCAGCCCGAGACCAAGTTCCCGCTCCCCGAGGACGCCGAACACGCGTTCAACTACGCGGGCGGGGGGAGCTGGGAGTCGACCCGCAACCTCCGGCTCTCCGCGCGCGACGGCTTCCTCCCCTGGGCGATCGTGGGGGCGGTCGCCCCGCGGGGCCTCGTCTACGCCCACGAGTTCGCCTGGGACCAGGAGCGGGACCCCGTCTGGAAGCGCTTCGAGAAGCTCTACGCCCTCTACGGCGTCCCCGACCGCCTGGCCTGGACGAAGGGCCGCGGGTCGGTCTCCGGCCGCCCGCCCGAGTCGACCCACTGCAACAACATCGGGCCCGAGCACCTGAAGGGGGTCTACCCCGCGTTTGAACGGTGGTTCAAAATGCCCGTTCCGGCGGGGGAGGCGAAGGAGCGGCACTCGGCGGAAGATCTGGCCTGCGTCACGCGCGAGGTCGCGATGCGGCCGCTCGGCGGGATCCTCGCGGACCTCGTCCGGGGGCGGAAGTCCTCGGACCTCCGCGCCGACTGGGCGCGGCTCCTGGGGCCGATCGAGCCGGCGGCGGATCCCAAGGTCGCGACGCTGGGGGAGGGCCGGCTGGGCGAGGCGCGGTTCGAGAAGCTCATGGTCGGGGACATCCCGGTCCTCGTCCTCCTGCCCGGAGCTGCCGCGTCCGGCAGGCCCCCGCTCGTGGTGGCCGCGGCGCAGGAGGGGAAGGAGGGCTTCCTCAAGCATCGGCCCGGCCAGCTCCAGAGGCTCCTCGAGGCGGGCGTGGGCGTGGTCCTCCCGGACGTGCGCGGCACGGGGGAGAACGGGAGCCTGGGGAGCGGCCGCGGGCGTTCGACGGGGGCGACCTCGCTCTCGTCCACCGAGCTCATGCTGGGCCGGACGCTCGCGGGCCTGCGCCTGGCCGATCTCCGGGTCGTCGTCCGCTGGGCGCGCGGGCGCTCGGACGCGGTGGCGCTCTGGGGCGACTCCTTCGCCCCGGCCAACCCGCCCGACCGCGACCTCGCCGTGCCGCAGGACGCCTCGCCGTTTCCCGACCACGCGGAGCCGCTCGGCGGCTTTCTTGCCCTGTTCGGGGCGCTCTACGAGAAGGACGTGAAGGCGGCCTACGCGTTCGGCGGGCTCAAGGGGTTCGCGAGCCTGCTCGAGAGCCCGTTCTGCTATGTGCCGCACGACACGATCGTCCCGGGGGCGCTCACGCTCGGGGACCTCGACGACGTGGCCGCCGCGCTCGCGCCCCGGCCGCTGCGGCTCGAGGGCCGGGTGGACGGGCTCAACCGGCGGGTCGAGGCCGCGGGGAGCGGCCCGGCGGACTGGCTGCTGGAGAACATTGGGAGGTAGGACCATGGCCCAGGCGACGCGGCGCGACTTCCTGAAGGCGGCGGGGGCGGCTTCCCTCGCGATCCCGATGAACGCCCACGCGCGGCAGAACAACGAGCAGCTCCGGGTGGGCCTCATCGGCTGCGGCGGGCGCGGGACGGGCGCCGCCACGCAGGCGCTCGCCGCCGACTCGAACGTGAAGCTGGTCGCGATGGGCGACGCGTTCGAGGACCGCCTGAAGAAGTCCCTCGACTCGATCAAGGCCGAAGAGAAGGTCGCCCACAAGGTCGACGTCAAGCCCGAGATGCAGTTCGTCGGCTTCGACGCCTACAAGCACGTGATCGCGAACACGGACGTGGTGCTCCTCTGCGAGCCGCCGCACTTCCGACCCAAGCACATCAAGGCGGCGATCGAGGCGGGGAAGCACGTCTTCGCGGAGAAGCCGGTCGCGGTCGACGCGCCCGGGGTGCGCTCGGTGCTGGCGACCTGCGAGGAGGCGAAGCGGAAGAAGCTGGCGGTGGTCTCGGGCCTCTGCCTGCGGTATTCGAACTCCTTCCGCGAGGCGATGAAGCGGATCCACGGGGGCGCGATCGGAGAGGTCCTCATGGTCCAGGCGACCGACCTCCGCTCCGGCCGCTGGGCCAAGCCCCGCCAGCCCGAGTGGGACGACATGACCTACCACATGCGGAACTGGTACAACTTCACCTGGCTCTCCGGCGACTTCAACGTCGAGCAGCACGTCCACTACCTCGACATCGCGGCCTGGGCGGCGGGCGGCTATCCCCAGCGCGCGGTGGGCGTGGGCGGGCGCCAGGTCCTGGTCGAGCCCGAGTACGGGAACATCTACGACCACTTCTCGATCCTTTACGAGTACGAGAGCGGCCTGAAATACCTTTCCCAGACCCGCCAGCAGGGGGGCTGCAAGAACAACATGTCGGCCGAGGTCGTGGGGACGAAGGGCCGCGCATTCCTTTCCGAGGGGAGGATGCACCTGACGGGCCCGGAGCCCTGGGAGAAGAAGGAGAAGGACAACAACATCTACCAGACCGAGCACGACGAGCTCTTCGCCTCGATCCGCGCCGGGCAGCCGATCAACAACGGCGAGTACATGTGCAAGAGCACGCTCCTGGCCATCCTGGGCCGCATGGCGGCCTACACCGGCCAGCAGATCGGCTGGGACCAGGCGATGGCCTCGAAGGAGGACCTCTCCCCCGCGAAGTACGAGTGGGGCGCGGCCGTCCCGCCCCACGCGATCGCGGTCCCCGGCCGGACGAAGTTCTTCTAGAAGCGGACCGAGACCGAGGCGGTCGGGCCGTAGGTCAGGAGATCGATCTCGGACTTCGTCCACCGGAGCGTCCATCCGAAGACCCGGTAGCCGCCGTCGATCCGGACGGGCCCCCACTGGAAGCCGCCGAGGGCTTCGACCTCCATCGCGTAGTGGCCGGAATCGACGCCCGCGAACCAGGATAGGACGTCCGTGTAGACCGCCCCCGAGAGCCCCGCGAAGGCCCATCCGACCGGGCGGAACTCGGCGGCCAAGGCGAACCTGAGGTTCCCGTCGGAGTACTCCTCGGACTCGGAGCCCGCCGGCCCGCTCAGGCGGACTTCGGCCTCGAGGTAGTGGACGCCCACCGAGGCCTGGAGGCGGAAGAGCTCACGGGGGTCGTGCCGCTGGGCCCAGATCCCGTCCAGGCCGAAGGTCTCGAAGCGGAATCGGCTTCGGAGCGGCGTCCCCGCGGGGAAGAGGTGGTCCTGGAAGATCTCGTCCGAGTCCAAGGTCTCGCGGCCGGACGTCGCGAAGGACCATCCCGAGATCCCGACTCCGTGCAGGGCCGAGTGCCCGGTCCAGAACACGGCGGCCTCGTACATCGGCGTCCAGCGGGGAGACTCGAGGTCGAGGTCGTCGTCGAGGCCCACGGTCGGCTCGTCGGCCTCGCCCTTGAGCCCGCCCTCGAGGCGGGGGTAGTGGGCCCGGACCCGGGCGTGGAGCATCCATCCGGCCAGCCCCTCGTCGGCGAGCGAGGAAGGCCGCTCCTGGGCCAGGAGCCAGAGGATCGCGAAGGCCGGCATAATCCGACTCCGAACCGGAAGGGCGGGACACGCCCCGAGTAATGTAGCATGCGGGGAAGGAGATCTCGGCCCGTGACTGAAGAACATCATTATTGCGGTACGATTCATGCGCCGCTCGGATTGACCACCGTCGCGAAGAGCTTGGAGGGGTGCACCTGGCCCGTAGAGAAGCGCAGGTCGGGATACGACGGGACCTTCTTCCTGAGTTCACGGAATGACCGGATCGACCTCGAGATGGACTCGGGGCAGGGGCCCCGATACCTCTTCTCGGGCGGCGTCGACGGACCGGAGGATCTGGCGCGGAAGCTCCTGGGCGAGTTCTCGCGGCTGCTCTCCGCGGGCGGCGTCGTCCACCGCATCGAACTCTACCGGGCCGACGCAGGCGACATGATCGCCTACTGGCACTACAACTGGCCTGAAGGACAGGCAGACCCAGGGGCCTCGGCCCTCCCGAAGGACCGTTGAGCGACCAGGGCCCCGTCCGCTCCGGAAGCGGGTACTTTTCCGCCCGCCCGCGCCCACGTCAGGGCATCCCCGATGAGAGTCCATTCCTGGATCGTCCTGGCCCTGGCCGGAACGGCCGCCGCGCAGGAGGCGGAGCCAGAGGGCGTCGCGTTCTTCGAGAAGAAGATCCGGCCGGTCCTCGTCTCGCGCTGTTACAAGTGCCACAGCCTGGAGGCCGAGAAGGTGAAGGGCGGGCTCCTCGCCGACTCGCGGGAGGGGCTCCTCAAGGGCGGGAACTCGGGGCCCGCGATCGTCCCGGGAAAGCCCGAGGAGAGCCTCCTCGTCAAGGCGATCCGCGGGACCGACGACGACATGAAGATGCCCCCCAAGGGCGAGCTCCTTCCCGCCCACGAGGTGGCCGACTTCGAGGCCTGGATCCGCCGCGGCGCCCCCGACCCTCGGAAGGCGGACGTCCGCGCCGCCAGCCGGGCGCTCGGTCTCCCGACGTGGGACCGCCCCGCAAGCCCGTGCTTGTCGTCGCGCGTCCCCTACGGAACGCCCATCACCGCGCCGCTGCTCGCCCGCATCGACGCCGCCGAGCAGCTTCTCCGCACGCTCGGCTTCCGCGAGCTGCGCGTGCGGGCACACGACACGCTCGCGCGCATCGAGGTGCCGCCGGCCGATCTCCCTCGCTTGGTCGAGCCGGCGGTGCGCTCGCGCGTCACCAGCGAGCTGCGCGCGCTCGGCTTCCTGCACGTGACGCTCGACCTGCTCGGCTTCCGCAGCGGGAGCCTGAACGAGGGCGTCGTCGAAAACACGAAGGGCCCGGCGGCATCCCCCCGGGCCCCTCGCGTCCGCTAGGCACGTCTGCGGACCGACGTTTAGTTCGCGAAAATGGTCTTCAGCTCTTCCATGATCTTGTCTTCGCTGAAGGACTTGGCGATCGCGAGCTCCTTCACCAGGAGGTTGCGCGCCGTATCGAGCATCTTGCGCTCGCCGAACGACAGCTCCTTGTCGCCCTTCAGCACGAAGAGATCGCGCAAGACCTTGGCGATCTCGAGCACGCTGCCCGTCTTGATCTTTTCGGTGTACTCCCGGTAGCGCCGATTCCACGTCTGCTGGTCGATCTCGACCTTCTTGTTGCGCAGAATCTTGTAGACCTTGGCGACCATGTCCTTGCCGATGATGCGCCGCAGCCCTACGGCGTTGACGTTCTCGGTGGGGATCATGATGGTCATGTCGCTATCGAGAATGCGGAGCATATAGAACTTGCGCTCCGAACCGGACACGACGCGGGTGGAAATGCCTTCGATGATCCCGACACCGTGCGCGGGGTACACGACCTTCTCACCGACCTTGAACGTCCCGTTCATTCTGCGGTTGCCTTTCGTCGGGGCTGATTGCCACTGCCGAGCCTCCGAGACGCCCCACCCCGCCTGGCCCCACCACCGCCATCCCGAGGAGGACTGCAGGGTTTCGGGGTGATAGCACAAAAGTCGTACCGCCGCCACCTCGCTGCAATGGAACTCGGCCTCTTGGCGCCAGCGCCGCGCCGCGTCGTTGAATCAGTCTGTTGCTCGAAGTGGTCCTTTGTGCCACAAGAACACAGGTTTTTTTGATCTGGAGACCCCGATCGGGGCCAGAGGAGGTGAGAGGGAATGAAGGTACAACGTTCTTTTGCGGCTATGGCGTCTGCGTTGGTGCTCACCGGAGGGCTACTCTCCGGTTGCCACAACAAGGCGGCTGATCGCGCCGAGGCGGCGGCCACGCGTGCAGAGGATGCTGCGGCCCGCGCCGAGGCGGCAGCGAGCCGGGTCGAAGCGGCAGCCGGTCGGGCAGAAGCGGCGGCCGAAAAGGCCGAGCGCATGATGAACAAGGGCCTGTACAAGTAGCCCGACTGCTCAACAGGAACTGCAACGGAATCGGGGCGACGGCATCGGCCGTCGCCCTTTTTCGTGGTCGGCTCAGCGGCGGGACGCGGCCGCCGCGAGCAACCGAGGCAAGACCGGATCGGGAACGTGCCCGGCCACGTTGCCGCCAAGGCTGACGACCTCCTTCACCAGCCGCGAGCTCGTATAGAAGTGCAGCTCGCTGGTCATCATGAAGATGGTCTCGACACGCGGCTCGAGATGGCGGTTCATCATCGTCATCTGGAACTCGTACTCGAAGTCCGCGACCGCTCGGAGCCCGCGGACGATGGCCGTCGCACCCTTCTGCACCGCGTAGTCGACCAGGAGACCCGAGAACGCGTCGGCCTCGAGCCGGTCCCCCGCGTCGTGGAACGTGTCGCGGATCATCCCGGTCCGCTCCTCGGGCGTGAACCACGAGGAGTCCTTGTTGGCGTTGAAGGCGACGGCCGCAATGACGCGATCGAAGACGCGCAGCGAGCGGCGGATGATGTCGACGTGGCCGTTGGTGATGGGATCGAACGATCCCGGGTAGACGGCGATGCGAGTCACGAGGCTTCCTCCCGAAGCAAGAGCACGATGTGGGCGCGTCCGTGGCGGCGCTCCGCCACTACGCGCAAGCCGGGCACGTCCGGCACGGGTTCGCTGGTCGTGTGCTCCAACGCGATCCAGCCGCCGGGACCCAGCAGCGGAGACGCCGCGAGCAGCGGGAGCACACGTCCGACCCAGCCGCGGTCGAACGGGGGATCCATCAGGACACCGTCCACGACGACCTCCCCCGCCGCCAGCCGCCGCAGGGCTTGCGGCACGCCGGTGGCGAGCACGACGGCACGATCCTTGAACCCGCTCGCGTCCAGATTGCCGCGGAGCACGCGCTCGGCGACCGGCGAGTGCTCGACGAAATAGCTGCGGGCGGCTCCGCGCGACAAGGCTTCGATGCCGAGCGCCCCGCTGCCGGCGAACAAATCCAGCACCACCGCGTCCCGCAGCCAGCCCCGATGCGCGAGCATGTTGAACAGCGCGCCGCGCACGAGCCCGCTGGTCGGGCGCGTTGCCCGTCCACTCGGTGCCGCCAGCCGCCGCCCGCGAGCGGCGCCCGCAATCACGCGCAGTCCCATCGCGTCACTTCTTTTGCTGCATCTCCGCACCGCAGCACTTGAGCGTCCCGTTCCCACCCTTGGTCACGATCACTTGCGTCCCGCATCCGCCGCACAAGTAGATCTTCCCGATCTGGCTTGCCATGTGTCTCGTTCCTCCTGCCTCAGCGGGCCTCGAAGCGTGGCGCCCGGCGCTGGAGGAAGGCCCGGACTCCTTCGCGCCGATCCGTGGTCGTTTGTAGCAAGACGTAGAGGTCGTGTTCCAACCGGATGCCGTCGTCGAGCGGGAGGTCGAGAGCCCGCACGACCGCTTCCTTGGCATACCGCAACGCCACGGGACCGCGCCGTGCCAGGCCGCGCGCCGTGGCGAGCGCGGTCCGTTCGACCGCGGCCGCCGGGACCGCACGGGTGGCGAGGCCCCATGCCACGGCCTCGCGGCCGGAGAGCACCGTCCCGAGCAGTACGAGGTCGGCCGCGCGCGCGGGGCCGACCAAGCGTGCCAGCCGCTGCGTCACCCCGCCGCCAGGCAGCCGCCCTGCAGCCACCTCGGGCAGCGAGAATCGCGCCCCCGCGCCGACGACCCGCAGATCGCAGGCCAACGCCAGGGCCGTCCCCCACCCGGTGGCATCTCCGCGCACCGCCGCCACGACGGGCATGGGAAGGCGGGCGATCGCCGCGATGCCGTCGGGCCACGCGCGCGGCGGCCACGCGACGGCCGGGGGAAGCCCCCGCGAGAAGACCGTGCCGCGGGCGCGCAGCACCACCGCGCACAGCTCGTCGCGATCGACCAACGCGTCCGCGGCGGCGACGAGCGCATGCATCAGCGCGTCGTCGAGCACGTTGCCCGCGCCCGGGCGGGCGAGCGTCAGGACGGCGATCCGGCCCGAGACTTCGAGCTCCAGCGGTGGGCCGAGCCGCCCCGCGCGCCGCGGGCTCACGGCACCTCGAGCAACGGACGAAGCTCGCGGCGCAGGACCTTGCCCATGTGGTTCTTCGGCAGCTCGGAGACGAACCGGACGATCTCGGGCTTCTTGAAGCTCGCGAGGCGCTCGCGGCAGAAGGCGGCGAGATCGCCATCCGTGACGCGCGCACCGGGACGCAGTACGACGAAGGCCGCGACGCGCTGTCCCCATTCGACGTCCGGCGCGCCGAGCACCGCCGCCTCGTCGACGGCGGGGTGCGACATGAGCACGGTCTCGACCTCGGCCGGAGCGATGTTCTCCCCGCCGCGGATGATCATGTCGTCCTTGCGTCCGGCCACGTAGACGTAGCCGTCTTCGTCGACCCAGCCCATGTCGCGCGTCGGCAGCCACCCGTCGACCGTGAGCGGCGACTCGGTCTGGCCCGCGTACCCCTTCATGACGCGCGGGGTGCGCACCTGGATCTCGCCCACCTCGCCGGTGCCGACGGCGTGTCCGTCGTCGTCGACCACGCGCACCTCCACGTCGGGGAGCGGACGGCCGATGGAGTGCAGGCGGCGCGTGCGCCGCTCGAGCTCGTCGGGCGCCCCGTCGAGCCGATGATCCTCCGGTCCGAGCACCGTGAGCGTCGAGGTGGTTTCCGTCTGCCCGAAGGCATTGACGAAACCGACCGTCGGGGGAAACGTTTCGATGGCGCGGCGGATCACGGGAAACGGCATGGGGGCGCCGCCGTACGAGAGCACCTGGAGGCTGGTCAGGTTTCGCCCGGGCAGGTCCGGCTGGTCCAGGAGATGCTTCATCATCGTGGGCACGACGAACGCATGCGACACCTGCTCGCCTTCGACCAGATCGAGCCACTGGCGCGGCTCGAACTGGGGCATCATCACCAGGCGGCGGCCGGTCCACAACGTGGTCATCATGTTGGTCGCGCCGGCGATGTGGTAGAGCGGCGCGGAGAGCAGCGCCGCGCCACGCGGCGTCCCGTCGGCCAGCTCCACGTTGGCCGTGACGTACGCCGAGAAGTCCCCGTACCGCAGCATGACGCCCTTCGGCAGCGACGTCGTGCCGCTCGTGTACATCAAGATGGTCGTGTCGTCGTCGTCGACCTCGGCCTCGTCGAACGATGGCTCGCTCGCGCCCGCGAAGGCCTCGAACTCGTGATCGACGCCGGCGGCACCGTCGAATCCCACCACGAGCCGCAGGTGCGGCAGCGTGTGGCGCATCTCATCCACGAGCGCGCGGTAGCGCTCGCCGAGGAACAGCACCTCGACCTCGCCGAACCCGAGCATGTGTTGCAGCTCGACGGGCTTGGCGCGGTAGTTCACCGGGATGAAGACGCCGCCGACCTGCGCGGTGGCGAAGTACGCCTCGACGTAGCGGTGCGTGTTGGTCTGCAGCGCGGCGACGCGGGTACCGCGCCCGACGCCCGCCCGAGTGAGCGCACCCGCCAGCCGGCGCACGCGAGTCACCAGCTCGGCGTAGGTGAAGCGCTGTCCGTCGCTGACGAGCGCGACCTGATCCGGGACGATGTCGGCCGGAATGGTGAGGAAGCCGACGGTGTTCATCGGCGGGCTTGTAGCCCGAGCGCGAGTCGCTGCTCAAGCGCGATCCCCGCGTCGAGCGGCGCGTCGTGCGCGGCGCGGAGACAGCGCCGCGCCGCCGTCACGACGGCGGGATCGAGGGCCCCAAGGCGCCGGGCGAGCGCGCGGGTCGCGAGGTCGAGCCGGGCCCGCGGCACGACGCGCGCGACCAGCCCGAGGCGCCGCGCTTCCGCGGCGCCGACGACGCGGCCGGTGAGCACCAGATCGAGCGCGCGACCCGCTCCGACACGACGCCCGAGCGTCTGCGTACCCGCCACGCCCGGGATCATCCCCAAGGCGCACTCCGGCAAGGCGAAACGCGTGCCGGCGGCGGCGATCACCAGGTCGCAGAGCATCGCCATCTCGAAGCCGCCACCGACGGCGAGGCCGTGGACCGACGCGATCGTCGCGGCCCGCACCCGGAGCAGGCGGCCCCACACGTCGCGCCGAAAGCGCACGGACCGCGCCACGACGGCGGACGGCGCCGTTCCGAACTCGCGCAGATCGCCGCCGGTCGAGAAGGCCCGTCCTCTGCCGCGCAGCACGAGCACGCGAAGCCCGGGATCGTCGTCGACCGCGGCGAGAACGGCGGCCAGATCGTCGCGCATGCGAACGTCGTAGGCGTTCAAGCACTCCGGACGATCGAGCGTAACCGTCGCGACGGGCCCGCGCACGGCGAAGCGCACGGTCGCGAACTGCGTCACGCTTCCCAAGCCACCCTCCCCCCGACCACCGTCAGCAGCGGACGGATGGCGGCCACCGCGTCGGGCCCGCGCGCGATTGGATCGCCGTCGACGACGATCGCGTCCGCCGCGCATCCCGGCGCCAGGCGGCCGAGCGCCGGCGCACCCATCGCCGCGGCAGCCCCCGTCGTGATCAACGCGAGGGCCGCGCGCGCATCGAGCCGCTCTCCGGCGCCGAGCGTGCGCCCGGCACGCGTACGTCGCGTACGCGCGGCGCTCATCGTCCGCCACGGATCGGGCGGCACGATCGGCGCGTCGGAGCCCGCCGCGAGCGGAACCCCGGCCGCCGCGAGCGTCCGCGCACGGTAGAGCCAGGCGCGCCGCGCGGCGGGAGTCTCGTCCCGGTACACCTCGCCCCGCCAGTACACGAACGCCGGGTTGGTCACCACCGTGAGTCCGAGGCGTGCGATCTCCCGCACCAGCGGCGGTGGGCACTCGGCGACGTGCTCGAGGCGATGCGGCCGGCGCCGCAACGAGGCCGGCAGCGCCGCGAAGGCCGCGAGCGTAGCGGCGAGCGTCGCCACGCCCACGCAATGCACGGCGACCACGTCCCCGCGGCGCGCGGCCTGGAGCACGAGCCGGGCGATCCGATCGGGACTCGGCGTCATGCCCTCCGGTCCCTCGTCGACGAGAATCTTCACCGGTCCCGGCTGCACGCGAGAGGCCGCCGTCCAGCGCGGCGTCCCCGGCACCCGCATCGCCACCACGCGCGGCCCGAAGCACCCGCTGCGGGCGACACGGAAGAGGGGCGCCCAGTCCGCGCGCGAGCGAGGGCTGGCGTCGCACACCGTGGTGACGCCGAGTGCGAGCAGCGTCGTGCTGGCGGCCGCGAGACCTCGATCGAGGGTTCGCGCGGGGAGCGGGCCGATCGCGCGCGAGATGGCGGCCTCGCGGCCGATCACCAAGCCGCGCTCGGCGGCAGGCAGCGGCAGGCCCCGGCGCGCGAGCCATGTCAGGCCGCGCCCGCTCAGCACGGACGCGTGGCGGCTGCGATGCCGCAGCCGAACCGGGTTCCGTGGCGCAACCGCGTCGAGGTCTGCCGCTTCGGGCAGGCGATCGAGCCCGTGCTCGTCCAGGCCTTCGGCACGCACCCAGGCCCCCGGTGCCAGCGCGCGGGCGTGCCGTCGGATGGCCGCCAGCACGTCCGCGACGCGACGCCGGCCGCCGAGGTCGAGGTGCGCCTCGCGCGTCGCGAGCCCGAAGAGATGGAGGTGCGGGTCGATCAACCCCGGGAGCACCGTCGCGCCCGCACAGTCGATCACACGACAGCGCGTGCCGAGCGCCTCGCGCACCGCGGCCAGCGATCCCACGGCGGCGACGTGCCCGCGCGCGAACCCGATCGCGACCGCGACCGCCGCCCATGGATCGGTCCGGACGCGTGCGTTCGCCAGAATGAGGGACGGGGCGTTCAGTCCGATGACGGCAGCGGCTTCGCTTCCTTCAACCGCATCTCGGCGTCACAGCAGGTGATCGCGCCGGTACCGCCCTTGTTGCAGAGCACTTCGACGCCGCACGCATCGCACACGTAGCGCTTCCCGAGCTGACTGGGCATGCGCGACGGTTAGCAGACGGAGCGGCGCTCGCTCAAGCGAGGGGCCAGGCGGCGACACGCGCCTTGGCCTGCGTCGATCCGGATCCCACGAGCAGCTCCACGCCGGGATCCCAGTGCTCGCGCCGCACGAATCCCAACCCGACGGGCCGCCCGAGGGCTCCCGACAGCGCCACCGACGTGACGGTACCGACCTCGCGACCGTCGAACGCGAGCGGCGCGCCCGCCGTGGGGGCCGGGCCATCGAAGACGAGCCCGCAGAGGCGACGGTTCACGTGGCCGCGCGCGGTACCGCGCGCGATGACCTCCTGCCCGAGGTAGCAGCCCTTGGTGATGCTGATGGCGTCCTCGACCGGCACCTCGAGGGCGAGCGTCTTCTCCCCCATGTCGACGCCGACGCGCGGCACGCCGAGCTCGATGCGCCGGGCTTCCATCGCGTCGCGGCCGCACGGCATTGCGCCGGCGGTGATCAGCGCCTCCCACAGAGCCGCCGCGTGCGCAGCTGGCGCGTGCAGAACGACGGCGACCGGCCCAGCCGTGCTCGCGCGCACGACGCGCACGTCGACGCCCCCCACCCGTCCCCGTCCGTGCCCGTAGGGGGCGAAATCCGCCGCCAGCGGCACGAGCCGCATCGCGTCCGGCCCCGCCACCCCGACGAGCGTCGTCGCGTCGTCGGCGGCGAGCTCGACGTCGTCCGCGATGATGAGCGCGTCGAGCGCCGCCATCATTGCCGCCTGCGCCCGCCGGTCGACGTCGAGGACCAGGGCGTCGGCGTCCGCGGCGACACCGAGGTCCGCCACCACCCGCCCCTGGATGCTGAGCAGGAGCGCCGCACAGCCCGTACCGGGACCGAGCCGTGCGACGTCGTTCGTCAACATGCCCTGCAGGAACGTGACGCGGTCGGAGCCGGTGGCCACCACCAGGCCACGATCGCCCAGGTCGACGACCGCGGCACGTTCGCGGAGTGTCGCATACTCGCGGGCGGTGTCGCCGAAGTGCCGCGCGACCACGACGCCGTGATCGTCGCCCATCACGGCCGCGCGGGTCACGAGGTGGTCATGAAGCGCGGTCGCCTGCATCGGCGTACCCTGCGCCGCGCCCTTTGCCTTGACAAGAGCGGCGGTGGCGCGGCTTGTGAGGCCATGGCGTACGAGGACATCCTCTACGAAACGCGCGACGGCACCGCCTGGATCACGATCAACCGACCGGACGTGCTGAATGCCTTTCGCGGCCGCACCGTGGACGAGCTCATCCAGGCGTTCCGGACGGCGTGGCACGATGCCGGGGTCGGCGTCGTCGTGCTCACCGGGACCGGCGAGCGCGCCTTTTCCACCGGCGGTGATCAGCGCGAACGAACGGCGGAGGGCTACGGCGGCGGAGGCGGTGGCGTCGGGCTCGACATGCACGGCCTGCACGGGATCATCCGCGCCATCCCGAAACCCGTGATCGCGATGGTGAACGGGTATGCGATCGGCGGCGGCCACGTGCTGCACGTGCTCTGCGATCTGTCGATCGCCGCCGACACGGCGAGCTTCGGTCAGGTCGGGCCGAAGGTGGGCTCGGTCGATCCCGGGTTCGGCACCGCGTATCTCGCTCGGCTCGTCGGCGAGAAGAAGGCGCGCGAGATCTGGTACCTCTGCCGCCGGTACACGGCGGCCGAGGCGCTCGCCATGGGCCTGGTGAACGCCGTCGTCCCCGCGGCGGAGCTGCGGGCCGAGACCGAGAAGTGGTGCCGCGAGCTGCTCGAGAAGAGCCCGACCGCGCTCAAGCTGGCGAAGCAGTCGTTCAACGCGGACACCGAGCACATCGCCGGCATCACCGAGCTCGGCTTCTCGGCGCTCGAGCTGTACTACGCGACCCCCGAGGCGGCGGAGGGGCGCAACGCGTTCCTCGAGCGCCGGCCCCCGCGCTTTCGCTGACGCCGACCCGAGCTACAGCTCGGGTCGGGATCGGACGAGCGTGTAGCGTTAGGTGGCCCGCGCGGGCGGGCTGTCGCGGCTGGCAAAGCCAGCGCGACACACGAGATACGACCGGCAGAGTCGTGAGGGACGAGGCGCGCGTCGAACCGACCCTCGAACTGGTCTCTTCTAGCTGGAGACGGATACCAGGACCGCGCCGCCTTCGACCTTCGCCGGATAGCAGGTAACGGTGAGATCGTCGGTCAGGCTCTGGCCCGTCTTCAGGTCGAACGTCCACGCGTGCCACGGGCACGTGACCGTGCAGCCCTCGACTTCGCCTTCGCCGAGCGGACCGCCGCGGTGCGGACAGGTGTTGTCGATCGCGTAGACGACGCCGTCCACGTTGAAGAGCGCCAGCTCCTTGTCGCCGACGGTGACCGTCTTCGCGGTGCCGGGCGCGAGCTCGGCAACCGCGCACGCCGTCACGAACGTGGACATGGCCGGCTTCTGGCACGCACCCCGCACCCGGTCAAGGTTCGAACGCACTCTCGACGGCGGGATCGGCCGCGAGCCTGTGCATCCATGCCGCGAGCGCCGGGCCGCACTCGAGCGGCACGTCCTCCGCGGCGCGCCGCACGCAAGCGAGCTGCGCAAACGCCGCGACGTCGGCGCGCGACAGCGTCTTGCCCAGCAGGAAGGTCCGCTCGCCGAGCACGGCTTCGAGCACGACCACCCGCTCGCGTAGCAGCTCGCGCGCATCGGCGGCCGCGCAGGCGAGCCGCGCCGCGCGACGCGCGAGCACGGCCGCGACCAGCGTAATCAACGGCCCCGACGTCACCTCCCGTGCCACCGCGCGCGCCATGCGATGCCGGGACGCCGGCGGCCCCCAGACCGATCGCTCCACCGCCGCACCGAGCGACGCGTCGGCCCAGCCTTCGAGCAGGCTGCAGTAGGCGCGCGCTTCGGCATCCGCCGGCACGAGCGGCGGATCGGGATGATGCGCGTCGAGGTGCGAGCCGATGCGCTCGGCCGGCACGACCGTCTCGTCCTCCAGCACCAGCCAGGGAACCTGAGGGCCGCGCAACACGTCGCCGATCGACGGCGGCACGCGCCGGTAGGGCACGCCCTTCAGCTGCAGGCAGATGCGCGCCTTGGTGCAGGCCGGGGAGTGTCGCAGGTCGTAGAGCAGCGCTTCACGCATCGTGCGCCGCCTCAGGCTCCCGCCGTCGCATACGCCTGCAGCTCCTCGAGCGTGCGGAGCCGGTGCAGCCGCAGCGCCCGCTGCTCGGGTGGCGCCGCGACCAACGCCGCACGCGCCGCCACGACCGATGCCGCGATGATCGCGGTGCACGCGTCGTGCAGCAGCCGGGTTTGTCGGGAGCGACGCCGCTCGACGAACACCGACAGCGCGACCACGTCCCCCACTCGCCGCAACCTACCACGGGCGCGCGCGCAGCGGCAATTTCCCGGGCCCTGTGCTAGCGTGGGCGCCGTCGTGTCGGACGCGTGGAATCCGGAGGTCTACGAGCGCTTTCGCAGCGAACGCCTGGCACCCGCCGTCGATCTGCTGGCGCTGATCGAAGCGCGCCCGGGAATGCGGGTGATCGACCTCGGCTGCGGCACCGGCGAGGTGACGCGGCTGCTGCACGATCGTCTCGCCGCGCAAGAAACCGTCGGCCTCGACGCATCCCCGAACATGCTCGCCCGGGCGGTAGCGCACGCCGGCGGCGGCGTGCGCTTCGTCGAGCGCGACGCCGCCACGTTCGACGACCGCGGCGCCTGGGACGTCGTCTTTTCGAACGCGTTGATCCACTGGATGCCCGACCACCCCTCGCTGATCGCCCGCTTGATCGGCGCGCTCGTCGCGGACGGGCAGCTGGCGCTGCAGTTTCCCGCAAACTTCGGACACGTCTCGCACACGACCGCGGCCGAGATCGCCGCCGAAGCCCCGTTTCGTGAGGCCCTCGGCGGCTGGCGGCGGCACGTCCCCGTGCTCGAGCCCGAGGCCTACGCCGAGCTGCTCCACCGTCACGGCTGCCGCGAGCAACACGTCCGGCTCCAGGTCTACGGGCATCTGCTCCCCACGCGCGCGGCGGTCGTCGACTGGGTGCGGGGAACGCTGCTCACCGACTACGAGAAGCGACTCGACCCGGCCACGTTCGCGCGCTTCGTCGACGCCTATCGCGAGCGCTTGTTGCCTCGCCTCGCGGCGGAGGAGCCGTTCTTCTTTCCCTTCCGCCGGATTCTCGTGTGGGGACGCCGATGCGGCTGATCTGCTTCGGCGACATCCACATGGCGCTCGCGCCATCGAGCGGCTCGCGCCGGAGCTGCGCGCGTCAGACCTCGCCATCCTGACCGGCGACATCACCAACTTCGGCGATCCGCCGGACGCGGCCCGCGTGGTCGACGCCGTGCGCGCCCACTGCCCCGCCGTGCTCGCCGTCACCGGCAACCTCGACATGCCGTGGGTGATCGACGCGTTCGCCGGCGACGGCATCTCGCTGCACGGCGAGTCGCGCCGCTTCGGCGGGCTCGGCGTCTTCGGTTGCGGCGGCTCCAACATCACGCCGATGGACACCCCCACCGAGCTCGAGGAGCACGAACTGCGCGCCGTGCTCGAGCGCGCGCACGCCGGCGTCGCGGACGCGCCCTGCCGCCTCATGATCTGCCACACGCCGCCGTACGACACGCGCCTCGACCGGCTGGTGAACGGCACGCCGGTCGGCAGCCCCGCGGTGCGCGCGTTCATCGAAGCCGCGCGACCGGACGTGGCGATCGTCGGCCACATTCACGAAGGACGCGGCATCGAGCGCGTGGGAGCGACGACGGTCGTCAACCCCGGGGCGCTGCGCGACGGCGGCTACGCGATCGTCGAGTACGATGCCGTCGCCAACGAGCTCGTCGCGTCGCTCGGCCACCTGCGGCTGCGGCCCACGCTGTGACCGCGCCGCGCCGATCAGCCGCCGAGCGTCTGGATGGCTTGGTCGCGGCGGATGAGCTGCTCGGGCTCGGCGCGGATGATCTCTCCCGCGCCTTCGAGCTCGCCGTCGACCAGCAGGCCGCCGATCTCGCTCGCGCGATGGAGAAACGACACGAACGCTTCGCGCGACAGGTGCTGCGGCACGTAACCGCGGCCGGCGACGATGCGCGTCCACTGGCTGCCGACGGCCGCCTCGCTGGTCCAGACGAAGAGCGTCCATCCCCAGTCCCAGCGGCCGCCGAGATATTCCGCGGCCTCGCGCCGCGCGGGCGGGCGCCACAGCACGACGAACTCGTTGGCGCCCGCGAACACGCGCTGCTGCCGCGTGGGCGCGGTCTTGGCGACCTTCGGCGGCGGCGCACCGACGCGGCGACGCGCCGTGAAGTCGACCTCGATGACCTTGCTCCGCGCGCCCTGCAAGCGCATGTAGGCTACCAGCGGGTATCTTGAGGGTCAACGAAAACTTGCGACCATCGCGCATCTGCCACGTCGTGTTCGCGGCCTCCCTCGTCGCGTGCCTGACGACGAACGACGTCGCGGCGAGCGACGACGCGGCCACGCGCGCCGAGAGCGCTGCCGTGCGCGCGGAGGCCGCGGCCGACCGCTCCGAGGCGGCCGCCACGCGGGTCGAACACGCCATCGAACGCCTGGAACGTCTCTTGGAAGCGCTAGCACATCAGGCCGAGCAGGAGCCGGGCCCGCCCCATCGCTGAGTTGCCGCTCGCGGGCGTCCCCTGTTAGAGCGCGGACATGGATTCCACGCGCTCGATCGGCGATGCCATGGCACGCGCGTCATCGGATGCGCCCGCCGCCGAGATCGACGGCGGCGCCGTCGTGGCGCGCGTGCTGCGCGAACACGGCGTCGACGTGTGCTTCGCGCTGAACGGCGGACACATCTGGCCGATCCTGCGGCACTTGCGCGACAACGGCGTGCGCATGATCCACATGCGGCACGAGCAATCGTGCGCGTACGCCGCCGACGCCTACGCACGAACGTCCCGGCGTCCCGGCGTGCTCGCCGTCACCGCCGGCTGCGGGCTCACGAACGCCGTCACCGGACTCTGCGTCGCGCACCTCGCGGGGAGCGCCGTGGTCTGTCTCGCCGGCCAGCATCCCGTCGTGGAGGACGGCGTGGGCTCGTTCCAGGAAGCGTACGGCACCGAGATCTGCGGATCGTTCACGAAGTCGACGAAACGCGTGCTCGACTGGTCGACCATCGGGCGCGACGTCCGCGCCGCCTTCCGCGCCGCGCAGGCGTGGCCCGTCGGACCGACGTTGGTCGAGATCCCGACCAACATCCTCTACCAGCAGGGGGCGCCCGCACGGCAACGCCCAGGCGCCCAGATGTTCGACCCCGATCGCATGCGCGGCCTGGCGGATCCGGCGGCCGTGGACGCCGCGCTCGACCGCTTGGCGGCGGCCGAGCGCCCGCTGATCGTCGCCGGTGACGGCGTCTTCTGGTCCGACGCCGCGGCCGAGCTCCGCGCGCTCGCGGAGCACCTCACCGTGCCCGTCTACTCGCGACGTGCCGGACAAGGTGCGCTCCCCGAGGATCACGCGCTCGCCGTACGCGGAACGTGGAAGAAGCCCTTCACGAGCCGCGCGGACGTCGTCCTCACCATCGGCTTCCGCTTCTGGAGCGGCGAGCATTTCGGCGAGCCACCGACGTGGGCCGCCGACGCGACCTACATCCAGCTCGATGCGATGCCGTTGCGCATCGGTGCGCACGTCGACGCGCAGATCGCGCTGGTGGGCGACCCGAAGCTCGTGCTGCGTCAGCTGCTCGACGCCGCCGTCGCCCGCGGCATTGCCGCGGGACCGCGACGGCAGGGGCCCTGGCTCGAAGAGGTCGGCACCGTACGCCGCCGCTTCGACGAGGCGCGCCGGGCGCAGGAGGCCAGCGTCCACGCGGCCCACCCCATCCATCCCGCGCGGCTCGTCCGGGAGCTGGTGGAGGTCCTCGACCGCGACGCCACCGTGGTCGTCGACAGCTTCACGCTCTCCGGCTGGCTGTCCGATTGGCTGCACGTGCGCTTTCCCGGCCAGGTGATCGACGCCGGCCCGCTCGCACCGGTCGGCCACGGCATCGGCATGGGCATCGGCGCGGCGCTGGCGCGACCCGGGAAGCCGATCGTCGTCGTGATCGGCGACGGCGGCCTCGGCATCGGAGGCATGGAGATCGAGACCGCGCTGCGCTGCAAGCTGCCGCTCGTGACGCTGGTGTGGAACAACAGCTCCTGGGGGCCGAGCTTCGACCAGATGCCGATGCTGCGCGGCCACGTCGATCCCTTCGACATGCTGCCCGACCTTCGGTACGACCGCATGTTCGAAGCGATCGGCTGCCACGGCGAGCACGTCGAGCGCGCCGACGACATCCGCGCGGCGCTCGAGCGCGCCTTCGGAGCCGGGAAGGCGTCGGTCGTCAACGTCATCGGCGACGCAGGGGTCGGACACCCGCGGCTCGGCGGCAACCTGCTGGGGTCGACCAAGCTCTGATCGTCAGCGACCGCTGAACTTGGGCGGGCGGCGTTCCATGGCGGCCCGGGCACCCTCGCGGGCGTCGTCGGTGCCTTTCAGCAGGCTTTGTGCCCACAGCTCGAGCTCGAGGAAGTCGTGCGTGCCGGCGTGCTCGCCGAGGTCGATCAGGCGCTTGGCCATGCCGACGGCGAGCGGCGCGTTCGCCGCGATCTCGTCGGCAAGCCGACGCGCGACCACGAGATGCTCGCCGACCGGTGCTATGTCGTGCACCAGTCCAAGCCGATGCGCCTGCGCGGCGTCGATCATGCGCCCGGTCATGATGAGCTCCTTGGCGCGCGCGTAGCCGATGGTTCGCACGAGCCGCGTCGTGCCACCGACGTCCGGGACGAGACCGAGCCGCACTTCCGGGAGACCCAGCTCGCAGTCGGCGCTCGCGACGCGCAGGTCGCAGGCGAGCGCCAGCTCGAGCGCCAGTCCCGCCGCGTAGCGGTGCATGGCCGCGATCACCGGCTTCTCCAGTGTCTCGATGCTCGATAGCGCCGCCTGCATGCCGCGGACCCGATGACGGAATCCCGCCGGCGTGCCCTCCCCCACGTCGCTGCGAAGCATCCCGAAATCGACCCCGGCCGAGAACACGGCGCCTTCCCCGGAGAGCACGACGGCGCGCACCGCCGGGTCGCGCTCCGCGGCGCCGAGGTGATCCACCAGGGACGCCAGGACCTCGCGGTCGATGGCGTTGCGCTTCTCGGGACGATTGAGGGTCACGTAGCAGATCGCACCGTCGGTCCGGCTGGTTACGACGTCGGCCATGGGCGCGATTATGGGGGCTAGCGGCCGCCAGGGGCAACGGCTTTCGTGATGCACGAGCTTGCGATAGAAACCGGCGGCTGTATGCGTCGCGTAGCGCTCAGCGCCGTGCTCCTGTGCTCGCTCGTCGCCCCGGTGGGCGCCGGTCAGATCCTCTACACGACCGTGGCCTCGAAGAACCGGGTCGAAGCCTATTGCCTGGAATCGCGCGGCGGCATGAAGCTGGATCCCCGGCTGAGCGTCGAAACGGTCGAGAACCCCCGGCGGCTCCTCGTGAGCGGCGACGTGCTCTACGTGGCCGGACGCACCCGGGTCGAGTCGTTTCTCATCCGTCCCGACGGCACGCTCGAGCGCCAAGGCAAGACGCCCCCGCTCGACGGCGCCAACGTCCTCGACATCGCGGTCGACGCTGCCCGCACCCATCTCTACGTCCCCCGGCGCTCGCAAGGACGCATCGAGGCGCATCCGCTCGATGCCGGCGGCGGGCTCACGGGCGCACCCTTCACGAGCTGCGCCGCCATGAGCGCGAACGTCGTCCTGCAGGACGTCGACGTCGTCGGCACCTCGGGAACCGAGCTGCTCTACACGACGGCGGCGACGTCGCCCTTCATCGGCGGCAAGCGCGGGCGGGTGGACGTGTTCGCGCTCGTGGGCGGCGAGCTCCCCGACGTGGCCAGCTCGTTTCGCTGCGATCCCAAGGTCACGACGACGACCTCGACGAGCACCTCGTCGACGACCAACACCACGACCAACACCACGAGCACGACGAGCACGACCATCGACGACCGGATCACGCCGCCCCTGTCGACGCGCAAGAAGCTCAAGGCACCGGGGCCGTTCGTGCTGCTCGGCGACTTCATCTACGTCTTCGACCAGTTCAACCGCAGGATCGGCGCCTTCGAGCTCGAGAACGGCCTCTTCACCGGCGACGACCAGCCGCGGGACAGCAAGACCGGCCAGTCGGGGCAGTTCTTCGATCTGGTCGGATTCGGCAACGCGCTGGTCGGCTCGCAGTTCGAGCAGGGACGGCTCCGCATATTCGCGCTCAAGCCCGACGACGGCGGCGCGCTCACCGCGCTGCCCAAGGGCCCGCAGCGCACGACGGTGCAGATCATCGAGAGCACGCCGGTGCGCATCGGCATCGCGGAGTTCTGCGCGTGCGCCGCGGGGGACACCGCCTGCGAAGCCAATCCACCGCCGCCGCCGTGTGCCGGCGAATCCCAAGTCGTCCTCTACGTCCCGGGAGGCGAGTCGTTCCGCGTGCACGCGTATCGCTTTGAAGAAACGTCGAAGGGACTCCTCCCCGACACGTCGCCGTTCTCGCAGACGAAGCCGCGTCAGGGCAGCTTCCCAAACGACGTGGCGATTGCGCGGAACGTGACTTGCCCCTAGCGGCG
>Ga0187893_10000666_pt1 | contig 87411 bp, 89 predicted proteins | sample MA1701074metaG_FD_139574 | JGI IMG/M metagenome (GOLD analysis project Ga0187893, IMG submission 139574) | White microbial mat communities from a basaltic lava cave in the Kipuka Kanohina Cave System on the Island of Hawaii, USA - MA170107-4 metaG ... | reverse complement strand
GATCACGCGCTACCGCACGCTGAAGAGCCCCGGGAATTTGAACAACGAAATCGGCTTGCCGCTCACACTGTTGAAACTAAGTCAGGGACATCAACGCGCGGTGATGGAAATGGGATTCTACGTTCCCGGCGAAATCGCCTTCCTTTGCGACCTTGCGCTCCCGCAAGTTGGTGTGGTGACCAATGTTGGAACTGTTCATGCCGAACGCGCCGGGTCGCAGGAAGCCATCGCGCGCGGCAAAGCGGAATTGGTTCAGGCGTTGCCGCCGGCTCCCGAAGGCGTGGCAATTCTCAACTTCGATGATGCGTGGGTTCGCAAAATGGAAGAGAAAACGAAGGCGCGAGTCTTCTTCTATGGCTTGTCGCACGAGGCGCACCTTTGGGCAGATCAGGTTGAAGGCTTGGGCTTGGACGGTATCCGCTTCCGCATTCACTATCAAGGTGAGACATTGCACGTGAAAATCCCGTTGATCGGACGGCATTCTGTGCATACTGCGTTGCGCGCCGCAGCGGTCGGGCTTGCGGAAGGGATGAACTGGCAGGAGATTCTCGAAGGGCTGAGTCAGGGACATACCCAACTGCGACTCGCCGCCGTGCGAAGCGAAACCGGCGCGCTCCTGCTCGATGACACGTACAATGCCTCTCCAGAATCCATGCTTGCCGCGTTGAACCTGCTCGATGAACTCGATGGCCGGAAGATCGCCGTCTTGGGCGACATGCTCGAACTCGGACCCTACGAACGCGGCGGGCACGAGATGGTCGGGTTGCGCGCCGCGCAAGTGGCTGGTGTTTTGCTCACATTGGGTGAACGCGCTCGGATGATCGCCGAAGCCGCGCGCCGCGCGGGCATGAAGAAATCGTCGGTGTTGGAGTTCGAGCAACTCGAGCCTGTTGTGGACTGGTTGAACACCAACCTTTCACCGAGCGATGTGGTGCTCATCAAAGGTTCGCATGGCTTACGCATGGATCGCATCACCAATATGTTGGAGGTGCGGTCGTGAGGCACACCGCGCTGGTGCTTGGGCTGGCGATGTTCTCGTTCGTGATGACCGTGATCTGGGGGACACCGCTGCTTCGCGTCCTTCGTCACTTCAGAATTGGCAAGATCATCCGCGTGGAGGAGCCGGACAAGCATCGCATCAAAATGGGCACGCCGACCATGGGCGGCGTAATGTTCATCCTGCCCGTGCTGTTGCTCACAGGTCTGCTCAACGCTGCGGCATTGATCGGCTTGGATGTGACAGGACGTTCTGTACTTGTGCCTCTCATTGTTATGGTTTCGTTCGGTTTGCTAGGCGCGCTCGACGACTGGGAGGGTATTCGCGGCAAACGCCGCGGCGACGGGTTGCGCATCCGCACGAAATTTCTGACGCAGATCGTGCTCGCAGTCGGAACGGCAATCGTGTTGAAGTACTTGCTCGAGGTACCGGATATGTTTCTCCCCGGTTTTCGGGATGAGATCGAGTTGGGCTGGTGGTACATCCCGATTGCGGCGTTTGTCATTGTCAGCGAATCAAATGCAGTGAATTTCACCGACGGGTTGGACGGTCTTGCCGGTTTGATCTCTGCAACAGCCTTTGCCGCGTTCGGAGGCGTTGCGCTCATCGGCGGACAGGTATATCTTGCGCAATTCTGTTTTATTATCGTCGGCGCGTTGTTTGGCTTTCTGTGGTTCAACGTCCACCCCGCCGAATTGATCATGGGCGATACCGGCTCGATAGCGCTCGGCTCGACTCTGGCGGTGGTCGCGTTGATGACCGGTCAATGGCCCCTGCTTCTCGTCATCGCGGTCATCCCATTGAGCGAGGCGTTGAGCGTTGTGATTCAGGTTGTGTACTTCCGCATGACAAAAGGCAAGCGGTTTTTCAAGATGGCGCCGGTACACCTGCACTTTGAACTTCTCGGATGGAGCGAAACACAGATCGTCCAGCGCTTCTGGTTGATCGGTTTGCTCGCGGCGATGATCGGCACAGGACTGGCACTTGTTTAAGATGAAGACGAACTGGAAGGACACCCGCGTTTTGATACTTGGCGCCGCCCGTCAGGGGCTTGCCCTCGCGCGCTGGTTGTCGCTTCATGGAGCGCGCGTCACGGTCAGCGATACGCGAAGCGCGGATGAACTGCGTCTTGTGCGCGAATCGCTCGCCGAGTATCGAATTGACTGGGTGCTTGGCGGGCATCCGCTCGAACTGCTGGATTCAACGGACGTGCTGTGTCTCTCGGGCGGAGTCCCGCTCACGCTCCCGATTGTGGTTGAGGCAAGCAGGCGAGGGATTCCGCTCTCGAACGATTCGCAGATCTTCATGGAAGTAGTTCCCTGCAAAACGATCGGGATCACCGGCTCGGCAGGCAAGACAACCACAACGACATTGGTTGGAAACATGGCGAAACGGTCTGTAGAAGGAAGCATGCAGAAAGCATATGTTGGCGGGAATATCGGCGATCCATTGTTGAATTATGTTGACGAGATGAAACCGGAGGACGTTGCTGTGCTGGAACTTTCATCCTTTCAACTGGACCAGATGACTCTTTCGCCAAAGGTCGCCGCGATTCTGAACGTCACGCCGAATCATTTGGATCGTCACGGCACGATGGAAGCATATACAGCAGCGAAGAGTCGCATTGTGGAGTTTCAGTCGAAGGACGATGTTGCCGTGTTGAGCCGCGATGATAAAGGTGCGTGGAGTCTGCGCGACAAGGTGAAGGGCAAGTTGATGACGTTCAGCCTAAATGATTTGGATGAAAGCTTGAACGGCGCGTACTTGCATGAAGGTTTGCTGAATCTTCGCGATGGAAACGCGTATTTTCCATTACTACCGCGCGAGAAGATTCAACTGCGCGGCGATCACAATGTGGCAAATGTGCTTGCCGCGTTCGCCATCGGTCACGCAGCGCGCTTCCCGTTGGATGCAATGCTCGAAGCAGTGGACGAATTCCGCGGCGTGCCGCACCGGCTGGAGTTTGTGCGCGAGTTGCGCGGCGCGCGTTGGTACAACGATTCGATCGCGACCGCACCGGAACGGAGCATTGCCGCCATCCGTTCGTTCGAAGAGCCGGTTGTCCTTCTGCTGGGCGGGCGCGATAAGAACCTCCCATGGGAGGAGTTGATGGCGCTTGCGGCGGAACGCGCTCATCATGTTGTGCTCTTCGGTGAAGCGGCGGAAAAGATCGAACGTGCGGCGAACAGCCTCAAGTCCGGATGGAAGCGCTCGTCCATCTCGCGTGTGGATGGGTTGCGTCAGGCTGTCGTTAAAGCCGCAGAAGTCGCGCAAACCGGTGACATTGTCCTGCTTTCGCCGGGTGGCACGAGTTTCGACGAATTCAAAGATTTCGAAGAACGCGGAGAAAGGTTTCGGACATGGGTTCAAGAACTTTCGTAAATGATCGTTTTTCGTTGACAAAAAATATCGGGCGCGGCTTGGATGTGCCGTTGTTGTTGACCGTGGTCGCGCTGGTGGTATTTGGCTTGATCATGTTGTATTCCGCTTCGTTCGATTTTTCATTCAACGCGTACGGTTCCTCCACGTACATGTTCCTGCGCCAGTTGCGATGGCTTGCCATCGGCGCCGTTGCCGCGTTTGTGCTTTCACTGTTCGATTATCATCTGTGGCGCAAGGTGGTCGTGTTCGCCATGCTGGGGACGATTGGCTTGCTTGTGGCGGTTCTGTTTGTCAACGAAATTCGGCTTGGAGCGTCGCGCACGTTGTTCGAGGGGTCGTACCAGCCATCGGAACTTGCGAAACTCGTGGCGGTGATCTATCTAGCCGTCTGGTTGTATGCGAAACGACAAAACTTGCACCATGTGGGCTTTGGCTTGATTCCGCTCGGAGTGATTCTGGGAATCATCGGCGGTTTGATCTATCTGCAACCGGACCTGAGCGCGGCGGGAACAGTGTTAATTCTCGGTGGTGTGCTGTTCTTCCTCGCCGGCGCCGACATAAAGCAGATTATCTTTTTATTGGTTCTTGCTCTTGTGATCGGATGGGTGGTGGTGCAGGTCAGCGAGACGGGACGCGATCGCGTCGATTCGTTTGTTGCCGGTTTTCAGGACCCAACGAATGCGTCGTATCATGTTCGTCGTTCGTTCGAGGCGATCGTCAAAGGTGGAATCTTCGGCGTTGGTTTGGGTCAGGCGGACACGAAACTCACCGGTCTGCCGTTCGCGCCGACGGACAGCATCTTTGCTGTCATCGCTGAAGAACTCGGCCTGTTCGGTTCGACCGTGCTGATGGTGTTGTACGCTACGTTGATCTGGCGCGGACTCATCGTTGCGCGGCGGGCGCCGGATATGCTCGGCACATTGCTTGCTTCGGGCGTTACCTTTTGGATCGGTATCGAGGCATTGATCAATATGGCGGTCATGGTCGGGCTGATGCCTTTTGCAGGGAACGCTCTGCCGTTCATCAGCGCGGGCGGCTCGAATCTTGTTTCAACGTTGTGCGCCATTGGTATTATGTTGAACATCTCGCGCCAAAGCGGCGAGATCGTACGGCTCGAAGAAAACGAATGGAGGTCTTTCGGTGCGGTTATTGATTTGCGCCGGAGGAACGGGAGGCGGAGTGTACCCCGCTCTCGCCGTTCACAACGCGCTCACGACTAAGGTTACCAATGTGGATACGCTCTGGGTGGGGGGCAGGGGCGGCTTGGAGGAATCCCTTGTGAAACGACAAGGTATTGCCTTCGAGAACATCCCGGCCGCCGGCATCCACGGCGTGGACCTTATCAGCCTGCCGCGAAACCTTGTATTGCTCACGCAAGGCATCTTTGCGGCGCGCCGCCTCCTCAAGGACTTTCAACCCGACGTCTTGTTTTTCACCGGTGGGTATGTGGCAGTGCCGGTCGCGTTGGCAGGGCGTTACATCCCGACCCTGTTGTTCGTGCCGGATATCGAACCCGGGCTGGCGTTGCGATCGCTGACCCGGTTTGCGGATGCGATTGCGGTGACAACCGGTCAATCGCAAAAATATTTCCGAAGGAAAGTGCATGAGACGGGATACCCGATCCGCCCGGACCTTGCGCTGTGGGACCGTGAGACAGCGACTCGCCACCTCGGCATCGCCGGTGGCTTGCCGGTTCTGCTCGTATTCGGCGGGAGCAAAGGGGCGCGCTCGATCAATCTCGCCGTGATCAACAACCTGCGCGACCTGCTCACGAAGTTCGAGGTCATTCACCTTTCCGGCGATGCGGATTGGCAATATGTCCGACATACACGCGAACAACTGCCAATGGAACTTGCTGCTCGTTATCATGCCCTGCCTTATTTGCACGAGATGGGAGCCGCGCTCGCCGCCGCAGATCTGGTGGTGTCTCGCGCGGGGGCTTCGGTGCTGGGAGAATTTCCGTTGTTCGGTTTGCCCGCAGTGCTTGTACCCTATCCTCACGCATGGCGGTATCAAAAGGTGAATGCCGAGTTTCTCGCGTACCGCGGCGCCGCAGTCGTGTTGGAAGATCATCGCCTGAACAATGAACTCATGACGACTTTGAATGTGCTGCTCGATAACCGCAATAAACTAAAGTCTATGCGCGCCTCGATGTTCGAGCTATCGCACCCTCGCGCGGCGGAGAAGATCGCCAGCGTCCTGGTCGAGCTGGCAGGAGTGAAAAGCCTATGATGAGTATTGTTGTTGTTTTCTGGATGTACGTCATCCTCTTTGCCATCATCGGCGGGATGCGCGGATGGGCAAAGGAATTGTTGGTCACGTTCAGCGTGGTCCTTTCACTGGCTATCAGCCACGTACTGCGGAGGTATGTCCCGCTCGTTGCCGCCATGGATGAAAGAGACCTGAACCTGTTCTATGCGCGCATCATCATTCTCGGCGTGCTGGTCTATTTTGGGTATCAGACCGTCGTCAGTATCCAGCATCTGGCGTCGCGTGCGGTTCGCGAGCGCGTGCAGGATACGTTGATCGGTGTATTGCTCGGCGGCGTCAATGGATATTTCATTTCAGGCAGTGTGTTGTATTACCTGTATATCGCTGATTATCCTTTTCCCCAGTTCGTGACCCGCCCAACGGAACCTACGCTGGTCAACACGGTCAATCAGATGATGCTGTATATGCCTCCTGCACTGCTCGGCGAGCCCGGCATCTACTTCGCCATCATCCTCGCCTTCGTGTTCGTTATCGTGGTTTACATCTAACGGCGAACAGGAAAAAGCAAATTGCCATTATGACACACGTGCATTTCATCGGCATTGGGGGAAGCGGTCTTTCCGCCATTGCCCGCCTCCTGCTGGAAAGCGGATACACAGTGAGCGGCTCTGACCGCGCGCTCACGCCGTTCGCGGATGAGGTGCGCAAAGCCGGCGCGACCGTGTACGTCGGTCATCATGCGCGCAATCTTGCCGGAGTAGATTGGGTGGTGCGATCCTCCGCCATCGGCGACGACAATCCGGAAGTCCAGGCGGCGATGCGTACTGATATTCCCGTCTATAAGCGTGCGGACTTCCTTAGCGAGGTAATGTCCGATAAGACCGGTATTGCCATCGCCGGCACACACGGGAAAACGACCACCACTGCGATGGCGGCTTGGGTGTTGACCGAACTCAAGCGCGACCCATCGTTCATCGTCGGCGGCATGGTGAAGAATCTTGGCGTCAATGCGCGCGCCGGGAAGGGCAATCTGTTTGTGATCGAAGCCGACGAGTACGACAACATGTTCCTCGGCTTGAAACCGCAAATCGAGGTACTGACCAGCCTTGAGCACGATCACCCGGACTTTTTCCCAACCTTCGATGCGATGTATCAATCCTTTGAAACCTTTACCAGCCTGCTTCCGCCGGACGGCACATTGATCGTATCTGCGGAAGATGCCGGCGCGGCGACGTTAATTCCTCCTGTGCTTAAAGCTGGAAAAAACGTGGTTGGTTACGGCGTGCAAAGGGAAAACACGATGAATACCCCGTTGTGGGTTATTGGGCGTAATGTGAAACCGAATCAGCGCGGGGGATTCGATTTCGTCGCCTCCTCGAACCTGAAAACCACCGGGCTTAATTCGGTTGAGGTCTCGATGCAGGTGCCGGGCGAACACAATGTACGGAACGCGCTGGCTGTGCTCGCGGTCGTGGATGTGCTCGGTCTCTCGCGCGACAAAGCCGCGAAGGCATTGTCAAAATTTACCGGCACAGGTCGGCGGTTCGATCTGCGCGGCGAGGTGGATGGCATCAGCATCTTCGATGATTATGCCCATCACCCAACGGAGATCAAAGCCACGCTCGCCGGCGCGCGGACGCGTTATCCGGATCGCCGCCTCTGGGCGGTGTGGCAGCCGCATACGTATTCACGCACGCAGGTGTTGTATCTTGAATTCTCGCGCGCCTTCAAGGATGCCGACGAAGTGATCGTCACTGAGGTATATGCGGCGCGCGAGCCCAAGCAGGATTTCACCTCTGCGGAGATCGTCAGCGGGATGCCGCATCACTCGGCGCGTTTCATTGCCGCGCTGGAGGCAGTGACAAACCATCTCCTCGAAAATCTGAAACCCGGCGATGTGCTCATCGTGCTTTCCGCCGGCGACGCGGATAACATCTGCACAGACGTTTTGAAAGGCTTGAAGGAAAGGAGACCGACATGAACAACTCCACACTCCGCCGCAAACGCTCCCACCCCTCCCTGTTTCCATTGCGAATGCTTCTGGTCGCCGCTGAAATGGAATCTCCGGCGCGCCCGCCCAACCCGCCGCGCGACCCGGATGAAATGCTTGCAAAGGCATTGATCGAAAAGATCAGGCATCCCAAACCGGTGTGGCTGGGGCATGAACAGATCGAGATTCCCCAACCGTCCCAGCTCGAAGTGATATCTGTTGAATTGGCGAGTGACTATGCCTGATAAGAAGAAACATTTGCATGAAGAAACCTTCTTCCTGCCGCCTCTGAAAATGGTGTTGTCGTTCTTCGAACATGAAGATGAAGAACGCAATGTGGATTCCGATGCAATCGAGGCGCAGAATCAGCCAAACGAGAAGATGGTGACCGAATTGATCGAAAAATTAAGCGAAAAGGAAAATAAGGATTGATGGCTGTGCTTGCAAGGCCCGTAGACCGCTTACATGCGAAGTTCGGCGACAAGGTGAAAGAGAACGTTTCGCTGGCGCCGTATACGTCCGCGCGTATCGGCGGACCTGCGGATATTTTCATCACAGTTGACACGATCGCTGAACTGGTCCGTGTGGTGCGCTTTTTGTGGAAAAACGAAATGCCGTTTGTAATGCTCGGAGGCGGTTCGAACGTTCTCGTGAGTGATAAAGGTGTGCGCGACGTGGTCATTTTGAACCGTGCAAAAAAGGTGAGTTTTCACGCTGGCGCTCAGCCTTCCGTCACGGCAGAATCGGGAGTAGTGTTCAGCAACCTCGCCAACCGCTGCGCCTCCAAAGGGCTTGGGGGCATCGAATGGGCGGCGACCGTCCCTGGTACCGTGGGCGGGGCAGTGTATGGCAATGCCGGCGCTTTCGGCGGCGATATGGCTGGAAATTTGATCTCTGCCGAGTTGTTGACGGAAAACGGAAAGGAAAAATTCACGGTCGAGCAAATGGGTTACGGCTATCGCACAAGCGTGTTGAAGCGTGGTGAATTGATGGCAATCGTCCTTTCAGCAGAATTGGGTCAGATCAATTCAACAAAGGAGGAAGTGACCGTTAAGGTCCAGCAGTTCGGCGCACACCGCAAAGCCACCCAGCCTCCCGGCGCAAGCATGGGTTCGATGTTCAAGAATCCGGATGGCGATTACGCAGGGAAGTTGATCGACGCGGCGGGCTTGAAGGGCACCCGCATCGGCAACGCCGAGATCAGCCTGCTGCACGGAAACTTCTTCATCAATCACGGCGCGACGCGCGCCAGGGATATCCGTACCCTGATCGAACTGGCGCAGAATACAGTGAAGGAGAAGCAAGGCGTTGAGTTGGAGTTGGAGATCGAGTTTGTTGGAGAGTGGTAAAGAGTAAATTGTAATTAGTAATTGGTGGTTGAGTAGCCTGAGGCGATAGCCGAAGGCGTATCGAAACCACCAGTAAGCGAAAGAATACTTGTAACAGGATTACTTTTGAAAACTCGTTGGTTTCGATACGGCGGACGAACGTCGCCTACTCAACCAACGGAACATAAATGATATGAAAAACAAACTTCACGTGGCAGTGATCTTCGGCGGACGTTCCGGCGAACATGATGTTTCGCTCATGTCTGCGCGCTCGGTGCTGTCTGTGCTCGACCCCGCAAAATACGAAGTGACTCAAATCGGAATTACCCGCGAGGGTGCATGGCTGACCGGTGAAGACGTGATCGGCAAGTTCGAGAACGGGAAGTTGGACGGACTCGATCATTTTGTCTTGTCCCCCGACCCCTCCGACTCAAGAAATGCGATTGGTGTTTTCTTTCCAGTGCTGCACGGAACTTTCGGCGAAGACGGCACGATTCAAGGATTGTTCGAAATGGCTGACGTAGCCTATGTGGGCGCGGGCGTGGTCGGTTCCGCGGTTGGCATGGACAAAGGTATCTTCAAGGAAGTCATGCGCGCAAACGGAATCCCTGTGGTGGAGTCTGTGCTGGTTTTGCGCAACGAGATCGAACAAAACATGCAAGATGTGATTGAACAGGCTGAACGTGCAGCCGCATATCCGCTGTTCACTAAACCTGCGAACTTGGGTTCGTCGGTCGGTGTGACGAAGTGCCACAACCGTTCCGATTTACAGGAAGGGTTGATGGAAGCCTCGCAGTTCGACCGGCGCGTTCTCATCGAGCGCGGCGTGACGAATGCGCGCGAGATCGAGGTCAGCGTGCTGGGCAACGATGAGCCTGAAGCGTCTGTCTGCGGCGAGATTCTGCCGAGCCGCGAGTTTTACTCGTACGAATCGAAGTACATTGACGGCACATCAGGTTTGGAGATTCCTGCGAAGCTGGCAAATGAAACCACGGAACAAATTCGTGAATATGCAGTTCGCGCCTACAAGTTGATTGACTGCGCCGGCATGGCGAGAGTTGACTTCTTTGTCGAAAAGGAGACGAACAAGATTTACCTCAACGAGTTGAACAGTATTCCCGGCTTCACCAAGATCAGCATGTACCCGAAACTCTGGGAAGCCAGCGGGATGCCTTACGCCAAACTCGTTGACCGCTTGATCGAACTGGCAATGGAACGCAAAGCCGAACGTGACCGCACATCGCACACTTATCGGAGCCACGCATGAGCGAGAAGAGAGAACTCACCCGCGCTGAACTCGTCCGCTTGAGGCGGGAAGAGGAACGCGCCAAAGAGATGCAGCGCGCGATGAAGGAAGCCGCAAAGCCCGTGCCTCCTCCCGTTGTGCGCGCCCAACCCGAGGCAGCGAAGAAGATCAATTCGCCCAAACCGAACAAGCGGCGCTTCCAGATTGCACTGCCGCAGGTGCCGCGCGTGAGCCTGCAAGCGATTCATTTCCCGCGCCCTCATTTTGGATGGAGAATGCTGTCGTTCTTGCTCGCGGTGGTGTTGGGCGTGGCGGTCTACTTTGCATTCACCCGTCCCGAACTGCGCGTGACCGAGGCGCAAGTGGCTGGCAACCAAATACTCACGCCGGCGGAGATCAACTCGGTGATCAACATCGCAGGACAGCCCATCTTCACGTTAATTCCATCGGATCTGGAATCCCGCCTCCGCCTTAACTACCCCGAGCTTGCTTCGGTCCATGTGACGGCTTCACTCCCCAACCTGCTTACTGTGCATGTCGTCGAGCGGAACCCGGTCATTCGCTGGGAGCAGGCAGGCGGATATACATGGGTCGCGGAGGACGGCGTGGCGTTCCGTCCGCGCGGCGAAATGATCGGGCTCATCTCCGTCGTAGCTGAATCAGCCCCACCCGCGATTGGAAGCGGGACCGATCCCTTATCGCCGACACCGTTCATCTCGGTCGAGATGGTACAGGCATTGCAGGGACTGGCGTGGCACGTGCCGCCGGGCGCAGTGATCCTCTACAACGAGGCGTTCGGCTTCGGTTGGAACGACCCACGCGGCTGGCGCGTCTATTTCGGCACAACGGCGATTGACGTGGAGTTGAAGATGCGCGTGTATGAACAGATGGTGAACACGCTGACCCAACGAGGCATCCGCCCGGCGTTGATCAACGTGACGTACCCGACCGCGCCGTATTACAGGATGAGTCAATAGATAAGGAAATGCCGGTGGTTGAGTGGCCCGAGGCGATAGCCGAGGGCGTATCGAAACCACCGATGTTCAAGATAATTCTGGTTGCAGGAATTGCTTTAGTTACTGGTGGTCTCGATACGTTGCTTCGCAACTACTCGACCACCGAGGAAATGATGAAAAGATAATCATGGAAGAAATCGTAGTTGGCATTGACGTAGGTACCACAAAAATATGCACTCTCGTCGGGCGCGTGGAGGACGACAAGTCCATTCGCATCCTCGGTGTGGGCATCGAGCCTTCCGATGGAATCCGCAAGGGCATCATCGTTGACCTTGCCGCGGCGACGCAGGCGATCACGCGTTCGGTGAAGAAGGCTGAGTCCACCTCGGGTCTGGAGATCACATCCGCGTTGGTGAGCATCGCCGGCGCACACGTATCTTCGGTGAACAGCCGCGGCGCGGCGGCGGTGAACGGCAACATCATCGAACAATTCGATGTGGACCATGCCATGGAACAGGCGCGCGCGGTTGCCATTCCGCATGACCGCGAGATCATTCACGTCATCCAGCGCGGATTTTCGGTGGACGGGCAGGATGGCATCCGCAAGCCGAATGGAATGCACGGTTACCGTCTCGAAGTGGAGGCGCACATCATCACCGCCTCCGCCGCGACGGTGGATAACCTGCGGCATTGCGTGGGCGCGGCGGGCGTAAAAATTCAAGAGTTCGTGCTCAATCCGCTGGCTTCCGGTGAAGCGGTTCTCACCGAGCAGGAACGACAGATGGGCGTCGCGGTATGCGACATCGGCGGCGGCACGGCAGATCTGGCGATCTACGTCAACGGTGATGTGTGGCACACGATGGTGCTGGCTGTCGGCGGCAATCACATCACGCAGGACGTGGCACACGGATTGCACCTGCCGTTCGCGCAAGCGGAAGAGGTGAAGATACAGCAGGGCCATGCGGTGCGCGGCGAAGTGGGTTCGGAGGAATATTTCTCGATCCGTCCGTTCGGAGAGGAGCGGCCCGTGCAGATCAACCGTCAGGAACTCGCCGAGATCATCGAAGCGCGCGTCGCGGAGATCTTCTCGTTGATCCTGCAGGAGATCAAGCGCTCGGGCTACGACGGTCTTCTGCCTGCGGGCATGGTGTTGACCGGCGGAACATCTGCATTGCCGGGCGTCAAGCGCGTGGCAAGTGAAGTGTTGGGTATGCCGGTCCGCACGGCACAGCCGGAGAATCTCTCCGGTCTTGTGGATCGGTTGAGGTCGCCGGCGTATTCGACCGGTATCGGTTTGTTGCAGTGGATGGTCTCGAGGCAGGATTCGGATGTGAACATCGGGCGAAGCCGCCGCAAGAGAGGAGAAGCGCGTATGAATTTTGGTGTGATCAAGAAAATTGTCGGCAGGATATTGCCATAAACCTGCTGCTGATGATAAAGACACGGAAAAACAAATCAGCAGACGTTTCTCTGTGTAACGAATCGACTAACTCTTAAAAAATTGGAGCATCGAATCAAAAGCAAGTATCATTCAATCAATGTTTGATGGAGGCACAACATGGACTCGACCAAGAAACATCACGATCAGCAAACAGAAACCTTCGCCCGCATTAAAGTGATCGGTGTCGGCGGCGGCGGTTCGAATGCCGTCAACCGCATGATCGAAGAAGGGATTCAGGGTGTTGAATTCATCGCCGCGAACACCGACGCGCAAGCCCTGACGATCACCAAGGCGCCGGTGCGCGTCCGCTTGGGCGATAAGCTCACGCGCGGGCTCGGCGCGGGCGGCGACCCGCAAGTGGGCCGCAAAGCCGCGGAAGAATCGGCAGACGAACTATACGGCGTGCTGAAAGGCTCCGATATGGTCTTCGTCACCGCGGGCATGGGCGGCGGCACCGGCACCGGCGCGGCGCCTATCGTTGCGCAGATTGCAAAAGAAAGCGGCGCGCTCACCATCGGCGTGGTCACGCGGCCGTTCACGTTCGAAGGCATGCGGCGATTGTCGTCGGCGGAAGAGGGGATCACCCAGCTCAAGGAACATGCGGATACACTGATCGCAATTCCCAACGACCGCCTGCTTCAGATCGCGGATAAGCGCGCCTCACTGCAAGACTCGTTCCGCCTCGCGGACGATGTGTTGCATCAGGGCATCCAGGGCATCTCCGAGTTGATCACCATCCCCGGTTTGATCAACCTCGATTTTGCCGACGTGCGCGCGATCATGTCCGAGGGTGGAGCCGCCCTCATGGCGGTGGGAACCGGCACCGGCGATGAACGCGCCAAGAAAGCCGCCGAGGACGCCATCTCGTCCAAACTGCTGGACATCACGATTGACGGCGCGCGCGGCGTGCTGTTCAACGTCACCGGCGGACCGAACATGACACTCTTCGAGGTGAACCAAGCCGCGGCGATCATCCGCGAGACGGCTCATCCCGATGTCAACATGATCTTCGGCGCGGTGATCGACCCGAACCTCGGCGACGAGATTCGCATCACCGTGATCGCAACCGGGTTCGAACGCAACTCGATCCCGCGCCGCGCGCTCGAACGCAACACGCGCGAGAACAAGCGGACGCAGGCGGAAGTGTTTTCACGGCCTCTCGAATCGGTCTCGGTTCAAGCCGACGTTCAGCCGGGTGAGGCGGCTAAGCATGCGCCTCTGCCCCCCGTGAGCAAGGACGATCTCGACATCCCGACGTTTTTGCGGAATCGAAGATAACGTTTCGCAAGGGCGCATCGTGCTGTCATATCCATAAAAAATTCGGTCAAGTCCACCTCCTTTGCCGGAGCGGTTCTGGCGTGCCTGGGCGAGGCATGTCGAACCGCTCTGTGCGTTAAGACCCCCTCCGTCACTCCGTGACACCTCCCCCAAATTCCGCATGAGTCATTGGAATTATTACGCAAAAAATCTACTTCGGAATTTAGGGGAGGCAGGGAGGAGGCAGTGGGGGTTATAATAAAAACATGAAAGCGAAAATCCATCAGCCTGTTCACGAATCATACAGACGCCATCGCAGGGAAACGGCGCGGCAGATCATCCTCCCCGTCGTGTTGACCGCGCTGCTCATGGTCGCATTGATCGTGTTGATAAACATTGCCACGTTCAATCAGGGCGGCGATGTGGCGCGTTGGGCGGCGATCTCCACGATTTGGATGGTCATCCCGGTAATGATCGCGGGGTTGATTCTTTTCGTCATCTTGCTCGGGTTGATCTATCTGATGTTCCAACTGCTCGGCATCACGCCGAAATATACCGGCCTCGCGCAAGACTACGTCCGTAAAGCCGCGAGTCACGTCCGGCGCGGCACAGACATGGCAGTGAAGCCCGTGCTGTTCCTCGACGGAATCGGCGCGAGCATCAAGGCGTTTTTTGGAAGGAAATAAAATAATAGGAGACCTCACAGGTCTATGAGACCTGTGAGGTCTGTTTGGAGGAATTTATTATGAACAAAGGCAGGACATTGATCTTCGGCGCGCTCGTCGGCGCCTTTGCGGGACTGATCGCCGCGATGCTGCTCAACCGCCGCGCGGATAGGAACGAAGCCACAACCGCGCTCACCGCCGGTGAGGGATTGAAGCTCGGCATGTTGGTGTTTGGTCTGTTGCGCGCGATTTCGAGTCTGGGGGATGAGAAGTAATGAATGCAAAATGGTGACGCTTCAACGCATCCTCATTGTTGAGGACGACCCCGCCATCGCGGCGTTCGTACAAACGGCGTTGGAGCGCGAGGGTTTTGAAACAGAACTAGTCAAACGCGGGGACGTTGTACTTGAACACGTTGATACTGCATCTCCCGACCTCATTTTGCTCGATCTGATGCTCCCCGGTTTGGATGGCCTGCAAATATGCCAGACACTCCGCCGCCACTCACAATATATTCCCATCATTATGCTCACTGCCAAAGACGATGATGTGGACAAGGTCGTCGGACTCGAAATCGGCGCGGATGATTACATCACTAAACCCTTCAAGATGCGCGAACTGCTTGCCCGTATCCGCGCCCTCCTGCGGCTAGCGCAACACTCGGCCGGTTCAACCTCGCGCGCGTTAAACTTCGGTCTTCTAGAGATTAACCTTGACGGAAGAACGGTGAGGCGCGACGGCCAGCTCGTGAGTCTCACTCCGAAGGAGTTCGACCTATTGGCTCTGCTGGCATCCAATCCGCGCCGCGTCTTCGGCAGGGAAATGTTGCTGGAAAAGGTGTGGGGCTACGATTATATAGGTCAGACGCGCACGGTGGACGTGCACATCCAGCGCCTGCGCCAGAAGATTGAGCCGGATCCAAACGGACAGCGGTTTTTGGTGACAGTACGAAACATCGGATACAAATTCGACGCCTGAAAATCGGAGAATGTTGTGGATCAAGGTGTAATCGCAAGCGTCTCATTAGGCTTGGTCATTTTCGTAGGGGTGGTCTTGGTGGCGATGGGTGCTGTTGTTGGCTGGATGGGCGCGCGTGCTCGACTCCTGCGAAAATCCGGACGCGCTGAACGCGAGCATCTCTCACAGGTAATCACGCTGTTGAACGCGCTGCCGCAAGCAGCACTCGCTACGGACAGCCAGGCTCGGATCATCACCCAAAATACTTCTGCCATACAGTTGTTGAGGGAACTCAAGTGGAATAGTAGCCTCCCGCTGACGGTGGACGCCGGGATCGGGCGTGTCATCCGTTCGGGTCTGGCTGAGACCATGGAAATCTCCCCTCCGGGAAAATCGGTACGGCGGGTGCAGGTGACTGTTGCGCCACTACGCGCCGCTGATATAGGGGCTGAGACGCTTGTATTATTCACCGATCCAAGCGGCGGGTCAAACCGCCTGGAGGTCAATCAACGCCTCATAAGCACCATTGCCCATGAACTGCGCACTCCGCTGACAGCGATCATGGGACATGTAGAAATCCTCAACAGTTGCGGGATAGACGAGGAAGCGTTGTGGCGCAGGTCACTGGGCTTTGTCGCGGGCGAGACGGATCGGTTGGCGCGGCTGGTTGAGGATTTGCTAAGTCTCTCGCGGTTGGATCGCGTTCCTCCGCGCATCCAGCCGGTCAACCTGCGTGTTGCCGCCGAGGAAGCCGTTTCAGCATTGTTCGATCTAGCGGAAAAGAGCAACGTATCGCCGATCCTTCAGGCGCCCACCGATTTACCGCGAGTGTTGGCGGATTCCGATCGGATTCGGCAGGTATTTCTCAACCTGATCGACAACGCGATCAAGTATGCCTCCAGCAACCCGGTAACCATCCGCTTGATTCCGGATACCGACACAGTGACAATTGAAGTGAACAATCATGGTCCCGTTATCCCACCGGACGACTTGCCACACGTATTCGAACCGTTTTGGCGCGGCAGTCAGACCAGCGCCAAAGGCACCGGGCTGGGACTCGCCATCGTCCGCGCTATTCTTGAACAGCATCGCACATCCATCGGCGTGAACAGCGATGCCGAGCGAGGCACAACTTTTCATTTTTCCCTGCCCATTGCCCACTCTACTATAACGAGGTAGCCATGTACGTGGGGGAATGTTTACATAATTGTTACAAATCCTTGCTGAATCTGTGAAATTATCCCTGTAAGATGATGTCAACGCGTGCTGCAACACGGCGCAGACTACGAGTTGGTTCGCTTAGGTTAATAGGAGAATCGATCATGAAAAAAGCAATGAAGATCGTTATAGCTATTACCGCTATTGCGATACTCGGCTGGTCCCTAAGCCGGTTGGATGGACGCATTGCGATTGTCGCGCCGGTTTCGTCTGCACCGACAAATGCGGCGACATCGGAGACAATATCAACCGCTGTGTCCTCTGCAACAGCGCCAACCGTCTTAGCTGAAACCTTTAGCCCGCAGGCTGAGCGAGCGCGCGCTTTTGCCGAGCCGATTCTGGCTGCAATCGCCGACCGTCCGCCCGTTTTTGAGGATGATTTTAGCAATCCAAATAGCGGCTGGGAAATTTCAACATTCGACGAAGGAGAACGGGCGGGAGAAGCGGGCTACTTGGAGGGCGAATATTTTATCGTCGCTGCTCCGGCTTCGTCAGAATACTTAAACCGGCATGGTTATGTACACGTTCCGATCCTGCAGATGTCAGATTTTGTTTTGACAAAGGATGTGCATTTCATCTCGCAAGATTCGTTCGATTGGGAATCGGGCTTCTTCTATTTCCACTTCCGTATCGGGCAGGATGGCCATTATGGCGTCAATCTCACCCCCAACGGATCTGGAGGCCTGGATAAGTACACGGCGGGTGAGGAGAGACCCGCTATTCTCGCAGAGTTCACGAATGCGCCGGTTGACGCAGGGTCAGGCAATCAATTGCAGGTGATCGCTCATGGGTCGCAATTTGCGGTGTTCCTGAATAACCAGTTGCTCGCATTTATTGAAGACAGGACGCTTCACCGGGGCGGCTTTGTTCTCGGCATTGCAAATTCCGGTAATCTTCCGCTTCGAATGCAGATTGATAACGTCAAAATCTGGGACATTTCCGATTTGTCAGGTTCCGCACTCACGCCGCAAGCCGAGCAAGCCCGCGCCTTCGCTGAGCCAATCCTGCAAGCCATCGCAAACCAAGCACCCGATGTCGAGGATGATTTTTCATTTGACAACGGAAACTGGGATCTGGGATATGGCGAGAACCCGGCTCGCATCGAACAGGGCGTTCTGCGGCTGACTGCCGCTGATGCAACGAACGATGAATGGGCAGGCGCGTATCATAACGGGATGAATGCCGATGATTTTGTCTTTCAGTTTGATGTCAGAGCAACAGAAATGGAATTTGATTCGCATCTTTCAATCGCATGGCGCTGGTTACGCTCCGACAATTCATCCTATTGGTTTACCATCTTTCCAAGTTTGAACGGCGCCTGGACACTGGGCGGCGCTGGTAATGACTTCTTTGAAGTCGCGAATGGCAATTCTGATTCGGTGAGACTGGATGACTGGTTCAATGTAACGCTGATCGCTAAAGGTAGTCGCTTCGCTATATTTATCGACGACCAGCCTCTCTACTATTTTGAGGATGATAGGAGACCGATTGGCAGGACTGTCCTGGGAATGAATATCTCCACAGGTGACGCAATCGCCGAATTTGATAATGTGAAATATTGGAACTTGGATAACGTACCATGGATGCCGTAGGTTTCGGCACACTTAAACAAGAAAAAGGAGATAAAGGGATGAGAAAACCGAACTGGAAAGTTTTCTTTATCATTGGATTTCTGACAGGCATAGGAGTTGGCTGTGCTCCACCCTCAACACCCACGCCTGTTCCACCCGCGCCAACAGCAACGCTAACGATGACACCGGCACCCACGCTGACTCAAACGCCGACACAATCACCGCATTCCCTGGTGGTCGTCAAATCAACGCTGAGCGGCGATTTGCTCGGCGTCCTTATACAAAATACAGATTCAAGTGACGAAGCATTAGATACACTTGGTTTGGGATTCTTATGTCTTAGTCAGGGTATTTACGCGGTGGATGAAAGCGGCTCACGGCTGGAATGTGTTCAGGTTACAGATGCAACCGACAACCCAAACCAAATTGCGATCATATTTTCAGGCGCATCTTCAGACCACAAATACCAACTTGTCAGGGGTGAAGATCCGCCGATTGATCTCATCCCGGAACAAGTTACCCCATAAAACGCGATAGCGCAGGAGATTGAACAATGAACAACCCACAACGAACCGTAATAATTTGTATTTTGGCAGGAAGTCTATTAATCTCAGGTTGCGGGCCCGGACAGTTGTTTGGACCAACGCCGACCCCGACACCAACAGCCACACCACCCGCGACGCCCACACCACGCGCGCCTGCTTCCGGACTTTGGACGGGAACCACCAATGATGGCCGCCCTGTATCCTTTGACATCTCAGGAGACAGAAGTAAAGTGAGCACGTTCTCCCTGGCTGACATTGAATTCTTTACGACCGACTGCGGCGGAGAAACTTCTGGCACGTTTTCCCAATCCACCGAAGGGCTGCTCCATATCGCCAACGACCAGTTCAGTTTTTCCAGTGAAAACTACTCGTTCGAAGGTCAGTTCACGTCAACGACGACCGCAATGGGGACATACGAATTTGCTAAGATCACAATACAAGTTGCCTCTCCTCCAGCGTATTTGTTGGAAGATTGTACTTTTGATTTTGTTCTGTCGGGCACATGGACAGCAGAGGCGCCATGAGTCAGTTCTGAGACCATTGGACATATTTCAGCCCTAGAAAACACTGGACAAATTGATAAAAGAATTGGAGTATATGAATGAAAACGCTGTATGGAAAAATTATCCTTGCGCTTGGAGTTCTGATGGTTTTGAGTATGGGGTGCGCTTCCGCTCCCACCCCTAGATCTACCTCGATACCTGCATCTACAGAAACTCCTGCACCGACATCCACACCGGTGAACACAGCCACACCGGCGGCCACCCCCACATTCACCCCTATTCCAATTGCAGGAATTGACGAACCAATTGTCGTCAATGAAGTCAACGTTCAGGTACTGGCAGCGAAATGGGAGGAGCCATACGTTGTCACAGGCTTCGAGTTGAAACCGGGATACCGCTCGCTAATGATCACATTCAAACTTCAGAGTGAAGAAACCAATAGCCCCGCTGACCTTATGAACAACATGGAGTTCCGCGAAATGCGCGTGGTTGATGATCAGGGCAACGAAAGCCCGGTAGTCTTCTTCAATCTGCCCATCTCGTCGTTGACGGGCAGCGAGTACGCACAACTTGATTTGTTTTTCGCTGTTCTGGAATCAACAACTCCAAAGACGATTCGCTTTGTGGATAGGCAAGAAATTGATGTCACTCGGCTCTTGTCACCATAGAAATACAAACTCGGAGAGCTCCGGGACCTCCGAGTTTTTTGTCACTGACCCTTGATCCTTCCCCTCAAGTCCTCTGCCTTGAACGGACCCTTCTCCATCATCAAGGCGCGAGCCTCATCTACTTTCTTCCACACATTCCACAAGATCACACCGCGTACGCGTCCCTCTTCGAGATAATAGATCACGCCTTTTTTGAAGCCATCCTGCCATTCCGCGACGGTCTCCATCTTACTGCTCATCTCGCCGACCGCTTCGTAGCCCAACTCAAATAAGTCCGAATAAAACATCGGGATGTGGGTGTACGTCTCGCTCGCGTCTGCCATGTTCTTGCCCGCGAGTTTCCCCATCGCGACCGCGTTATCTTCATGCTCCACGCGCACGCGCTTTTCCAGCGCGGCGTGGAAGAAGTTGACCGCATCTCCCGCCGCGTACACATCCGCCGCGGACGTTTCGAGTCGTTCGTCCACGACAATTCCATTTTCAATGGTGAGTCCTGCGGACTGCGCGAGTTCAATATTCGGGCGGATTCCGATTCCCGCCACGACGCCGTCCGTCTCGATGGCGCGCCCGCTTCCCGTCCGGACGATGAAGCGTTCTGCTTCCATCTGGAGACTGGCGACTGAATCGCTGGTGATCACTTCCACGCCTTGCTCTCGATAGTAATCATTCAGAAAGTGCGCGAGGTCGCTGGGGAAGACCAGCCCTCCGATGGCATCTTCAAGAAAGACCATCGTCACTTTTTTGCCGACCATGGTCAGCGCGGCGGCGATCTCGGACCCGATGAAGCCGCCGCCGATCACAACGAAATGATCCTTCTCCTCCGTCATCTTTCGCAGGCGTTGATAATCTTGAAAATCACGATAGTAAATAATGTTCCCATTGCCAAACGGCAGGTGGATTGGCGAGCCGCCCGTTGCGAGCAACAACTTGTCGTAGGTGTATTCGCCGCCTTTGTCGTCCTGCGCAGATTTTTTCTTCACGTCGAGCGCGGTAACTTTGCGTCCCAAAATCAACTCGGCGCGTTCTTCGGTCTTGCGCCAGATCTTTTCGATGGGTCTTCCCTTCCACAATCCCTTGGAAAGATTTGGGCGCATGTACGGCGCGTCTGGTTCCGCGCTGATCAATCCGATCGAGCCGTCTGAATCGAGTTCACGTATTCCGCGCGTCGCCGCGTCGCCTGCCAGCCCGCCGCCGATGATGAGATATTTGTAGTGTTTCATTTTGTTTCCTCTCTAGCCGCTCGTTTTCTGCGTCGGTTGCGTAATTGCCATCCAGCGCTCTGGATTCTCCAGCGGCATCCATCCAAATTGACTGTATAACCCTTGCGCGTCGCGCGTGGCAAGGAGCCAGCGCCGCAAGCCTTGCAGGTTTGGGTGGCTGTGGATGCTTTCCATCAGCCATTTGCCGAGTCCTTTTCCGCGGTATGTATCATCAATGAACACGTCGCACAACCATGCGAAGGTCGCGTAGTCCGTGACGACGCGTGCCAAGCCGATCTGTCTCTCTCCATCGTACATCCCGAAAACAAGCGAGTTCGCCAGCGAATGTTCGATCACTTCGCGCGGGCGGTCGTTTGCCCAATAGGAGCGCGAGAGAAAATCACAGACAGTATCGAAGTCGAGTTGATTCGGGTTCGTGCTGATGATGAAATTTTCGCGCTTTGTCTCGAACAATTTTTGCATGGCGCAAGTGTATCATGGGTGATAAACTCATCGTCAATGCGAGCCAGAAGGTAGTGAGGGCCAAACAATCCCCATCCCGGTGCAGGAGATCGCTTCGGTCGCTACTCCCCCTCGCAATGACGATTAAGGCAGGAGAATCATGCTCAAACCCATTCGTTGGAATACTTTTTTACGTGATCTGTTCGTTATCCAAATCGGTTTTTTATTGTATGGTCTTGCACTTGCATTAGTCATTCGTGCGAATCTTGGAACCACCACATGGCTCGTCTTCGAAATTGCACTGGCAGATATTTTCAAAATATCCATCGGCAAAATGACTGTTTATGTTGGGTTTTCAGTCCTGATCTTCGCGCTAATGTTGCGCGAAAAAGTGGGCTGGGGAACCTTGGGGAATATCCTCAGCATTGGTCCCTGGTTGGATCTATGCCTGTGGCTTCTGCCGTCTGTATCTGATAATTTAGTTTTGCAAATCGTTTTCTTTCTAACAGGCATCCTTGTGCAGGGAATCGCTACAGCCGTCTACATTGGCGTGGATGCGGGTGCAGGTCCACGTGACAGTTTGATGCTGGCGATCAATCGCACGACGAAACTCAGCATCCGCATGGCGCGTGGCATACTCGAAGTGTTCGTTGTATTAATCGGCTGGATATTGGGCGGTCCGCTGGGGATCGGCACGGTCGTCTTCGCCCTTTTGATCGGTCCGTCCGTGCAGTGGGGATTCAAACTCTTCAACGTCAAAACGCACAGACCGGAGCCGGTCGAAGCGACAGATTGATTGTTCGAGTCAAACTCGAATAGTTTCCTATCGCGCTGACAGCTTGTCAGCGCGATTTTGCTTTCACCTCTTGACACAATACGAAAATATGTTACCATTCGGTTACATATCCGATGACCGTTTCCACCCCCTATAAAGCCATTGCAGATACCACCCGACGCGAGATCCTCGATCTGTTACGTCCCAGTCCGCTTACAGCGGGAGTCATCGCGGAGAAGTTTCGCAGGAAGAGACTCAGCCGTCCCGCTGTGTCGAAGCATTTGCGCATCCTGCGTCAATCGAAATTGGTGCTGGTCACCAAGAAGGGACGCGAACGCGTCTATGCCCTCAACGCTGAGCCGCTCCGTGAGGTGAATGGTTGGCTCAAGGAATATGAAGCGCATTGGGATCGGCAGTTGCTGGCGTTCAAAGAATACGTGGAGGGCGCGGCGAAAAAGGAGCAACAACGTGACGAAAAAGATTGACCGCACGATCGCCATCGCCGCGCCACCCGAACGCGTATGGAAGGCGTGGGTCGAAGAAATGAACCACTGGTGGAAGGAACCGTATTACAACGACCACGAACGCGTCACCGGTCTAAGCATGGAGCCCGGCATCGGAGGTCGCTATATCGAGAAGTGGGGAGAAAACGGCGAAGGATTCCTGATCGGCAACATCACGCAATGGTTGCCGCCTCATCGCCTTGCCTACACTTGGACACAAACCGACTGGCAGGGCGTGATCACGCTGATTCAAATCGAATTTGAATCGGACGGAAACGGCGGGACCGTTATGAAGTATCAGCATGAAGGGTTCGAGCGCTTGCCCGCCGAGCTACAGAAAACCCCCCGAGGCGAAACAATGCATGGATATGATCAAGGCTGGGTTGAACTCTCGGCTCGTATGAAGAACTACATCGAGAAAGGAAGACCATGATGAACGACCCGTTCGAGATACTCAATCGGCTGGATAGTGTGAGATTAGAAACCCTCAAACGTTTCGAAAATCTCACGCAAGAAGAACTCGATTGGAAACACCCGCACGGAGAGGGCGAGAATCAGTGGTCGCTTGGAGAAGTGTTCATGCACATCGCCGGCGATGAGCATTATCTGCGCGAGCAGATCGCGCGTCCGCTGTTGGAGGGTATTCAACCGCTGGAAGGGATACACTTCATCCCTCCGCCTCCACCATACGGAGCGCAAAAAGAAGTAATCCGATTCTGGTTCGAGCGGGCGCGCAAAGTGACGCGTCAATTGCTCGAAAATCTTCCGCCAGATTCCAATCTCACGCTTCAACATGCGGGAGGCTTGAAGCCGATGAACGGTTTGGAATGGTTCGAGGGATATGCAGGACACGAAGCCTATCATCACAAACAAATTGATGAGTTGATTGCGCAGGTAAAACAACATACCGTGGTAGGTTCCTGAGCGAAGCGCTCAAGGATAAAATTTTCACAAGGAGAAAAACATGAAACTGTTCAAGAACATCAATGTGGTCTCGTATAACGTCACCAAATGGGAGGAAGCCAAGAAGTTCTATACCGAAACGCTTGGGTTGGGGGAGCCAGCGTTCCTTGGCGATGAGGTGGGCTGGGTGGAATGGGGCGGCGAAAACGAAACGCACTTCGCGATCAGCAAGTCGGATAAGTCATCCGCTGGGGTTGGCGGCGCAGTGTGCGTCTTTACAGTGGATGATGCGTACAAAGCCGTCGAAGAGTTACGCAAGCGCGGTGTCAAATGCAAGGATGTGGAGGCCGTCCCTGAGATGGTCACCTACGCCACATTTTATGATCCTGACGGGAACGCTTTACAACTGGCGGGTCCTCCTCCAAGTAAATAGTCCGTCTAAATCTAACACTCCTCTTACGCCGCGTTGACAGACCGTCAATGCGGTGTTTGTTATAATCGCCCTTGTCACACTAGACCCCGACGGTCTTTGCGGCCGTCGGGGTTTTGTTTCATAAGGAAAACTATCATGATGCGATTCGACAGATTTACTGAGAGAGCACAAGAAGCCGCTCAGCGCGCCGCGGAGATCATCCAGCGTTATGGGCACAACCAGATCGATACCGAACACATCCTGCTGGCGTTGATCGAACAACCCGGCGGTGTGATTCCCCAAATCCTTGAAAAACTCAGCGTCAGCCCCGATGCATTGACCGAACGGCTCGACGCGACCTTGCGCGCCAGCCCGAAAGCCAATATCTTCGGCGGCGGCGCGGGGCAGATCTTCATCACGCCGCGCGTGAAACGGATCATTGACCTTGCCAACGAAGAAGCCAACCGTCTCAAAGACGAATATATTTCCACTGAACACATCTTCCTCGCGATCCTGACGGAGCGCAACACGCCGGCGGCGCGAATTTTGGAATCCGCCGGGCTGACGCGGGACCGCGTCTATTCCGCTGTGCAGGATTTGCGCGGCGGGCAGCGTGTCACCGACCCGCAGGCTGAGTCGCGCTACCGCACGCTGGAAAAATACTCGCGCGATCTCACGCAACTGGCGCGCGAAGGAAAACTCGACCCGGTCATCGGGCGCGATACTGAGATTCTGCGTCTCATTCAGATCCTCTCGCGGCGCACAAAGAACAATCCCGTTCTTATCGGTGAGGCTGGCGTCGGCAAGACCGCGATTGCGGAAGGTCTTGCACAGAAGATTGCCAACAACGATGTACCTGAGATCTTGAGCGGCAAAAGGGTAGTAGCCCTCGATTTGGGCGCGATGATCGCCGGGTCCCGGTTCCGAGGCGAGTTCGAAGAGCGGCTCAAAGCGGTCGTGGAGGAGATCCAGCGCGCGGGCGGCGACATCATCATGATGATTGACGAGCTGCATACCGTCGTCGGTGCGGGCGCGGCGCAAGGCGCGATGGACGCGTCCAACATGCTCAAGCCGGCGCTGGCGCGCGGCGAACTGCAATGTATCGGCGCCACCACGCTGGATGAATATCACAAGTACATCGAGAAAGACGCGGCACTCGAACGGCGTTTCGCTCCGATTTATGTCGAGGAGCCGACCGTGGATGACACGATTCAGATGCTTCTCGGTCTGCGCGACCGTTATGAGGCACATCACAAGGTGCGTTTTGCGGACGATGCGTTGGTCGCCGCAGCGCGCCTGGCGGATCGTTATGTGACCGACAGGCGATTGCCCGACAAAGCCATTGATCTAATGGATGAAGCCGCCGCGAAATTGCGCGTGGCGTTATATTCCATGCCGCCCGACCTCAAGGCAATGAAAACCGAGATCGAAAAACTGCAAGCCGAAGAGGAACAGGCTGGGGTGATACGCGATTATGAACTCGCGGCGAAGAAAAAATCCGAACGCCTGCGACTTGACGAAGAATACAACGAGAAGCGCAGCAAATGGGAAATGGAACACCAGTTGGACGAGGAAGTCAACGTGGAAGATATCGCCTCCGTCGTCCATCAATGGACTGGCATCCCGGTGACACAAATGCTGGAGACCGAAGCCGAAAAACTCCTTCATATGGAAGCGCGATTGCACGAACGTATCATCGGTCAGGAGGAAGCCATCCATGCCATCTCGGATGCCATCCGCCGCGCGCGAAGCGGTCTGAAAGATCCGTTGCGCCCGATCGGTTCGTTCATCTTTATCGGTCCTTCCGGTGTCGGCAAAACCGAATTGGCAAAAGCTCTCGCCTGGTTCATGTTCGACGATGAAGACGCGCTGGTGCGTGTGGATATGTCGGAGTATCGCGAACAGCACACGGTCTCGCGTTTATTCGGTGCGCCTCCCGGATATGTTGGATATGAAGAAGGTGGTCAGTTGACCGAAGCGGTCCGCCGCCGCCCGTATCGAGTCGTCCTGTTCGACGAGATCGAGAAAGCACATCCTGAAGTATGGAACGCGCTCTTGCAGATCCTGGATGATGGTCGTTTGACGGATGGCCAAGGTAACGTGGTGGATTTCCGCAATACGGTTCTCATCATGACGTCGAACCTGGGTACCGAATACGTGCGGAAAGGCGGCACCCTCGGCTTCCTGCAGTCTAAAGCCACAGACGAAGATCGTGACGCGCACGACAAGATCGAAAAAGCGTTGAAAGGCGCGTTCCGTCCGGAGTTCCTGAACCGCATAGACGAGATCATTATGTTCTCGCCGCTTTCACTCGACCAGATGGAAGAGATCGTCGTTCTGCAAATGAAAGAGGTGCAGGATCGTTTGAACGAACATAACATCACCGTCCAGTTGACCGACGCGGCGCGCAAGTGGCTGGCAAAGGAAGGCTACGATCCTGCGTTCGGCGCGCGGCCGTTGAGACGCGCCATCCAGAAGCATGTCGAGAGTCCGCTTTCAATGGAATTGCTCGGCAACAAATTCAAAGACGGCGCCGCCGTGACTGTGGATGTGGATGAGAAAGAAAGCAGGATTGTCTTTCACACGTCCGAACCGGTGAAGAAAAAAAGCAAGCAACACGCGGACGCGTGAATCGTATCGAACCCAAAACAGGGGCAGGTCTGTCAGACCTGCCCCTGTTTTATTTCCTAATTTCAAACTCATTGAATCACGATAAGATGCAGGGAATTTAACTTGGAGAAAACTTCATGGAATTGAACAATCCATCATCGAACAATACCACAAAGATTGTCGCCGGAATTGTGGCAGCGCTCCTTTGCTGCGCATGTGCGGTGATTCTTGCCGCGGGATATATCATGTATCAGGCATATCAGCAGATTCCTGCTGACTTCCCATTGCCGCCCATTGATGTTTTTGGGACTCCGTCGTCCACGCCGGAGGTCGAACGCCCGGTTACCGATATCAATTCAATAGAGACCATTGAAACGCTACGAAATACGCTTGTGCCTGAGAACGATCCGTATGAACTGGCATGTCGCTTGCAAAACATCTGTAATGTGCCGCGCACCGTACCCGGCAAGTCGTACGAATTGGGAGACAAGGAACAGTTCTGGATCTTGAACTCTGATACCGTTGAACATTACCAGATCACAGCGACGTTGTTGTACATTACACCGCATTCATATTTTTGGGCGGAGGATGGTGCAGAAGTGAATCGTGACGATATGAAGCGACTGATGGATACTTTTGAGAACGAAATCTACCCTACGAACCGCGAATTCTTCGGCAGCGAACCCAACCCAGGTGTAGACGGCGACCCACACGTCTTTGTGATCTATGCCGGCGGTCTTGGGAGCGGGGTTGCGGGATACTTCAACTCTTCCGATGCATACAATCCGATGATCGATGAATATTCCAATGCGCATGAAACTTTCATGCTCAGCACGGGCCTGTATCTGGGTGACGTACAAACCTATGGAACGCTTGCGCACGAATTTGTTCACATGATCATGTTTTCGTCCGATCGGAATGAAATCTTATGGCTTTCCGAAGGCTTTGCCGAGGTCGGCGCATTTCTCAATGGATATTACTCCGGCGTCTTTGATTGGACATACGCTCAGGCACCAGACCTGCAATTGACGGATTGGTTAAGCGGAGACCAATCCAACTGGGCTGACTATGGTCAATCATTCCTCTACCTTGCTTATTTCCTCGATCGCTTTGGAACGGATGCCACGAAGGCGGTAGTAAGCCACCCGGAGAATGATCTCGCCAGCATCGATGAGACGCTCACGCAGCTTGGTATCATCGATCCAAGCACCGGAGAGAGCATCACAGCTGATGACGTCTTCATGGACTGGGCGGCAACCATGTGGCTGATGGATGAATCGGTTGGCGATGGTCGTTACCACTACAACAATTATCCCGAGGCACCGAATATTTCGGTTTCGGAATTCATCTCCACTTGCCCGACCTCAGCAAGCGGCTCGGTCAACCAATACGGCATCGATTATTTCACCATCACCTGCGCGGGCAATCATACCTTGAAGTTCAGCGGCTCGACGGTAGCAAAGTTGTTGCCGGTGGATGCGAATTCTGGGAAGTACGCATTCTGGTCTAATAAGGGCGACTCATCGGATATGACCCTCACACGCGAGTTCGATTTTACAGGCGTTACCGGGACCATCGAAATCAGTTACTGGACGTGGTACGACATCGAGGAGGATTGGGATTATCTCTTCTTGGAAGCCTCAACCGACGGTCAGGCGTGGGAGATTCTCACCACCCCGTCCGGCACTGACTATAACCCTTCCGGCAATTCCTATGGTTGGGGATACACTGGCTCCAGCGGCGACTGGATTCAGGAAAAGATAGACCTCTCACAATTCGCCGGTCAGAAAATGCAGATCCGTTTTGAGTACGTCACGGACCTCGCGGTGAACGGCGAAGGCTTCCTGTTGGATGATATCCGTGTGGACGCGATCGGCTACCAGTCTGATTTCGAAGCGGACGACGGAGGCTGGGTCGCCGAAGGTTTCGCACGCGTGGATAATGTCCTCCCGCAGACGTACCGCCTGTCCATGATCATCAAGGGTGATACCACTATTGTTACCCACATCCCGGTCAGCGCGGACCAGACGGCTGAGTTCCCCTTGTCGCTGTCACCCGGCGATCAAGCGATATTGATCGTCACCGGCACCACGCGCTACACACGCCTGCCCGCCGGTTATCAAATTGAGATCGAATAATCGGTAGGAGTGACAGGCCCGTTGCTCCTACAAGACAACATCCCGCAGAATTCTCTGCGGGATGTTTGATTCATACACCGACGGGGATCACTTTCATCCGCTTCATGAACGATAGCGATAAGAAGAGCGGAATGAGGGATAAGAAACCGGCAATGACCGCCATCATCGTATAGCTTGTGGCATCGAAGATGAAACCGCTCGAGAGACTGATGATTGCGGAGGCTAGCCCCACAAGAAAATCGTTCGTGCCTTGCGTGCGTGAGCGTTCGAGTGGAGAGAGCTGGTCTGCCAGCAATGTCGAGCCGCCGACAAAACAGAAATTCCAGCCCACGCCTAACAGGAAGAGCGCAATCCCCAGCGGCAGAACATCCGGTGAGAGAGGCGCGGTGATGCAGGATAATAAGAGGGTCAGAGAACCGATCAGGATCATCCTGCCCCGCCCGATCTTGTCCAATAACCATCCCGAAACGATGGACGGTGCGAACATGCCGAACGTGTGCGCCGAGATGACTGAGTAAATGTCGCTTCGTGCGTGCTGATGGTCTTCCATGTGCAATGAAGTGATGACCATGATGGCAACCATCACCACCTGCCCAAGCGCCATAGCCGCGATCGCAAGGATCGCTGCGGGCTGGCGGAGGATGAGAGAGATAGGTCTTGCCTCGCCCTGCGGAGTTGGCTCGGGATATTGCTTCGCCACTTCTTTGCCGATATCTCGCGGGTCGGGTCGCAGACCGACGAACACGAGCGCCGCGGCGATCGCGAACAATGCCAGTGTGGTGAGATACGCGCCCGCCAGTTCATCCATGCCGATGCTCACAGCAAAGCCGCTGACCGGCACCGCCGAAACGCGCGCCAAAATTGTGCCGATCACGCCGCCGAGAACGACAGCCGAAATCGCGCGCCCACGCCGATCTGGTGGATTGACTTCCGCCGCGGCGAAACGCCCCAAGAGTACAGCAGAATTGGTGGTGCCCATCATGACCAAGCCGATGATGACCAACAAAAACGACGAAGACGCAATCGCAAACAACACGAGCGCGTTGCCGAGTACTCCGATGACCAGCCCCAAGGCGATTCCGTTCCGTCGCCCGATGCGATCCATGAGGTAGCCCCACGCTGAAGCTGATAGCGCGCCGCTCAATAAATATGCGGCGGTCGGCAGGGTTGCCAGCGAACGATCCGATGCCAGTTTTGCCCCAAGAATTGGGTTGATTGCCGCCGCAGCGATGAATCCCGCTGAAGCGAGGCTTTGCGCAATAAATAGAACCGTTGTAATTTTTATTGCAATTCGTTTCAGGTCTGTCATGAAATTGTCCTCTTTGAACGGGCGGATTATACAATGGAAGCGGGTAAAATCTGCAGCATGAAATTCGACCTCAAAACCGCTTCAGATCACCCCCTGCCTGATCTTGTCCAGACACTGAATCGCGGCTTTGAGGAATATCACGTCCCGATCCACCTCAACATTCCTCAATTCCTCGCCATGGTCCGCAAGGATAGCATTGACCTGACGACCAGCCGCATCCTGCTTGTAGACGATAAACCGGAAGGCGTCGCATTGATTGCCCGCCGCGGTTGGGTGAGCCGACTGGCGGCGATGGGCATTTCCACTGAATTACGCGGCAAGGGTGGGGGTTCATGGTTCATGGAGAAATTGATCCAACAGGCGCGCGAACGTGCCGACCGGGAGATGACGCTCGAAGTGATCGAGCAGAACGACGCCGCGGTTCGGTTGTATGAAAAATTCGGTTTTCGAACGATGAGGCGGCTGGTGGGATTTATCCGCAGGGAAGCGATTGAACTGGAACCGGAGGAGTTGACCGAGATGGACCTGCGCGAAATGGGTTCGCTCGTTTCGCAACACGGTTTGCGCGACCTGCCGTGGCAGTTATCCGGCGAAACCATCTCGCAGATGACTCCGCCCGTGCGCGCGTATCGCAACGAGCAAGCATTTGTCGCAGTTTCGAATCCTGAAACGGATCATGTGGTGATCTGGTCGGTTCTGGTCGAACCGCATGCGCGCGGGAAGAATCTTGGTACACATGTGGTGAAGCAGGTGATTGCCAAATTCACCGGGCGAACGTGGCATGTTCCGGCGGTTTACCCTGAAGAATTAAGTGTCGTATTCGAACGCGCGGGTTTCGAGCGCGAACATCTCTCGCAATGGCAGATGTGTCTGTCCCTTTCCCCATCCCAGTGAGGAATCTGTAAGTTGCAGATTCGGGTTGAGGTTGGGTATGAAGCGATATACTTCAGCGTGAAGTCATAGAAAATGGTTCTTTCTTCCAGGCGGAAAACGATCGGGATACTTGCCTCCCAGGTAGGGCGCGCTTGGGGCGCGGAGTTCATCGCGGGTATCAACGACGCGGCAGAAGAATCCGGTGTGAACGTGGTGCATTTCATCGGGGGAGCGCTGAAGCGGATTACGGAACCAGATAACAAGAAGGACTCCTTCGGTTTGTACCACCTCGTCCATCCCGCGCAGTTCGATGGGTTGATTCTTACAGCGGATGTCGCGTACGGCGTGACCATGGAGGATCTGCACGCGTTTCGTAAACGCTTCGGGGACCTGCCCGTTGTGACGCAATCGGTGGAACTCGAGGGAGCCTCCATGTTCATTCCCGGTAACACGGAGGGGATGCGCGCCCAGGTGCGACATCTGATCGAGGAACATGGATATCGGCGAATTGCGTTCATCCGCGGTTTGCGCGGACAGATCGACGCGGAACAGCGTTTTGAGGCATACAAAGATGAACTCAAAGCGCACGTTCTAGCCTTCGACGAAAGACTCGTGGTGGATGGCGATTTCACCCCCGACAGCGGACGCGACGCCGTGTTGACTTTGCTCCAAGAACGCGAGGTGAGCGTGCAGGCAATTGTTGCGGCGAATGATCGCATGGCGTTCGGCGCGCTCGAAGCCCTGCAACAGCGCGGGGTGCGTGTGCCAGATGATGTAGCAGTTGCAGGTTTCGACGATTTGCGAGAAGCACAAACCATCGGTGTCCCGCTGACGACGGTGCGCCAGTCGTTTTACACTGCCGGCAAACAGGCGTTTGAGGCGTTGTTGAAGCGGATGCAGGGCGGCACCATCCAAAAGGTGACAGTCACGCCGACGCAGTTGCTCATCCGCTGGTCGTGCGGGTGCCTGCCCGAAAATGTGAAGCAAGCCGCAGTTGCGCCGCGCGATGTGGCAAAGACAGGCAGGCTGGAGAATAAACGCGAAGCCGCATTACGCGCGCTGTTGAACGCGGCGGGGATCACCGAGCAGGATGCTTCACGCGCAGCATTTCGCGAGGGATTCGGGCGCGCATGGGACGCGTTCCTCCTTGCATTGAACCAAACATCTACAAGTGAGGAGTTTCTCAAAGCCATCAATGCAGTGGTCGAGTTGATGCGGAAGCATGGGCTCAACCCCACAGCGTGGCACAATGCGATCTCGGTGATGAGGCGCTACGCGTTGGGCGGCATCACCGACCACAATATCATGTTGCTCGCGGAGAATCTCTTCCAGCAGGCGCGCCTGTTGACCGGCGAACTATCACAGCGCGCGCAGGCATTCCGTAGGCTCGCGCTCGAACAACAGGAACAGATCTTGCAGGGATTTAGTTTTTCGATGGCGCCCGTGATGAGCATGGGCGAGCTGGAAGCGGCGGTGACCGAACACTTCCCCGATATGGGCATTCACCGCTGGTACGTGATGTATTATGGCGACAGTTATTCGCCGGCTACGGATGCAGCGGCACCCGAAAAATACAATGTGTTGTTTCAGTATGAGAATGGCAACTTCGACAATCCGACAAAACGGACCAGTCTCGCTACAGGCCAGCTGACGCCGCCCGGCGCAACGCCCGATGATAAACGATACTCCGCAGTCGTCATGCCGTTGGCGCTGGCGCGCAACCGCTTCGGCTTCATGTGGGCCGAGATGGGTACGCGCGATTGGGAGGTCTACGTCCGGGTGAGGAACCTCGTGAGCAGTGCGCTGTTGCGCGTTCTTCTCGTCCAGCAGAAGGAACAAGCGCAACAGCAGGTGGAGCGATTGCTCAAGGAAGCGCATGACCGTGCCATCGAACTTTCCATCGCCAAGGAATGGTCCGAGCAAACCGCCGCCGAGAATGCCAAGTTGTATTCGAGCGAACAAGCCCGCCGTCGGTCAGCGGAGGCGCTGACGCGGGCGTTGCGTCAAGTTTCTTCGTTAGGCAAAGTGGCTGAGGTGCCGGGGCAGATTGTGGAGCAGTTGTCCAATGTGTTGCCGCACGAACGGAGCGCGCTGTTTCTGGAGGAGGCGAACGGCGCGGGTCTCGCGGCGCATCACGGATTCCCACCCGGCGCGCCCATCGAAGAGTTGAACTACAACATCAACGGCACGAGCATCCTGCACTTCATCGTCAAGCAGACCGAACCGATGCTGGTCAATGACACCCAGCAGACGCGCGGCTGGGGACAATCGCCGTGGCTTCCGTCGGATCGTTCGGTATTGGGTCTTCACCTGCTATCGAAGAACAGATTCGTCGGAATGTTGATCGTCACGCGAAGCGACCCTTCGGCATTCAACCACGATGATGTATTGCTTGCCAGCACTTTCGCACTACAGGCGACCATCGCGCTCGAAAACGCAAGACTGTTCGATGAAGTGACTCGCTTCAACGAAATGATGGAGCGGATGGTGGAGCAACGCGTGGCGGAACTCGGCGTGGCGCACGACACGCTCAAGAAACTCGACAAGAACAAGAGCGACTTCATTCAGGTCGCCGCGCATGAATTGCGCACTCCGCTCACGGTCATCAAGGGCTACATGGGCATGGTCAAAGCCGCGCCGGCGGTGCAGAGCAACCCGGCGCTCGTGCAGGCAGTGGATGGCGTGATTCAAGGAAGTGAGCGGTTGCATCAGGTGGTCAACAGCATGTTGGATGTGGCGCGGCTGGAGAATCAAGTGCTCAACCCGCGTCTCGATCTTGTAACTCTCGGGCCCATCCTGCGCCTCATCCAAAAGGATTACGCGGCGGACTTGCAATCGCGTCAACTCGCCTTGGAGTTGGATCCTGCCCTCAACTCGCTTCCGCCTGTGCTGGCTGATACGGAACTCCTGCAGAAGGCGCTGGACAACGTAATCGTCAACGCCATCAAATATACGCCCGACGGTGGGAGAATCAATGTGAACGCGGAGATCATCGCGAACGGAACCGACCACTTCTGCGAGATCCGTGTGCGCGATTCCGGTATCGGTATTGACCCAGCGAATCACAAGATCGTCTTCGAGAAACTATATCAATTGGGCAAAGTGGAATTGCACTCGTCCGGGCGCACCAAATTCAAAGGCGGCGGACCGGGCTTGGGTCTTGCCATCGCGGCGGGCATAGTCAAAGCGCACCGGGGAAAGATTTGGGTGGAAAGCCCGGGGTATGACGAAGAGAAACTGCCCGGCAGTACGTTCTTTATTCAGGTTCCGCTAGCGAAGTGAGAAGATTTGTGAAGTCCAAGGTCTTCGGCGGCGTCGAATGTACCCGAAAAGGAGACCTCGAACGGGGTATAATTTGACGCGGAGAACTTGGGATGGCATCCTTCAAAATCATCAGTGACATTACAGATGAAGAAGTGATCGCCATCGGCAATGCCATTCGCGACCTGCCTCGCCTCAGAAAATTCTACGGCGATGGGCGTTGGCGAAAAATGAAAGGCATTGCCCTTGTCCAGCTCCACAATGGACGCGTCCGAAAAGCCGAAATTCACTGGTACGAAGCGCACGGTATCGGACGTAAAGAGTTCAAGCGCAAAGGTTACCTAGACTAAAGATATGAAAACCGCAAAACCCACTTCCCGCTTTGTAGTTTGTGTGGATAACAGCGAATATCCCGCCTCGTTGGAACTGCACAAGATTTATCGCGTGTTGCCCGATAAAGATGCGCAAGCCGATGGCGATTATCGCGTGATTGACGAAAGCGGAGAGGATTATCTCTTCCCTGCGAATTATTTTATTCCCATTGAGTTGCCGCAGACCGTGGTCAGAGCATTGAATAAATCCTTTGTTCGCACACCTACAACTGCTTGAGTTGTTTGGGGCTGGCCATCGCGGCGGGCATCGTCAAAGCGCACCGGGGGAAGATTTGGGTGGAAAGCCCGGGATATGACGAGGAGAAATTACCGGGCAGTACGTTTTTTATTCAAATCCCGTTGGCGAAATAATTACTCCCCCGTAAACCTCGCATCCTCTGTCACAATCTCGCCTTGTTTGCGCCAGGCGAATTTCTTTGCGAACTTGTTCGGCTTGCGTTCGAGCACATCGGCAATGATTCTTCCAAGCACGGGCGTGAACTTGAACGCGTGACCGCTATCTCCCGCCGCGACGAGCAGACCGGGGCGGTCGGGGTCGTGATCGATCCATAGATTCCCATCCCACGAATCACAGTACGAGCACAAGCGATTGAACAGCACTTTCGCATCCGCCAGCGCGGGGAAGGTCTCGCGGAAGAACGCGCGGAATTTTTCCTCTTGATCCGCAGGCATCTCACGCGGCTCATCGGGGTGGAACTTCCAGCCTGCTCCATGATTTGCAATTTTCAAGCGGTTATCTTGAATCGCGGGAAAGCCGTACCAACCCGTGTTGGAAATATCCGCCGCCCAGACGATGAAGTTCGGTTCGGAAAATAATTTCATGTCAGGAACTTCAAAGTGAAAGACCGGCTGGAACACTGTCCACAGGACATCGCTGAGGTGGGGGAGCAGGTGCGGTGTCCACGCGCCCGCGGCGACGAGCACAAAGTCCGCGTAATGCTTTTCGCCGTCATCGGTTTGGATTCCACTCACGCGCGAATCGTTATCAAGCAGGTGTGAAAACTTTTTTCCAATGTGAAATTTCACGCCGAGTCGTTTTGCTTCGGCGTACAGCCATTCGAGCACGCGTCCGCTTTCCGCCCAGCCTGCCCGTGGATTGAAATATCCATCGCGATACTGTTCCCCATTCCAAGCGGGGAAGCGGCGTTTGAGTTCAGTCGAGTTGAGCCGCTCGACCTTATGCCCGCGTTTTTGGAGGAGACGGTAACTTTCGAGTTCGAAACTGCCGGGTTTCATCTCATCCTTTGCCATGATGACAAAGCCCGTTTCATGCCAAAGCGGAGATTCCCACGCGCGATTCCACTCATCCCAAATTGGGAACGCCTCCTCCATGAGGATCATGTAGTCTTCGTCCGCGCCGTAGTCCATGCGCAACACTTTGCTGATGTCGGTCGTCGCCGCGAGCGGATGCGGAATCGGGCCTGGGTCGAACAAATCCACTTCGTAGCCGCGCTGGCGCAATTCGACTGCAGCAGATATGCCGAAACACCCGCCTCCAACGATGATGACCTTTCGTGACTGATTCATATTTCAATAAAGACCTCCGAAACTCGGAGGTCTTCTTGTTTGTTCTACTTCGCGCCGTTCCAATCGCCGCCGTTGAACTCGAGGAAAAAGATGTCGCGGTCTCGGTTGTTCTGGATCGCCTCGCCGGCTTTTTTCGCCAATTCGATGTATTTCCGTGCCTCTTGCTTCTCCCCGTTGACCGCGTATGCCCGTGCGATAGCCTCATAGGCATAGGCGATGTCCGAATCGTCCATTTCGCTTTTGTTGTCCTCGAGAAGTTGAAAACACAGTTGGGCGTGCTTGAGCGCCGCCGCCCCCTCGCCCAACACCGCGTGGACGCGCGACACCAGCCACTCGCCGCGCTGATGCCGAACGGCTCCGCCGGCAGCGCGCCAGTGCGCCAGCGAGGCGTGAGCGAAATCCAACATGCGCACGTCTTCCATCCGCGTGCGGTTCTTTTTTTCGAGCAATTCCCAGGTTTGGTTGTTGAAATCCACCGCGAACTGATAGTGCGCCTGTGAAATCGTAAAGGTTTTCTCTTCCGTCATTCTCAACTCCGAAAACGATGATCTGCCCCTGCCGCGTTAGATGTGGATCGGGCTTCCCTCCGCGCCGTGCGCGGCTTCCATCAGCACTTCTGAAAGCGTCGGGTGCGCATGGACGTTGCGCGCGATCTCATGCGGCGTCAACTCCATCATGTGCGCCAGCGTGAGTTCGGGGAGCAATTCGGTCACTTCCGGACCGATCAGGTGCGCGCCGAGGATCTCACCGTATTTTTCGTCCATGACGATCTTTGCGAAGCCGGCATAATCGCCCAAGCCCAGCGCTTTGCCGTTCGCCTGGAACGGGAAGCGCCCGATCTTGATGTTATACCCTCGTTCTTTTGCCTGCGTTTCAGTAAGCCCAAACGACGCGACCTGCGGATGACAATAGGTGGCGCGCGGCATCATCTCGTAATCTAAAGTGATCGTTTCTGCGCCGGCGATGTTTTCCGCGCAGACGATTCCCATCGCCGAGCCGACGTGCGCCAGCATGAGTTTGCCGGTCACATCGCCGACCGCCCAGATGCCCGGAACATTGGTTTGCATTTTTTCATTGACTTCCACCATGCCGCGCTCGCTCAGCTTGACGCCCACCGCTTCGAGTTCCAGATTCTTGCTGTTCGGCGTGAAGGCGGTCGCTACCAACACTTGATCCACATCCAATGTCTCGCCGGGTAATTTGACCTTCACCTTTGAGCCAGAGACTTCGATGCTTTCGAATTTGATGTCTGTTTTGATCTTGATTCCCCGTTTGGTGAGTTCTTTCGTCAGTTCCTTGCTGATCTCTTCGTCTTCGCGTGGCAGAATGCGTGGCAACAATTCAATGATCGTCACGTCCACGCCGTACGAATTCCAAACGGTGGCGAACTCCACGCCGATGGAGCCGCCGCCCACGATCAGAACGGACTTGGGCAGGGTCTCCCGCATGATCGCTTCCACATAGGTAACGATTTTCTTTCCATCCACTTTCACGTTGGGGAGGGTCGCCGCGCTCGCGCCGGTCGCGACGACAATGTTCTTTGCCTTAAGCTCGGTTACCTTGCCGTCTTTGTCAGTGACCGCCAGTGTATCTTTTGCCTTGAATTTCGCATCGCCCATGAAGACCGCGATGTTGTTCTTCTTCATCAAGAAGCCCACGCCCTTGGTCAGGCGCTCGGAATTTTGCCGCGAGCGTTTGAACGCCACGCTGTAATCCAGTTTGAGATTATCGAACGAAAAGCCGAAATCTTTGCCGCGTTCTCGCAGCGTGTGCGCCACCTCTGCATTTTTCAGCAGCGATTTGGATGGGATACAACCGATGTTCAAACATACACCGCCCAGCCATTGCTTGTCCACGATGGCGACCTTCTGCTTGAGTTGCGCGGCGCGAATCGCGGCGACGTATCCCGCCGGCCCTGCGCCGATGACGACCACATCGAAAATTTCTGCCATTTAAAAGCTCCTCAGTTTGTGTCATTGCGAGGAGAGCATGTTTCGACGAAGTAATCCGCAACTAGATGGGAGATTGCTTCGCTTCGCTCGCAATGACAGATTTACCCATTTTACTATTAAAGGGACATCCCCCGTCGGGGGAGATGTCTTAAGGTTACAAGCTCTTCTTCAGGAACTCCAATGTCCGTTCCCACGCCAGAGATGCGGCGGCTGGGTCGTATTCGGGGCGATCCTCCTCCATGAACCAGTGAGCAACTCCGGGGTAGATGTGAAGCGTCGGGTCAAGGCCACCAGATCTCAACTCCTTGAATGTGTTCTCGACGTATTCATTCGGCTCCCACTCGTCGTTGTCGCTGTAATGTCCCATCACTTTGGCTGTGATCTTTGAATAGTCCACGCCTTCATTGCCGTAGAACAGGACGATTGCCGCGACTTCGGCCGGCTTGTGCGCCGCAAGGATCAATGACCACGCGCCGCCCATGGAAAAACCGACGGCGCCGATCTTGCCGTTCACCATGTCTCGTAAATAGTCCTTCGCCGCCATGACGGTATCGCCCACGAACTGCCCGTCGCTTTGCTCCATCAACTCTTTGGCTTCATCAATGGTCTGCGCGATTTTCCCGTTGCGCATATCGGGTGCAAGCGCGACGAATCCGTGCTCGGCAAGGCGGTCGCACACTTGTTTGAAAAATGGCTTGAGTCCCCACCACGCGTGCAATACGAGAACGCCTTTGCCGCCGCCCTCAGGCGAGGCGAGATACGCGTGCACTTTCTTGTCATTCACGTCTAATTGAATATCGGATTTTTTGATGGACATAACACACGCTCCTATGGCCCGCATTATACCAGAACGTGCGTTCTATTCTACAGCCAGCGCCTCACGCGGGACTTGTAGCCTGTGTACCCATCCCCAAACTTTCTCTCCAGATATGCCTCTTCAGGTTCGATCACCCACTTGTTCATGAGGAAAACAAAGACCGGCGCGAGCGGAATTCCCCACACATTCCCAAACGTGAGTGGAAAACCGATCAACATCAAAACCATTCCAAGGTAAATCGGGTTGCGCGTGAAGCGATAGATTCCACTCGACACGATGGTTTTCACTGACCCATGCGGATCCAGTGTTGTGCGCGCTTTCATGAACGAGTAAAACGCAAATATTCCGAACAGAAAACCGATTCCAGCTAGCATCAGCCCTATGTTGCGAATCATGGGCGAAACGGCGATAGGTAAGAGGATAAACCTGCCCAGCAACCATGTAATCCCGATGTGAATCAACAGCAATATCGGTGGATGAATTTTCACATTCGCATGATCTTTATGCGTGCTCAAGGAATCTCTCCTTTACCAACTTGACACCTGAGACTTGGAACCTGGAACTCACGCCCAATTCTCCAGTGTCTCCTTGACTTTCATCAGGAAATTATCCGCCGAGGCGCCGTCGAGAATCCGATGGTCGAAGACGAACGAGAGATACACCATCGGGCGGATGGCGATTGCATCGTCAATGACAACGACGCGCTTTTGCATTACGCCGACACCCAAAATCCCACACTGCGGCTGGTTGATGACGGGATAAGCAAACAACGATCCGCTGATGCCGTGATTTGTCAGCGTGAACGTGCCGCCTCTCACTTCGTCGGGTTGAAGCTTCTTTGCGCGGGCGCGATTCGCCAGGTCATTCACTGCGCGCGCCATCGCCAACAGGGACAAATTATCGGCATTCTTGATGACAGGCACGATCAAGCCTTCTTCGCCGAGCGAAGTTGCCATGCCGAGATTGACCGCCTTGTGAATGAAAACACCTTTGTCTGTCCATGATGAATTGACCATCGGGTGATTCTTCAACCCCGCCACAATTGCCATCATGAAATAGGCGGTGAACGTGAGATTCACTCCGTCTCGCGAGAAGATCTCCTTGTTTGCCGAGCGATGTTTTGCAACGCGGTGCATGTCCGCTTCCATCACGGTCAACACATGCGGCGAGGTGTGCTTGCTCATCACCATGTGCTCAGCGATTTGCTTTCGTATCGTCGAATGCTTGATGAGTTGGTCGCCCATAGCAGGAATGACAATGGACGATGAGCGATGGACAGCGGTCTGTGGTCTGTTGTCTTTGATCTGTCCGCCGCTTTCAACAAATGCTAAAACATCGTTCTTCGTAATTCGCCCGTTCATACCAGTGCCAGTTACCTGTTGTAAATTGACTCCATGCTCCGCGGCGATCTTGGCAACGACAGGAGAAATAAAGCCAATTTCGCGGTTGGTGGCTGGTGGTTGATTGCTGACGGTAGATTGAATACTAACTGCTGGCGGCTTTGCTTCCAGCAACTTGCGACTTGGAACTTGACCACTCGAAACATCAAGACTTTCCCCAGTCTTACCAATAATTGCCAACAATGAACCGACCTTTGCCGGGACGCCCTCCTCTGCAACGATTTTCAACACCGTTCCAGACGCAGGCGCGGGAATTTCCGTGTCAACTTTGTCGGTATTGACTTCGAGCAGAGGCTCCAACTCGTTGACCGAGTCGCCTTCTTTTTTCAGCCACTTGATGACGGTTACTTCTTCCACACCTTCACCCAGTAATGGAACCAGCACTTTAGTTGCCATAAGTTCTCCTAGTTTTCACCGCAGAGACGCGGAGAGCGCAGAGTTTTATTCTTTGAGTTTGTGAACGAGACGTTTTATGCCGTTTTTAAGAACAGTCACATTGAAATTAAGAATTAATCCAACTTGCTTACCGCTGAGGCGCATATAAGTTAAAGTCTGCGCTTCGTGGATAGGCAGGATAGCATCAACCGTTTTCAACTCTACTACAACTTCACCGTTTACCAACAAATCAATTCTATAGCCGATATCTAACTTCTTACTTTTGTAAGTAACGGGCAATGCCAATTGACGTTTGAATATGATTTTTCGCAAGGAAAGTTCTTCACACAAACATTCTTCATAAGCTGATTCGAGCAAGCCCGGTCCGAGATGGCGATGTACTTCAATTGCCGCCCCAATTATCGATTCGGTCGTCTTGTTAATATCCAGCAAGTCGTTATGGGTTTTGAAACTCAACTCACTCATCATCAATTATTCTCCGCGAACTCAGCGTCTCTGCGGTTAGTGAATCGTTGGGTATTGACTAGGGTCAACTTCACTCATCACCTCATACACCGCATCGAACACGGTCTCCGCGCTTGGCTTCGACCAGTAGTCGCCGTCGCTGCCGTATGCGGGACGGTGCGCCTGACCGGGCAACGTACGCGGGGGAGAATCCAAATGAAAGTAGCCGCCCTGCTTTTCGATGACTTCCTGCATCATGTATGCGGTCGTCCCGCCGGGGACATCTTCGTCCACGAACAAAATGCGATTGGTCTTCTTGAGCGATTCGACGATCTTGCCGTGAATATCGAACGGCAATAGCGACTGCACATCTACCACTTCGATCTCGATGCCGACCTTTGCCAACTTATCCGCGGCGTCCATGACGATGCGACAACACGCGCCGTAGGTGACGACGGTGATATCGCGCCCCTCACGAATCACTTCAGGCACACCCAGCGGAACGGTGAACTCGCCGATGTTGTCTGGCCGTTTTTCTTTTACGCGATAGCCATTCAACACCTCAACAACCACGGCTGGTTCACTAGCCTTCAAGAGCGTGTTGTAAAAACCTGCGGCGCGCGTCATATCACGGGGAACAAGCACGTGCATCCCCCGCACAAGATGGATCAACCCCGCCATTAACGAACCCGAATGCCAGATGCCCTCCAGGCGATGTCCGCGCGTGCGCACGATCACAGGTGAGGCTTGTCCGCCTGCCGTACGCCAGTGCAACGTTGCCAGATCGTCGGACATGATCTGTAACGCGTACAAAACGTAATCGAGGTATTGGATTTCACAGATCGGTCGCAGTCCGCGCATTGCCAAGCCGATCGCCTGTCCCATGATGGTCGCTTCACGGATGCCCGTGTCGGTCACGCGCAGTTCGCCGTATTTTTCCTGCATCCCTTTGAAGCCCTGATTCACATCGCCCAGTTTGCCGACATCCTCGCCGAACGCGACCACGCGCGGGTCGCGCGCGAGCATGGCATCGAAACCCGCGTTGACGATCTCGAACCCCATCAACGTCGGCGACGAGTCGGAATAGGCTGGCTTCACTTCAGGGACCGAAACAGCCGTCCCATTGTAAAGATGCGAACTATAACGCTCGCGATTCACCGAATCCTGTTCGGTCTTCCACTGGATCAATACCTGTTTGGATGGATTCGACTCGTTGCGCAGGATTCGCAATGCCTCATGTGCCGCGCTGTGGACGTCACGCCTCAATGGCGCAGGGATGTTTGCCAGCCTCTCTCGAATTCGCCCCAATTCCTCCGCGTGATTCGAACTGCCGGCGATCTCGTCGAGCATGTCCATCACGTGACCACATTCCTCACGAATGGGACTCAAGTACGCTTCCCACGCCGCCTTCCGAACGTTTTCGACCGTCTCATGATCCTCGCTTTCCCATTGCTTGAAATCTTTTTCGGTCGCGACCTTCTGTTCAAGCATCCACTCCTTCATCTTGTGAATGCCGTCGAACTCCTCCTCGAATTTCAACCGCTCTTCCGATTTGTAACGTTCGTGTGAGCCGCTCGTACTGTGACCTTGTGGCTGTGTAACTTCAGTGACATGCACCAACGCCGGCACGTGCTCTTTTCGCGCGGTCTCGGAGGCGATTCTGAAGGATTCGACCAGTGCGGGATAATCCCATGCCTTGACGCAATAAAGGTCGAAGCCATCTTTTGATTTCGGCTTGCGCTTGAATCCGTTCAACAGGTCGCCTATGTTCCCCTTGACCATTTGATACTCGTTGGATACAGAGATGCCGTAACCGTCGTCGTAGATGGTGATGATCGCGGGCGCTTTCAGCACGCCGACGGCATTGACCGACTCCCAAAACAAACCCTCGGCGGTGGTGGCATTGCCGACGCTTGCCCAAGCCACTTCATCTCCGTTGTGTGAGAACTGGGTGAACTGCTTGAGTTCGTTGAGTCCGCGATACAGCACCGAGGCATATGCCAGCCCGACCGTGCGCGGCATCTGTGTTCCCGTGGGAGAGACGTCCGCCGCGGTGTTGTAAAGTTCAGTTTGGATTTTCCACGAACCATCCAGCTTGAGGAAGCGATTGGCGAAATGCGCGTTCATCGAACGCCCGCCCGTGTTGGATTCGTGCTCCACATCCGCATGGGCATACAATTGGGCAAAAAATTCCTGGATGCTCATCACGCCTAACATGAACATCCAGGTCTGGTCACGGTAATACCCTGAGCGCCAATCCCCTTTGCGGAAGTGACGGGCTACGGCGATGTTGACGATCTCCTTGCCGTCGCCGAAGATGCCAAACTTCGCCTTGCCGCTCAACACCTCGCGCCGCCCAATGAGCGAAGCCTGCCTACTCTGGTAGGCAAGGCGGTAATCTTTGATGATCTCTTCTTTCTCGAGGGGAAGTTTAACAGCACTCTTGCTTTTGGGCATGAAGTGTTTCTCCTGCGGTGAGGTTGTGGAGATTATAACTTAACCGAATATGGATACAGTCGTTGCCCCATTTGGCAAAGATGTCAGAACAATTTCCCTCATTCTACGCCGAGCCAATTCTTGGCGGCTTCCATGTCATGCGTGATCAGCGATGGCAAACCGCGATTGACTGCCACGTTCTCTGCAAACTGGTTGAGCGAGTCTATTCGATATACGATAGCGACTTTGGAGATTCCTCTGAGCAATATCACTCCTGCCGCCCCTAGACGGAATCGATCCATCACTTTCGATTCTCCCTGCATGCGGCGAAGGTCAGCCAGGACCTTGCTGATGTTTTCCCGCCGGCAAGTCTCGCCAATTTCCTTCATGATTCCGATCAGGGTGTTGTACTCGCTCTGCCCATCGTAATAGACAAATAAATAGCCTTCACGAATTTCAAGAGTTTTCATTTATCTCAGGCAATCTGCTGTCACAAAATACACTTTCTGCAAGCAGGAGAGTTAGTATTCTTTAGCGCAACAAGGATACCACGAACTTTTGATTTTACAGCCGTGGACGAGGTTATACTTCGACCCATGAAACTTCTTCCCGTTGTCCAAACGCAAATCCCACCCGATGTGGTTGACCTCGGCCTGGGCAACCCTCCGCCTTCAGTGCCATAGCTGGTAAATTTGCATGAGGAGTAGCGTATAATATTCGATATGAAGCAAGATGTTGTTCTCCAACTGTTGAAGCAAAAGAACGCCGAAATGGAAAGGAAATTCGGCGTCAAATCATTGCTGCTCTTCGGGTCGGTGGCGCGGGACGAAGCCACCACCGTTAGCGATGTGGATTTGCTCGTTGAGTTCAATCGCCCCGTCGGTTATTTTGGCCTATTTGCCTTGCAGGATTATCTTGAAAATCTACTCGGTTGCCCCGTTGATCTGGGTACCCCCGACAGTTTGAAGCCATATATTCGAGAGCGCGTGATGGGGGAGTTGATCCGTGTCTCCTAGAGGTTGGCAAGACCGTATTCGGGATATTCTGGCTGCAATTGCCGAAATCCAGAAGTTCACGGCTGGAATGGATTATGAAACCTTCAAGAACGACAATAGATCCATTCGCGCGGTGGAAATGAACTTCATTATCATTGGTGAAGCGTCGAATCAAATTCCCGAAGAGGTGGAAGAACAACATACATCAATTCCGTGGAGCCTGATGCGCGCCATGCGAAATCGGATCGCCCATGTGTATTTCAATGTTGATGAGAAAGTCATGTGGGATACCGTCCAAAATGACCTGCCGCCGCTGATTCCCGAATTGGAAAAATTGCTTTAGCAGTCTGTTTTTGGCTGTCATTCTGAACGAGACATTTTCGCTGGGGATATTCAAAGATAGGCCCAATTGAGTCGCTTGCGATCTAATTTGCGCGATGCAATCCGCAATCATACTTACGTACATGAATCCTCTCCCCGTAGTCCAAACGCAAATCCCGCCCGATGTGATTGACCTCGGCTTGGGCAACCCTCCGCCGTCGCTGTTGCCGCTCGATTTGATTCGCGATTCGGCGCAACAAGTCTTGTCTCAACATGACAATTCGTTCTTGCAATACGGTATCGAGCAGGGTGATGGCTACCTCCGGGTTGCGCTCGCGGATTTCTTGAGCAAAGGATACGAATTTTCCGTCCAGCCTCAGAATCTGTTCATCACCGCAGGCATCTCGAACGGACTGGATTTGCTGTGCAGTCTTTTCACCAAGGCGGGGGATACGATCTTTGTCGAGGAGCCGTCCTACTTTTTGGCGTTACGGATTTTTGCCGATCACAGATTGAACGTTGTCTCCGTCGAAACTGACGAACAAGGACTCCTCCCCGAGTCTCTCGAAGAAAAAATTATCTCCTCCAATCCAAAATTTATTTACCTCATCCCGACCTTTCAAAACCCGACAGGGCACACTTTGTCACAAGAACGCCGCGAGCAGATTCTAGAACTTGCAGAACAACACAATTTCCTCATTGCCGCCGACGAGGCATATCAACTCCTAACCTACACAAAGGAGAAGCCTCCGAAATCTTTTGGCGCATACATCGATTCAGACAAAGTTATTTCGCTTGGTTCATTTTCGAAGATTCTCGCGCCTGGGCTACGGTTAGGCTGGATTCATGCCCATATCGACGTGGTGAATCGCTTCGCCACAAGTGGATTACTCGACAGCGGCGGAGGGTTGAATCCGTTCACATCGGCAGTGATACGTAACGCAGTCGAATCGGGCGGATTGGAGAGCAACATTGGCGGGCTCAAGCAGAAGTACGCGAAGCAGATCGAAGTCATGGACGAAGCGCTCCGCCGTCATCTGCCGCAAGTAAGATACGCTGTCCCTCACGGCGGTTATTTTTTCTGGGTAAGATTTCCAGAGCAGATTAATACAAGTGAACTCCGTAATCGCGCGCCTGCCTTCAAGGTAGATTTCCGTCCCGGCGCGCTTTTTTCAAGTAACGGCGGACTGAAGAATTACATGCGAATCTGTTTTGTGTATTACGAAGCGGATCAGATCGAAGAGGGTATAAGGCGCATTTCTGCCTGCTTAAACTCAATGTAATTCTTGAGAAGGGTTGTCTTCCGAATCAAAATAACAGGACTATAATCTGGTGTGATGAGCACCATTTCGATACCGGTAAAGTCCAGGGAGCATCCGCACGTTCGCGCACTCAATGTCCTGCGCGACCTTTCTGCTGTCGCGGACCTGATCGAATTGTGTTTTTCATCTACGATGGACAACGACGGTCAGCGCTACGTGAACGACATGCGCCGCGTGGGTCGTGATGAAGGATTTCTCCGTTGGGCAAACCACATCGCCGAGACGACCTCATTGCCCTTGATGGGTTTCGTGTGGGAGCAGGACGGTCGCATCGTCGGCAACGCGAGCCTTATTCAATTTCGCGACGCGGGAAAACGCGTTCACTTGATCGCGAACGTGGCGACCCACCCCGATTATCGCGGCCGCGGCATTGCGCGAGCGCTCACTGAGCGCACGATGCAACATGCCCGCGAGAAAAATACCACCGCGCTTTGGCTTCATGTACGAGATGACAACCCCAGCGCAGTCAAACTCTATTCCGACCTCGGGTTTGCCGAGGTCACGCGGCGCACCACATGGGCATCGAACGCCGAGCCACCCCAACTTCAGTTTGATCCCAGCATAAAGATCGTCCCGCGCCATCCGCGGTTTTGGACTCAACAACTGGATTGGCTTCGCCGCCGCTATCCCGACTCGCTTGCCTGGTATCACTCATGGAGTTTCAACTCGTTTCGCCCCGGATTTTGGGCTTGGCTCGCCAACCTCTTCACGGACTTCGACCTTGAACAATGCGCGGCAGTCCGTGGGGAAGATCTGCTCGGCACGCTCACATGGTTGCCCCACGGCGGACGCTCCGGTTCGCTCTTTGCGGCGGTCGGCGACTCGTCGGAGGCTCTTACGCATCTCCTGCTTCACGCTCGCCGAATCCGCTCGCGCATCTCTTCCTTGACGCTGGACTTCCCCGGCGGCGAAATGGTAGATGCCATTGCGGCGGCTGGGTTCAGTCCGCGCCGAACCCTGATCTGGATGCGAGCCTGATGCAACCGATTTGACATAAAACCGTATTAATGGACGAGGAGTTCACATGACAAAATTCATACTTCGTTGGGCGATCAATGCTGTTGCCCTGTATCTGGCAGTTCTGGTGTTGCCGGGAATCGACCTGGCAAGCCCTCCAACTTCGATCATCTGGCTTGCGCTGATATTCGGTTTGGTCAACGCATTGGTCAGACCTCTTATCAGTATCCTGACTTGCCCGTTGATCATTCTCACGCTCGGCTTGTTCACGCTGGTCATCAACACCTTCATGTTCTGGCTGACGACCGTCATTGGGCAGTCGTTTGATATTGTCCTCACAATCAGTGACCCCGTCTGGTGGAACGCGTTCCTCGGCGGGCTGGTAATCAGTATCGTCAGTGTAGTGTTGACGCTGATATTGAAGGATGAGCTGAAGAGTCGCGGCGGCAGAAACTAGCCGTAACTACAAAACAAAAGAGGCTGGAAAATGTCTGACCAGCCTCTTTTGTTTTCATCGTCACTCCGTTCCAAGCCCGGGCAAGCCCCCTGCGGATTTCGCCATTCGCACGGCGCGGAGTATGGCTTCAGCCATTGCCTCTGCAGCGAACGCGCCCAGCACTGAGACGTCGGATTTGCGCGTTCCTGTGGAGAGAGCAAAGATGACATCGCCATCCAACATGGTATGTGCGGGGCGGATCGTTCGCGCAATCCCATCCTGTGCCATTTGTGCCATTTTGGTCGCCTGCGCCTTGTCTAATTTTGCATTGGTTGCAACTACGCCGATGACGGTATTGCCTCGCGAAGCAAAACGGAGGATGCCGCGCCCAAGCGCTTTTTTCATCATCGCCAGCGTGTCGGCAAATTGATTTTTTCCACCGACACGCAAGGGACCAACTCTACCGGATCGAAGCCCTGCAACAACGACGCCTGTCTTTGGGTCAACGACATCGCCAAACGCATTGACCGCCACCAGCGCGCCGACGACTACGCCTCCTCCCACATCCACGCTGGCTGTGCCAACCCCGGCTTTCATTGCCAGTTTGAGCCCGAACAATTTGCCGATGGACGCGCCTGTCCCCGCGCCGACGTTGCCCTCTGCGGGTGTAGCGGAGGACGCCGAAGCGGCGGCGCGATATCCCATGGTGGAATCGGGCCGCACGTCGGCGCGACCGAGGTTCAAGTCGTAGAGAATCGCCGAAGGGACAATAGGTACTTTCGCCGTGCCGGTGTTGAATCCAATTTTCTTCTCTTCGAGATAACGCATCACGCCGTTTGCCGCATCCAGCCCGAACGCGGAGCCGCCGGCCAAAACGACGGCATGAACTTTTTGCACCAGGTTGATGGGATTCAACAAATCGGTTTCGCGGGTTCCCGGTGCACCGCCGCGCACCTCCACGCCTGCAACTGCACCCTTGCGGCAGAGAATGACCGTGCAACCCGTGAGCGCCTCGTTATCTTGTGCGTGTCCCACTTCGATGCCGCGCACGTCGGTGATGGAGTTGTTGAGATTCATTTTCAGCGGCGAGAACAATAGCGACAGAAAATCTGATTTTTCTAACTAGTCTCTCTGGCGTCTGTAGCAAAATCCTATTTCAAATCGCGCACTAGCGACATGAACTCGCGCCACTCCTCCTCGAAGAAATGCACAGTCACGTTATTTAGTTCGATGTGGAAAGTGGTCTCGCCGTCCGGCTCTTCTGCCCGCCAAGCCATAAAGTTATCGGTTTCGGCGAGCGTTTCGGTCTTCGGTTCACCGTGATTGTTGTTCATCAGCCTTCTCCTTGGATGGTTCTGTCGTTGCTTCCTTACGTTTTACAAGTCGTGCACGGAAGAATTTTCTGATTCGAGCCAGCCAATCCGATTGCGAATCGTTCAGGTGGTTATCTTTTGCCGAGGCCCACGGGTCGATGTCGAACATCTTGCGCGTGACGTAACGCCCAAGCAGGGTCACGGTGGCAAGCAGAGGGGCGGCAACCACCACGCCGATGATTCCCAGCAGGTTGGCGAAAATGAGCGCGGTCACCAGAACCGCGGCGGGATGTACCTTCAACGTGCGTGCCATGATGCGCGGCGTGATGAGGTTGTCAATGATATTGTCTATGGATGACGTGATAACGAGGACTGAAATCGTGTAGATCAGAGGTTGCAGATCGAATAATTTGTTGGGTTGGAAGTAGGTGACCAGCGCGATGGTAGTGGACGTAATAAAGGGACCGATATACGGAAGGAATTTCGCCAACCCTGCCATAAATGCCAGCCCGATGGCATACCTCACACCGAGCAATGTGAAGAGGATCGAATACACCACGAACGCGAGCGTGAAAATGAGGATCTGCCCGCGCAGGAACGCGTTCCAGATGCGGCTGAGTTCATTGCCCAACCTTCGAAAATCCTCCGAATAACCCGGCAGGTTCACCTTGAGCAGGTCGCCTTGCAAGCCGCTTGATTCTGCCATGACGAAGTACGAGACAAGCAGGATGAAGAACAACCAGCCAAGCGTTTGCGCTGCGCCGCCTGCCACCGTACTTAACAAGTTGCCGGTCTGGCCGAGCAGTGGCTGGATGTACGATAGCAGTTGACTGCTAATCTCATTCAGGTCAACTGTACGCATGTCCAACGTGAAGGGACCGATCTGGACGACTTGACCGGAGTAAGACTCGACGTAGGTTGGCAGGTCCGCCACAATTTGCTGGACTCGTTCGATCAGGCTTTGTATCTGTCCGAACAGCCCCACGCCTCCGAGCGTGAGCAGACCAATGAGGATGAGCAGAATCAAAACGTAAATCAGGTTGACCGAAGCCTTCCATGAGATTTTCAACCCGCGTGAGACGAACGAAGTGACCGGGTGTAACAAATAGGCAAGGATGAAGATCATCAACAGCGGCGGGATCAAATTCGAAAATCGGCTCAGCAGAAACGCCGCGATTCCGACGATGACCAGACCGACAAGCAGTTTTGTTGTTGAACTCCAACGAGGTGATGAGACAGATTCTTGTTCCATACGTTGCATACTCCAAGTTTGTGGGCTCTATTCTAGCCAAGAGGGGGATGTTTGACAACTATAAAAAGACTTCGGAAGGTACCTTCCGAAGTCTGTGACGACAATGTTGAAACTCAGCAACCGCCGAGGAATGGGAAGAATGTGCACCACAGGAAATTGGAGTCTATATACCAGAGAATCCCTCCACATACGCAGACCAACAAGACCGCGCCAACACCTATGATAATAGGCAATGAGTTGGACTTCCTCGCGGGCGCGGCTTCGGGCATCGGGCTGGCGGGGACGCTCCCGGCATATTGGGCAGGCGGAGGGGGAGGCGGGGTGGCGGGCCTTGAAGCAGATGGCACAGCCGCGGCGCGCGGCGATGCGACGGTTGCGGCAGGATCAAAAGTGGTGGATTCAAAAACCAGCACGATCTGTTCGCCGAACGAAACGACTTCGCCCACCTTCAGTACGCGCGGTCCTGCCAAACGCTGGCCGTTCACAAACGTCCCGTTAGTCGAGCCGAGGTCTTCCAGTACGAACTTCCCGCCCTGGAACGTCAGACGGGCATGACGGCGCGACACTTCTGCATCGTTGATCGTAACTTCGTTGGACGAATCGCGTCCGATGGTGAGCTGGTCACCCTCCAGCGCGAATACCGCGCCGGGGGCGGGACCCGTCCGCATGATGAGTTGGTATTGAGCCATGTGCAATTCTCCTAGGAAAACTATGCCTGCGCTTAGTGTACAGGGTTCAGGAAAAAAAGTCAAACCCTGCCGGTGTAACGCGTTATACTTGCCTCAAGACGGAATTTACACCCTCGAGTTACCCAAATCGTAAAAAGTAATGGACGTGAAATGAACGAACGCGGCTTACCTATCCCTGAATTCTTCGACGCGCAGAAAGTCGGCGCGGTCTGGCGGATTCCCTACGAGGAACGCGCCAAACAAGCGCGGGACTGGGCGCGTCTTCACAACGTGGAGCCTGCTTCAGACTCCTCGACGCGTATCTGGCTTCTGTTGATTGACGCGCAAAATACTTTTTGCATTCCTGAATTCGAACTGTTCATAGGCGGCAGAAGCGGACGCGGCGCCGTGGAAGACAACACGCGCTTGTGCGAATTTATCTACCGCAACCTCGCAAACATCACGCATATCACAGCCACGATGGATACGCACAAGATCATGCAGGTTTTCCACTCGATTTTCTTCGTGGATGAAAAAGGCAGTCACCCCGCGCCGTACACGGACATCCATGCTTCGGAATTGCGCGACGGAAAGTGGGCATTCAACCCTACGCTTGCGAAGGAGTTCGATATCGCTCCCGAGTATGGACAGCAGATGATGATCCACTATGCTGAAGAGTTGGACAAAAGAGGCAAGTACGCGCTCACCGTCTGGCCCTACCACGCCTTGCTCGGCGGGATCGGTCACGCGTTGGTTTCGTCCGTGGAAGAGGCGCTGTTCTTCCATTCCATTGCGCGTAACAAACAATATGAGATTGAGATCAAAGGTGGGCAACCGTTCACTGAAAATTACTCAGCCATCGGTCCTGAGGTATTGGCAGGTCCGATGGGTGAAAAGCTTGGAGCGCGCAACACGAAATTCATCGAGCAATTGCAACAGGTAGATAAACTCATCGTGGCGGGACAAGCCAAATCCCACTGCGTCGCGTGGACTGTGCAAGACCTGCTTGACGACATCAACGCAGTTGACCCGGCTCTTGCAAAGAAGGTGTATTTACTTGAGGATTGTTCCTCGCCTGTGGTCGTGCCCGGTGTGGTGGATCACACCGACGCGGCGAATGAGGCGTACGCGCGATTTGCGAAAGCGGGTATGCATCTGATGAAATCAACAGATGACTTTAGGTAACTATGAGTATCTTCGACAAATCCCGCCTCACCAACGAAACTTTCAAACTCGATATCGAGCGCATGCGCCGCGGCTGGTATTCGGACAAATATTTCGAGAACATCGGGCGGATGCTGACCGCGCTCGCCGCTGAAAAATACATGTATGCGGGCGAGCATCACAACGTGTCGCCAGAACTTTCACCTGAAAAGATCGCCGTCGGCGATATCGAAGTGGAAATGCAGTGGTTCACGCGGCGCGTAGGCAATACCGTCGTTGTCGGCGTGGATAAATCGTTGGCGATGCTTCGCCATTGCACCGGGTTTTGGGATGCCGAAACGTTTGTGGATACTTCGGACAAGCTGGAAGTGTGGGCTGTCCACGATGGGACCGTGGTGCAATCGGATGGTAATCCGCTGAACGTGGAGCCGGTCATCAAAGTGCGCGGACGCTACCGCGATTTTGCCTTGCTCGAAACGCCAACCCTCGGTGTGCTGACGCGTTCAAGTCGCGTAGCCACAAATGTCTACGAAACACTCACAGCGGCACGCGGCAAGCCGGTATTGTTCTTCCCAGCGCGCTTTGACTTGCACGAGGTGCAAGCCGCGGATGGCTATGCTTATAACATCGCCATCAAACGCTTCAATTCAGATTATTCGCGCGAGATCGGTTCATTCGTCTCGACGGACGCGCAGGGAGACTGGTGGGGCGGCGCAGGCGGCGGGACGGTCGCTCACGCGGCAATCGCTTCTTTCCTCGGAGATACGGCAGAGGCGATGATGCAGTTCGCGCGCATTCTGCCGGCGCGCATCCCGCGCATCGCGCTGGTAGATTTCAACAACGACTCGGTGAGAGATACCTTGCGCGTCATCGAAACGATGTTCGCGAAGTATCGCGAGTTGTGCGACCTCGGTGATGAAGCCGAAGCATCGAAATATGTCTTGTACGGAGTCCGTTTGGATACCAGCGGAAGTTTACGCGATGTTTCAGTCGCGCCGTTGGGCGACCCCGCGCTGGATCTGGGAGTCAACCCGCGGCTGGTGTTCAACGTGCGGCAGGCGTTGGATTCTGCATCGGAAAACTGGAGCATCCCGCCCGTCTGGAAAGACGCGGCGCGCGAGTATTGTCGCAACGTTAAGATCGTTGTCTCCGGCGGGTTCAACCCGGAGAAGATCCGCAAGTTCGAGAAATTGGAAGTCCCTGCAGATATTTACGCGGTGGGCTCATGGCTGTTCAACAACAACGGCGGCACGGTGACCGATTTCACCTCCGACGTGGTGCGCGTGAAAATCCACAACGAATGGGTGGATATGGCAAAGGTGGGGCGCAGGCCGTTGGAGAACACAAACTTGGAACGCGTCTGGTAGCCTTTACTTCGCCCGCATGCGGTTGTTGCGCGGGTTGTGCTCCACTTCGGCAAGCCCCAGTGCTTCCATCAACGGCGGGATGTACATGCCGAAGCGCCCGCGGAATCCTTTTTTCAAGCCATACCAGCCCTTGATCGGATTCTTCGGTGAGCGTCCCCAGTGCTCCACAGTGCCGGGCTCCGCTTCCTGTTTTTCATCCTTGCTTCCGAGTTCCATCCAATCGCCATGCTTCTTCAGCATGGCGTGCAGGTCGGCGATACAGCGATAGTCGTAGTGCAACACGGTCGAACCCACCGTGCAGACGAGAATCTCCTTGCCGTCTTTCACGTCCACGTACATCTCGTAGGATGAAGTCTGGGGCGGTGTTTTCAACTTCCACGGCTTGGCTTTGGTTCTCTTTTCCATTTTTGACTCCTTGATTACTTTCTGGATTTCTGAATAGTCTCGGCTTCCTTTTTCAAATCTGCCGCGAAACGCTCGAACGAATCATCGAACGATGGAATCATGCCGGCGAACAACGGGAACAATGGACCGCCGATCTTTTCCGACATCGAAAAATGGACTTTGCCCGCCTCTCGCTTCGACAGGGAGTAGGTGCGGTTCCCCATCGCGTCGCCCCACACCAGACGATTCTCCGGCTCGACCTCCTTGACCTTCAGTTTGAACGTCCGTTTTTCATCGAGCGTGGATTTGAGTTCGATGGTCGCGCCTTGTCGTATCTCGCCCTTGATCGAAACGACCGTCGAGTTCCAGCGCGGGAAGTCTGATGCGTTGGTGAGCAATGCCCAGACGATGGCGGCATCTGCCGCAATGGTGGCATGAACCGAAGTTTCCCTGCTGAAGGTGGTTCTGGTGGTAACGGCTTTCCCCTCCTGCCCCTTGGCTACTGACTGTGTATTCTTCATGTGTGACTCCTTTTCGATTTAGACGAAGAGGAGCGAAAAAACGATAGGGCTGGAGCGGCTCGCCGCCGTTATTCGTTTTCCCCCAGGTAATTCTCCATCACCTGCCGGTTGTGCTCGAGGTGGTGAAGCTGCAGTTCCGCCGCGCCCGATTCGAACGGGTCGAGTTCCTGCAGGATCTTCGTCCGCAGGTCGAACAGTTCTTGCTTGTTCCTATCCCCAGCGGCGCGGACCATTTCGATCTTCACCAATTCTTCCTGCGCTTTTTGTTTCGGGTTGAAGATGCCGTTCAACTCGGTGCATTGGTGACAAATCCCCTGTTTGTTGATGAGTGAACAACGATGGTCGAAGATCTCGATCATGCGGTTACGGCTGACGTGCAGGTAATACTTCACCATGGCTTCGGTGTTGTTGATGATCTCCGCTATCTCCTTTACCTTGAAGCCATATACCTCCCTGAGCAACAACACCAGATGTTGTTCCAAGGGGAGCGACTTGGACACACAGGTGAAACAAAACGCAATGTGCTCCTTGATCTCGAACTTTCCCTGTGGGGAGGTCTCGTGGATGTGCATCGCCTCCTGAAAGAACTGACGGTTGCCCAACGCCTCCTCGCGGCAGATATCGGTCACTGTTTCGGGCCAGCGTTTTTTCGATTTCAGCAGGTCTTTGGCGAGATTCGACGCGATGGCGAAGACCCAGGTCTTCAAGGATGATTCGCCTCGGAAGCTGTCGAGTTTCGAGCGCGCTTTGAGGTATGTGTCCTGCACAATATCCTCGGCGTCTTGCACGCTGGCGGTCATCCGCAGAATGAACGACCTGAGCTCTCCTTGAAAGATCTCGAATTCTGCTGTGAGTTGATCGGATGTCATGGCTCTCGATTCATTATACGGCACCCGCGTTCATTTCAGAACGCTTCTCTGAAAGGATTTGTTTTTCGCAAGGGAACATCAGATCGTGAACAAGTAGATCGCCGCGAGAGCCAGGGCGATGCCGATCACCTGTTTGCGTGAGATCTGTTCCTTGAGGATGAACCACGCGAGGATGACTGTCGCGCCCGGGTAGAGTGAACTGAGGGTTGATGCAATATCCAGCCTGCCCCCTTTGCTGGCGAGGATGAAAAAGAAATTCCCGCCGAGGTCTAGTGTGGCGTTGATGAGCACCACGGTCCATGCGCCGCGAGGGACGGGGAGAGGCTCGCGCCGCGCCAACACGATGAGCAGGAGCAGGAGAGTCCCGGCGAGGCGCGAGATGACCATGGGCCATAAGAGCGCGTTGGCGTCGCTGACAGCATTGTGGATAAAGATGAAGTAGCAGCCAAACCCCACGCCGGCAAGAATCGGGAATTTCAAGTCCGAGAGTTTACGCACGTGGAATCCATCATCGCCTTGAGAGATCAGCCAAACCGCCGCGAGCGCGAGGATGAATCCGATGAATTGAATGGATGTCGGCAAGCCTTCGGTGATCGAGCCGAAAACGACGGGGAGCAATGCGGCGAACAGAGCCGAGACGGGTGCTGCGATGCTCATCTGCCCGATGCTCAGGCTGTAGTACAAGATGAGCAAGCCGAACGAGCCGAGCGTGCCGCCAATAATTGAGTTAAGCGCCACGGTTCCCGACGGAAATGATTCGCGATAGAAAAGCGAGGCGATGCCAAGGATCATTAAGCCGAAGAAGTCCGCGTATAACACGGCGCGATACGCGCCGACTCTGCGGCTGGCGAGCCCGCCGGCGAAATCTCCTGCGCCCCAGGAAAGTGATGATGCAATGCCGTACAGAATGGAAAGCAAGGTTGATCTCCTCGATGTCTAACCGCAAAGACGCGGAGAACTCAGAGAGAATTAAACTCCGTTCATTCCGCGTCTCTGTGGTGATGGATTATAGCTTGCCCCCCGCGCGTGCCCGATCCAGCACTTTTTGCGCATTTTTCACGAGGGGCATGTCAATCATTTTTCCATCCAGCGCATACGCGCCTTTGCCCGCTTGTTGACTCGACTCGAACGACTCGACGATGCGTTTTGCATATTCGATCGCTTTATCGGAAGGCGTGAATGCCTCTTGCGTGACCTGAACCTGATTCGGGTGGATGATCTGTTTCCCGCTGAAGCCGAACCGCGCCCCCTGCTCCGCTTCGGAGCGCAGACCGTCGGGGTCTTTGAAGTCAATGAACACGATGTCAATTGCCTGCAAGTCGTTCGCCGCACATGCCGTGACCACTGCCTGCCGCGCGTACAGCAACTCAGTCGCGTCCTTCGTGCGAACCGCGCCAACCGACGCGGCGTAATCTTCCCCGCCGAAGATGATGGCTTCAAGACGTTTATCCGCTTCGGCGATCTCTTTCAAGTTCAAGATTCCTTTCGCGGTTTCTACTCCTACCAGCAAACGGACGCTCCCTATGTTCAACTTGCTCGAAAGTTCGTAGGTCTCGATGTGCTCGCTAACCCATTTCACTTGTTCGGCGGTTTCGATCTTCGGCACGACGACTGTGTCGGGGTTCGTTGCGAGTGCCGCGGCGAGGTCGCGTTTCTCCAAGCCCGAACCGATTTGGTTGATGCGAATGCACCGCTCAGACTTGCCGAAGTCCAGTTCTTTCATCGCCTGCGCAATGACCGCCCGCGCTTCGGTTTTCCTGTTCGCCGCCACGCCGTCTTCCATGTCTATGCAAATGGAATCCACGCCGAGGGTGGTCGCTTTTTCGATCTTGCGGCGGTCGTCGCCGGGCATGTAGAGCAGTGCGCGTCTGGAATGCATGATTTCCCTTTCAAGTGTCACTGCGAGGAGCCACGAAGTGGCGACGAAGCAATCTCCAACCTTGTGACGGGGATTGCTTCGTCGGGCTTTCGACACTTGCGTGTCTCAGCCCTCCTCGCAATGACAGATCATTTCTTCTTCAAAAACATTGCTGTTCTCTCGAACTCGACCACAATTGTATCGTCAGGTTTCTTGCCCCAACACTTGATTCGCACAATGCCAGCCTCAGGTCTTGACTTTGACTCGCGCTTCTCGATGATCTCGCTCTCGGCGTAGACCGTATCCCCGTGAAAGACGGGATTTGGGTGTACGACCTTGTCATAGCCAAGATTCGCCACGATTGTCCCTTCGGTGAGATCGGGCACGGTCAAGCCAACGACGAGTCCGAACGTGAACACACCATTCACCAGCCGCTGGCCGAACTCCGTCTTCGAGGCGAAATCTGCATTGAGGTGCAAGGGTTGCGTGTTCATTGTCAACGCGGAGAAGAGCACGTTATCCATCTCAGTGACGGTGCGCCCGCCATGTTTGATTTTCATGCCCACTTCGAGTTCGTCATAATATTTGCCTGGCATAAGTTCTCCTTATCGAAATAACATTTTAGTCGTAGAATGCGGCTATGACAAATTGGTTGGACTTACTGATAAGAGTAGGCTCGTTTCTTTGGGGTGTGGGTCTTATTGCCTGCGCTTTTGTCGGTGGTAACAAACTAATATTTCCAAATAAACCTATCAGTCAAAAAAACAGAGTGCTCCGTTCGATGGTTGTTTGGATTTTGATGACGTTGGCGATACAAGGAGTATTGTTTTTGGTTTCTGTGTTTTATGCTGAAAAGATGCGGCTTGAAGATATAACAAGAATCATACTTGCTTCTGTCTTATTTCTGCCACTAACTTTTGCGGCTGCGATTGGAACATATCGAAGACTTTGGGTTCATACGAAGATGCCAGAAGATTTATTGTTCTTAGATGATGATAAAAGGAGAAAAGATTAATTTCATTTATCAATCTCAATTAGAATTTGTTCTCTTTCAACCGTCTGACCCTGCTTCACAAGTAATTTTTTCACTACGCCATCCATCAGCGCTTGGATTCTAATCTCCATTTTCATTGCTTCGAGAACCATCAGCGTTTGACCTTTCGTCACCGAATCTCCTTCGTTGACGTTCACCGCGCGGATCTGCCCCGGCATTGGCGCGGTCAATTCGCCTTGCGCGTGATGACCCCCGCCGCCGGTTTTGCGCGCGCCCGATTGTTTGGTGAGCAGGAAGGTTCTTCCATTGACGGTCACCCAACGCTTTGCGTTATCAAATGAAACATACGCTGTAAAGCGCTCACCATTGATCAATAGATCCAGTTTGTCACCTTCGGTGTGGAGGATTTCGATTTCAACGGTTTTGTCTCCTATGGCGGCGCGATAAGTTTTACCTGTTGGCGTCAGGTCAACGGATGTAGAGTTTGAATTAAAGTCAAAAGATAGTTTCATATAATATTATGGCTGTAATGTAATTTCTGTATAAGCCGCAACTTCTTCTGTCCCATCGTTAGTTTTCATATTGCCGATTACATAGATGCGGAGATCATATTCTCTGAACGGGTTTTGTAAATCAGGAAAAAGTACAACAACTTGAACCGCTGGCAGTTCTATTGTTGGAGAAAGGATGATGTCGTTTAGAGGAAATCGGTCGGTCGGTTTCTCTTTTAATTCAACCCACATTACATCTGATCTTTCAAATATCTTCAAGTTGTAGTTGTATGGAAAAATAATTTCCTTGTTGGAATTGTATTTGAGTTCCAGGTTTATAGGGTCTGTAGTTTTATATGTATTCGAATAACTCGGCACTCTCAGCAAAATCTGTTGGTTTAAATAATCGTCTTCAAAAGATAATGGTGGAAGATTGCTGGCACTTGAGCATGATGCCAACAGGATTTGAATTGCAACAAGGAAGAGCATTAAACAAGATAGCTGTTTCATTGTTTAATTCCTAAAACCACTCGATTTCTTCCATGGGCTGTACGGATCATGCTCGTTGGAGATGACAACTTGAGATTTCGGGCTTGGAACAGCAATATCCGCAAGCGACGCAGCAATGAGCGATTCAAATGATGGTTCGGTGGGCGGACTCCAATTGAAATCATTTTCCACCCATTTCGTTGACACTTTCCCGTTTGCAAAATCTTCGTGCGACAAAACATCTTGCATGAAATCAATATTCGTTACCACGCCATGTACGATGAAATCCCGTAACGCGGCTTGCATCTTTTGAATCGCTGTGTCTCGATTCTCTGCATGGACAACCAGCTTCGCCAGCAACGGATCATAGAAATGTGTGACATCATCTGTTGCACGAAAGCCCGAGTCGACGCGGATGCCGGGTCCGCACGGCTCGATGTATTGCAGGAGTTTGCCCGTGCTGGGTAAAAATCCATTGGCAGGGTCTTCAGCGTAGACACGGCACTCGATGGCATGTCCGCGCTGTGTGAGTCCCTCCTGCGAATACGGAAATCGCTCGCCCGCCGCGACGCGTATTTGCCATTGAACCAAATCTAAACCCGTTGCGAGTTCAGTGATGGGATGTTCTACTTGCAGGCGCGTGTTCATTTCCAAAAAGTAGAAAGTAGATGGAGTTGGATCGAAGATAAATTCAACAGTTCCAGCATTGAAATAGTTCACGGCTCTTGCCGCGTGAACTGCGGCTTCACCCATCTTTGCGCGCAATTCTGGTGTGAGCAACGACGAAGGTGTCTCTTCGATGATCTTTTGATGACGCCTCTGCACCGAACACTCGCGCTCGAATAAATGAACAAGATGTCCGTGTTGATCACCGAAGACCTGGAACTCGATGTGATGCGCGTTTGGGATGTATTTTTCGATGAGCAAACGATCGTCGCCAAATGCGTTCATCGCTTCGCGCCGCGCGGACTCAATCGCCTCGTTCAACTCTTTTACCTGATTTACCACCCTCATGCCTTTCCCTCCGCCTCCGGCCGCGGCTTTGACCAGAACGGGATAGCCAATCTCCTTTGCGGCTTTCTTGAACTCGGATTCCGATTCGAGTCCCTCTTCGCCGGGGATGGTTGGCACGCCAGCCTTTTTCATCGCGATCTTCGATTCGGCTTTGTCGCCCATCGCACGGATCGAGTCCGCGGAGGGACCGATGAACTTCAAGCCCGCCGATTCAACCGCAAGCGCGAATGACGCGTTCTCCGAGAGGAAACCATAGCCGGGATGGATGGCATCCGCCTGTGAATCGAGCGCGGCTTGTATCAAGACATCCGCATTCAAATACGATTCCTTTGGCGACGCCGCGCCGATGTGGATTGCTTCATCGGCAAGTTGAGTGTGCTGTGAATTCTTGTCCGCATCAGAATAAACCGCGACGGTTTTGATGCCCAACTCTATGCAGGCGCGCAGGATGCGAATTGCGATCTCGCCGCGGTTGGCGATGAGAATTTTGTTGAACATTATTTGACGCGCGTCAACCTGGCTTCGGTAGCTTTGCCTTCACCGTATTCCGGGTGGATGTTGTACGCGGTGATGACCACATGATCTGCATCTATCAACTCGACTTCCGTGCGCCAGCCCCAATCGGGTCCGCCGGTGGGATCGGGGTAACTGCCGAGCACGGAGAATCCTTTTTCGGTGGCGCTGCCGGTGCAGAACATGATGGCGGTGTTGTTGTGGAAGGAATCCAGCCACGTGGCTTCGTAACGGTCGAGCGTGGTGTTGTAGCCGAAGGTGAACATGCCGTGATGGCGCTCGCCTTGAACCATGCCCTCATACAGGTACAAGGCGAAGCGACCATCCAGAACGATCTGGATGCTTCCGGTCACCGACGACTCCTCGGCGAGTTTGTCGGGCTCGAACCAGAGTTTGGTTGGACCGCTCCAGCTACCGGCGAGTTGGGAGAGGAAGTGGTGAGGACTGTCTGATTGTTTGTTGAAGGTCATAGGAATCTCCTGGTAAGTGGAAAGTGGGGAGTGGGTGACTTAGGAAAGATGAAAGTGGAAAGACGTGTTATGGCATTGGTATTTCTGATTCGAGCGAGAAGGTTGATGGTTGTGTGTTGTATTCAGCCTGCTCTTCTCGAATGGCATTTTTGCGTTGATGGGGAATCATGGCAGCCAACATGCTGATAATACGCGTCAATAGTTCCATACGATGTTTGATAACTTCTGAAGCGAGAACGTGGCGAGATTTATAGTACCAGTCGCGACTTTCGCGAGCTGACCCCAAAGAGAATTCAATAAAACGAGCGCGGTCCAATCCTTTGCTGCGGGAATATCCTTCTGTCAGATTCGCACTAATGGAACCAAGTGAACGGTGGAGTTGGTCTGCAACATCGAACATCAGCTTTTCTTTCGATAGTTTTTGAATATCTTCCCAACCAATATCGCCAATGAACAAAGAAAGCCTATAGACTTCCAGTTTCCATATTGGATCGTTGGTGATTTCAGATGGAACAGTCCCAAGCCACTCTGCATAATTCATAATCGCGAATCTCTTTCTTCTTTCCTCTTTTTTCTTTTCACATTCTAAATACGCCGAAGTTTTGCTCCTCAATCGGCGAATTCAAAACAACCGACAACGCCAACCCCAATACTTGACGTGTATCCACCGGATCAATCACCCCATCATCCCACAATCTTGCCGTGGAATGGTACGGATTGCCTTCATCCTCGTATTTCTCCAAGATGGGACGTTTGAATTCGTCAGCTTCTTCTTTGGACATGGCGGGCTTGTCTTCTCTTTGAAGTTGATCCTGTTTGATGGTTAAGAGCACATTCGCGGCTTGTTCTCCGCCCATGACGGAGATTCTCGCGTTGGGCCACATCCACAAAAACCGCGAACCATAGGCGCGTCCGGACATGGCGTAGTTGCCTGCTCCGAACGAGCCGCCGATGACTACAGTTAATTTGGAGACGCGGGTTGTAGCAACGGCATGGACCATCTTCGCGCCGTCTTTGGCGATACCGCCAACTTCGGCTTCACGTCCCACCATGAAGCCAGTGATATTTTGCAGGAAGACGAGCGGGATGCCGCGCTGGTCACAGAGCTCGATGAAGTGAGTCGCTTTGAGCGCGGACTCGCTGAACAGCACTCCGTTGTTGGCGATAATGCCGACGGGGTATCCGTGGATGCGTGCGAACCCGCAGACGAGAGTCGTGCCGTAGCGGGCTTTGAACTCGCGGAACTTGCTGCCGTCCACGAGGCGGGCGATGATCTCGTGAACGTCGTAGGTCGCGCGGAAGGTGGTGGGCAGGATGCCGTACAAATCGTCGGCGGGGTAGAGAGGTTCTTCTGGTGGAGCAACTTCAAGTCCGCGTAAGAACGTTGAAACGTTTGAACGTTGTAACGTTGAAACAATCCCGCGTAAAAGTTCGATGGCTTGGTCGTCGTCTTCGGCGAAGTGATCAGCGACTCCACTCAAGCGTGTGTGAACATCCGCTCCGCCGAGGTCTTCTGCTGAAACATCTTCGCCCGTCGCGGCTTTGACGAGCGGAGGTCCGCCGAGGAAGATGGTGCCCGTGCCTTTGACGATGATGGCTTCGTCGCTCATCGCAGGGACGTAGGCGCCGCCCGCCGTGCAACTGCCCATCACCGCCGCGATCTGCGGAATCTTTTTGGCAGACATGTGCGCCTGATTGTAGAAGATGCGACCGAAATGGTTGACATCGGGAAAGACTTCGTCTTGTAATGGCAAAAACGCCCCGCCCGAATCGACGAGATACAGGCAGGGCAGATGATTCTCTTCGGCGATCTGCTGGGCGCGCAGATGCTTCTTGACCGTCATCGGGAAGTACGACCCGCCTTTGACGGTGGCATCGTTGGCGACGATAAGCACTTCGCGGTTGCTGACGCGCCCGATGCCGGTGACGATACCTGATGACGGTGTCTCATCATCATAAAGTTCATAAGCCGCGAGAGGAGAGAGTTCGAGGAATGGCGAGCCGGGGTCAAGCAGACGTTCGATCCGTTCACGGACGAAGAGCTTGCCCTGCTCTTCCTGTCGCTTTCGGTATTTCTCTCCGCCCCCTTCACGGACTTTGGCAAGGCGTTGCTTTAATTCATCCGCGAGGCGTTTGTGGTGAGCGCTGTTGTTTTTGAATTCTTCCGAATCAGAATTGATGTTGCTCTGGAGAGTTTCCATGTGGCGAGTGTAGCATAAAAGCCCCCTCCGCCGCTACCGCGGCAAAACAAAACGGACGGGTGGTCCCGTCCGTTTTCGATCAGTACGGCCCAATCAGGCTGGCGACCCAGATAAAGAGGTAAAGTAAAAAGGGCGGCGCGAAGGATAAACCTGAGAGTATCCCTGCAAGTTTGTTCCTGCCTTTGGCGTAGGCGATCCACGCGGCGATCACGAGGATCAGCGGAATAATCGGATACGACCAGACTGCGATGACGAACGTCCACGCTTCGGGTGTGGAGCCTTGGTCGAACGCCATCACGGAGAGTCCTGCCACGAGCAGCCAGATGGTCAGCGAGCCAAGGGCAAGCAGTTGAGAGAGGATCATCCAGATCAATAAACCTGTCCGTTTGGGTTTTGGTGCGGCTTCGTTCACGCTTGCATTCTCCTATGGTTTGAAATATTGTCATTCTGAGGGAGCGAAGCGACCGACACCGCACCTGCGGTGGGTGCAGGTGAGAATCCCCGCCGCTTTGCGGCGGAGACCCTTCGCTACGCTCAGGGTGACACATATTTTTTTGTTTCTGAATTTAGGTATTTCCCATTTTATCACCCATCTTTCAACGGTAATCACCTGTGATACCATTCCACGCATGGATTTCTCGAAGATCACCGACGACCTCTTCGTCGGCACCACGCCCTCGGTCAGCGACTACGATTCACTGCGCGACCTCGGCGTGCGGCTCATCATCAACATGCGCTTTTCGCAAAAGCCCCAGCCCGACCCGCATCATCCGCCCATCAAAATGCTGTGGCTGCAAAGCATAGACAGTCCCTTCTTTCCGCTTTCGATTCCCAAACTGGTCTTCGGCGCGCAAGCGGCGCTCGGCACGATTCGCGGCGGCGGCAAGGTCTACGTTCATTGCGCCTACGGGCGTCACCGCGGACCCGCGATGGGCGCGTGCATCCTCATCGCTCAGGGGTACGATTCGCAAGCCGCGATGGAGTTGGTCGCCGCGCAACGGTCGTTTGCCGACCCGTTCGCGTTTTACATCCGCCCGCGCATTCTGAGATTTGCAGAAGAATGGAAGTCAAACCTGTAAGGTCTGAAAGACCTCACAGGTTTTTTGTTATCTGAATTTCAGCCCCTTGGCTCGATACCCCTGGACGAAAAATCCGCGCCTCGCGTCCCGCCGCCTCGAACGCACGCTTCATAGCTTCGCCTATTTCTGGCTTGCCCGTGGAGAACGCGATCACGCTTGGACCCGCTCCCGAGAGCGCGGCCGCGCTTGCCCCAGCCTTCTTCGCCGCCTCCATCGCCGACGCCGCGCCCGGTATCAACTTCAAACGATACGGCTGATGCAGTTTGTCTGTCATTGCTTTGCCGAGCAAATCCAAGTCTCCATTTCTAAAAGCCTCAACGACCAATACAGTGCGGCTTATATTGTGAATTGCATTCTTCATTGAAACTTTTTTCGGCAATGCCGCGCGCGCCTGTTTGGTAGGGAGGTAGAAATCGGGCAATGCAATTGTTATCTGTAGGGGCGACGCATGCGTCGCCCCTACGAAGATTCGACGTGCGATTACTTTGCCTCCATCCATAGCCGAAACAACCAAGCCTCCCAACATCGCAGGTGCAACGTTATCAGGATGCCCCTCCATTTCGGATGCCAGATTCAAAATCTCTTCGCGTGAAAATGGATTCTCCAGCAAGGCGTTACCTGCCAGCAATCCCGTCACGATCGCCGCGGACGATGATCCCATCCCCGACGACAACGGGATTTGATTAACACACTCCGCATGAAATCGCGGCATGGATTTTCCAGCGCGTTCTGCCAGTCTCTGCGCCGCGCGCACGATGAGATTGTTTTTACCCGACGCGACTCTGCCCTCGCCTTCGCCGATAACCTGCACCGAAAAATGATTTGCAGGCGTGATCGTCGTGATGTTCCACAGATCCAACGCAAGACCGAGGGCATCGAACCCCGGTCCGAGGTTGGCGGAGGTGGCAGGGACTTTGATGATGAGTTTCATGTAATCGTCGGGGCACGATATATCGTGTCCCTACCCTAAAATGATTTCTTCAAACGCCTCCAGCTTTGGCGGCACGACCAGCGGCTTCTGCATCTCCTTCGTGATAACCCCCGGGTCTTTCAATCCATGACCTGTGCAAACCGCAACGACGCGTTTTCCCGCAACCTTCAACGTTCCACTTGCAACCTCTTGTGCCAACCCGGCGAGCCCCGTTGCAGAGGCAGGCTCCACCCAGATACCTTCGAACCTTGCCAGCATCTTTTGCATGTCCAAAATTAGTTCGTCGCTCACCGCAATGATTTGTCCTCTTGATTCTTCCGCGGCTTGTAAGGCTTGTTCGCCGCGTGCAGGTTTTCCGATTCGAATCGCGGTCGCGACAGTTTCAGGTTTTTCAACGGCGCGTCCGGACACGAGCGGAGCCGCGCCCGCGGCTTGCACTCCCAACAATTGTGGAACGCCAGTGGACTTCGCTTCGTTATACTGTTTGAACCCCGCCCAATACGATGTAATGTTCCCTGCATTGCCGACTGGCAGACACAACCAATCGGGCGCGGACCCTAACGCATCACAGATTTCAAATGCCGCTGTTTTCTGTCCCTCAATTCGATACGGATTGATCGAATTCACCAAACAGATCGGATGCTTGTTCGTGATCTCAACCACCATCGTCAATGCGTCGTCGAATGAACCGTCAATTTGAATCACCTGCGCGCCGTAGGCAATCGCGCCGGCGAGTTTCCCTGCTGCCACCTTGCCTTGAGGGATCAACACGATGGATTTCATCCCTGCCCGCGCCGCGTATGCCGCGGCGGATGCGGCAGTGTTTCCCGTGGATGCGCAGATGACGGTTGTTGCGCCGCGTCCCAGCGCTTCGCTGACAGCGGCGGTCATGCCGCGATCTTTGAACGAACCTGTCGGGTTCAGTCCTTCGTATTTGATGAAGAGGTCGAATCCACCGCCGAGTTGGCGCGACAAATTGTCGGCTTTGATCAGAGGCGTATTGCCCTCGAGCAGGCTGATCGTCCGCGCGGAAGCGTGAGGCGGGAGGTCGAGAAGATGTCCGTACTTGTGGATGAGTCCCTGATAAGTCATATCGAGAGTGTAGCACGAAAATGGATATACTCTGCGAGATGAAATGGATACTGCGTGTGGCGTACTGCGTATTGTTGACCGCGTGCGGGATAACCGCTACGCCTCAGCCCTTCGATCAAACTCAGGGCAGAGTTGATTCGCCAACTCAAACCTCCGCCGCGCCGAAAGTGACACAGTTCTCCAATTCTCCCATCCCTACACAATTACCAATTACCACTTACCAATCACCTCTTCCCAGTCTCGAATCTCCAGTCTCCAATCCTCCAATCCTCGATTGGAAAGATATGCCGGTCATCCCGGCAAACATAGACAAAACTTTGCAAAACGTGTACGAACGCGGCTTGGAACTCGGCAACGACCCGCGCGCGTTTTCACTGTTTGGTGATTGTCAGGCGCGCCCCAATGAATTTTTTGGCGTCTTTGAAACCGATGAGACTCTATTTGCGAGTTTATCTCCCGAATTGCAGGAGACCGTTGAAAATTTTCGCGGCTCGTTCAACCGTGAAAGCCCGACAGCGCAAGATGGCACCACCCCCGGCGCGTTATTGTGGACTCAATGGCATCAAGGGCGATTCGATTGCACCTTTGCCGAAACACCCGTCGAATGTGAATTGCGGATTCATCGCCCCTCGTTCGTCATTATTCAGATCGGGACGCATTTCGAATCGCGCAATACGGAATATTTGCGAAAAATTATCGAACAATTGATGGATGAAGGTGTTGTTCCTATTCTCGCTACAAAGGCAGATAACCGCGAAAAAGACGAACGCGTCAACCGCGACATGGCTTTGCTCGCCACCGAATATGACCTGCCGTTGTGGAATTTTTGGGCGGCTGTCAAAGATTTACCCAACCGTGGACTCTATACCCGCGACGACCGCCCTTTGCAAGGCGACATCTACCTCACCGACGAAGCCGCGCGCATTCATCGTATGACGGGATTGGAAGTGTTGAACGTTGTGTGGAGAGTGGCAACTGGAAAATAAAAAGACTCTCAAAGCGAGAGTCTCAACCTTCAAACGTGCAAACTTTTCAACGTGCTAACCCTTTAAAGGTGGCGCGTCTTTGTCATACACGAATACCTGAATATCCATTCCCTCTTTGTTCAACAAGTCAATCGCGGGCTGAAACGTTGCATCCTTGATCTTCTGCATGTCACCTGCAGGCGCGTACACGCTCAAGCGCGCCTCCTCATCCGAGATCTTTGCGGTCTTCACTTCTGCACTCGCGCACGCGGCTTTGATTTTTTCGGTCATTTGTTGGATGGCATCTTCAAGAGACATGATTTTCTCTCGAAGATTATAAAATTACTTCGCCATCTTCGCAACGGTCACGCCCGCGCCGCCCTCGGTATCTTTTGGCTCCTCGAACGAGGCGATGTACGCGCTCGACTTCAATGCGTTGCGCACCGCGTCGCGCATCTTGCCTGTTCCTTTGCCGTGCACGATCCGCACGAACAACAATCCTGCCGAATACGCGCGCTCGAGATATTTTTCCAATTCATCGAGTCCATCATCCACCAGCTTGCCACGCAGATTCAATTCCAAGCCCGGTGATGAGACCGTGGACAATGGACGGTTGACCGCAGTCTGCGGTCTGTTGTCTATCGTCTGCTCACCTGACTTCCTCACCAACTCCGATAACCTCGCCCTCACGCGCAGACTCCCGATCTGCACCTCCGCATCAGACTCGCCTATGGCTGTCACCACACCTTCGGTATTCAACGTGCTTACAGTGACTCGCTCGCCGAGAGACAGCGGACGGTGGACAAGGGACGGTCTATCGTCTACAGTCTGCCGTCTCTCAATGGGCGCTTCGACTTTCTTCTCAACTTCCTCAATTTTCCCTTCGATTGCCTTCAACGCTTCAAGCGGTTGTTTTGCCTTCTTCAATTGAGATTTCAATGAATCGATATTGCTTCTCAGAACCGCCACTTCCAGTTCGCCTTCTGCACGGGCTTTAGCCAACACGTCACGGCGTTCGTCTTCGATCTTTTCGAGTCGTTTTTCAAGTTCTTTGGTCTGTGCTTCAAGCCTGTCACGCGCCTTTTCCAGTTTCTGCCGTTCGCGTGACGTGCGGTTACGTTCCTTGCGGATATCGTCGAGCAGTTTGTCGGCGCGCAGGTCGTCGGGGTGGATCTCTCCCTTGGCTGTATCAATGATAGGCTGGGAGAGACCAAGTCGCTGAGCGATGAGCAGCGCATTCGAGCGTCCGGGGAGTCCGATGGTCAATTTGTAAGTTGGGCGGAGAGTCTTGATGTCGAATTCCAGCGATGCGTTGACCACGCCTTCCGTCGAGTGCGCGAAGGTTTTGAGTTCAGGGTAATGCGTTGCGACGAGGGTTGTGCACCCCGCTTCGAGCAGGTGACTCAGAATCGCGCGCGCCAGCGCCGCGCCTTCCTGCGGGTCGGTGCCTGCGCCGAGTTCGTCGAAGATGACGAGCGAACGGTGATCAATCTGCTTGAGAATGCGGATGATGTTCGTAATATGACCGCTGAACGTGCTGAGCGACTGCTCGATGGATTGTTCGTCGCCGATGTCGGCGAATACGCTGTGGAAGAACGGCATTTCCGAGCCGCTTTGCGCCGGGATGTGAAATCCGCTCTGCGCCATGAGCGCGAGCAAGCCGACCGTTTTGAGCGAAACCGTTTTGCCGCCCGTGTTTGGACCTGTGATGATGATTGCGCGTGTACTTTCTTTTGGGTTTACGTCAATAGGCACAACGGTTTGAGGGTCGAGAAGGGGATGGCGTGCATGAATTAATTGAATTACCGGTAGTAAGGGCGAAGCATGCTTCGCCCTTACGCCCTGTTTCAAAATCGGTTCGCTTGCCTTCAATTCTTCCGCATACTTTGCCTTCGCGAAGATCAGGTCGAGCGCGGCGAGATTTTCAACACCGTATTTGAACTCCTCCGCGTGTTCACCAACTTGCGATGAGAGTTCCGCGAGAATTCTTCGTTCCTCATCGCGTGCCTGCAATTCGAGTTCGCGCAGTTCGTTGTTGAGTTCAACAACAGGCAACGGCTCGACAAACAACGTCGCGCCGCTGGAGGATTGATCGTGGACAACCGCTTTGATGCTCCCTTTGAATTCCGCGCGCAGCGGGATGACATAACGCCCATCGCGCTGGGTGATGATCGGCTCTTGTAACTTGTTCGCGGACTCGGTGAGGTAGCGTTGCAGACGCGACATCAATCGTCCATAGGCGACTTTGATCTGGCGGCGCAGGTCAGCCAATTTTGGCGAAGCGGAATCCAACACTTCGCCGCGGTCGGAGAGGATGCGCGTGATCGCATCCACGATTCCGTGGGAGTCTGGTAAACCAGCCGCAATCTGCGCGAGACGCGGGTATTCATCCGTTTTGCGTTCGAGGGATTTCTTCAACTCGCGGCATGAGATCAGCGTAGACTTGATGTCCAGCAATTGTTGGGGGTCGAGCACACCGCCGCGTGCGGCGAGGTCAACTGCGGGGTGAATATCATGCGCTCCGCCGATACCGATATCTTGAATCGAAAACAGTTTGCGCGCTTCGCTTGTCTCGGCGAGGCGGGCGAGGGCAAGATCATAGGAGTCTGTCGGCTCCAGCGCGAGCGCGAGTTCCATCGACGCGGAAAAATCGCAGAACGACTTGAGCCGTTCGCGGATCTTGTCATATTCGAGGATATGCAGGGTTTTTGGATCCATTGCGTGGGGAATTATAACCAGAGATAGCAGAGAGTTATTGATAAAAAATAGCGGCTCGTAAGCCGCTATTCACCTTGTTCGATTCACTCAAGTGACCGGACGTTGAAGTCATCGAAGGTCACATCTGCGGTGCTGACGTTGTCGCCGCTCCACGTGAAAAGACCGACGACTCCGCTGGTGAAGGTGCTGTCTGAGACCGAATCGATCACTTGACCATCTACGTAAAGGGTAAGTACACCATATCCACAGTCCGCGCCGACGCGGTAGGTATCTTTATTTTGCGCGATCAGGGTTGAATCGCCCCATTGATCGTCGTTGGTGAAAAAGACGTCGGATTCGCCTTCTTTGGCAATGGCGATCGCGTATTGCCCTCCGGGGGTCACGGCCAGATAGTAATACGAATCGCTCGATTCGGTCTGCTGGTGACACAGGATGCCGAATGCGGTGGTAGGTTCACCATCATTATTTGTGACGGTGACTTCGATGCGAACATCACTGTAGATTTCGTTGTTTGGCGTGCTCCATGCAAACCAGTTTTCCTGCTGAAAGACCTGCATCCTTAAGGCTTCGCCATCATATTCGATGGAATAATCTGGGTTGGTTAGAGTGCCCCAGACGGCATTCACCTGTGAGAAATCGTCCTCCAAAAGCGTTTCTCCAATGCCTATCGGCGCGAAAGTCACTGTTGGCAATGGAGTTCGAGTCGGCACACTTGTACTGGTTGGTGGGGGCGCGTTTGTAGATGGGGTCAGGAACGCCGGTCCTTGCCAGTTGAAGAAGGCAATGCCAATTCCTGCAACAGAGAACGCAAGACAAGCGACTATAAGACAGCCGACTACCCAGCCCGTGCTGCTGCCTGAAGATTGAGGGGCGGCTGTTGGTGTGGAAGTAAACGTCCCTGCGCGTGAATCGGTCACGGGTTTAGACTCGGGCGGGCGTCGAGATGATTCCGTTTCACCCAGCGCGCGCCGCCATGCGGACAGAAATTCCTCGGCAGTTGCATAGCGGTCGGCCGGCTCTTTGGCAAGTGCTTTTAGAATGACTTGTTCGAGGGGCGCGGGAATATCCTTTTTGATTGCCGACGGCGGCGGCAACGGGTCGCTGATGTGTTTCAGGATGACGGCGAGCGGCGTATCGGCGACGAAAGGCACACTGCCTGTGACCATTTCATACAGGATGATGCCGAGCGAATAAATATCGGAACGCTGGCTGACCGTTTCGGCTTTCGCCTGTTCGGGGCTGATATAGGCGGGCGTGCCCATGATGGCGTCGGTTTGGGTGAGGCGCGGCGAGGCGCTTTCCAGCAACTTTGCGATGCCAAAGTCGGTGAGGAATAAATTTCCGCGTTCGTCCACGAGTGCGTTCGCGGGCTTGAGGTCGCGATGGACGATGCCGTGTCCGTGTGCATACCCCAGCGCTTCGGCGAGCTGCGTGAAGAGGCGGTCAATCTCGTCCATTGAAAGCGGGCCAGCCTCCATTTTGGTTTTGAGCGTGCCCGCCTCCAGATACCGCATGACGAAGTAAGTGACGCCGCCCGTTTCCCCAAAGTCGAAGACCGGCAGGATGTGCGGATGTTCGAGTCTGGCGATGATACGCGCCTCTTGTTGGAAGCGTGCCGCGAATTCCGCGCTCTCCGCGAGTTGACGCGGCAGGACTTTGATCGCGACGTTCCGATCCATGGACGGCTGGTATGCCTTATAGACGGTTGCCATGCCCCCCTGCCCGACCTGATTGATGATTCGGTACGGACCCAGCATTTGCCCGGGCTGAAGTGTATCCATAGGTTTAGTGGTTATTCCATTCTACACGGTTTGACTTGAAAATTCAGTTGCGATTTCAGTGAATTCATCGCTTGGTGGATGGGTCCGCGCTGGTTCCGGCGTGTCGAAATTCATTGACACAATGCGTTGGGCATGATATGCTTGCGAGCGTAGGATACCAGTAGTTTGCTTTGGAAGTACCAGGTGGCTCACGGATCGTCCGTGAGCCGCTTTGTTTTTTTGCCGTTGCGGCGATTCCGATGCAACACCAATGGTTACCTCCATATTTTCTTTGCCACAGGAGGCAAACATGTCGGATCGTATCAACGGTATAGTCAAATGGTTCAACGGGACGAAGGGCTACGGCTTTCTCGAGCGCGAAGGCGGCCCCGATGTTTTCGTGCACTTCTCAGCCATTCAGGGTGAGGGATTCAAGAACCTGCAAGAGGGCCAAAAGGTCGAGTTCACGGTTGAACAAGGACCCAAGGGTCTTCAAGCCAACAACGTTGTCGTTGTTGGTTAAGTGACTGCCTGACGACCAAAAAATCCCCTCGATTTTCATCGAGGGGATTTTTTTGATTCCGAAAAATAGCAAGAAAAGTCAAGAGGCGGGATTATTTTCATTGTATAGTTGGGGCATGAGGAAGATGTGATCTTCACGACGAACGAGAAATACGAACAAGCGCTTCTCTCGACGCTCGTTCACGTTCAGACGAATCTCGAAGATGACCTGAGCCTGGAGACGTTGGCGGAACGCGTCGGGTTTTCGGCGTATCACTTCCATCGCCTCTTTCGGGATGCGATCGGCGAACCTGTCAAGGAACATGTCCGAAGGTTGAGGCTGGAGAAAGCCGCGTACAGGCTCAAGGTCAGTGAAGAGGCGATTTTACGTCTCGCGATGGATGCGGGCTTCAAGACGCATGAGTCCTTTACGCGGGCGTTCCAAAGACAGTTCGGTATCACGCCGAATGAATATCGCAATTACTTTCTCAAGGCATCACGCGAACGTAAGATGCAAGTGCAACCCAAATATATCGCGGACTACAACATGCACGATGAAGCGGGATTGCTCCCGAACGGCTCCACTTCCAAACAAGTTCGGGTGGAGCATGTGCGTCCGATCATCGTAGCGTTCGTGCGGCATGTGGGCGCGTACGATAAGATACTTGATAAGGATTCGCCGATGTCTGCGTTGTGGGAGGAGTTGTTCGCCTGGGGCAACGCCAACGGACTCATTAACACCGACTCGTTGTTGATCGGCATCCCGCAGGATGACCCGTCGGTGACGCCGCCCGAGAAGCAGCGCTTCGATGTGTGTGTGCAGATTCCTGAATTTCGCAATCCGTCAGCTCACACCGGATGCCAGACCATCACGGCAGGGACGTTTGGCGTCGGCAGGCACTTCGGTTCGTTCGACAATCTCGCCGACACATACGTGCACACGTACGACTCGCTCGTGACGTCGGGCAAATACAACCTGCGCGCGCAAACGCCATTTGAAGTATATAGTTATTCGCACGTGAAGGGCGATATCCGCATCCATTTTACGGATGTGTATCTGCCCGTTGAGAAAGTGAATCCGTCATTGCGAGAGAGCGGAGTGACCAAAGCAGTCTCATAGTCGTATGGGAGATTGCTTTGTCGGAAATTTGGTGCTGTCGCGCCTCAGCCCTCCTCGAAATGACATAACTTTAGAACATAACTTTAGAAAGGAAAAATCACAATGTCTGGCTTTAACATGCACGAACGGATCGCCCGCACTCCCAAAGAGGTCTTTGACTTCATCACCGCTTCAGAGAACGCCTCTAAAGTTGCCCCCAACATAAAAAGCATGGTCAAGCTGACAGAGGGTAGGGTCGGCGTTGGGACTCGCTATCGCGAAACCCGCCTGATGAACGGCAAGGAAGCACAAGCCGAACTGGAGATCGTTGACTTCGAGCCGGGTCAAAGATATGCCATGAAGAATGTGACAGAGGGAATCGAAACGGTTTACCGATATACTTTCACGCAAGAGCATGAGGGCACACGTGTAGACCTGGTCTGTGAACTCAAAGCCAGCGGCGTCAAGAAGCTCATGCTCCCGTTGGTGGCATCCATTTTGAAGAAGGAAGACGGCGACCATTTGCAACGATTGAAGCAGGTAATGGAAAACGGGTCATGAAAGTCCATGCAAACGTTATCGAAGAACCATTCAACGCCTCTGGCGCGCAGGGGAGCGACATGCGCGAACCCGATAGATTGATTGTAAGACCGCGCCGAAACGCAAATGCAGACTCTTCAGCGGATCGAGCATCACGATGGTCGGTACGGCGAAATGACGTGAATTAACGATTCGTCTGGCGGAGTGTGGCCCCAACATGGATGGACTGTACAGCCTAGAAACAGTCCGTATTGCGGGAGTAAAAGCTGTATACGCCGGCTAAAGAGTAGCTCATTGTATTGCCGTTGCCGTCCACTACAAAAACTCGGTAGTATGTCGGTACTCTGGACCGGGATATCTTGTCGTTGAAAGTAGCGCCCCAGATATCCCCGTCCACCAAGCTCAGGTTAAGTTGCTGGGTTCGACCGCCGGACGAGAAAATTATATAGACCTCCTCAACACCTTCAGGATCCCTCACTGTGAAGGCATAGTATCTCCCACCGCAACTAACTAGGTCGCCTGTGTCCCCGCTCTGAAGGATGATCGCAGCATTGGGCGTGACATTGAATGTGGGCGTGGTGGTCGGAGTCGGCGTTCGTGTGGGCGTCGCAGTCGGAGTCGGTGTGAAGGTCGGCGTGAAAGAGGAGGTTGGAATGTAGGGGGTCGACGTACGGGTCAAGATGGGCGTGGGTGATGGAGCGACGGCGCTCATGATTTCGGCAATTGGATCAAACGCCGAAGATGGCTTCGACAAAGCCGGAGGCAGGCTCGGAAGATTGTTTGTCACAAGCTCTTGATTGAGCGAACCCGCCACCGGAGGCGGAATCATCAGCGCCAAAAATTGTCGCATCTCGGCAGAGAAGGGATTATTGGGCACCGTGCCCAAAAGGTCGGTTGCAATGAGCACGGGCGTCAAAACAAGTACGAACAGCGTATGAAAAACGGGGCGTTTTTTCTTGGCTGAACGGCTCGGTATGACGTTTCTCACAGCCTGATCTTATTTTTTTTGAGTGCTTTTAGCGTAGCGATCATCAGGCGCGTTTTTTCCGCGTCTTCATCCCGATCCCTGGCTGAAAAGCCAAACACCTTCAAGGTCATTCTGCCATCGCTGACGGCTTCACAAACAACGCTGACCTTCGAAGCCGAAGCAGGAGCGAAATTCTTCGTGCCATCCAGTATGACAGTCACGGCTCTTTCCAAGTCTTGACTCGCCGGGAGAGCAACCTCTACCTCAATTTTCTGTTCGCCAGATCCTGATGAATGATTGATGATCGTGCCCGCTACCACTTCAGAGTTACGCACGAAGATCTGATTCCCGTCGTCACCAACCAAAACCGTGCTGGTGAGCGAGATCTCAGACACTTTTCCGAAATGCCCTGCCAGCGAAACGGTATCGCCAATTTGGAAAGGACGGGTGCCGAACAGTTTTGCCCCGGAGACTAGGTCCGTTGCGAGATCACCCATGCCTAGGGCGAGCGCGCCCGTCAGGGCTGTTCCTAAGATCACCACCAACCCCACAGCATCAGCCACATCTAAGATCCATTTGAGCGTGCCAATAGCGATAAGCACGGCAAGCAAGCTGCCTATATACCTGCCCCAATTCTTTTTCGTCAGGCGTGCGAACAGAACGTAAATGAGATACGCTACGAGGGCGCCGCCTAAACCGATCAGAATTGCGTTTAGGATGGATTGCAACAGGGGCGGAAGGCTTTCGACCATGGCTCTCCTCCGGAAAAATTTAACTATGTGAATAAGTGAGAAGGGCGTGCAAATTAGGTGAACCTAGGTTTCATCCCACAAGATGTCCTGGAGTAACGCCTTCTGCACAATGTAGAACCCTCGCAAGCATATTTGGCTACGTCTAAGTGAAAAAAAGTTTTCGATTCTTGGTGACTTCCCCCCTCCTTCAACAGGGTCGCCGCGAACCCGAAGACCTTTACTATCCGAAAACTGAATGGTCAGAAAATCAGTCCATTCAACTCTCACAGTCTTGATCACCCGTGCCGGTTCATGAATTTTTCCATGCGGTGCAACGCCTCTTCGATCTGTTCATAAGCCGTGGCGTAGCACATCCGCGCGAACCCCTCGCCGCCGGGACCGAACGCATTGCCCGGCACGACAGCCACATGTTCCTCGCGCAATAATTTTTCGGCGAAGGTTTCATCGTCCATGCCGGAGGCTCGGATGTCTGGAAACGCGTAGAATGCGCCGCGCGGCTCGAATGTCCGCAAGCCGAGGCGGTTGAGGCCCGCTACAAGCAGTCTGCGGCGGCGGTCGTATTCAAGGCGCATCTCCTCCACGTGGGGGTCTCCGATCTGAATGGCGGCGAGCGCGGCATCCTGCGCGGTCGTCGGCGCGGACATGATGCTGTACTGGTGAATCCGCACGAGACCCTGGATCAGATCCGAAGGTCCGCAGGCGTAGCCGATGCGCCAGCCGGTCATCGCATAATTTTTCGAGAAACCGCCCAGCAAAATGGTGCGATGTTTGAGAGTCTCATCCATTGCAGGGAAACACACGTGCTCAAAGTCGTACACGAGGCGGTCGTAAAGTTCATCGGTGACGACAAGCAGATTGAATTCTTCAGCAATCTTGGCGATCTCCAGCATCACCTCGCGCGTTGCCACTGCCCCTGTTGGGTTCGATGGGTAACCGATGAAGACGGCTTTGGTGCGCGGCGTGATAGCCCGGCGGAGATCCGCGGGGTCAACCATGAATTCGTTTTCCATGCGGCTGGGGATTTCAACAGCGACGCCGCCCGCCAGGATGACCTCGGCCTGATACGAAACGAAACATGGGGTTGGGATGATAACTTCATCGCCGGGGTCGAGTATGGCTGTGAAGGTGAGGTAGAGCGCTTCGGAACCGCCGACCGTCGCGATGATCTCATCGGTCGGATCGTATTTGATCTGATACAAGCGTTGAAGGTTGTCGGAAATCGCCTGTCGCAATTCCATTTTCCCCCAGTTCGATGTGTAATGCGTCTCTCCGTTTTGCAAAGAGCGAATCCCCGCGTCGAGGATCGGCTTCGGTGTGGTGAAGTCGGGCTCGCCGATGCCGAGCGAAATGACATCCTTCATCGTCGCGGCGATATCGAAGAACTTGCGGATGCCCGAAGGTTTGAGCCCTGCTACCCGTTTCGACAGACGCTGAACATCGGTCACTTCCTGCATGGAGCCTCCATAAATTTTCCGTCATTGCGAGCCCCGAGGCTCAAACGCCGAGTGGGCGAAGCAATCTCCAACAAGTTGAGGGAGATTGCCACGTCGCCGCTTCGCGGCTCCTCGCAATGACACATCAGATAGGTTGCACTAACCACTCATCGGGGATTTCCCGATACGTCAGATCAAAGGCTTGCCCATCCACGGTCTTCACGCGGAATCCCTTCTCGCTGGGTCCGCGCCAGCGCGCCACGATCTCTGCGATCTCATACTTATATCCCTCCCACGTGAGCGAAAGCGGGCGTTCTGCGTATTCTGAATCCGAGCGGCATTCGACCATGTGCATATTTTACGACAAGACGACTTCGCTGTTGTCACCAACATTCAATTGCATGACCTGCCCGCCGCCTCTTCCCCGGACTTTTGCCTGCTTCCCCACCATCGAGCGACTCAACGCCGCGTCTTTGATCTCGCAACCCGCTTCAACGATGGATTCGGTAACCATGCTGTTCTCAATCTTGCAGTTTGCGCCAATCGAAGCGTACGGTCCTATTTTTGAGTCATTGATTTGAGCTGTATCATCAATCGCAACGGGTTCGACGACTTCAACATTCGCACCTTTAAACTTTCCAACCTGCGAACCGAATTTATCTAGCAAGATCTTGTTCGTGTCCAGCGTCGCCTCGATGGTCCCTGCGTCCAACCAACTGATGCCATTGTGAGTCCGCACCTTTGCGCCACCCTCGATCATCACGGAGATGCTGTCCGTCAGGAAGAACTCTCCTTTCAGGACAATGTTGCGTTTCATCTGCTCGTCGATGGCGGAGAGCAGTTTTTCTGAATCCTTGAAGTAATAACAGCCAATCACCACCAGATTGTTTTCAAGAGTGGTCGGCTTTTCGATGAATCGTATCACCCATCCATCCGCGCCGACCTCTGCCACTCCGAAGCGACGCGGATCGGGGAACGGCAGCACCCACGCTACACAATCGGCTTCTTCTTTGTCTAAGAACGCGAAGTCAGTTTCGATGATCGAATCGGAGAAGACGACCATCATAGGTCCGTGCATGAACTCGCGTCCCAGCCAGAGCGCGTGAGATTGTCCCTTCATTTCGTTCTGCACCACGTAATGCGCTTTGATGTTCGGGTATTTCTCTTCGATGTAGCCAGGGATTTGTAACTCACCGAGATATGGTCCCACGATGAAAACATACTCCACGTTTTCAGGGTCAGGCAAAGTCTTGAACATATCCATCAGATGTTCGAGCGCGGTTTTGCCTGCCACGCTGACGAGCGGCTTGGGCTTGCTCCACGTATGCGGACGCATGCGCGTTCCCCAACCTGCCATGGGGATGAAGATCTTCAATGATTCAGTCATAAGCCAATTGTACCGCGTGCCTCGATGAGACCCTAGACGATGGACCCTGGCTTGCTGTCCACCCTCCATTGTCTAAGGTCCGTTGTCTGCCCTCAGGAATGTCCGAGCACGGGATGCGGCTTGTACGGCCCCTCCAGCCGCTTTACTTCCTCATCTGAAAGCTTTATGTCGAGCGCGGCGATGGCTTGATCGAGGTGATCCATTTTCGTTGCGCCGATGATGGGACTATGGACAAAATTCTTACTCAACGCCCACGCCAGCGCGATTTGGGATGAAGTCACGCCGCGCTCTTTTGCAACCTCTTCCGGTTGTTTTGCTACGGCAAAATCTTCATCGCGGAAATACAGGTTCTTTGCGAAAGGATCTGATTTCGCGCGGGGGGTTTCTCCTCCGCCTTCGCGCTTGCGGTCACCGGCGAAAAATCCGCGCGCCATCGGGCTCCATGGGATGAGCCCCACTCCTTGATCCACGCACAGCGGAATCATCTCGCGTTCCTCCTCGCGATAGACAAGGTTGTAGTGGTTCTGCATCGAGACGAAACGCGTCCAGCCGTGACGTTCGGCTGTGTACTGTGCCTTTGCGAATTGCCAGGCGAACATCGAAGATGCGCCGATGTACCTTGCCTTCCCCGCGCGCACGACATCGTTCAATGCCTCCATCGTCTCTTCGATGGGAGTCTCGTAATCCCAGCGGTGGATTTGATACAAGTCCAGGTAGTCCGTTTGCAAACGTAGGAGAGACTTGTCAATCGAATCCAAAATGTGTTTGCGCGAGAGTCCCCTGTCGTTGATATCGTCGCTCATCTGTCCGTTGACCTTGGTGGCGACAATTACATTTTCTCGTTTCACACCGAATTGCTTGAGCAGGTTGCCGGTGATCTTTTCACTTTCGCCTAAGGAGTATACGTCTGCCGTGTCGAAGAAGTTGATTCCCGCATCCAACGCGCGCTTGACGAAGGGTTTCGCTTCTTCTTCGGTCAATACCCAATCGCGCCATGACTTTGCTCCGTAACTCATCATTCCCAAACACAAACGCGAGACCTTTATGCCGGACTTACCGAGGTTGGTATATTCCATTGCAACTCCTTCGAGGAATTGTAAACGAAAACGGGACAGCCGATTCAGCTGTCCCGTCGTGATGGATGCGTTCTTCCAGTTACGAATTATTCGATGGTTTGAAGATCAGGAAGAGCGCGTTGAGCAGAATGCCGACAACTGCCGCGGTAGCGATGGCTGGCAAGCCGCTGGGGAAAATCCCTTGCAGGAAGGGGATGGGTAGGAAACCTCCATCGAACCCGATGTTGCCGCCGATGCCGAGTACCATGATCACCGCTCCAACTGCCAGATTGCGCGGGTTGAACATGCTGACCTTGTGCTCTTGCATCAGGGCAATACCCTGCATGCCGATCACTCCGAACAGGTAGATGGACAAGCCGCCGCTGACAGCCAATGGCACGGTTTGTATGAACCCGGCGAGCTTTCCAACAAACCCAAGCAGGACCGCGATCACGCCGGCCATCATCAGGGCAGGACCGGAGTAGTTGCGGGTGATCGCCATGAGCGAGTTGTTTTCACCGTAGTTGGTGCCGGCGGTGGAGCCAAGCAGACCCTTGAAGAAATCGTCAATACCGTCGAGGACGAGGTTGAAGCCGATGTTCTTGTCGAGTTCGTACTTCTCACGACCCATGTCTTCCGCTGTCCGGTCAACGTACAGACTGATCTGGTACAAGTGCGCCGTGGACTCGGGGATGGTTGCGATCGCCATAATGGCAACACTGAAGATCGCCGTTCCTACCAGCGCGCCGCTGAATGTGGGGAAGGTGAAGTTTGGCACTTCGAACCACGCTCTAGCAGCCACAGGAGCGAAGTTCACTGACCCGGGCACCAGAAACGCTGAAGCCGCATAGCCGACCGCTGCGCCGATGATGACGGGTAACATGCCGATGAACCCTTTGTTTTGCAGGTAGACCGAGGCAACGATCGTAGCCAGCAGCGTGATGAAGGCAATGCCCCAGTTCGCCGCCGCGAGACCAAGCGCCGCGAAGGCGAGACCGAAACCGATGATCGCCGCGATCGAGCCGGTCACGACCGGCGGAAGCACCATGTCAACTTTGTCTTTGCCGAGCGCGCGAATCACAAGACCGATGACGATATTGAGAAGACCGGTCACCACAATACCTGCTTGGATGGTGCTCAATACTTCATCTGGCAGGGGTACGCCAAAGGCGGGCACCGAACCGGTCATCTGGGTGGCGATGGCGAGGTACGCCGCGATATAGCTGAAACTGGAACCGTAAAACAGCGGGATGAATTTGCCGATCTGCCACTTTGAAAGCAGAAGGGCAACGATCGTCCCTACGCCAGACATGAACAGGACTGTGCCCACATGGAAGCCGCACAACGCCGCCACGAACGCCGTCGCAGGGAACATGGTCAACACGTGCTGGAACCCCAACAGAACATTCTGACCCATCGGGGGGGCGTCGTTGGGCAGATAACCCATCATATTGCTTTTAGCCATTGCACTCTCTCCTCTTGTTGATTGAGTTGATCTTACGGGGCTTGCCTTCGACTTGCTTGATTTTGCCTTGCTGGTTTTCTTTTTTGTAGCCATCTATTGCAATCTCCTTTCTTACCTTCGTACGTGTGAAAAATTGATATGCTGATCGCACCTCCAAATAAAAAGTCGCCAACGTCTTACACTCGGCGACAGAATAAAAGGCAAACATACTCACGGGTAATGAGCATATTAATTGTGCAATCAAATCCCTGTAACCCGACAGGTTTCATCTCATTGTACATAACCCTAGAATTTGGGGGTGGATACGCCGATTTCGCCTATTTTGGAGGCAAACCCGCCGTCACCCTACTCCAAACCTGCCACTGCATGGACGCGTTGCCTCCCGTTGACTTGTCTCTTATCATTGTGCTACACTCCAAACCTACCTCAGTGACCAGGAGAGTCGATGCAACTTAAAGGCGATGTGACCATCAAAGCACCGCGGCAAAAGGTGTGGGAATTCCTCACCGACCCGAACCAGATCGGGCAATGCGTGCCGGGTGTGGAAAAGATCGAAACCATCGAAGAACTGAAAAAATATCGCGGCGTTGTGTCAGTGGGGCTCGGCTCCGTCAAAGCGCGCTTCAGCGGCGATGTGGATATTCTCGAGTTGGAAGAACCGAGCCGCGCAAAACTCAAAGCGCACGGCATCGCCACAGGTTCCGCGGCGGACGCGATCAGCGAGATGACGCTTAGTGACGGTCCTGACGGCTCAACCGTTGTCAACTGGATGGCAGATGTCAATGTGTCTGGGCAACTGGCGAGTCTTGTTTCAAGATTGATGGTGCCCGTATCACAGAAACTCGCGGGGGTGTTCTACGACGAAGTGCGCAAGCGAATCGAGAACAACTGACAGATCATGCGCGATATTCTGACCGACTTGATCCGATGGAGACAAAAGGGGACGTCTGTTGCGCTGGCAACCGTGGTCGAAACGTGGGGGTCCGCGCCGCGCAAGGCTGGCTCGAAAATGGCGATTACGTTGGATGGGCAGATGGTCGGCTCGGTGAGCGGCGGATGTGTGGAGAACGCAGTCATCGAAGCGGGGATAGATTCACTTAAAATGAACAAGCCCCAACTCCTTCATTTTGGCGTTGCCGATGAAACCGCCTGGGATGTAGGTCTCGCCTGCGGGGGCAGCATAGCTGTTTTTATTCAACCGCTTGATGATGCAGTTTTTGAGACTGTATGTTCCATTTTGAAAAACGATGAACAGGCGACTGTGGCTACAGTTATACGCGGCGATGACGCGATACTTGGGCGAGGAATGATTCTTGATGTCAATGGCGAGGTCACTGGCTCGATTGGCAACGAATGGGACGAAAAAGTGTTTTCCATCTTGGAAGAGTCTCTAGCGGAAGGAACGTCATGCCGCGTATCGCTTGACGAGGCAACAGAAATATTCGTAGAAACAATCACGCCGCCGCTTACACTTATCATTGTAGGCGGAGCGCATATCTCAATTGCATTGTCGTCACTTGCAAAGACGCTCGGCTATCGTACGGTTGTCATTGACCCGCGCAAGGTTTGGGGAAGCGAGGAGCGTTTCCCGCATGTGGACAAGTTGATTCAATCGTGGGTTGACGATGCCTTCGAGCAAATCCAAATCACGCGTTCGACGGCAATTGCGATGTTGACCCATGATCCGAAAATTGATGACCCTGCATTGAAGATCGCACTGACCAGCCCCGCGTTTTACGTCGGCGCGTTGGGAAGCAAAACGACGAATGCAAAACGCCGCGAAAGATTGTTGAACGACGGGATGAGCGAATCCCAACTATCACGCCTCCACGCGCCAATTGGATTGAACATCGGCGCGCAAACCCCCGAGGAGATCGCGCTGGCGGTCATGGCGGAGGTGGTTGAGGCATATCGAAAACAGAAACAACCATCAGTTAAGAAAGAAGCGGAACTGGTCTCCAGTATCTAATCTCCAAATGATGAGATTGTGTCGCCATGGCGCCATGCGGCACTTCGCTCCGCTCGCAATGACAGAGGTCACATAATGAAACCTGCTCCATTTGAATACCACGTCCCTGATTCAATCGAACAAGCATTAGCATTGATGCACGAACACGCCGACGACGCAAAAATTCTGGCAGGCGGACAAAGCCTTGTGCCCGCGATGAATTTCCGCATTATGCAGCCAAGCATGTTGATCGATTTGAACCGCATCGCAGAGTTGAGTTACATCCGCGAAGATGGGAATGTGATCCGTGTCGGCGCAATGGCGCGTGAACGACATGTGGAATTTGATCCGTCAATCGCAAAACGCACGCCGTTGTTGCATGAAGCGGCTCCGAATATTGCGCATCCGCAGATTCGAAATCGCGGCACGATCGGCGGGAGCATTGTCAACGCCGACCCCGCGGCGGAACTGCCCGTGCTGATGCTGGCGTTGAGCGCAAGACTCAAAGCGAAGAATAAATCTGGCGAGCGCTGGATCGACGCGAAAGATTTTTTCGCAGGGATGTTTACTGTTGCGCTCGAACCTGATGAAATTCTGGTCGAGATCGAACTGCCGTTCGCTGAGCCGCGCACGGGCTGGTCGTTCATGGAGGTGGCGCCGCGCTCAGGTGATTACGCCATGATGGGCATCGCCGCGCTCGTGACGTTGGATAAAAGTGGAAAGTGCAAATCGGCAAAACTGGTTTACTTGAACGCAGGCGACGGTCCCGTGGATGCGGTTGCAGCCGCGAAAATGCTGGAGGGAGAGAAACTGAACGACAAACTATTTGAATCCGCTGCGGTTCATGCGAGCGAAAAAGAGATCACCCCGTTTGGGAACATCCATGCCTCGGCGGATTTTCAGCGGCATCTGGCAAAAATGCTGACACAACGAGCATTGAAACAGGCAACACAGCGCGCGGGAGAAGTGTAATGACGCAATCCGTTACCGTGACGATCAAAGTAAACGAAACAGAATATTCTCGCGAGGTCGAGCCTCGTATGTTGTTGAGCGATTTCCTGCGCCACGAGTTGGGATTGACCGGCACACACGTCGGTTGCGAACATGGAGTCTGCGGCGCGTGCACCATCATGTTCGACGGCGAATCGGCGCGCTCCTGCCTGATGTTTGCTGTGCAGGCGGATGCTCACAATATCACCACGGTTGAAGGACTCGCATCCGATCAGGAAAACCTTCATCCTTTGCAACAATCCTTCTGGGAGGCGCACGGACTCCAATGTGGCTACTGCACACCGGGCATCTTGATGACTCTCGTTCCGTTCCTGAAACAGAATCCGAACCCCACCGAAGAGGAGATCCGTCACGCGATTTCTGGAAACCTGTGCCGCTGCACGGGTTATCAACATATCGTGGACGCGGTCAAGCTGGCGGCGGAAAAAATGCAGGTGGTTGAGTAGGGCTGAGCGTTTTTTGCGAAGCCCGTATCGAAACCACCGTAGTAATTGGAGAACTAGAGACTAGAGACTAGATACGATGACACTTTCCTTGACACAATCTTTTCGCAACGGAGAAATTTCTACAAAGGAACTAATCTCCAATCTCCAGTCTCTATTTGATTCACGCGAACCAAATGTGTTGTCATTCCTCCCCGAACCCAACCGTTTCGAGCGATTACAAAAAGAAGTTGAAGAACTTGTTGCGCGTTATCCTGATCCAAAGAATCGTCCGCCTCTTTTTGGTTTCTTGTTTGGCGTGAAAGATATTTTTCATGCAGATGGATTCACAACGCACGCGGGAAGCAAATTACCAGCAGAAGATTTACAGGGCAGCGAAGCCGCGAGCGTAACGCAGCTCAAAAATGCGGGCGCGCTTGTCATGGGCAAAACCGTCACGACCGAGTTTGCCTACTTCACGCCAGGTCCCACACGCAACCCGCACAATCCCGATCACACGCCAGGCGGTTCGAGCAGCGGTTCGGCGGCGGCGGTCGGCGCGGGGCTTTGCGATCTCGCGCTCGGCACGCAGACCATCGGCTCCGTGATTCGTCCCGCCGCGTTTTGCGGCATGGTCGGTTTCAAGCCAACCTACGAACGCATCTCGCGCGATGGCGTCATTCCGCTTTCGCCGACCCTCGATCACATCGGATTTTTCACACCGAATGTGTCGATCGCAAAACAGGCTGCGAGTGTATTGATAAGTAATTGGAGATCAGCAACTACGGGACAAAAACCGATTCTCGGAATCCCTGAAGGCGACTATTTGAACTGCGCTTCAGACTACGCCCTAACCTGCTTCAACACAATCTGCGACTCCCTGTCTGACTCAGGATACGAACTACGCCGCATCCGAGTCATGGACAGCTATCAAACCATCCGTGATCGTCACGATGCGATCATGTCTTATGATGCATCACAAGTCCACAAAGAGTGGTTTGGCAAACACGAAGATCTCTACTCCCCCAAATTCTCAGATTTGATCCGTAGTGGTCAGAAAATTACCAATTACCAATTACAAAATGATCTTCAAGCCCGTGACGACTTTCGCAGCCAGATCACGCAAACAATGGATGAAAATAACATCGATCTCTGGGTTTGCCCTCCAGCAATCGGTCCCGCGCCAAAAGGACTCGACTCCACTGGCGACCCCGTCATGTGCCTGCCATGGACCCAGATCGGTTTCCCCGCTGTCAATATTCCAACAACAAAGAATGAAGATGGCCTGCCAATGGGACTTCAACTCGTCGGCAAGTGGAACTCAGATGAGACTTTATTAGCCTGGGCAGAAGACATTGAGAAAGTTGTGAATAAATTATGACAGTCATCAAGTGGAACATCCGCGCGGGCGCATATTACGACTCGGTCGTGTTGATGCAGCTCCAACGCGGACTGTTGGAATTAAACGGCGTTGTAGATGCAGGTGTTGTCATGGCAACCCAAGTCAATCGTGATCTGCTCGCCGCGAACAACCTTCTTCCCGAATCCATCACTGCCAACCCAGATGACCTGCTCATCGTCGTCAAGGCAGATGATGATGGATCGGCGGAAGATGCAATTGGGCAAGTTGACGAGTTGCTCGCAAAACGAAAATCATCCACTGTATCGGAGGATTTCCGCCCGCGCAGTTTGAGCGCCGCGGTCAAGCAATTGCCAGAGGCGAATTGGGTGTTAATCTCTGTCCCTGGGCGGTATGCGGCTGGCGTGGCTCGTGAAGCGCTTGAGTTAGGCAAGCATGTCTTTCTTTACAGCGATAACGTTTCGCTCGAGGATGAGATCGCACTGAAAAAGTCTGCCCGCGAAAAAGGTCTGCTGGTCATGGGACCCGATTGCGGCACAGCCATCATCAACGGCATCGGGTTGGGATTCGCCAATCGTGTGAGGCGCGGTTCGATCGGTGTGGTCGGCGCATCGGGGACAGGGACGCAAGCAGTGACGGCACACATCCATGAACTGGGCAGAGGAATTTCTCATGCCATCGGCACAGGTGGGCGCGATCTCAAATCAGAGGTTGGTGCGATTACAGCGTTTCAATCTCTTGACCTTCTCACGCGCGACCCAGATACGAAAGTGATCGTTTTGGTATCCAAACCGCCTTCACCTGATGTCGCTACGCAATTGATCTCTGCCGCGCAAGGTACAGGCAAACCCGTTGTCATCTATTTCATCGGCTATCCACCTCCAGCGCGAAGGATCGGGAATCTACATTTTGCGATTAGTTTGAGCGAAGCGGCAGAACTCGCAGTAAATGGTAATTGGGAATTAGTAATTGATAAAGAAACACCAATTACTAATTCCTATCTACGAGGTCTTTTCTCAGGTGGAACGCTCGCCTATGAAACCCTGATTGGATTGCAAGCCAGTCTCTCTCCAATTTATTCCAATGCGCCAATTACGGATAACCAATTACTAAAAGATCCTCTCAAGAGTGAAGCACATACAATCATCGATCTCGGTGACGAGTTTTTCATGGTCGGACGCCTTCACCCAATGATCGACAACGACCTGCGCATCCGCCGTATGAAGCAGGAAGCGGATGATGCAGAAGTCGGGATGATCCTATTCGATGTGGTGTTGGGCGAAGGTTCGCATATGGACCCAGCAGGAGAATTGTTTTCAATCATCAAAGAAATTAGAAAAAAGAGAAAAGAGATTGAATTTGTTGCCATGGTCATCGGCACGGACGATGATCCGCAGGATGTTCAATCTCAAATTGAGCAATTGAAAGATGCAGGTGTGACCGTCTTCCGTACAGCAACCGAAGCCGTGGAGTACATCAGTTTGCGGTTTAGTGCGGTGAAACAAAGCCAAGGTGCTCCAGTTAATCTTGAGCAGTTGAAACAACCACTTGCCGCCATCAACGTTGGGCTTGAATCTTTTTAT
>Ga0187893_10000665_pt1 | contig 87436 bp, 77 predicted proteins | sample MA1701074metaG_FD_139574 | JGI IMG/M metagenome (GOLD analysis project Ga0187893, IMG submission 139574) | White microbial mat communities from a basaltic lava cave in the Kipuka Kanohina Cave System on the Island of Hawaii, USA - MA170107-4 metaG ... | reverse complement strand
CGGCCGCGGCCGGGCCCGGTCCCGCCGTGCGTCCCCGCGCCCCGGTGATCCCACTGGGGCCCGCATGACCACCCGCGACCGCCGTTCCGACGACCTCCTTCACATGCGCCGCGCGCTCCGGCTCGCCGAGCGCGGCCGCGGGCGCACTGCCCCGAACCCGGTCGTGGGCGCGGTGCTCGTCAGGGACGGCCGCGTCGTCGGCGAGGGCTGGCACCGCCTGCTCGGGTCGGAGCACGCCGAGGCCGCCGCACTGCGGCGGGCGGGCCCTCGCGCCCGCGGCGCGACGCTCTACGTGACGCTCGAGCCGTGCGCGCACTGGGGCCGGACGCCGCCGTGCGCGGACGCCCTCGTCGCAGCCGGCATCCGCCGTTGCGTCGTGGGGCTGCGCGACCCCGACCCGCGCGTGAACGGCCGCGGCCTGCGCCGGCTGCGCACGGCCGGCGTCCGGGTGGAGACCGGGCTCCTCGCCGGCGCGGTGGGCGAGCGGCTCGGCGGCTACCTGCGCGCGCACCTCCGGCGGCTGCCGCGCGTGACGTGGAAGGTGGCGGCGACGCTGGACGGGCGTGTGGCAGACGCGCGCGGGCGCTCGCGCTGGATCACCGGCGAGGCGGCGCGCGCCGACGCCCACCGGCGCCGCGCGGCGAGCGACGCGATCGTGGTCGGGGCCGGCACCGCACGCGCGGACGACCCGCGGCTCACCGCCCGCGTCCGCGGCGTGCGGCGTCAGCCGCTGCGCGTGGTGGTGGACTCGCGGCTCCGGCTGCCGCTCTCGCTCGGGCTCTTCTCGCCGCCGCTCGCGCGCGGCACCGTGGTGGCGTGCACCGGCGCCGCGCCGGCCGCCCGCGCGCGCGCGCTCGAGCGGCGGGGGGTGGACGTCTGGCGGTTCCCGGCCACGAGCGGGCGCGTCTCACTGCCGGCGCTCGCGCGGCGGCTCGCCCGGGCCGGCTGCCACGAGGTGCTGCTCGAGGGCGGGCCCACGCTCGGGAGCGCGTTCCTGCGCGCGGGCCTCGTCCAGCGGCTCGTGCTCTACGTCGCGCCGCGCGTCCTCGGCGGAGGACCGAGCTGGTGCGGCGGTCTCGACCGGCCGCTCTCGGCCGCCACGCGCGCGACGTGGCTCGCGCTCGGGCGCGCCGGCGACGACGCCTGCCTGGTCGTGGACCTGGAGGGCTGAGCCCGATGTTCACCGGACTCGTCGAGGAGCTGGGCACGGTCGAGCGCGTGGAGCCGCGCAGCGAGGGCCGGCGCTTCTGGATCGCCGCGCGCGAGGTGATCCGCGACGCGCGGCCCGGCGACAGCCTCGCCTGCTCGGGCTGCTGCCTCACCGTGCTCGCGATCGAGCCGGGACGCTTCGCCGCCGAGGCCGTGCCCGAGACGCTCCGCCGCACCACGCTCGGCGAGTGGAGCGCCGGCACGCCGGTGAACCTCGAGCGGCCGCTCCGGCTCGGCGACCGCCTCGGCGGCCACCTCGTCCAGGGCCACGTGGACGGCGTCGGGATCGTGCGCGCGAGCACGCTCGAGGGCGAGGGCCGCCGGGTGACGATCGCGCTGCCGCGCGAGCTCGCGCGCTTCGTCGCGCTGAAAGGCTCGCTCGCCGTGGACGGCGTGAGCCTCACCGTGGCCGGCCTCGCCGACACGGACTGCGAAATCGCGTACATTCCCCACACGCTCGCCGTCACCTCGGCCGGCCGCTACACGCCCGGCACGCGGGTGAACCTGGAAGTGGACCTTCTGGCCCGGTACCTCGCGCGCCTGCTCGAGTCCCCCGGCGAAGGAACGAGACCGTGACGAGCCCCAGCCTCGCCCGCCGCCCCGGCGGCCGCGCCGCGCGCGCGCGCGATCCGGTCCTGCTCACCGTGGAGCAGGCCGTTCGCCGCGTCCGCTCCGGCCGCATGCTCGTGGTGGTGGACGACGCCGACCGCGAGAACGAGGGCGACATCGTGTTCGCGGCCGAGCACGCGAGCCCCGAGCTCGTGAACTTCGCGGTCAAGCACTGCCGCGGCATCCTGTGCGCGCCGATGGCGGCCGAGATCGCGGACCACCTCGAGCTGCGGCTGCTCGTGCCGGACAACACGTCCAAGTTCGGCACCCCGTTCACGGAGTCGGTGGACGCGAGGCGCGGCACCACGACCGGCACCTCGGCGTTCGACCGCGCGCGGACGCTGCGGGCGCTCGCGCGGCCGGGCGCGGTGGCCGCCGACTTCGTGCGACCGGGGCACGTGTTCCCGCTGCGGGCCATGCCGGGCGGCGTGCTGCGCCGGGCCGGGCACACCGAGGCGGCGCCCGACCTGTGCCGGCTGGCGGGGCTGCGGCCGGTGGCGGCGGTGTGCGAGATCCTCGCCGAGGACGGGCGCATGATGCGCCTGCCCGAACTCAAGACGTTCGCGCGCCGGCACGGGCTCGGCATCCTCACCATCCGCGACCTCATCGAGTGGCGCCGCCGACGCGAGCGGCTCGTGCGCCGGCTCGTCCAGGTGCCGATCCCCACCGCGGAGGGCGAGTTCCAGCTCCACCTCTACGAGAGTGCGCTCGAGGGCGACCACCACGTCGCGCTCGTCAAGGGCCGCATCACGGGCCGGCGGCCGACGCTCGTGCGCGTGCATTCCCAGTGCCTGACCGGCGACGTGTTCGGCTCGCAGCGCTGCGACTGCGGGCCCCAGCTCCACGCCGCGCTGCGCGCGATCGCGAAACGCGGCACCGGAGTGCTCCTCTATCTGCGGCAGGAGGGCCGCGGCATCGGGCTCGAGAACAAGCTCCGCGCCTATCAGCTCCAGGACCGCGGCTACGACACCGTCACCGCGAACCTGAAGCTCGGCTTCGCGGCCGACCTGCGCGACTACGGCATCGGTGCGCAGATCCTCGCCGACCTCGGCGTGCGGCGCATCGAGCTGCTCACGAACAACCCGCGCAAGGTGGTGGGGCTCGAGGCGTACGGGCTCACGATCGTCAAGCGGGTCCCCGTCGAGGTTCCGGCCACCCGGCACAACCGGCGCTACCTGTCCACGAAGCGCGACAAGCTCGGGCACCTGCTCGAGCTGGCCCGCGAGGATCCGTGAGCGCCGCCGGACTCCGCTTCGCGGTCGTCGCCGCGCGCTGGAACGAGACCCATGTACGGCGCCTCGTGGACGCGGCGCTCGACACGCTCCGCCGCGGCGGGGCGCGCGACGAGGACGTGGAGCTGACCTGGGTGCCGGGCAGCTTCGAGCTGCCGGTGGCCGCCTCGTGGGCCGCCGACTCGGGACGCTTCGACGCCGTGCTCGCGTTCGGCGTGGTGATCCGCGGCGAGACCGAGCACTTCCGGCTCGTCGCCGAGGGCGCCGCGCAAGGGCTCCAGCGCGTGGCGCTCGACACCGGCGTGCCGGTGCTGAACGGCGTGCTCGCGGTGCACGACGCCGCGCAGGCCGACGCGCGCACGGGCGGCAGCCACGGCAACACCGGCGCACAGACCGCGCTTGCCGCGATCGCCATGGCCGGCCTGCACGCCGCCGCGCGCGGAGGGAGGGCGTGAGCCCGGCCCCGCCCCCGGCTTCCGGCCGCGGGCGCCCGGCGCGCCGGCGCGCCCGCGAGGTGGCGTTCCGCGTGGCCTACCAGGCCGACATCGCCGGAGACCCCTACCCGGAGGCGTGGCGGCTGCGGCGCGAGGCCGAGGAGCGGCTCTCCGGCGACCAGCTCGAGCTCATCGAGGACCTCGTGCGCGGCCTCGCCGCGCGTGGCGCCGACGTGGACGCCGCGCTCGCCGCGGCGCTCGAGGCGCGCTGGCCGCTCGAGCGGCTCGCCGCCACCGATCGCGCCGTGCTGCGCGTGGCGGTGGCGGAGTTGCTCGAGCGCCCGGGCTCGCCGGCACGCGTCGTGCTCGACGAGGCCATCGAGCTGGCACGCACGTACGGCGGCGAGGAGTCGGGCGCGTTCGTGAACGGCGTGCTCGACCGTTGCGCCCGGAACCTGCGTCCGGCGGAGTTCGCGTGAAGCACGCCATCGTGAGCGACGTGCATGCGAACCTCGAGGCGCTGGACGCGGTGCTCGAGCACGCGCGCGCGCGCGGCGCCGACGACCTCGCCTGCCTCGGCGACTTCGTCGGCTACGGCGCCTCGCCGAACGAGTGCATCGAGCGCCTGCGCCCGGCGATCGAGACCGCGGTGCTCGGCAATCACGACCAGGCGGTGTTCGATGCGTCGTGGCTCGAGAGCTTCAACCTCGAGGCGGCCACCGCGGCGCGCTGGACGGCCGAGGTGCTGGAACGCGGGCACCACGACTACCTGCGCGCGCTGCCGCTGTCGGTGGCGTGGCGCGGGGCGCGACTCGTGCACGGCTCGCCGGCCGACCCGCCGGCCTGGAACTACGTGTTCACGCCGGGCGAGGCGATCCTCGAGATGGAGGCGTGCCCGGAGCCGGTGTGCTTCGTGGGCCACTCGCACGTGCCCGGCACGTTCGAGCTGGACGGCCGGCGCGCGCGCTACACGCGCGAGCCCGCCCTCGCCGGCCGGCGCGAGCGGCGCTACCTGATCGTGGTGCCGAGCGTCGGCCAGCCGCGCGACGGCGACCCGCGCGCGGGCTACCTGTTGTGGGACGACGTGGCGTGGACGTTCGAGCACGTGCGGCTCGACTACGACGTCGCCGGCGCCATCCGCCGCATCGTGGACGCGGGCCTGCCGCGCATCCTCGGCGAGCGCCTGCGGTACGGCGAGTAGGGGGAGGCGCTTGCGTCACTCGACGCTCGAGCACTGGGAGTCGTACTGGAAGGGCCACCGCCACGACATCGACGAGACCTATTCGACCGGAGGCCGGCTCGCCCGCGAGGTGCTCGCCGACGGACCGGTGGAGGGCCGCTGGGTGCTCGAGATCGGCGCCGGCAGCGGTCGCGACCTGCTCGAGCTCTCGCGCCTCGGCGCGCGCGGCATCGTGCTGGACTACTCCCCGGCCTCGCTCGCGCTGGTGCGCGACCAGGCCCGCGCACAGGGCGTGCCGGTCGCGCTCGTGCAGGCCGACGCGACCCGCATGCCGTTCCGCGACGGCGCCATCGACGTCTCGTTCCACCAGGGGCTCCTCGAGCACTTCCGCGACCCGCGGCCGCTGCTCGCCGAGAACGCGCGCGTCACCCGCCGCGGCGGGCGAGTGCTGGTGGACGTGCCGCAGGCGTTCCACCTCTACACGCTGCTCAAGCAGGCGCTCATCCTCGCGGACCGCTGGTTCGCGGGCTGGGAGACGCAGTTCACGCTGCCGCGCCTCGAGCGGCTCGTGCGCGAATCGGGTCTCGAGGTGGTTCGAAGCTACGGCGACTGGATGGTGCCGGGCCTGGGCTACCGGGTGCTGCGCGAGGCCCTGAAGCGCGGACCCGGGCTGCGCCTGCCGCTCCATCCGCGCGGGCCGGCGTGGTGGTCGGACGCTTGGGACGGCATTCGCGCGTGGCTCCGCCGCCGGCGCTGGGCGCTCCACACCTGTCACGTGATCGGCACGGTGGGCCGCCGCCGGTGAGCCGCGGATGAGCCGTCACCTGTTGGCGGTCAACTTCCGCGATCCGGGCCACCCCGAGGCCGGCGGCGCCGAGCTGCACCTCGAGCACGTGCTCCTCGCGGCGCTCCGTCACGGCTGGCGGGTGACGTGGCTCGCCGCCTCGTTCCCGGGCGCGGCGCCCGAGTCGGAGCACCGCGGCCTGCGCGTGGTCCGGCGCGGCACGTGGTGGAACTTCAACCTCCTCGTGCCCGGTGTGGTGCGGCGCGAGTTCTCGGGCGCGGCCCGTCCGGACCGGATCGTGGAGGACATCAACAAGGCGCCGTGCCTGCTGCCGTGGTTCACGCGCATCCCGGTCTCGGTGGTCGTGCCGCACCTCTTCGGCACCACCGTCTACCGCGAGGCCGATCCGCTGGTCGGCACCTACGTGCTCGCGCTCGAGGGCCTCATCCCGCACGCCTACCGCGGTTGTCCGTTCGTGGCCATCTCGGAGAGCACGCGCGACGACCTCGTGGCGCGCGGCGTGCCGGCGCGGGACGTGTCCGTGGTGCACTGCGGCATCGACCACGAGCGCTACCGACCCGACCCTGGTGTGGCGAAGGCTTCATCGCCCACGATCGTGTTCGTGGGCCGGCTGCGCCGCTACAAGGGGCTCGACTGGGTGCTGCGCTCGCTGCCGGCCGTGCTCGCGCGAGTGCGGGGGGCGAGGCTCGAGATCGTGGGCGACGGCCCGCACACCGCGGGGCTCCGCGCGCAGGCGGCCCGGTCCGGCCTCACCGGCGCGGTGGACTTCCTCGGCTTCCTGCCGGCGGCCGAGAAGGTGGCGCGGCTGCGGCGCGCCTGGGTCGTGGTGCAGCCCTCGCCCAAGGAGGGCTGGGGCCTCACCGTGGTCGAGGCCTCGGCCTGCGGCACCGCGGTCGTGGCGAGCGACGCGCCCGGGCTGCGCGACTCGGTGCGGCGAGACGAGACCGGCCTGCTCGTGCCCCACGGTGATGCGGGCGCTCTCGCCGACGCGCTCGTGCGCGTGCTCACCGACGCGCCGCTCCGCGAACGGCTCGCGCGCGGCGGCCTCGGCTGGGCCGCGCGGTTCCGCTGGGACGAGTGCGGGGAGCGGAGCCTCGCCGCGCTCACGCGGGAGGGGGGCGCGTGAGCCTGTCGGCGAAGCCCCGGGCGCTCGTGCTGCTCGCCGCCAAGGTGCTCGTGAGCGCGCTCCTGTTCGCGTGGCTCTTCCAGCGCGTGGACTGGTCCGCGATCCGCCCCACGCTCGGCTCGGCTTCGCCGGCGGGCGTGTTCGCCGCGGCCGCGCTGCTGCTCGCGAGCCACCTGCTCGCCTCGTTCCAGTGGAGCCGCCTGCTCGCGGCGGTGGGCATCGCGCTCCCGTTCTGGAAGGTGGCGGCCTACTACCACATCGGGCTCTTCTTCAACAATTTCGTGCCGGCGAACGTGGCCGGCGACCTCATGCGCACGCTGGACGCCTCGCGCGCGGGTTCCTCGCGGGCGACCGCGCTGAGCACGGTGCTGCTCGACCGAATGATCGGCATGGTCGCGCTCGGGACCGTGGCCGCCGTGACCACGATCCCCGCGCTCGATCACTTCCATCTCGCGGCCGCCTACGGCGGCGTGCTCGCGTTCTTCGCCGGCGCCCTGCTCATGCTGCGCGCGGTGCTCGAGCCGCGCGTGCTGGCCGCGCTCGAACGCGTGCTCGCCGCGGTCGGGCTCGGGCGGTTCACGCCCGCGCTCGACGAGCTCGCCGCGCGCCTCGCGGCGTTCCGCGGCCGGCGCCGGCTCCTGCTGTCGCTGCTCGGCGTGGCGCTCGTGGTGCAGGTCATGCGCATCGGCGTCCACGTGCTGTTCGCGCGCGCGCTGGGGCTCGGCGTGCCCGCGGCGTACTTCTTCCTTTTCGTGCCGCTCCTCGCGGTGATAGTCTCCCTGCCCATCTCGTTGAACGGCATCGGGGTGCGCGAAGGGGCCGGCATCCTGCTGTTCGGTCTCGTGGGGCTCGACCGCAGCAGCGCGTTCGCGCTCCAGTTCGGTACCTATCTCGTCGCGGTCGGCGTCAGCCTGCTGGGCGGGCTGATGTTCCTGGTGCGCGTCCTGACCCGGCGGGCGGTGGCCCGGGATCCACGGAGGTCCGGCGAATGATCTCGACACAGCGCATGGCCGCGCTGGTCTCGGTTCTGGTGCTCCTCTTCTCCGCCGCCGTCTACCTCCTCACGCTCACCCCCACGGTCCCGTTCTGGGACTCCGGCGAGTACATCGCGGTGTCGTGGACCCTCGGCATCCCGCACCCGCCGGGGACACCGTTCTACGTGCTGCTCGGCCGCATCGCCACGCTCGTGCCGTGGGCGAGCGTCGCGCAGCGCGTGAACGCGGTGTCCGCCGTGGCCGCCGCGCTCGCGGTGTGGTTCACCTACCTGAGCACGCTGCGGCTCATCCGGCTCTCGCAGGGCCCCGAGCGCAAGCCGTGGCACGAGCCGGTGGCGATCGCGGCCGCCGCGACCGGGGCGCTCCTGCTCGCGTTCTCGGACGCGTTCTGGGAGAACTCGATCGAGGCCGAGGTCTACCAGCTCATGAGCCTCGCGCAGATCCTGGTGTTCTGGCTGGGGCTGCGCTGGTGGGAGGCGCACGACCGGAAGCCCGCCGTGGGACCGCTGCTGCTCGCCACCTACGTCATGTGGCTGTGCGTCGGACTCCACCTCGGCGTCGGCATCATGGGCGCGCCGCTGCTCGTGCTCGTGTTCCTCGTGGACCGCCCGGTCGGGATGCTGTTCCTGATGCCGTTCCTGAGCCTGCTGCGCGTGCCCGCCGGGCTCGAGAAGTCGGTGGACATGATCGCGCTCCTGTCCGCGGTCACGCTGTGGTGGCTGGTGACGCGCCGCAAGGCGCCGAAGCCGGCCGCGTGGCTCGCGACCGTGCCGGCGCTCGTGTCGGCCTGGGAGTGGGTCGTGGCCGAGCTGGCGAAGGGCGGCGGGCGGGAGGAGATCGAGCTCGCACGGCGCTTCGTCGAGGTGACGACGCACCCCTTCTACTACCTCGGCGTGCTGGCGCTGCTGTTCGCCGCGCTCGGCCTCGCGGCGCTCCGGCATCGCGAGGGGCGCGTGCTCGTGCTGGCACTGTTCGTGATGGTGGCCGGCTACTCGACCCACCTCTACCTGCCGATCCGCGCCGCGCAGCAGCCGGCCGTGAACGAGGGCGCGCCGGCGTCGTGGACGGCGATGCGCGACCTGCTCGAGCGCCGGCAGTACGGCGAGATGAACCCGTTCGTGCGGCGGGGCACGCTCGCCTCCCAGCTCGACAAGGAGTTCCTGCGCTACTTCCGCCGGCAGTGGGTGCTGGTGGGCCCGGACGACTACCCGAGCCTCCAGGCGTCGCGGCGGGCTCACGGCGGGGCCGAGGGGCCGGTGGCGCTGTTCTGGAACCTGGTCCACAACCTGTGGCTCTGCTTCCCGCCGGGCGCGTTCCTGCCGCTCGCGCTCGGCCTGCTCGGCGGCTGGTGGCAGTACCGCCGCGACCGGCGATCCTCCCTCTACACCGGCGCGTTCCTCGGGCTCTCCACCGTGGGCATGATCGTGTTCCTGAACTTCTCGAACGCCGAGGTGCGCGACCGCGACTACTTCTTCCAGAGCGGCTTCCACGCCTACGCTCTGTGGATCGGGCTGGGCGTCGCGCGGCTCGTGGAGTGGGTGCGGGAGTCGTTCGAGGGGGACGCGATGCAGCGCACGGTGACCGCCGCCGCGGGCGGGCTGCTCGCGCTGCAGCCGCTGCTGCTGCTCGCGAACCACTGGCACACGCACGACCGCAGCGGCAACTACATCGCCCGCGACTACGCCTACAACATGCTCGCGACGCTCGCGCCGAACTCGTTCATGTTCACGAACGGCGACAACGACACGTTCCCGCTCTGGTACATCCAGGAGGTGGAGGGCTTCCGCAAGGACGTCCGCATCGTCAACCTGAGCCTGCTCAACACGGACTGGTACATCCGCCAGCTCCGCGACCAGGAGCCCAAGGTGCCCATCGGGCTCGACGAGCGCACGGTGGACATCCTGGGCGGCGGCGCGTTCCAGGACGAGCAGGGCCGGATCATCATGACGAACGAGTACATGGTCCACCACATCCTGGAGCAGGCGAAGCGCGACACCGGCTGGGTGAAGCAGCCCTACTTCGCGGTCACCGTGCCGAACGACTTCGGCTACGGCGCCTTCTTCCGCCAGCAGGGCATCGTGCAGCAGGTCATGCGCGACAGCCTCCTGGCGGGCTTCGACGAGCCCGCGACGCACAAGGCGCTCTACGAGACGTTCCGCTACCGCGGCCTCGTGACACCGGACGGCTCGTGGGATCCGAAGGTGTTCAAGGACGAGAACGCTCAGAACCTGTCCCGGAACTACGCGTTCGCGCACATGCAGCTCGCGCTCCACTACCGCCGCGTGCGCGACTACCCGAAGGCGGTCGCCGAGATGGAGCGCGTGCAGCGGATGTTCCCGGAGTGGGTCGAGATCCAGCTTCCGCTCGGCAGCATCTACCTGTCCATGGGGGACACGCTCAAGGCGTGGGAGTTCTACGACCGTCTCGCCGAGCGCGTGCCCGGGAGCGCGGAGGCGCAGTACTACCGCGGCGCGTCGCTGGCCTATCGCGGCATGCTCCCGGAGGCGCTGACCGCGTTCCGCATCTCGCGCGCGCTGGACCCCAACTACCCGAACCCCTACTTCGACGAGTTCGCCACGCTGTGGGACCTGGGCCGGTACGAGGAGGCGATCCAGACGCTCCAGCGCTGGGTGGACCTCCACCCGGACGACCAGGAGGCCCAGATGCGGCTGCAGGAGGCGCGGCGGCGGCTGGGGCTCGGTGGCTCGCCGCTCGGCACGCCCACGACGAGGCCGGGGCTCCGGTGAGACGGGTGGGTCCCTGATGCGCGCGCGCCGCGGGGCCGCCCGGCGCGGGCCCGGGAGGACGGCATGAGCCACGCGCTCGTCACGGGTGCGGCCGGGTTCATCGGCTCCTCGCTCACCGACCGGCTGCTCGCCGACGGCGTGCGCGTGACCGGCGTGGACCTCTTCACCGACTACTACGACGTGGCGCTCAAGCGCCGGAACCTGGAGGGCGCGCGGCGCCACCCCGCGTTCACGCTGCTCGAGTTGGACCTGTGCGAGGCCGACCTCGCCGGTCTCCCCGACGTGGACGTGGTGTTCCACCAGGCCGCGCAGCCCGGCGTGCGCGCCTCGTGGGGGCGCGAGTTCGCGGCCTACACGCACCACAACGTGCTCGCCACGCAGCGCCTGCTCGAGCGCTACAAGACCGCGAAGCTCGAGCGCTTCGTCTACGCTTCCTCGTCGAGCGTCTACGGCGATGCCGAGAGCTACCCGACGCCGGAGTCGGCGCTGCCGCGGCCGTTCTCGCCCTACGGCGTCACGAAGCTCGCGGGCGAGCACTTGACGCTCCTCTACGGCCGGAACTTCGGCCTGCCCGTGGCGGCGCTCCGCTACTTCACCGTCTACGGCCCGCGCCAGCGTCCCGACATGGCGTTCCACCGTTTCTGCCGCGCCATGCTCGCGGGCCGGCCGATCACCGTGTACGGCGACGGCCGCCAGTCGCGCGACTTCACGTTCGTCGCCGACGCGATCGAGGCGAACGTGCGCGCGTGGCGGCGCGCGGCACCCCAGGGGGTGTACAACATCGGGGGCGGTTCGCAGGTCGAGGTGCTGGAGGCCATCTCCTTGCTGGAGAAGAGCTTGGGACTCAAGGCTCAAGTGAGCTTCGAGCCCCGGCCGGCGGGCGACCCGCTGCGCACCCGCGCCGACGCGGCGCGACTCGCGGCCGACCTCGGCTACGCCACGACGGTGGGCATCGCCGACGGGCTCGCCGCCGAGGCCGAGTGGGCGCGCTCGCTCTACGGGGCCGCGCGTTGAACACGGCCGCGCCCACGGGCGGACGTCCCGCCGCACCCCGGCTGTCGGTGGTCGTGCCGGCCTTCAACGAGGCCGAGAGCCTGCCCGAGCTCCACCGCGAGCTCACCGGCGCGCTCGCCACGCTCGGCGTCCCCTGGGAGATCCTCTACGTGGACGACGGCTCGCGCGACGGCACCGACGGCGTCATCGAATCGCTGTGCCGCTCCGAGCCGCGCGTGCGCGGCATCCTGCTCGCCCGCAACTTCGGCAAGAGCGCCGCACTCGCCACCGGATTCAAGTCGGTGCGCGGCGAGCTCGTGTGCACGATGGACGCCGATCTCCAGGATGACCCGACCGAGCTGCCAAAGCTGCTCGCCGCTCTCGAGCAGGGCCTGGACCTCGTCTCGGGGTGGAAGGTGAAGCGCGCCGACCCGCCCACGAAGCGCTGGCCGAGCAAGCTGTTCAACGCGGTCACGAGTGCGGTGGCCGGCGTGCGGCTCCACGACTTCAATTGCGGCTTCAAGCTCTACCGGCGCGAGGTCACCGACGCGCTCGAGGTCTACGGCGAGCTGCACCGCTTCCTGCCGGCGCTCGCCCACTGGCGCGGCTTCCGCGTGGGCGAGGTGGGCGTGCACCACCGCGCGCGCCGGTTCGGGAAGTCCAAGTTCGGCGCGGCCCGCTTCGTCAACGGCTTCCTCGACCTCCTGACGGCCGCGTTCATCTCGACCTCGGCGCTCAAACCCCTGCACGTGTTCGGCCGCATCGGGCTCGCGTTCCTGCTCGCGGGATTCGGGCTCGCGGTGTGGTTCGTCTGGCAGTGGTCGCAGGGCGAGCCGCTGCGCGTGCGGCCGCTCATGCTGTTCTCCGCGGCCAGCGTGCTGCTCGGCATCCAGTTCATCCTCATGGGGCTCCTCGGCGAGATGATCGCGCACCAGTCGGCGCGTGACGACTATCCGGTGCGCCGGCGCCTGGGCGGCGAGGACCCGTGAAGGCGCTCGTGCTCGCAGGCGGCCTGGGCACCCGGCTCCGGCCGCGCTTCGGCGACCTGCCGAAGCCGCTCGCCCCGATCGGCGGCCGCCCTTTCCTCGAACGCCAGCTCGCTTCGCTCGCCGGCCACGGCGTGCGCCGGGCGGTCATCCTCGCCGGGCACGGCGCCGAGGCGCTGCGCGCCGAGCTGGGCACGCGCGCGGCCGGGGTGGAGCTCGAGTGGTCGGTCGAGGACCGGCCGCTCGGCACCGCGGGCGCGCTGCGGCTGGCGGCGCCGTACGTGGACGGTCGGGTGTGGGTCATGAACGGCGACACGCTCGCCGAGGGCGATCCGTGGGCGCTCGAGCGCGATCGCTGGGAGCGCGGCCTGCTCGGCGCCGTCGCGCTCTACCAGGTGGACGACGCGCGCGATCGCGGCCGGGTCGAGACCGACGCGGGCGGGCGGGTCACGCGCTTCGTCGAGAAGGACGAGGGCTGGCGCGGGCCGGCTTGGGTGAACGGCGGCGTGTACGCGTTCCACCCGGCGCTGTGGCGCGAGCTGCCGGAGGGCGAGGGCTCGCTCGAGCGCGACGTGCTGCCGCGGCTCGCGACTCGCGGAGCGCTGCACGGCCGGCGCTGCCCGGGCCGGTTCTGGGACATCGGCACGCCCGAGGGCTGGGAGCGCGCCGAGCGGGAGATGGCACGATGAAGGCGCGCATCCACTACTACCGCGCGCGCGCCCCGCTCCGGCTCTCGTTCTGCGGCGGCGGCACCGACGTCTCGCCCTACCCCGAGGAGCACGGCGGCTGCGTGCTCTCGGCCACGATCAACCATTACGCCTACGCCTCGCTGCGCCCGCGCCGCGACACGCGGCTGACGCTTGCCTCGCTCGACTACGACGTGGTGGCCAAGTACGAGCACGCGCGCCGGGTGCGCTTCGACGGCCGGCTCGACCTGCTCACGGCCGCGGTCAAGGCGCTCAAGGTGCGCCGCGGCGCCGACCTGTGGACGCACTCCGACGCGCCGCCGGGCTCGGGCCTCGGCGCCTCGAGCACGCTGATGGTGGCGCTGCTCGCGGTGCTGCGCGAGTGGCTCAAGCTCGACCTCACGCCCTACGACCTGGCCGAGCTCGCGTTCCGGGTCGAGCGCGTGGATCTGGGGCTCGCCGGCGGGCGCCAGGACCAGTACGCGGCCTCGTTCGGCGGCTTCAACTTCATCGAATTCGGCCGCGACGGCACCGTGGTCACGCCGCTCCGGCTGCGGCGCGAGACGCTCGAGGAGCTCGAGTACCGGCTGCTGCTCTGCTACATGGGCCAGACCCGCCAGAGCGCGCGGCTCATCGAGCGCCAGACGAAGAGCTACACGAGCGGCCGCGCGAGCACGGTCGCGGCGCTGCACGCGCTCAAGCTCCAGACCGCCGAGATGAAGCGCGCGCTGCTGCTCGGGCAGGTGGACGGCTTCGGCGAGCTGCTGCACCAGGCGTGGCTCCACAAGCGGCGGCTCGCCGAGGGCATCTCGACCCCGCACGTGGACCGCCTCTACCGCATCGCGCGGCGCGAGGGCGCGATCGGCGGCAAGATGACCGGCGCCGGCGGCGGCGGCTACTTCCTGTTCCTGACCCGGTTCGACCGGCGCCATCGCGTGGCCGCCGCGCTCGAGCAGTCGGGCGGCCAGGTGGTGCCGTTCCAGTTCGAGGCCCGCGGCGTCCGGTCGTGGTCGGTGGCGCACGCGCGGTAGCGCGGCCGCGATGACCGCTCCGGGGCTGCCCGCGCGAGAGTCGCGGCGCATCGCGCTCGTGGGGCCGCTGCATCCGTGGCGCGGCGGCCTCGCGCAGTACCTGCAGCTCCTCGGCGGGGCGCTCGCGGCGCACGCCGAGGTGCGCGCGGTGACGTTCACCCGCCAGTATCCGGGGTTCCTGTTCCCCGGCACGAGCCAGCTCGACCCGGCGGCGCCGCGCCCGGGCTTCCCGACGGAGGCGCTGCTCGACTCGATCGGCCCGTGGAGCTGGCGGCGCACCGCCGCGCACCTCGAGCGCTTCGCGCCGGGCGCTGTGGTGCTCAAGTGGTGGATGCCGTTCTTCGCCCCCGCGTTCGCCTCGAGCGTGGGCCCGCTCCGCCGCCGCGGCACGCGCGTGCTGCTCGTGTGCGACAATCTGGTGCCGCACGAGCCCCGCTTCTACGACGCCGCGTTCACGGCCTGGATGATGCGCAACTCCGACGGCTACCTGGTGATGAGCGACTCCGTGCAGCGCGACCTCGACCGCCTGAAGCCGGGCGCGCCGCGCCGGCGGGTGCCGCACCCGTTCTACGCCCAGTTCGACCGCGGCCGCTGGACGCGCGAGGGCGCGCGCGAGCGGCTCGGCCTTTCGGGCGACGTGGCGCTGTTCTTCGGCTACGTGCGCCGCTACAAGGGCCTCGACACGCTGCTTCGCGCGTGGGCGGTCGTGCGGCGCGAGCGGCCGGAGGCGACGCTGATCGTGGCGGGCGAGTTCTACGAGGAGCCGGAGGCCTACGAGGCGCTCGCCCGCGCGGCGGGCGGCGTGCGGCTCCTGAACCGCTACGTCCCGGACGACGAGGTCGAGGCGCTGTTCCGCGCCGCCGACGTGGCCGTGCTGCCCTACCGCTCCGGGACGCAGAGCGGTGTCACGCACGTGGCCCACGCGCTCGGGGTGCCGGTGATCGCCACGCGCGTGGGCGGCATCCCCGAGACCGTGCGCGAGGGGGAGACCGGGCTCACCTGCCCGCCCGAGGACCCCGGGGCGCTCGCGCGCGCGGTCGTGCGCTTCTTCGCCGAGGGGCTCGGCGCGGGCATGGCGGGCCCGATCGCGGCGCTGCGCGCGGCGCACTCCTGGGAAGCGCTCGCGGGCTCCACGCTGGAGCTCGCGGACACGCTGCGACCGGGGCGGGGCTGGTCGTGAGACGCGCACCGCTCGCGATCGCGCTCGCCGCGTTCCTCACCTACGCCTGGAGCGGCGGCGGGCGGATCGTCGGGAGCGACGAGGTGACCATGTTCCAGCTCGCCCGCGCGCTCGCGCGTGGCGGGATCGCGGTGCCGGAGGGGGCCACGCTCGCGGGCCCGGACGGACGCCACTTCAGCAAGAACACCGCCGGGCAGGCGGTGCTCGCGCTGCCGCTCGTCGCGGCGGGGGACGCGGCGGCCGGCCTCGCCGGCTTCCGCGCCGAGCGCCGCGAGCTGGCCGGGCGCTTCGTGGCCTCGTTCTTCAACGCCCTCGTGACCTCGCTCCTGCTGGCGGTCCTCTACGCGGCGCTCCGCCGCTTCGGCGTGGGCGCGCTCGCCGCGCTCGCCGCGACCGTTCTCACCGGCTTCACCACGCCGCTCTGGGTGTACGCGAAGAGCTTCATGGCGGAACCGCTGGAGTCACTCGGGCTCCTGCTCGCGCTCACCGGCGCCGCGCGCGCGGGCGCGGCGGACGCCGCCGCCGCGGCACGGCGCGGCGGACTCGTCGCGGGTCTCGGCGCGTTCCTCGCGGTCTCGGCCAAGCTCGGCGTGCTGCCGCTGGCGCTCGCCTGCCTCAGCGCGGCCGGCTTCCGCCGGCCGCGCGCCTGGCTCGAACCGCTCGCGGGCGTGGCCCTCGCACTCGCCGGCCACGCGCTCTACAACGCGCTCCGCTTCGGCACGCCGTTCGAGACCGGCTACGGGGCGCAGGCCTCGCTCGGGGCGTTCGACACGCCGCTGCTCGTGGGCGTCCACGGGCTGCTGCTCTCCTCGGGGAAGGGCCTCGCCTGGTTCGCGCCGTGCGTGTGGCTCGTGCCGGCGGGGGTCGCGGCCATGGTGCGCGGCCACGCGCCGCCCGCGGCCGCGGCGGCCGCGCCGCCGGCGCCGGGGCGCAACGCCGTCCGCCGCACCGGCTGGGCCCTCGTCGCAACGTTCGCGGTCGCGCTCCTCCTCTACGGCCGCTTCCAGCACTGGGGCGGCGACGGCTCGTGGGGGCCGCGCTACCTGGTGCCGCTGCTGCCGCTCGCGGGCCTCGCGCTCGGCTTCGCGCTCGAGCACGCGACACGGCTCCGCCGCCGGCTGGCCTGGGGGCTCGGCGCGGCCGGGCTCGTCGTCACGCTCGGCGGCGTGGGGATCTACTTCGGCGCCCAGATGCGCGAGGCGGGGGACTACCCCTACACGCGCGCGCTCGAGGACCCGCGCTTCATGGAGTCGAGCCACTGGAACCCGCGCTTCTCGCCGATCGCCGGGCACTGGCGCATGCTGGCGCGGAACGCCGCCGCGCACCTGCGCGGCGAGGTCCCGGTGCTGCGGATGGGCGGCGCGGCGGACCCGCGCACCGGCCTCACGCCCGACGAGCAGGAGACGCTGCTCCGGGCGCTCGACCTGTGGTGGCTCTACGCGCGCTACGCGGGCCTCCCCGCGGCGCCGCTCGCGCTCGCCTCGCTCGCGCTGCTCGCCGGCGCGGCCGTGGCGTGGCGGCGCGCGCTCCGCGCCGTGGCGGCGGAGGCGGCCGGGGAGCGGCACGGCGCCGCGGTACCCGCGGCGGGGGAGGGCGCCGCGTGAGGACGCTCGCAGTGGTCGTCCTGTCGTGGAACGGGCGCGAGCTCACGCGCGACACGCTCCGCTCGCTCGCCGCCTGTCGCGTCCCCGGGGACTGGCGGCTCCGCACGCTGGTCGTGGACAACGCCTCCACGGACGACTCGCCGGCGATGGTGCGCGGCGAGTTCCCCGGCGTCGAGCTCGTCGCGCTCGCCGAAAACCGGCGCTTCGCCGGCGGGAACAACGCCGGCATCGCGCGCGCGCTCGAGTCCGGCGCGGACGCGGTCATGCTGCTCAACAACGACGTGCTCGCCGACCCGGGCCTGCTCGAAAAGCTGCTCGCCGCGCTGGACGAGCGCCCCGAGGCCGGCGCGGCCGCCCCGCTCATCTATCACGCGCCCCCCTCGGACCGCATCTGGTACGCGGGCGGCCGCTGCGCGCCGTGGCTCGCGCACAGCTCGCACCGCGGCCTGCGCCAGCCCGACCGCGGCCGCTTCCGCTCGCTCGAGGAGACCGGCTACCTGACCGGGTGCTGTCTGCTCGCCCGCGCCGAGGCATGGCGCAAGGTGGGCCTTCTCGACGAGCGCTACTTCATCTATGCGGAGGACGCCGACTGGTGCCTGCGCGCGCGCGCCGCGGGCTACCGGCTGCTGTTCGTGCCCACGGCGCGGCTCTGGCACCGGGTGAGCGCCAGCTCCGGCGGCGCGATGAACCCGTGGAAGGTCTACCAGCGGCTGCGCGCGAACCTCCTCCTCTGGTCGCGGCACGCGCGCGGACCCGCCCGGCTCACCTGGCTCCCCGCGCTGCTCGCCCAGCAGGCGGCGTACGTCGCGTGGCTCCTCGCGCGCGGCCACGGCGCCGCCGCCGCCGCCGTGCCGCGCGCGCTCATGGACGCCTGGGCCGACCGCGACCCGGCGGAGGCACGATGAGGCCGATCGCGGCGCGCGCGCCCGCGCCGGGCCCGCTCGAGCGCCCGCTCTTCCTGCGCGAGCTGATCGCCGCGCTCCCGGACGGCGCCCGGGTCCTAGACACCGGCTGCGGCCCCGGCTCCTGGCCCTACGCGCTCCGGGACGGGGCCGGGATCACCGCGTTCGACATCAAGTTCCCGCCCGGCCCGCCGCCCCCCTCGCGGTACGTGCACGTCTTCCGCGGCGACCTCGCGCGGCTTCCGCTCCGCGCCGACCACTTCGACCTCACCGTGTGCCACTACGTGCTCGAGCACGTCACCGCGCTCGAGGCGTGCTGCGACGAGCTCGCGCGCGTGACGCGCCCCGGCGGCACGCTCTACCTGTCCGTGCCGCGCGCCGCCGCGTTCGACGACCGCCTCTACCGCTTCGCCGGCGTCTTCGCCAAGTACGCGCTCCTCAAGCTCGGCAAGCGGCTCGAGCACCAGCAACGCTTCGACTTCCACGGGCTCGTGGACCGCTTCTACCGGCGCGGCCTGCGGCTCACCGCCACCGCGCGCGTGCCCGCCGGCTTCAGCTGGATGAACGACCCCAGAACGAAGCCGCTCCAGGGTGTGTTCACCGGCGCGCTCGCCTGGCTCCACCGCGCGCTCGGCTGGGACCTCGCGAAGGACGCGAACTTCGTGCTCACGTTCGAGAAGGTGGGCGAGGTGGGCCTGCGAACCGTGACGCACGTCTGCCGGGAGTGCGGCGAGCACGCCGTCATCGCCCCAGACACGCTCGCCGCCGGCCACGCCGACCCCACCCGCTGGACCTGCCCCCACTGCGACAACCCCAACCCGTTCGGCAGGGCGAGGTGAGAGCGAAGCCGCAGCCGAGCGCTGCCCCTCCACACGCCCCCGGACCCCCAGCGGTGCCGGCGGGCCGCGGGCCGATCGCGACGGGGCGACGCCGTGAGGCCCGCGGGAGCCAGGGACCGGCGGAGCGGGCCGAACGCCGAGCGAGCGAAGGGCAGGGATGCCCGCAGCGAGCGTTCGCCCCGTCGCGATCGGCCCGCGGCCCGCGTGAGCCGGAGTCAGCGATGAATGACGGAAGCGTGAGAGACGCCCCGCGACATCCGGCCCGCGGCCCGCGTGAGCCGGAGTCAGCGATGACTCTCGACCGGCCGGCGTAGGACGACATGAGAGTCCTCCACGCCCCGTCCGAGATCGCCGGCCAGCCCGGCATCCTCGCGCGCGCTCTCCGCGACCTCGGCGTGGACGCCTGGTCGCTCGCCACCAACCCCACCTTCGCCAGCTACCGTCCGGACGAGAACCCGCCGCTCGACGCCCTGCCACCGCTCCCGCGCTACGCCGGCTACGCCGGCCTCGTCGCGAAGCACCTGCTCCGCCACGACGTGTTCCACTTCCACTTCGGCCGCACGCTCGTCCCCCCGCACAACCTCGACCTGCCGCTCTACCGGATGCTCGGGAAAAAGCTCGTGTTCCATCATCACGGCTGCGACGTGCGGAACCGCGCCCACATGCTCCAGGCGCACCGCTGGACCACCTGCGTCGAGTGCGAGCCCTTCTGCATCCCGCGCCGGCAGCAGCGCATCCTGCGCGAGGCGCGCGCCCAGGCGCACGCGCAGCTCGTCTCGACCCCCGACCTGCTCGAGAGCGTGCCCGGCGCACGCCAGGTGGACGTCGCGTGCTGGCTCCCGGACTACGAGCCGCGGCCGTTCCGCGAACGGCCGCGGCTCGTGCTGCACGCGCCCACGAACCGGCTCATCAAGGGCACCCCGCACGTGGAGGCCGCGTTCGAGCGCCTCCGCCCGCGCTTCCCCGACGTCGCGTTCCGCACCGTGGAGAAGCTCCCGTGGCCCGAGCTGCGCGACCTGCTCGCCGACTGCGACGTGCTCGTGGACCAGGTGTTCATGGGCTGGTACGGCATGGTCGCGGTGGAGGCCATGGCGCTGGTCCGGCCGGCGCTCGCGTACGTCCGCCCGGACTTCGAGCCGCGCGCCGCCGGCTGCCCGGTCGTGCGCGTCACCGTCGAGACGCTCGAGCGCGAGCTGGCCGCGCTGCTCGCCGACGCCCCGCGCCGGCGTGCGCTCGGCGAGGCCGGGCGCGCCTGGGTCGAGGCGCGACACGAATCGCACGTCGTCGCGCGCGGGCTCGTGGCGCTCTACCGCGAGATCGGCGCCCGATGACTTTCCGCGACACGCTCCGCCGGCTCACCGGCGAGTCGCTCGTCTACGGCTTCGGGCAGGTGAGCGGACGCGCCGTCAACCTGCTGCTCGTGCCCGCGCTCACGCGCGCGCTGCTGCGGCAGGAGTTCGGCGTCGTGGAGCTCGTGGCCGGCTACTCGGCGAGCGCGCTGCTGGTGCTCGTCTTCGGCATGGACGGCGCGCTCGCCCGCTTCTTCTACCAGGAGCCCGACCGCGCCGCGCGCGTCACCATGGCCTCCACCTCGTTCGCGTTCCGCCTCGCCACCTCCGGCGCCGTGGCACTGGTGCTCCTCGCCGTCGCGACGCCGCTCGCGGAGGCGCTGTTCGGCGACCGCGTCTACGCCAAGTACGTGCGGCTCGGCGCCGCCGCGCTCCCGTTCACGCTCGTGACGCTGTGGTGCAACGATTTGCTGCGCGTGACGTTCCAGCCGTGGAAGTTCGTGGCGCTCAACGTGGCTCAGACCACGCTCGTGGCCGGCCTCACGCTGTGGGCGGTGCTCGGCCGCGAGCTCGGCGTGGCCGGCGTGCTGTGGGCGAAGCTCGCCGGCGACGCGCTCGCCGCGCTGCTCGGCGTGGCGCTCTGCCGCCACCACCTGCGGCCGCGCTTCACCCGCGGGGTGCTCGCGCGCATGCTCGGCTACGGCCTGCCGCTCGTGCCGGTGGCGTTCGCCTACGGCGCGATCGGCGCCGTGGACCGCTGGGCGCTCCAGCGCTTCGGCACGCTCGACGACGTGGGCACCTACGCGCTCGCGGTCAAGTTCTTCGCCGTGGTCACGATGGGCGTCGCGGCCTTCCAGCTCGCGTTCATGCCGCATGCATACGCGCGCGCGGAGGATCCCGGGGCCCCGCGCCTGATCGCCCGCGTGTTCGGCCTCTACGTGGCGGTCGCGAGCCTCGGTGCGCTCGCCTGCGGACTGCTCGCGCCGCTCGCGATCCGCGTGCTCGCGCCCGCGGAATACGCGGGTGCCGCGCGTCCCGCGGTCTGGCTGTGCTTTGCCGCGGTCGCGCAGGGCGCCTACACTGTCGCGGGCCTCGGGATCAGCCTGTCGCTCCGGGTCGGCTGGCTGGGGGTGTCCGCCGGCGGGTCCGCGCTCCTGGCGGTGGCCCTCAACGCGTGGCTCGTGCCGCGCCTCGGCGCGGAGGGCGCGGCCGCGGCGACGTTCGCCGCCCACGCGGCGTCGGCGGCGCTGACCTACGCGATGGCCCAGAGGTTCCATCCGATGCCGTATCGTGGCGGGCGGCTGTCGCTCGTGTACCTTGCAGGGCTCGCGCTGGGCGTGGCGGCCGCACACGTGGCGGGGACGGACGCGACGGGCTGGGCGCTGCGCGCGACCATCGTCCTGGCGTTCGCGGGGATCGCATTGAAGAGCGAGCTGTGGTCCGAGCGCGGCGCGGTCCGGCGTCCGCCGGCCCCGGCCTGATCGGAACGAAAGGCGGATCCACCATGTGCGGCATCGCCGGACTCCTCGACCGACGCGGACGCGCGGACCTGGGCCGGCTGCAGGCCATGTCACGCCTGCTGCGCGACCGCGGCCCCGACGACGAGGGGCTCGTGCTGCTGGACCCCGTCGGCGGCCAGTCGTTCGCGCACGGCGGCGCCGACACCCCGGCCGCCGTGTCCGCCTCCGGGCTGCCGTGGGCGCCCGGCGTGTCGGTGGGCGATCAGGCCACGGCGCGCTACGGGCTCGCGCTCGCGCACCGCCGGCTCGCGATCGTGGACCTCGAGCCCACCGGGCACCAGCCGATGTGCGACCCGGACCGCCGGCGCTGGATCGTGTACAACGGCGAGATCTACAACCACGTCGAGCTGCGCGCCGAGCTCGAGCGCGGCGGCCGGCGCTTCCTCGGGCGCAGCGACACCGAGGTCCTGCTCGCCGCCTACGAGGCCTGGGGCGAGCGCGCGCTCGAGCGCCTGAACGGCATGTTCGCGTTCGCGCTCTGGGACGGCCCGCGCCGCCGGCTGTTCTGCGCCCGCGACCGGCTCGGGGTGAAGCCGTTCCACTACCAGTACGACGGGCACGCGTTCGCGTTCGCGTCCGAGGCGCGAGCCCTCGCGCTCACCCAGCCGACGCGGCTCCAGGCGCACCTGCCCGCGGTGCGCGACCTGCTCGCGCTGGACTGGGTGGACCACGCCTCGCACACGTTCTTCGCCGGGCTCCACCAGCTCCCCGCCGGCCACTGGCTCGCGGTGGGGGCGGACGGTCTCGAGGTGCGGCGCTGGTGGGGGCTCGACCCCGGGCGGCGCGCCCCGGCGGGCGGCGCCGACCTGGCGCAGGAGTTCGCGGCGCTGTTCACCGACGCGGTGCGGCTGCGGATGCGCGCCGACGTCGAGGTGGGCTCGTGCCTCTCGGGCGGGCTCGATTCGGGCGCGGTGGTGACCACGGCGGCCCGGCTCGCGCCCAGGGCGCTGCACGCGTTCACCTGCGCCTTCGACGAGGGGCCCGCCTACGACGAGCGCGCGCACGCGCGCGCCGTGGCCGAGGCGAGCGGCGCCACGTCGCACGTCGTGGTCCCGGACGGCTCGGACTTCTGGGACGTGTTCGACACGCTCGCCGACCGCCAGGGCGAGCCCACGGCCGGGCCCGGCGTGTACTCGCAGTGGCAGGTGATGCAGCTCGCGCACGGGGTGGGGCTCAAGGTGCTGCTCGACGGCCAGGGCGGCGACGAGACGCTGGCCGGCTACTTCCGCTACCTGCCCACGCGGCTTCGGGACCTGCTCGCGGCGGGCGACTGGGCGGGCTTCGCCAGGGCGTTCGGGCCGGTCGCGGACCGGCTCGGGCTCGCGACCGCGCTCCTCCACACGTTCGAGCCCTGGCTGCCGGCGCCGCTCGTGGCCTCGCTCCGCCGCCGCTGGGGCCAGGGCAAGGACCGCGTGCTGTCGCGCGCGCTCCGCAGGGTCGCCTCGCAGGCCCCGGATCCGCGCCGCGCGGGCGGGTCCGCGCGCGGCGGCCGCTCCGGGCTCTGGGAGCAGCTCGCGTTCGACACCACCGTGCGCCAGCTCCCGAGCCTGCTCCGCTACGAGGACCGGAGCAGCATGGCGTTCGGCATCGAGACGCGGCTCCCGTTCCTGGATTACCGGCTCGTCGAGTTCGCGTTCTCGCTCCCCGACGAGGAGCGCCTCGACGGGGTGACGACCAAGGCCATCGCCCGCCGCGCGCTCGGCGACCGCGTGCCGCCGGGCGTGCTCGCGCGCCGCGACAAGATGGGCTTCGAGACCCCGACCGACCTGTGGTGGCGGGGGCGCTTCGCGCCCGAGGTCCGCCGCCGGCTCGCGCGCAAGGGCCCGTTCCAGGACTGGGTGGACGGCGCCGCGGTCGCGGCGGCGACGGACGAGTTCCTCGCCGGCCGCCGCGACATCGGACTCCAGGTCTGGCGCTGGCTCGCGCTCGAGGCGTGGTCGCAACGCTACCTCGCCCGCGACCCGCGCGTGATCGGGCGGCCCGCCGACGCCGCGGTCTCCGCCGGCCGGCACCTGGGCTACGTGGAGGCGGTCGCCCACCAGCAGGCGGGCGCCGCGGCGGGCGCGACGGCCGGCTGATCCCGCGCTTGGACCTGCTCGTCCTGTCCGAGGTCCGCTGGGGCTACTTCCGCACCCGGAAGCAGTTCCTGCTGTCGCGCTTCCCGGAGCCCTGGCGCGTGTTCTTCGCCCAGCCGCCGGGCTCGGGCGGCGACGACCCGTGGCGGCCCCGGCGCGAGGGTCGCGTGACCGTCTTCACCGTGCCGTTCCTCAAGCCCGGGACCGCGAACGCGCTCTACAACGCGGTCACCGCCTCGGCCCCCGGCCGCGCCGTCGTCGAGTGGGTCGCCGAGCTCTGGCTCCACCGCATGCTGGCGTGGCTCGGCGTGGCGCGGGGGCCGGTCGTCCTCGTCTCCAACATCTACACGGCCGGGCTCCTTTCTCGGCTCCGCCGGAAATTGCTACTCTACGATTTCAACGACCACCCCCTGCAGTTCTCGACCACCCCGCCGTGGGCGGAGGGCTACCTGCGGCGCACGCTGGCCCATGCGCAGGGGGTGTTCGTCGTCTCGGAGCACTACCGCCGGCTGCTGGCCTCGGAGACCGACCGCCCCTTGATCCTGCTCGGGAACGGAGTCGAGCGCGCGCATTTCGAGACGCCCCGGCCGGTGCCGGCCGACCTGGCCGCGCTGCCCGCGCCCCGCATCGGCTACCTCGGGCTGCTGTCGCACTTCCTCGACTTCGAGATCCTCGAGACGCTGCGCCGGAACCGGCGCGGGGGCACGGTGGTACTGCTGGGACCGGGCACGCCCGCCACGGACGCGGCCGTGGCCGAGTTCGGCCGCCGCGAGGGCGTCGCCGTGCTCGGGGCGCGCCCCTACGCCGACGTGCCGGCCTACCTGCAGGCCCTGGACGTCGGGGTCATCCCGTTCCGCGCCCAGGACCCGTACGTCCGGGGGATCAATCCCAACAAGGTCTACCAGTACCTCGCCGCCGGGATCCCCGTGGTCACGACGCCGCTCCTCGACCTGGAGCCCTCGGCGCCCGAGCTGCAGTTCGCGGCCGGGGCGGCCGACTGGGCGCCGGCCCTGGCCCGCGCGCTCGAGGCCCCGCGCGACCCCGAACGCTGCCGCGCCCGGGCCCTCGATCACGACTGGGACGTGCTCGCGGCGCGCATGCGGGCCGCGATCGAGGCGCGGCTCGCGGCCGCGTGAGGTGGGGACCCCGCGCATGACCCGGCGCCCCGAGCCCGCGCGGCCCGCGAAGGGCTTCACGCTCACCACTTCCTGGGCGGCGGTGGTGGTGGCTCTGCTCACGCTCGTCTTCTTCCACGAGGTCTCGCTCCAGGGCAGCACGTTCGTATCGCCCGACGCCACCGCCCCGGCCGGCTTCGTGCGCATCGGCGAGCAGTCGCTGTGGCGCGACCACGTCTACCCGCTGTGGAACCCGTACGTGTTCGTGGGCATGCCGTCGTTCGGCTCGGGCGCCTACAACCCGCTCATCTACCCTCCGGACTGGCCGGTGGCGCTGCTCCAGAAGCTGCTGCCGCTGCCCGAGCTCACCTGGCTGCTCCTCTATTACTTCCTCGCCGGGCTGTTCACGTTCCTGCTCGCCCGCGAGTGGGGGGCGCGGCCGGAGGGGGCGCTGATCGCGGCGGCGGCGTTCGTGTTCCAGCCGAACCTGGTGGCGGTGGGCTCGCACGGCCACGGCAGCCAGCTCGTGGACTCGGCCTACCTGCCGCTCATGCTGTGGCTCTCCTCGCGCTGGCTCAAGACCGGCTCGCTCGCCGAGCTGGGCTGGCTCGGGCTCGCGGGCGGCTTCCAGCTCCTGCGCGGCCACGTCCAGATCTGCTTCTACACGTGGCTCGCGATCGGCGTCCACGCGCTGGTCGTGCTCGCGTTCCAGGCGCGGCAGCCACAGGAGCTCACCCGCCCGGCGCTGCGCGCGCTGGCGCTCGGGGGCGCGGCCCTGCTCGCGTTCGGGGTCGCCGGGGTCTACAACCTGCCGTTGCGTGACTACGCGCAGCACTCGATCCGGGGGGCGTCCGCGGCCGGGGGCGTCGCGTTCGGCTACGCCACCTCGTGGAGCATGGGGTTCCACGAGCTGCCGAGCATCGTGTTCCCGCACTTCGCCGGCTTCGGCGGCGCCACCTACTGGGGGGCGATGCCGTTCACGGACTACCCGAACGGCTTCCTCGGGATCGTGGTCGTGCTGCTCGCCCTGTTCGGCTTCGCCGCCCCGGCGGGGGTGCCCGCGCCGCTCCGGGTGTTCGCGGGCGCGATCGCGGGCTTCGCGCTGCTCGTGAGCCTCGGCCGGCACTTCCCGCTCTACGGGCTGCTGTTCGACCACCTGCCGCTCTTCAACAAGTTCCGCATCCCGGTCATGATCCTGATCCTGTTCCAGCTCGGCATGGCGCTCGCCGCGGCGTGGGGCTGGGGGGCGCTGGTCCAGCCCGCGCACGACCGCGGCCGGCCCGACCGGGTGGACCGCCTCGTGGGCGGCGTCGTGGTGGCGCTCGCGGTGCTCGGGCTCGTGTCGCTGTTCGGGACCGACGCGCTGCGCGGCGGCTACGTGACAGCCGCGCTCGGGAACCAGCCGCGGCTCGGCGCCGACGCCGCGCGCGCGGCGTTCGCCGCCTTCGCCGGCGACCTCGGCAAGGTCGCGTTCGTGGGCCTCGCGCTCGCGGCCGTGGGCTGGGTCGCGCGGCGCGGCCGGCTGCCGGTCGCGCTCGCCTCGGTCGTGGCGCTCGTGCTGCTGCTCGCCGAGCTGTGGCCGGTGAGCCGCGCGGTCATGCAGCCCACGATCGGCGAGCCGGTGGCCCGCAACCTCGAGGCCGGCCGCGACGAGGTCGTGGAGTTCCTCGAGAAGGCCGGGCCGCCCGGGAGCTTCCGCGTGTTCTTCCCCGAATCGGAGCTGTTCCAGGACAACCGGCTCGCCGGCTTCGGCATCGCCACGCTGGGCGGCTACCACGCGGCCAAGCCCAGGCTGTTCCAGGACCTGCTCGAGACGAATTCGCTGTACCAGCTCCCGTGGCTCGCGCTTCTCAACGCGCGCTACTGGGTGTTCTCGCGCCCGGTCGCGCCCACCGACATCCCGGCCGACTGGTACCCGCTGCTCAAGCGCGTGTTCGCGGGCCAGGGGGGCGTCGTCTACGAGTACGCGCTCGCGCTGCCGCGCGCGAGCGTGGTGGGCGCCTGGCAGGTGGTGCCCGACACGGGGCGCGCGGTGCTCGACTCGATCAGCGTGGCGGCCCGGGACCCGGCGGGGTTCGCCTGGGTCACCTCGGACCCGGGGATCCCGCCGGGCCCGGCCGGCCCGGCCGGCCGCGCGAACGTCACGCGCTACCGGCTCCACGAGGTGGAGGTCGAGGTGGACGCGGCGCGCCCGGCGCTCCTGCGCCTCGCCGACCTGTGGTACCCGGACTGGAAGGTGAGCGTGGACGGCCGGCCCGCGACGCTGCTGCGCGCCGACCACCTGCTGCGCGCCGTGGCCGTGCCCGAGGGGCGGCACAAGGTCACGTTCAAGCTCGAGTCGCGCGCGTTCACGGCCGGCTTCTGGGTCTCGATCGCGAGCGTCGTGGCGGCGCTCGCGCTGCTCGGCGCCGGCTGGTGGCTCGGCCGCCGGCGGGCGGGGCTCCCGGCCGAGACGCTGGTCGAGGCGGCGGCGACCTGATGGAGAAGCTCGTGATCGTGCCCACCTACAACGAGCGGGAGAACATCGACCCGCTGCTCGAGCGGCTGCTCGCGCAGCCGTTCGGGCTCGACGTGCTGGTCGTGGACGACGGCTCGCCCGACGGCACCGCGGCCCGGGTCGAGAGCTGGCGCGAGCGCTCGCCGCGCGTGCACCTGCTCCGGCGCCCCGGCAAGATGGGGCTCGGCTCGGCCTACCGGGACGGGTTCCGCTACGCGCTCCAGCACGGGGCCGAGTACGTGTTCGAGATGGACGCCGATTTCTCGCACGACCCGGACGCGATCGGCGACTTCCTCGAGGCCGCGAAGGACGCCGACGTCGTGCTCGGCTCGCGGTACCTGCACGGCGTGACCGTGGTGAACTGGCCGCTCTCGCGGCTCATCCTCTCGGTCGGCGCGAACGTCTACACGCGGCTCGTCACCGGCATGCCCGTCGCGGACGCCACCGGGGGCTACAAGTGCTTCCGCCGCCGCGCGCTCGAGGGCGTCCCGCTGGACCGGGTGCGCACGGAGGGCTACGGGTTCCAGATCGAGATGAGCTACCGTTGCTGGCGGCGCGGCTTCCGCATCAAGGAGATCCCCATCGTGTTCGTGGACCGCCGCGCGGGCATCTCCAAGATGAACCGGCGGATCATCCTCGAGGCCGCGGTCCTGGTGTGGAAGCTGCGATTCCTGGATCTGATCGGCCGGCTGGGGTGACCAAGTGCGTCGGACCCTGATCGCGTTCCTGCTCCTTGCCGCCGGGCCCGGCCCCGGCGGGCTCCCCGTCGCCCGCGCGCAGGGGCTGTGGCAGACCCACCTGCACATGCGCACCGCGAACGACTTGCTCGTCCGCGGCGACACGGTGTGGCTCGCGACCGGCGAGGCGGGGATCGTGCGCTACCACCGCTCGACCGGGACCTGGTCCTCGATCACGCGTGAGCCGAGCGCGCTGGCCGGGAACAACGTCAACCGGATCGCGTTCGACCGCACGGGCAACCTGTTCGCGGCGGTGCCCGGCAAGGGCGTGAGCCGCCTCGACCGGGACGGGCGCTGGTCGCTCATCAACGCGTTCGACGGACTGCCCTCGGACACCGTGCTCACGCTGCGCGCCCAGGGCGACACCGTCTGGGTCGGGACCACCCGCGGCCTGGCACTGTGGGACGGCGAGGTCGTGGCGGGCTCCGTGCCCGACCTGGGCACGCCGTCGCCGTTCTCGAACAACAACGTGAACGGCATCGCGATCACCGGCGACACGCTGTTCGTGAGCACGCCGAACGCCATCTACCTGGCCCGGCAGTCGCAGCGGCCCCTGACCTGGACCGCGATCTCGGGCTCGATGGGGCTCACGAACCTGAACGTGCGCGGCGTCGCGACGGACGGCCGCAACCTGCTGGCGCTCGCGAGCGGCCAGAGCGTGAGCAACCCGTCCGTGTCGCTGTTCACGAGCTTCCGCTGGGTGCCCGCGAGCGCGTCGTGGTCCACGGACTTCCCGGGCTCCGGCCCGGCCACGTCCGTGCGCCGCCTGCGCGACGACCACGGGATCATCCTCGCCACCACGCTGGCCGGCACGCACGTGCGGAACCCGGCCGGGGGCTGGACGCAGTACCCGGCGTCGCCCGCGACGGACAACGCCGACGCGACGATGCTCGAGGTGGGTGCGCTCGTGCTCCCGAACCTGCCCGTGAACGACACGCTCGTGTTCGCCTCCTTCGGCGGCCGGCTGCTCGAGCGGGCGCTGCCGGCGTGGACCTCGCGCACGCCTCCGGGGCCGGTGGGCAACCGCTGCCGCGCCATCGCCTGGAGCGCCGGGACCGTGTACGCGAGCTACGACGGCGAGGGCGTGGGCCGGCTCCGCGACGGCGTGTGGCGCAACTTCCCCTCGGGCAGCACCTGCAGCGGGATGGCCTGCGACACCACGTTCGCCGCGACCACGTTCCCGGCCACGATGCTCGTGGACCCGCTCGGACACAAGTGGCTGTCGTTCTGGGAGGGGCCGCTGGCCTGGTTCGACGACACGAAGCCCACGCCCGAGTTCCGGCAGCTCTACTTCCCCAGCGGCAACGCCGACAGCGCGCACCTGCACTACACGATCCACGCCGCCGCGGCCGACTCCACGCCGGGGGCGCAGGCCGGCCGCTGGTTCGGGCTCGACTCCGACCGCATCGGCGCCGACATCGGGAACCCGCTCGGGCTCGACCTCTACGACGCGCAGGGAAACTTCATCCGCAACTTCGACACCACCTACCCGGGCCTGCGGAACGGCCTCATCCGCGGCCTCGTCTGCGACCGCGACGGCGTCATGTGGGTGGGCTACAAGGGCAGCAGCGGCGCGGGGCTGTCGACGTTCCCCGTGCCGGGGAACCTGTCCGCGCCGATCACGCTCAGCGACGTTCCGGGCTCCACGCTGCTCGACGTCTTCGGGCTCGCGGCGCGCGGGGACAGCGTGTGGGTGCTCGCCACGGACGGGCTGCGGCGCTACCGCCAGCGCTCGCTCACGCTCGCCGCGGAACTGGACATCGCCGGCCCGCCGGCGCTCGCCAGCATGCACCCGATCGCCGTCGGTCGGGACGGGACGGTGTTCGTGGGCACGACCGGCGGCCTGCGCGTGCACCGCCGCGGCCGGCCGCCCGTGGACTACACGCCGGACAACTCGCCGCTCGCCGACATCGAGGTGCGGGCCGTGTTCGTCGAGCCTTCGGGCGCGGTCTGGATCGGGACCGCGGGCGGCGTCAACCGCTTCGACCCCGACTACCTGCCTCCGCCCGAGCCAACGCTCGCCTCGCTGCGGGTGAAGCTCTATCCGAACCCGGTCTGGCTCACCGGCGCCGGCTTCCAGCTCCGGCTCTCGGGGGACGCCCGCACGTACGAGGGCGAGGTGCTGGACCTCACCGGGCGCCTCGTGCACCGCTTCAGCGTCGGCGGCAACGGCAACGTGTTCTGGACCGGGCGCGACCTGTCGCAGCGCGCGCTCGAGCCGGGCGTCTACTTCGTGCGCGTGCGCGGCGGCGGCGCCGAGGCCCTCTCCCGCGTCGTGGTGCTACGCTAGCCGCCCACGACGCGCAGGCTGGCCACGGAGGGTCCGGCACGTGACGCAGGCGCAGGAGTTCCCCGCCGGCTGCTCGGTGGAGGACGCGGAGCCCCGCGGCTGGGGCGAGCTGCTCGCCGCCGACCCGTCGGCGTCCCCGGCGCACCGGCCCGGCGTGTGGGCGGCGCTCGCCGCCGCGGTCGCGTCGTTCGAGTGGCGCGTGCTCGTCCTGCGCGAGGCGGGCGTGCTCGTGGCCGGCATGCCGGTCGTGCTCGAGCGGCGGGGTCCGTTCCGCTGGCTCCACGCGCTCCCCTGGCTGCTGCCGGCCCCGCCGCTCGCGCGTCCCGGCGAGCACCGTCGTGCCGACCTCCGGCTCGCCGCGGCGTTCGCAGCGCTCGCCGCGGAGGTCCGCGCGGTGGGCGGGACGTGGTCCTGGTACCGGCCCGAGGGGCCCGAGCCGGAGCCGGCGGCGCTCGCGGGAGTGCCGGGCGAGACGCGCCGCTTCGAGGCCGCGACGCTGCCGCTCGCGGGCGGGACCGACGCGCTTCGCGGGCGGATGGAGCGCAGGCAGCGGCAGGCGCTCGAGCAGGCGCTCGCGCGGCGCGCCACGTTCGCCGAGGAACCCGGCGCGCTCGACGAGGCCTGCGCGCTCCACCTCGCCCAGTCGGCGCGCTGGCCCGGGCACCGGCCGCTGCCGCTCGAGCTCTCGCGCCGCCTGCTCCGCGCGCCGGCGGCCGGCGAGCCGGTGGCGCGTCTCTTCACGCTGCGCGAGGCGGGCGAGCTCGTCTCGGCCACGCTCGCGCTCGACGGGCCGCACGAGACGTTCCTGTGGTGGAGCGGCACGCACGAGCGGGCACGGCCGACGGGCGCGTTCCTGCGGCTCGTGTGGTCGGTGGCGGAGTGGGCGGCGGCGCGCGGCCGGCGGCGGCTCGACCTGGGCGCGAGCACCGGGCTGCCGCAGGTCGCGGCGTTCAAGCGCTCGCTCGGCGCCGAGGGCGTGAGCTACCCGGTGCGCTGGCTGGACGCAAGCGCGGCGGGCTGGGCCGGGCGGGGGCTCGCCCGGGCGCAGGCGCTGCTCCGGCGCGGGCGCGCGCGCGGGGAGCCGGCGTGAGGATCGCCACGCTCTCGAACGCCTCCGTCGAGCACACCCGGCGCTGGGTCGAGCACTTCCGGGCGCGCGGCCACGAGGTGCGGCTCTACTCGCTCGAGGACGGGCCGCCCGGGCTCGAGGCGCGACGGCTGCCGCGCGCGCCGCTCCCGGGGCTCGTGCGTTACCCGCTCGCGCTGCCCGCGCTCCGGCGCGAGCTGGCCCGCTACCGGCCCGCGCTCGTGGACGCGCACTACGTGCCCAACTACGGCCTGCTCGGCGCGCTCTCCAGTTTCCGTCCGCTGTCCATCGCCGCGTGGGGGAGCGACCTCCTGCTCGCGGCCGGGCGCGACCCGCTCCAGCGCGCGCGAGCCCGCTTCGCGCTCCGCCGCGCCTCGCTCGTCCTGTGCGACGCCGCGAACCTGGCCGAGGCGGCGCGGGAGGCCGGCGCGCGGCCGGAGACGGTGCGCGCGATCCCGTGGGGCGTGGACCGCGGGCGGTTCCGGCCCGCGGCCGCGCGCGAGCCGGGGCTGCTCGTGAGCGCGCGCATGCACGAGCCGGTCTACGACCTGCCCACGGTGATCGCCGGCTTCGCCCGCGTGCTCGCCGCGCATCCGCACGCGCGCGCCGCGTTCGCGGGCGACGGCTCGCTCCGCGCGAGCCTCGAGCGGCTCGCCGCCGCGTCGCTCCCGGCCGGACGCTGGCGCTTCACCGGCCGGCTCGATCCGGAGGCGCTCGCGTCGCTGCTCGCGCGCGCCGAGGTCGCGGTCTCGGCGTCGCGCTCGGACTCCACCTCGCAGTCGCTCCTCGAGGCGATGGCCGCCGGCGCCATCCCGGTGGTCACGGACATCCCCGGGAATCGCGAGTGGGTCGCGCCGGGCGACGGCGCGCGGCTCTTCGCGCCCGGCGATGCGGCCGGCCTCGCGGGGGCGGTGGACGCGGTGCTGCGCGACCCGGACTGGGCGGCCGCGGCACGCGCGCGCAACGCGCAGCGGATCGCCAGCGCCGGGGACTGGCACGCGAACCTCGCCCGCATCGAGGCGCTGTTCGAGTGCCTCGCCGCGGGCCGGCCGCTCCCGCCGGAGGACCGGCCGTGAGGCGGCTGCTCCTCGTCTCGCTCTTCTACCCGCCGCTCGCGGGCGGCGGCGTGCACCGGGTGCTCTCGTTCACGCGCCACCTCCCGGCGCACGGCTGGGCCTGCACCGTGGTCTGCGGCGGCGAGCACGACTACTGGGTGCGCGACGAATCGCTGCTCGCGCGCGTGCCCGCCGGGACCGAGGTGCTGCGCGTGCGCGGCGGGGGCGCGATGTCGGCCTGGCTCCGCTGGCGCGGCCGCGCCGGCTCCGGGCGGCGCTCGGGCGGCGCGCTCGCGCCGCTCCGCGCGCTCGCGGACTGGTGGCTCGTGCCGGATCCGTACGTGGGCTGGTCGCGGCGCGCGCGCGCGGCCGCGGCCGCGCGCGCCGGGCGCGGCGACGTGCACGCGATCCTCTCGAGCTCGCCGCCCGACAGCGCCCACCTCGCCGCGCGCGAGGTGGCGCGCGCGCGCCGGCTCCCGTGGGTGGCGGACTTCCGCGACCCGTGGGTCGGGCTCCGCTTCCGGGAGCCCCCGAGCGCCTGGCACCGGGCGCGGCACGCGGCACTCGAGGCGGGTGTCCTCGGCGGGGCGGACCTGGTCGTGGCCGCCTCGCGCACGCACGCGCGCGAGCTCGCCGCGCGCGCGGCCGGCCGGCCGCGCCGGCTGCTCGAGCTGCCGAACGGCTTCGAGCCGGCGCCCGCTTCGGCGCCCGAGCTGGACGCCGCGCACTTCACGCTCGCCTTCACCGGCACGCTCTCGCTCATGGAGGACACCGGAACGCTGCTCGAGGCGGTAGAGCGCGTGGTGCGCGCGGACCCGGCCGCGGCCCGCGATCTGCGCGTGGAGCTCGCGGGCCCCTTCGACCGCGACTGGGAGGCGCGCGCCCGCGCGCGCGGCCTGGACGGGATCGTGCGCTTCGCGGGCGCGCGGCCGCACGAGGAGTCGCGCGCGCTCCAGCGCGCGGCCGACGCGCTGCTCCTGTGGAAGCCGCGCGGCGCGGGCTACGGCACGATGGTGCCCGGCAAGCTCTACGAGTACCTGGACAGCGGCAGGCCCATCCTGGCGCTCCTGCCGCAGGGCGACGAGGCGGCGGAGTGGGTCGCGCGCGCCGGCGGCTGGGTGGGCCCGCCCGGGGACGCCGCGCTCCTCGCCGCCGAGCTGGCCGCGCGGCTCGCGCGCTGGCGGCGCGAGGGCCGCGCGCCGGGCGCGAGGGTCGCGGGGCTCGAATCGCGCACACGCGCCGCGCTTGCCGCCGAGCTCGCGCGCGCGCTGGACGCGCTCGTGGAGCGCCGGTGAGCCGCGCCCCCGTGCCGGCCGTCCTGCCGCGCCTCGCGCCCGTCGCCGCGGTCGCGCTCGCGGTGGCGCTCGCCTGGCCGCTCCGCGACTACGTCACCGACGACACGTTCATCCACCTCCAGTACGCGCGGAACCTGGCGGCGGGGGAGGGCTTCGCGTTCAACCCCGGCGAGCGGGTCTACGGCACCACCAGCCCGCTCTGGGTGCTGCTGCTCGCGAATGCGATGGCGCTCGGCATGGACGGCCTGCTCGCGGCGAAGCTGCTGGGCGCGCTCGCGACGCTGGCCGCGCTCGCGCTGTGGGCGCTGCTCGTGCGGCGGACACTCGCGGACCCATGGCTCGCCGCGCTCGCCACGGTCGCGTGGGCGGCGCACGCGTGGATGCTCCGCTGGTCGCTCTCCGGCATGGAGACGCCGCTCGCCGTGGCGCTCGTGCTCGCCGGTCTCGTGGCGTTCACCGCGCGCGAGCCGTGGGGCGGGCGCGCGCGCGGCGCGGGGCTGCTGTGGTCGCTCGCCGGGCTCGCGCGCCCCGAATGCGCCCTGCTGCTCCCGCTCTGGGCGCTGCTCGAGCTCGCGCGGCACGGTCCGGCGGCCGGCGCCCGGCGGGCGCTCGCCGCGCTCTGGCCCGGACTGCTCCTGCTCGCGGGCTGGCACGGCTTCGCGCTCGCCTGGTTCGGGAGCGCCTGGCCGAACACGCTCGCGGCGAAGGCGGCGGGCGGCACGGGGCTCGCTTATCACCTGGAGCAGCTCGCGCGCCAGGCCGCGATCGTCGCCGCCAGCGACGGCGTGCTCGCGCTCGTGCTCGCCGGCTCGCTCGCAAGCGCGGCGCTCCGGGGCTCGCGGCCCGCGCCGCGGCCGTCCGCGGCCTGGCTCGCGGCCGTCTGGCTCGCCGCGGTGCCGCTCCTTTACATGGCGCGCGGCGTGCCGGTCCTCTCGCGCTACCTGGTGCCGCTCCTGCCGGTGCTCGCCTGGCTCGCCTGGCGCGCGCTCGACCGCGCGCTCGCCGCGCGGGCCGCCCCGGAGCGCTCGGGCGCGGCCGGCCGGGTGCCGTGGCCCGGCGTGGCGGTGGCCGTGCTCGTCCTGGCGCAGAACCTGGTCGCCTGGCAGCAGGTGGTGCGGCCGCAGGTCGAGTCGTTCAGCGCCGGCATGCGCTCGAGCCTCATCCCGTGGGGCGAGTGGTTCGCGGCGAACACGCGACCCGACGCGGTGATCGCCGCGCCGGACATCGGCGCGCTCGGCTACCTCGGCCGGCGGCGCGTGGTGGATCTGGCCGGGCTCGTCACCCCCCAGATGGTGGAGCCCCTGCGCCGGATGCCGCAGGAGGAGGCGGTCGCGGGCTTCGAATTCGCGCGCTTCTCACGCCCCGACTACCTGGTGGACCGCGCGCCGCACGCCGGCGACCTCGCGCGCCGGAGCCGGTGGGGCGCGGCGCTCGTGAGCCTGGGCCATGCCGAGCTCCCGAACCTCGGCGTGGCGCGGCCGGAGCCCGCCGTGTACACGTTCTATCGCGTGGACTGGGCGGCCTACGACTCGCTCCGGCGGGCGCGCTGACGGGCGTCCGCGCGACTGCACGTCCGTGCAGTCGAAGTTTCCACCGCGCCCCCGCTTTTTTCTTTTGACTCGACCGGGGCCAGCGCCTATCTTGCCGCCCCGTGGGGAGGCGTGGGGAACCGTGGTAGAAATGGGGGAGATGGGGTTCCCCGTGGAGCCGAGACGCGATGGCCACATTCCTGGGCACCGAGACCTATTCCATCGACGGCAAGAATCGCGTCGTGGTGCCGGTCTCGATGCGACGCGTGGGCTCCAGCCGGAAGCCGCTCGAGTCGTTCGTGCTGATGCGCGGGCTCGACGGCTGCCTGTGGCTGTACGCGCAGGAGGACTGGCGGCGCCTCGAGGAGTTGCTGCAGCGGCTGTCCACGGGACCCCGGGACCACCGGGCGTTCGCGCGGACCGCGCTGGTCGGAGCGGGCAAGGTGACGGTGGACAAGCAGGGACGCATCACGATCTCCCCGTCACTCATGGGCCATGCAGGGCTCGGCAAGGAAGCCGTCCTGCATGGCCAAGTCGGTCGCATCGAGATCTGGGCGCCGGAGCGGTTCCAGACGGGTCTGGTCACCGAGGCGGATGCCTACGACGCGCTGGCGGAGAAGGTGCTGGGAGGCGAGTGACAGGGATGGCCACGCGGACGGACTCGGGGGAGACCCGCTCGTCGGTGACGCTCCATCTCCAGTACACGCGCGGACGACACGGCGCGGGCGCACGGCTGGAGGTGGTCGAGCGCCCGGCGGGACGCGTCGGGCTGCTGGCGCTGCGTGGCTGGGTGGACCTCTCGGCCGCGCGCGGGATCGAGCGCACTCTCGAGGACCTCGCCGCGCGCGGGGTGACGCGCCTGATCGTGGACGGCTCGCAGCTCCTCCACATCGACTACCGGCTCGTGCCGCGCCTCGCCGACGCGCTGGTCGAGTTCGAGCGCCGTGCGGGCTCCGTCGGGCTGTGCGGGCTGTCGCGCTACCTGCGCGACCTGTTCCGCATCGCCGGCTGCGAGTCGCGCCTGACCTGGTGGCCCTCGGCCGGCGAGCTGCTGGACGCCCGCCCCGCGGCCGGGCCCGAGCTTCGCACGGACGCGCCCCGTGAGCGTGAGCGCGCGTCATGAGCCGGTCCTCGTGCGCGAGACGCTCGCTTTCCTCGCACCGCGCGCGGGGCTCTTCCTGGACGCCACGCTCGGAGACGGCGGGCACGCCGAGGCGCTGCTCCTCGCCGACCCGGGTGTGCGGCTGTTCGCCAACGACCGCGACCCCGCCGCGCTCGCGTTCACGCGCGGGCGCCTCGCCGGCTTCGGGGCGCGCGTGACGTTCGCGCACGGCGCCTTCCGCGACCTGCCCGCCGCGCACGCGGCCGGCGGCGGCGAGCGCTTCGCGGGCGCGCTGTTCGACCTCGGAGTCTCGTCCCGGCAGATCGACGACCCCGCGCGCGGCATGAGCTACCGCCACGCGGGCCCGCTCGACCTGCGCCTGGACCCGGGCCGCGGCGCGCCGCTCGCCGAGCGGCTCGCCGGTGTGGACGCCGAGGAGCTCGCCGGCGTGCTGCGCGCGCACGGGGACGTCGGGCCGGCCCGTCCGCTCGCCCGCGCCATCCTCGCCGCCGCGCGCGCCGGCCGGCTGCGCACGACGCTCGACCTCGCAGGGATCGCCCGGCGCGTGCTGCGCGACCCGCGCCCCGCCGCCGTCGCGCCCGTCTTCCAGGCGCTGCGCGTGTGGGTGAACGACGAGATGGCGGACCTCGAGGCGGGCATCGCCTGGCTCCCCTCGGCGATGGAGGACGGCGGCGTGGTCGTCACGCTCGCCTACCACTCGGGTGAGGACCGCCGCATCAAGCGGGCGTTGCGAGGCAGCGCCCGCCCGGGCTCGCGCCGGCTGCCGGCGGCCGCCGACCCGGAGCCGGACGCCCCCTGGCACGAGCTCACCCGCCGCGTCGTGACCCCATCGGAGCAGGAGATCCGCGACAACCCCCGCGCGCGCAGCGCGCGGCTACGGGCTTTTCGGAGGAAGCCGAGATGAAGCGAGGAACGCGGAAGTCCGTCCCGTCGTGGCGCAGGACCGACGTCCGCTCGCTCCCGCCCGCCTGGTGGCTCGGGGCGATGCTGTTGCTGGCCATGCTGCTGCTCGAGGTCTGGCAGCAGTCGGCGGTCGCGAGCCTGTCGGTGCGGGCCGGGCGGGTGACGGACGAGCAGAAGCACGCGAGCAACGACCTGGAGTGGACGCGGGCGCAGCTCGACCAGGGCGCGAGCCGCTCCGAGGTCGGCTCGCTCGCGGGGCGCGCGGGCGTGCGCCCGGGCGATGCCGCGCAGGTCGTGTGGCTCCCGGAGGCCTACCTCGAGGAGGACGAAGCGCCGGCGTCCCTGGCCGGCCCGCCCGCGCGGCTGGCCGCGGCGGGACGCGCGCTCCTGTCGCTCGTGCCGGAAGCGAAGGCACGGAGTCGTCGCGTGAACTGACCCGCTCGCCGTCCAGGCGACCGGCACAGGGTACCGGCCGCGTCACAGCACCGCGCCAGTGGGGCCGGCGGTCTGCGTGAACCGCCGTTCCATGGAGGGAACAGTTGGCCCACAGGGAGATGCGCAAGAGTCGGGTGCTGATGACTGCGGCCGGTCTGTTCGTGGCGCTCGCCGGCCTGTGGGTGCGCGTCGCGGTGCTCCAGACCGCGATGCACGAGCACTACTCGGGCCGGGCGCGCGAGAACCAGCAGCACCACCAGAAGATCCTGCCGCGGCGCGGCGTCATCTCCGACCGGCGCGGGCGCGTGCTCGCGCACGACCTCGGCGTGAGCCAGATCGCGGTCTACCCGCCGCAGCTCGCCGACCCCGCCGCCGCGGCGCGCGCGCTCGCGCCCGTGACGGGAGAGTCCGAGGCGAAGCTCGCGCGCCGGCTGCGCTCGCTCCGGAGCTACACGTGGATCGCGCGCGACGTGCCGCCCGAGGTCGGCCAGCGCGTGCGCGAGGCGCGCGTCGCGGGCGTGGTGGTCGAGGACGAGACGCGGCGCTTCTACCGCCTCGGCGGCGCCGCGGCCGAGATCCTCGGCCGCACGAACCGCGACAACGTTGGCGTGGACGGGCTCGAGTACCAGTTCGAGAACCTGCTCGGCGGGCGCACCGGCTGGGTGACGCGCGTGCCGACCGGGTCGTCCCGCATGAGCCTGCTCCTGCCCGGCGCAGAGGGACGCCCCGCGCGCGACGGCGCCTCGCTCGAGCTCACGCTCGACGCCGACCTGCAGGCCAGCGTCGAGCACCACCTCGCGCGCGCGGTGGACACGCTCAGGGCGCGGCGCGGCTTCGGCATCTTCCTCGACCCGTGGACCGGCGAGGTCCTGGCCGCCGCGTGCGTGCCGCACCTGCCGCCGGGCCGTGCGCGCAACTGGACGTTCACCGACCAGTTCGAGCCGGGCTCCACGTTCAAGATCGTGGTCGGTGCCGCGGCGCTCGAGGAGCGCCTCGCCCGGCCGGGTGACCGCTTCGAGGGCGCGGCGAGCGGCGCGGCGGAGCTGGTCCCCGGGTGTATCATCCACGACACGCACGAGGCCGCGACCTTCACCCTGCGCAGCGCGATCCAGCATTCGAGCAACATCGTGATGGGACGGCTGGCCCTCAAGCTGGGCGCCGAGCGCCTGCACCGTTACGCCTCGGCGCTCGGCTTCGGCAGCATGACCGGCATCGAGTTCCCGGGCGAGACCGCGGGCCGGCTGCGCCCCGTCTCCGCCTGGCAGCCGCGCTCGACGCCGACCATCGCCATCGGCCACGAGCTCACCGTGACGCCGCTCCAGCTCGCGCTCGCCTACGCCGCGGTCGCGAACGGCGGCGTGCTCATGGAGCCCATGCTCGTGCGGGCGATCCGCGACGACGACGGCCGCGAGCTGCGCCGCGCCACGCCGCAGCCGTCGCACCGCGTGTTCAGCGGCGCCACCGCGGCCACGCTGCTCGAGCTCCTGTGCACGGTGGTGGACAGCGGCACCGCGACCGCGGCGCGCCTGCCCGGCGTGCGGGTGGCGGGCAAGACCGGCACGGCGCAGAAGTACGACGCCCGCGTCGGCACCTACGGCCGCGGCATGTACGTGGCCTCGTTCGCCGGAATCGCGCCGGCGGACCAGCCGCGGCTGGTGGGCGTGATCGTGCTCGACGAGCCGAGCGGCGCCCGCTACTACGGCGGTCAGGTCGCCGCACCCGTGTTCCGCGAGGTGATGCTCGACCTCCAGCGCATGGCGTGGCCCGGCTTCGACGCGGCGGACGCCGCGGTCGCGATGCGCCCGCCGCAGGTGCCCGCGGTGACCGCGCCGGATCTCAGATTGCTGCCGCCGCGCCAGGCCGAGCGCCGGCTCGCCGACTTCGGCCTGCACGTGCGCTTCGAGGGCAGCGGCCCGCGCGTGCTCTCGCAGGTGCCGGCGGCGGGCCAGCCGGTCGAGCGCGGGGCGGTGGTGCTCGCCTGGCTCTCGGCGCCCGCGGACTCGCTCGGCCGATCGCTCCCGGACCTGGTCGGCCTCACCGTGCGCGAGGCGATGCGGAGGCTCACCCAGCGCGCGGTCCCGGTGCGCATCTCGGGCAGCGGGTTCGTGACCCGCCAGGAGCCCGCGCCCGGCACGCCGCTCCCGCTCGCCGGCCCGTGCCGGTTGTGGTGCTCCCCGGCCGTCCCCGAGCAGCCGGCGGGCGGGAACGCGCGCCCGCGCCTCGCGGAGCCCGCGCCCGCCCCGCCCGCGGGCGCGCTCGCGGCCCGGCTGCGGCGCCCGTGATGCTGGCCGAGATCCTCGCCGGCGTGGACTCGCTCGCCGTGCGCGGCCCGACCGCGGTCGAGGTCCGCCGGCTCGTGCTCGACTCGCGCGCGGTGCGCCCGGGCGACGCGTTCTTCGCGCTCCCGGGCGTGCGCACGGACGGCGCGCGCTTCGCCCGGCAGGCGGCGGCCGCCGGCGCGGTGGCGGTGTTCGCGGCCCCGGGCCTCGAGGCGGCGCCGGAGCCCGGGGCCGCGACGCGCGTCGAGGTGTCCGAGCCGCGGCTCGCGCTCGCGCAGGCGGCGGTCCGCTTCCACGGCGATCCGTCGCGCAGCCTGCGCGTCGTGGCCGTGACCGGCACGAACGGCAAGACCACGACCACGTGGCTCGTCGAGGCCATCGCCGCGGCCGCGGGCTGGCGCACGGGGCTCATCGGCACCACCGGCGTGCGCCTCGCGGGCGAGCCGCGGCCGTCCGCGTTCACGACGCCCGAGGCACCCGAGCTCCAGGCGCTGTTCGCGGAGATGCGCGGGGCGGGGGTGGGGTGCGTGGCGTTCGAGGCCAGCAGCCACGCGCTCGCCCAGCGCCGCGCCTGGGGCACGGCGTGCGACGTGTGCGTGTTCACGAACCTGACCCAGGACCACCTCGACTACCACGGCACGATGGACGAGTACCTGGACGCCAAGCTGCGGCTCTTCGACGGCCGGAACGGCGGCCGCGGCAAGCCGTGCGTGGCGGTCGTGAACGCCGACGACCCGCGCGCCGACGCGGTGGCCGGGGCGGCGCAGCACGGCGGCATGCGCGCCCTGTGGTTCGGCTCCGCGGTCGCCGTGGCCGGCCGCGACGGCGTCTCGCTCGAGGAGGTGAGCGCACGCGCGGACGGGATCTCGCTGCGGATCCGCGTACGCGGTGCCGCGCTCGGCGCGGCCGGGCCGGACGGCGACGCGCTCGCGATCGCGCTGCCGCTCCTTGGCCGGGTGAACGCGTGGAACGCGGCGGCCGCGCTCGCGGCGGCCGGCGTCCTGGGCGTGCCCGCCGCCCGCGCCGCCGCCGCGCTCGAGGCGTTCCCGGGCGTGCCAGGCCGGCTCGAGCGCGTGGGCCCCGCGCCCGGCTTCGCCGTGGTCGTGGACTACGCGCACACGCCGGACGCGCTCGAACGCGCGCTCGCGGCCTGCCGCGAGCATTCGGCCGGGCGTGTGCTGCTCGTGTTCGGCTGCGGCGGCGAGCGCGACCGCGGCAAGCGCCCGCTCATGGGTGGCGCGGCCGCGCGCGGCGCCGACCGCGCCTGGGTCACGAACGACAACCCGCGCGGCGAGGACCCGGCGACGATCGCCGCCGAGATCGTGGCCGGGGATCCCGGCGGACGGCTGCTGGTCCAGCTCGACCGCCGCGCCGCGATCGCGGCCGCGCTGCGGGAGGCCCGCCCCGGCGACGTCGTGCTGATCGCCGGCAAGGGCCACGAGACGACGCAGACCGTGGGCCGCGAGGTGCTGCCGTTCGACGACCGCCTCGTGGCGAGCGTGCTGCTCGCCGGCGGGGGGGCGGGGGCCGCGTGACGGCGCCCTCGTTCCTCACGCTCGTCCAGCTCGCGCAGTGGGCGGGCGGCGACCTGGTGGTGCGCGAAGTGCCGGCGGGCGCGACGGCGCGCGAGGCGCTGCTCCGCGCCGGCGTGCGGGGCGCCACGCTGGACACGCGCGAGCTCGAGCCCGGCATGCTGTTCGTGCCGCTCGCCGGGAGCCGCACCGACGGCCACGCGTTCCTCGACGAGGCGTTCGCGCGCGGCGCCGGGGCCGCGCTGTGCGCGCGCGCCGTCCACCCGCGCATCGCGCACTTGTCGCTCGGGCCGCTCGTGCTCGTGGACGACGTCACCGCCGCGCTCCAGCGGCTGGGGGCCGAGCTGCGCAAGCGCTGGCCCGGCTGGCTCGTGGCCGTCACCGGGAGCGCCGGGAAGACCACCACCAAGGAGCTGGTCGCGGCAGTGCTCGCGACCGCCGGCCCGGTGCTCCGCACCGAGGGGAACCTCAACAACCACTGGGGCGTGCCGCTCACGCTGCTCGGGCTCTCGCACGAGCACCACGCGGCGGTGGTCGAGATGGGCATGAACCACGCCGGCGAGATCGCCGCGCTCGCCGCGCTCGCGAAGCCGGACGCCTGCGTCATCACGAACGCGGGCACGGCGCACCTCGAGAACCTGGGCTCGCTCGAGGCGATCGCGAAGGAGAAGGCCTCGCTCGCGTGGGCGTTGCGCCCCGGGGCGCCCGCGTTCGTGGGGGCCGACTCGCCCCGGCTCCTGGCCGCGGTGAAGGGCGCGCCGGCGCGCCTCGTGACCTACGGGCTCGCCGCCGGCGCCGGGCTGCGGCCGACGAAGGTGGAGGATCGAGGCGCGGACGGCTCGCGCTTCGAGGTGCCCGGCTTCCCGCCCGTCCACCTGCGGCTCGTCGGGCTCCACCAGGTGGCGAACGCGCTCGCGGCGCTCGCCGTGGCCCGCGACCGCGGCCTCGACCCCGCGCGCGTCGTCGCCGCGCTCGAGGCGCACCGGCCGCTCGAGGGCCGCATGCAGGTGCAGCACGCGGGCGGCGCCACGCTGCTCGTGGACCACTACAACGCCAATCCCGACTCCATGCGCGCCGCGCTCGACACGCTCGCCGCCTGGCCCGGCGCGCGCCGGCGCATCGCGGTGCTCGGCGACATGCGCGAGCTGGGCGAGACCGCGCCGCGGCTCCACCGCGAGGTGGGCGGCGCGGTGCGCGCGGCCGAGCTGTGGGCGGTGGGCGCGCACGCCGCGGACTACGCGGCCGGGGCGCGCGCCGCGGGCACCGAGGTGCGGACCTTCCCGGACAAGCCGGCCGTGGCCGCCGCGATCCGCGAGCAGCTCGCGCCGGGCGTCGTCATCCTGTTCAAGGCGTCGCGAGGTGCGGCGCTCGAGGACGTGCTGGCCGGCCTGCCGGTCGAAGCCTGAGGAGAGCCGCGGCGTGTTCTACGAATGGATCTACCCGCTGCACGACGTGCCGGGCCTGTCGTTCCTGAACCTGTTCAAGTACATCACCGTGCGCTCGGCCATGGCCGCGGTGCTCGCCCTGCTCATCAGCTTCCTGCTCGGGCCGGTGATGATCGAGTGGCTGCGGCGCGTGAAGCTGGGCCAGAAGGTGCGCGAGGAGGGGCCGCAGACGCACTACGTGAAGGCCGGCACGCCCACGATGGGCGGGCTGCTCATGCTGGCCGCGATCGCCATCCCGGTGCTGCTGTGCGGGAACTTCCACAACAAGCAGGTCTGGCTCGCGCTCGGGACCACGGCGTGGCTGGGCGCGCTCGGCTTCCTCGACGACTGGCTGCGGGTGGTGAAGAAGCTGCCCAAGGGGCTGCTCGGCCGGTACAAGCTCGCCGGCCAGATCGCCATCGGCATCGTGGTCGGGCTGTGCGTGCTGGCATGGCCCGAGCCCGCGGCCGGGCCCACGCTCACGCACGTGCCGTTCATGAAGCGCTACTACGTGGACCTGGGGCTCCTGTTCGTGCCGTTCGTGGTGCTCGTCATCACCGGGGCCTCGAACGCCGTGAACCTCACCGACGGGCTGGACGGGCTCGCCTCCGGCCTCGTCGCGATCGCGGCCATCGCGTTCGCCGGCATGTGCTACCTCACCGGCCACGTCCGCTTCAGCGAGTACCTGAACACCGGCTACCTGCCGTTCTCCGGCGAGCTGACCGTGTTCTGCGCCGCGGTCCTCGGCGCCGCGCTCGGCTTCCTCTGGTACAACTGCCATCCCGCCGACGTGTTCATGGGCGACACCGGCTCGCTCATGCTCGGCGGCGCGCTCGGCGTGGTGGCCGTGCTCATCAAGCGCGAGTTCTGGCTCGTGATCGTGGGCGGCGTGTTCGTGGCCGAGGCGCTGTCCGTGATGCTGCAGGTGGCGTCGTTCAAGCTGACCGGGAAGCGGCTGCTGCGCATGTCGCCGCTCCACCACCACTTCGAGCTCATCGGCTGGCCCGAGTCGCGGGTCGTGCTGCGCTTCTACATCGCCGGGGCGCTGCTCGCGCTCCTGTCGCTGTCCACGTTCAAGCTCCAGTGAGCCTCGACCTCCGCCATCCGCTCCCCGGCCGCCGCGCGCTCGTGGCCGGCGCCGCGCGCAGCGGCGTGGCGGCCGCGCGGCTCCTGCGCCGCCACCGCGTGGAGGTGACGCTGTGCGACCGCCGCCCGGCAGCGGAGGCCCCGGCCGAGGCCGCCGCGCTGGAGCGGGAGGGCGTGCGCTGCGTCTGGGGCCGCGACGACGAGGGGCTGCTCGCCGGGCACGAGTTCGTGGTCTGGAGCCCCGGCATCCCGGTCTCGCACCCGCTCGCGCGTGCGGCGCTCGCCGCCGGTCTGCCGCTCCTCGGCGAGCTCGAGCTCGGCTACCGCGCCGCGCGCGCGCCGCTCGTGTGCGTGACCGGCACGAACGGCAAGAGCACCACGACCGACCTCGTGGGCGCGCTCGTCCGCGCCGCGGGCCGCGAGGTGGAGGTGTGCGGCAACATCGGCCGCGCGCTGTGCGAGGTGGCCGAGCGGGTGAGCCCGGCGGGGCTCCTCGTGGTCGAGGTCTCGAGCTTCCAGCTCGAGACCGTGGACCGGCTGCGCCCGTCCATCGCGACGTGGCTCAACCTCACCCCCGACCACCTCGACCGGCACGGGAGCCTCGAGGCCTACGCCGCGGCCAAGCAGCGGCTGTTCGCGCGCCAGACCGAGGAGGACTGGGCCGTCCTGAATGCCGACGATCCCGGGGTCGCGCGCCGGCGCACCGGGGCCGGCCAGCCGGCGGCGTTCTCGGTGGCGCGCGCCGTGGACGAGGGCGCGTTCCTCGAGGACGGCTGGCTCGTGCTCGCCCGGCGCGGCGGGCACGAGCGGCTCATGCCGCGCGCCGAGCTGCGCCTGCCGGGCCCGCACAACCTCGCCAACGCGCTCGCCGCGCTCGCCACCGTGCTGCCGCTCGACCCGGCGCCGGCGCTCCTGCGCGGTGTGTTGCGCGAGTACGCCGGGCTCGAGCACCGGCTGGAGCCGGCCGGCGAGCTGACCGGCGTGCGCTTCGTCAACGACTCCAAGGCCACGAACACCGACTCGCTGCGGGTGGCGCTCCAGAGCTTCCCCGAGCGGGTCGTGCTCATCGCCGGCGGCCGCGACAAGGGCCAGGACTTCCGCCCGCTCGCGCCGCTCGTGGCCCGGCACGTGCGGCACCTCGTGCTGATCGGCGAGGGCGCCGCGGCCATGGCACGGGCGTGGCCGGACGTGCCGCAGGAGCGCGCGGCGACGCTCGCCGACGCGGTCCGGGCGGCGTGGGAGGCGGCCCGCTCGTCGCGCGCCGTGGTGCTGTTGTCGCCGGGTTGCGCGTCATTCGATATGTTTCGGGACTACGAGGACCGTGGCCGGCGCTTCAAGGACGAGGTGACCCGGCTCGCGGCGGGAGGGGTGACGGCGTGAGGCGTGGCGATCGCTGGCTGGTGGGACTGGCCCTGCTGCTCACGGCGCTGGGCCTGGTGATGGTGTACTCGGCGGGCTCGTTCCACGCCTTCGTGCACTACGGCGACACGAACTACTTCCTGCGCCAGCAGCTCGTGCGCACGCTCATCGGCGTGGGCGTGCTGGTGGCCTGCTCGCGCATGAGCCTGCGGCGGCTGGAATCGCTGGCACCGTGGCTCCTGGCCGGCGCCTGCGGCCTGCTCGCGCTGGTGGCCGTGGGCGGGCACATGTCGAACGGCGCCACGCGCTGGCTCCGCTTCGGCGTGCTCTCGATCCAGCCCACCGACCTCGGCCGCTTCGCTGCGGTCGTGTTCCTGGCCTGGTGGCTCAAGCGCCGGCCGGTGGCCGACCTCGGCTTCTGGCGCGGCATGGTGCCGCCGCTGCTCGCGCTCGGCGTCGTGGCCGCGCTCATCCTCAAGCAGCCGAACCTGAGCTCGGCCGCGCTCCTGCTCGGCACCGGGCTCGTCATGCTGTTCCTGGCCGGCGCGCCGTGGCGCTACCTCGCCGCGCCGCTCGGCGCGACCGCGGCGGCGGTCGCGCTCGCGCTCGCCACGCACCCCTACATGATGACGCGCGTCAAGACGTTCGCGGGTTTCGTCCTCGGCGGCACGCTCGACCAGCGCGGCGCCGGCTGGCAGCTCGACCAGTCGCTGATCGCGATCGGCTCGGGCGGCGTGCTCGGCCGCGGCCTGGGCGGCGGGCTGCAGAAGCTCCTCTACCTGCCGGAGGCGCACACGGACTTCATCTTCTCGATCGTGGCCGAGGAGCTCGGCCTGTGGGGGGCGACGCTGCTGTTCGTGGCGCTGGGCCTGTTCCTGTGGCGCGGGCTGCGCGCCGCGGCGCGGGCCTCGGACCCCTTCGCCGCGCTGCTCGCGGGCGGGCTCACGGTGCAGATCGGCGCCTACGCGCTCGCGAACCTGGCGGTGGCCACGGGGCTCGCCCCGACCACCGGGCTGCCGCTGCCGTTCGTCTCCTACGGCGGCTCGGCGCTGCTCGCGAACCTGGCGGCGGCCGGGCTCCTCTACCGGGTGAGCGCGATGAACGGCGACGAGGACGCGCTCGCCCGCCAGCGCTGGCGGCGGGGGGCGGCATGAAGGTGCTGATCGCCGGCGGCGGCACCGGGGGGCACGTCTTCCCGGGCATCGCCGTGGCCGAGGCGCTGCGCGCCATGGCCCCGCCGGTGGAGGTGGTGTTCGTGGGCGGCCGGCGCGGCCTCGAGGCGCAGGCGGTGCCCGAAGCCGGCTTCCGGCTCCGCACGCTCGCGACCGCAGGCTTCCCGCGCCGCCGCTGGTGGCGCTGGCCGTGGGCGGCGCTCGTCAACCTGGGCGGCCTGTTCCAGGCGCTGTGGATCGTGATGAGCGAGCGCCCGCGCGCCGTGCTCGGCACCGGCGGCTACGTGAGCGGGCCGATCTCGGTCGCGGCCCGGCTCCTGGGCGTGCCGCTCCTCCTCCAGGAGCAGAACAGCATCCCCGGGCTCACGAACCGTTGGCTGTCGCGCATCGCGAACGAGGTGCACCTGTCGTTCATCGAAGCGCGCAGCTATTTCCCGCGGCGCGACCACCTGCGCATCACGGGCAACCCGGTGCGCGCGCACATCCTGTCCGGTGAGCGCGAGGCCGCGCTGCGCGAGTTCCGGCTCGAGTCGGGCCGGCCGACGCTGTTCGTCTTCGGCGGCAGCCTCGGCGCCAAGCGTATCAACGCCGCCGCGCTCGACGCGCTGCGCCGACTGAAAGGTCGCGTGGACGTGCAGTGCATCCTGCAGACGGGGCGCGACGACCACGACGCGGTGACGGCCGCGGTGGCCGGCGAGCAGCTCCCCGCCACGGTGCTGCCGTTCGTGCGGCAGATGCACCTGGCCTACGCGGCGGCCGACCTGGTCGTGTGCCGGGCCGGCGCCATGACGCTCGCCGAGATCGCGGTCTGCGGGCGGCCGAGCATCCTCGTGCCCTACCCGTACGCGGCCCACGACCACCAGCGCGTGAACGCGGCGAACCTCGCCGACCGTGGCGCCGCGGTGGTCATCGAGGACGCCCAGCTCACGGGCGAGCGCCTGGCCAGGGAGCTGGCGCACCTGCTCGCCGACCGCCAGCTCCTGTCGCGCATGTCGGCGAACGCGCGGCTCTTCGCCCGCCCCGACGCCGCCGAGCGCATCGCGCGCGCGCTCGTGGCGTGGGGCGAGGGCACCGCCCGCAACGCGCCCGTGGAGCCCGCGCCCGAGGAGGGCCGCTGATGTACGGGCGCACCCACCGCATCCACTTCATCGGCATCGGCGGCAGCGGCATGAGCGGCCTCGCCGAGGTGCTGCTCAACATGGGCTACCAGGTGAGCGGCAGCGACCTCAAGACCGGCGACGTCACCGACCGGATCGTCACGCTCGGCGGGCGGGTGTTCGCCGGGCACGCCGCGGCGAACGTGGAGGGCGCCCAGGTCGTCGTCTATTCCTCGGCCGTGCGCCCGGACAACCCGGAGCTGGTGGCCGCGCGCGAGGCCGGTGTGCCGGTGATCGCGCGCGCCGACATGCTCGCCGAGCTGATGCGCATGAAGTACGGCGTGGCGGTGGGCGGCTCGCACGGCAAGACCACCACGACCAGCATGATCGCCGCCGTGCTCCAGCGCGGCGGGCTCGACCCGACCATCGTCGTGGGCGGGCGGCTGCTCACGCTCGGCGCGAACGCCAGGCTCGGTCACGGCCGCTTCCTCGTGGCCGAGGCGGACGAGAGCGACGGCTCGTTCCTGCGGCTCGCGCCCGCGGTCACGGTGATCACGAACATCGACCGCGAGCACCTCGACCACTACAAGGACCTGGACGACATCCGCCAGGCGTTCACCTACTTCGCGAACCGGGTGCCGTTCTACGGCGTGGCCGTGCTGTGCGTGGACGACGAGCACGTGCGCGGCATCCTGCCCCGGGTGACGAAACGCCACATCCTCTACGGCACCCGGCCCGAGGCCGAGATCCGCGGCGTGGGGCTGGAGCTGCAGCCGCAGGGGGCCCGGTTCCAGGTCGAGGCCGCCGGCCGGCGCCTGGGCCGGATCGAGCTGCACGTGCCCGGGCGCCACAACGCGCTCAATGCCATTGCCGCGGTGGCGGTGGGGCTCGAGCTGGAGATCGGCTTCACGCACATCGCCGAGGCGCTGGCCGCGTTCCACGGCGTGGGCCGGCGCTTCGAGCTGCGCGGCGAGGCCGCCGGGGTGCGCGTCTTCGACGACTACGGCCACCACCCCACCGAGATCGCCGCCACGCTCGCCGCCGCGCGCGGGCTCGGCGGCCGTGTCCTCGTGGTGTTCCAGCCGCACCGCTACTCGCGCACCGCCGCGCTCCGGGAGGAGTTCGGCGGCTGCTTCGGCGACGCCGACCGGGTCTGGATCATGGACGTCTACGGCGCGGGCGAGACCCCGCTCGCCGGCGTGACGGGGGAGAGCCTCGCTCGCGCGGCGCAGGAGCGGGGCGCGGCCCACGTGCGCTCGGCGCCCACCGCGGGCCAGGCCATCGAGGCGGTCGCGGCCGAGGCGCGCGCCGGGGACGTGGTGCTCACGCTCGGGGCGGGCGACGTCTCGCGGCTCGCCGAGCCGCTGCTCGAGTCGCTGCGCCGGCCCGGGGCGGCCGCCGGGGCGGCCGGCGGCCGCGCCAGCGGCGCGGCGCGCGCCGCGCGGGGGCGCGCGTGAACCGCTACCAGGGCAAGGCGCTGCACGCGGCCCGGCGCGCGGCCCGGCGGCGCTCGCCGCTCGACCGGGCGCTGCGCGTGCTCCTCGCCATGCTGGCGCTCGGGCTCCTCGCCATGGTGCCGTGGGGCGAACTCCGCAGCCGGCTCCTCGTCCTCGACCGGATCCACGTGGTCGGGACGCGCTACCTGGACCCGGCGCGGGTGCGCGAGCGCTCGGGGCTCGCGAAGGGCCAGGACCTGTTCGAGCTGGACCTGGACCGCACACGGCAGCTCGTGCTGCTCGAGCCGCGCGTGCTCTCGGCGCGGCTCCGGCGCGTGGGCCTGCGCTCGGTCGAGATCCGCGTCGAGGAGCGCGTGCCGGCGCTGGCGGTGGAGCACGGCGAGCCCTGGGAGCTGGACGCGCACGGCGTGCTGCTCGAGCCGCTCCAGACCGGGGTCGTGGCCGACGTGCCCATGCTGGCGGGCCCGGATTTCTCGGAATTCGGCCCGGGCAGCCAGGTCCAGACCCTGGAAGTCCAGCGGGGACTCGCATGGACGGCGGTTTTGAGCGACAATGCCCTGCGCCTCATCGGGCAGGTCTCGGAGGTGGACGTCTCCGATCCCCGGCTCACGCGACTCGTGCTCCTCAACGGCGTGCGCGTGATCGGTCCGGTGTGGCCGAACGGCGCGCGGCAGCTCTCGGGGCTCCGCGCCACGCTCGCCGACCTCGCGGCCAAGGGACTGACGCCGCGCGAGGTGGACGTGCGTTTCAAGGATCAGATCGTCGTGCGCGGTGCGAGGCCGGAGGTCCCGACCGCCACGACCCGGACGTTGCGGGAGAGTTGAGGCCTCTGCGGGAGGGATCCCCATGGCGCAAGCGACACGGACGTTCGCCGGTCTCGACATCGGCACGACGAAGATCTCGTGCATCCTCGCCGACCAGGACCAGACCGGCGCGCTCCGCATCGTCGGCATCGGCAACGCCCCGAGCGAGGGCCTGCGGCGCGGCGCCGTGGTGGATCTCGAGAAGACCGTCGCCAGCATCACGCGCGCGGTCGAGGAGGCCGAGCGCATGGCCGGCCACGAGATCAAGGGCGTGCACGCCGGCATCGCGGGCGACCACATCCGCAGCCTGAACAGCCGCGGCGTGGTGTCCGTGTCCCGCAAGGACAACGAGATCGCCCCCGCGGACCTCGAGCGCGTCATCGAGGCCGCGAAGGCGATCGCGATCCCCACCGACCGCGAGATCATCCACGTCATCCCTCAAGAGTTCATCGTGGACGACCAGGACGGCATCAAGGACCCGGTCGGCATGAGCGGGGTGCGCCTCGAGGCCGAGGTGCACATCATCACCGGCGCGGTGACGAGCGCGCGCAACATCTGCCGCGCGATCCAGCGGGCCGGGCTCAAGGTCTTCGACCTCACGCTCGAGCCGCTGGCCTCCGCCATGGCGGTGCTCGACGACGACGAGAAGGACCTCGGCGTGGTGCTGCTCGACCTGGGCGGCGGCACCACCGACATGGCGGTGTTCCACGAGGGCGCGGTGCGCCACACGAGCATCATCCCGTTCGGCGGCGCGAACGTGACCAGCGACATCGCGATCGGGCTGCGCACGCCCATCGACAAGGCCGAGGTCATCAAGATCCAGCACGGCGCCGCACTCGCCGCCATGGTCGGCGACGAGACCGTGAGCGTCTCGGGCGTCGGCGGGCGCGGCGACAAGGAGATCTCGCGCCACGTGCTCGCCTCGATGATCGAGCCGCGCATGGAGGAGATCTTCGCGCTCGCGAACCGCGAGGTGCGCAAGAACCATTTCGCCCCGCTCATCGGGGGCGGGGTCGTGCTCACCGGGGGCACGTCGCTGTTGCCTGGCGCGGCGGAACTCGCCGAACAGGTGTTCGAGATGCCCGTGCGGCTCGGTGTGCCGCGCGGGTTGGGCGGTCTCTCCGCCAACGTCTGCGACCCTCGCTACGCGACGGGCGTCGGCCTGGTGCTTCACGCCGCCAAGTCCGAGGAAGGGCCGGGGGATTTCGTCGAGGCGGGCACGTCCAGGACCCGTTCGCGCTTCGATCTGCGCAACTGGTTCGCCGACCTGTTCTGACCATCATCACGCCGGGCACCGGCCTTCGCCCCGCGCGACGCGCGGACCGGGCCGCCCGCCCGAACCAGGGAGGGTTCCCATGTCCACGTTCGAGCTGGAGATCGATCGCAGCAACTCGGCCAAGCTCAAGGTGATCGGATGCGGCGGGGCCGGCGGCAACGCCGTGAACCGCATGATCGGGGCCGGGCTGCGGGGCGTGGAGTTCATCGTCGCGAACACGGACATGCAGGCGCTCTCCCAGTCCCTGGCGCCGACCCGGATCCAGATCGGCGTGAATACCACGCGCGGGCTCGGCTCCGGCGGCGATCCGGCCACGGGCCGGCGCTCGGCGGAGGAGGACGAGACCGCGATCACGGACGCGGTGGCGGACGCCGACATGGTGTTCATCACCGCCGGCATGGGCGGCGGCACCGGCACCGGCTCGGCGCCGGTCGTGGCGCGCCTCGCGCGCGCGGCGGGCGCGCTCACCGTGGCGGTGGTCACGAAGCCGTTCCTGTTCGAGGGCCGGCGGCGCATGCGGCAGTGCGAGGAGGGGCTCGAGGAGCTGCGCGCCGAGGTGGACACGCTGCTCGTGATCCCGAACGAGCGGCTGCTCTCGGTGGTGGAGAAGGGCACGTCGCTCTCGGACGCGTTCTCGGTGGCCGACAACGTGCTCCTGCAGGCCACCCGCGGCATCTCCGAGCTGGTCACCGTGCCGGGGCTCGTGAACCTCGACTTCGCGGACGTGAAGAGCATCATGGCGTGCCGCGGGAACGCGCTCATGGGCTGCGGCCGCGGCACCGGCGAGAAGCGCGCGGTGGACGCCGCGACGCAGGCGGTCTCGAGCCCGCTGCTCGAGGACGTCTCGATCCACGGCGCCGAGGGCGTGCTCGTGAACATCACCGGCGGCCGGGACCTCACGCTGCACGAGGTGAACGAGGCCGCGCAGGTCGTGACCCAGGCGGCGGGTGACGACGCGAACGTCATCTTCGGCGCGGTCATCGACCCGTCGCTGGATGGCGACCTGCTCATCACCGTCGTGGCCACGGGTTTCGGCTCGCACGGCCAGAACCTGCGGCTGGTCGAGCGCCGGCACCGCGCGCAGGCGGGGCCCGCGCCGGCGGTGGCGGCGGCGGTGGGGGACGACGACGTCTCGGGCCTGAGCGCGCCCGCGTGGCAGCGCCGCGAGCCGCGCTCCGGCTGGAGCCGCTCGGGCACGCGCGCCGACTCGCTCGAGGTGCCGACGTTCCTCCGGCGGCAGATGGACTGACCCGGGCCCGGGCCGCCGTGACGATCCTCGCGTCCCTGGTGGGGTGGGGCCGCTCACCCCGCTATCGCGAGGCGGTCCAGCACCTCGACCGCGGGGAGTTCGAGCGCGCCGCCGAGGGCTTCGAGGCGCTGCTGCGCGAGCGCCCGGGCGGCGGCGATCCCGACCTCTGCCTGGCGCGCGTCTCCGCCGCCGAGGCGCGCGCGCAGCTCGGGCTCGCGCGCCTGAGCTCGGGGGACGCCGCGGGCGCGGAGGCCGAATTCACGCGCGCGCTCGAGGCCAGCCCCACGTTCCCCGAGTTGCGCTACCAGCGGGCGCGCCTCTACGAGCGGAGCGGCCGCCTGGAGGAGGCGATCTCCGACCTGGCGCGCGTGCTCGCCGAGCACCCGCACCACCTGGAGGCACGGCTCCTGCTCGCCGTCTGCCACGGCGGGCGCGGCGACCCCGAGCGCTCGGCCGCCGCACTCGCCGGGGCGCTGGCGCTCGGGCTCGACGCCCCCGCCTGGGTGACGGCCGGCGACGCGCGCGGCTGGTCCGCCGGGGAATGGCGCCGGCTCCTCCCCGGTGGTCCGGCGCGGTCCGAGGAGGGCCCGGACGCTGGATCGCGCGCGAAGCGGCGGGCCGAAGCGCTCGCGCGCGCGATCCGCACGCTCACCGAGAGCGTGGCGACACGGCCCGGCTACGCCGATCTCCGCTGCCGGCTGGCCGCGCTCCTGCTCGAGGCCGGCCGCGTGGAGGAGGCGCTGCGCCACGCGCAGGCGGCGCTGGAGCGGAACCCCGGCTACCTCGAGGCGCGGCTCCTCGCGGCCCGCCTCGAGCTCGCCCGCGGCGAGCCGCGCGCGGCCGGCGCGCACGTCGAGGTCGCGCTCGCGCGGCATCCCTCGTACCCGGACCTCTGGTTCTGGCTCGGCCTCACCCGCTTCCGCGCCGGCGACCTGGCGGGCGCGGCCGCGCCGCTCGAGCGCGCGCTCGAGCTCCACCCGCACTTCGCGCGGGCGCAGCGGCTGCTCGCGCTCGTCCACCACGCGCTCGGGCGTCACGACGCGGCGCTGCGCGCGGCCCGGCGCTCGGTCGCGCGCGGCGGCGAGGCCGCGGCCGACGCGCTCGCCGAGGGCCGGCTGCTGCACGAGCTCGGCGACCTGCCCGGCTGCGAGCGCACCTACCGCCGCGCGCTCGCCGTGCGCCCGGGCTGGCCCGACCTGCACCTGGCGCTCGCGCGCGCGCTCCGCGACCAGGGCCGGCTCGAGGACGCGGCGAGCGCCTGCGACCAGGCGCTCGCGCTGCGGCCCGCCTACGACGCCGCCGCGCTCGAGCGCGCGGCGCTGGCGCTGGAGCTCGACCAGCCGGCCGTGGCGGCCGCGTGGCTCGAGGCGCTGCTCGCGCGCCGGCCGGGCTGGGCGGACGCACACGCGCTCCTCGGCCGCGCCCGCGCGGCACTCGGGGACGGCGCGGGTGCGGAGCGCGCCCTGCGCGCGGCGCTCGCGATCCACCCGGGCTTCGCCACCGCGCGCGCCGACCTGGGGCTGGCGCTCCTGCGCGCGGGCCGGGCCGAGGAGGCCGAGCGGGAGCTGGAGCTCGCGCTCGAGGGCGACCCGCTCCTGCCGCCCGCCCGCGCGCACCTCGACTGGCGGGAGCTCATCGCGCCGGGGAGCGGCGGATAGCGGGACGGGCCCGGCGCCGTGGCGGCGCCGGGCCCGTCCGGATGCGGCCGCGGGTCAGACCGCGACCGGCGCCTGGACCCCCCGCACGGCCTTCTCGATCCGCCCCGAGCGCAGGCAGCGCGTGCACACCGTCACCTGCTTCGGACGACCGTCCACGCGGGCACGGACGACCTGGAGATTGGGCTTGAACACCCGCTTGGTGACGTTATTGGCGTGGCTCACGTTCTGGCCCGCCATGCGCTGCTTGCCGCACACGAAACACTTCGCCATGGGTCTCTCCTCGAACGGGCCGCCCGGGTGGCGACCGAGGCCCCGGCGGCTCGGCGCGGGGCACGGAAGGTCACAGGGACCGGGCACTATAGCGAGCGGCGTGCGGCCTGACAAGCCAGCCGCGAGGGCGTGTGGGACGTCAGTGAGAATGACCCCTGCTAACGCGTCAGTGATCCCGTCCCCCCATGGACACTTTACTGATGGGCGGACGAGACGCCCGGCGCGCGCACGTCGAGGGCACGCTGGAACGGTAGGATGCCGCCACGATGACCCTTCCTCCGGACGTCGAGCCCGAGCCAGGCTACGTTCCCCCCGATCCAGACGAGCCGCCCCCGAACGAGCTGTGGTCGCTGGTCGGCGACGTCCGGCCCTGGGGCACGCTGCTGTTGCTCCTCGCCTGGAGCGCGATCTTCGCGGCCATGGCGTTCCGGCGCGAGCTCGGGGACCCGTACGCGCTCCTCGCCTGGGGCGCGAGCGCCACGCGGCTGGGCGCGCGCGAGGCCGCCTGGCGGCTCCTCGGCTCGACGTTCGTCCACGCCGGGGCGGCGCACGTCCTCTTCAACGCCGCGGGCATGCTCGTCGTCGGCCCCGCGGTAGAGCGCATCCTCACCCGGGCCGGCTTCTGGACGGTCTACGCCGCGGGCGGCGCGCTGGCATCCCTGGCGAGCCTCGCCTCGCGCGCCGCGCGGCACGGCGAAGGCTCGAGCCTGAGTGTCGGCGCCTCGGGCGCCATCTTCGCCCTCGGCGGCGCGCTGGCGGTGAGCGCCTGGCGCCTGCGCCACCGCCTCGCCCCCGGGCGCGCCCGGGCGCTCGGCGGCTCGGTGGTCCTTCTGGTGGGGCAATGGCTCGCCGCCGGCCTGACGCGGAACGCCACAGACAACGTGGCCCACACGGCCGGCCTCGCGGCCGGCGCGCTGCTCGGGCTGGCGCTCCCCTTGAGCCCGCGGCTCGGCGGCCCCGCGCCCCTGCCCGTCCTGCGGGCGCTCGGGACGGCCGCGGCACTGTCGCTCCTGCTCTCGCTCGCGCTCGCGGTGCGCGGGGGGCTCGGGGTCCGCTAGCCCGACCTGTTCATGAACCGCCGGCCGAGAGTGCGGGATGTGCACCAGCCGCAAGGAGTCCGGCCGGCCGCGAGGCAGTCGTGTCGGTGGACACGTCGAGGAAGCGGCCGGACGGACGACGCAGCGGATGGTGTGCAGACCGCGCCCGCAGGCGGCGGGCTCATGAATAGGTCGGGCTGGCGCCAGGTCAGGGAGGGGCGGCCGGGGCTGGCGGCTTCCGTGCGGGGCCGCGTATCGTGCGCGCGCCGCGTCCGCGCGGCCGCCGCCATGACCAGCACCCGCCCTTCGCCGCCCGCGCCGCCCCCCGACCCGCGCACGCGCGTCCAGTTCCTCACCGGCGTGGGGCCACGGCGCGCGCTCCAGTTCGAGCGGCTCGGCATCGTCACGCTCGAGCACCTCGTGCGCCACTACCCGCGCGCCTGGCTCGACGCGAGCCGTTTCGTGAGCGTGAAGGACCTGCGCCCGGGCGAGCTCCTGACCGTGGTCGGGACCGTCAGGCGGGGCGAGGAGCTCGTGCGCGGCCGGCGCTCGGACTTCTCGGCCGCGATCGCCGACGGCACCGGCACGCTCCACTGCTACTTCTTCGGCCAGGGCTGGCTCGCGAAGGTGCTCGTCCCGGGGACGCGCGTGGTCGTGAGCGGCGAGGTCTCGGGCCGCGAGCGGCGGATGTCGAACCCGCTCTACGAGGTGCTGGAGGGCGACCTCGAGTCGCTGCTCCACGCCGGCCGGCTGGTCCCGGTGCACGCGCTCACCCGCGGGCTCACCGCCCGCGGCATGCGCGCCGCGGTGCGCCGCGCGCTCGACCTGGTGGCCGACCGGATCCCCGACCCGGTGCCCGCCGGCGTGGCGGCCGGCCCGGCCCCCGGCGGGCCGCCGCACGTTCCGCTCGGCCGGGCGCTCCGTGACCTCCATTTCCCCGCCGACCGCCAGGCACTCGAGGCGGCGCGGGCGAGGCTCGCGTTCGAGGAGCTGTTCCTGCTGCAGATGGTGCAGGCGCTTCGCCGCCGCGCGCTCACCGAGGAGGGCGAGGCGCTCGCGCTCCGGCCCGCGGGCGCGCTCGCGGCGGCGGTGCGCGCAGCACTCCCGTTCACGCTCACCGCCGGGCAGGAGCGCGCGCTCGCCGAGATCGGCGCCGACCTCGGCCGGCCGCGGCCCATGCAGCGGCTGGTCGTGGGCGACGTGGGGAGCGGCAAGACGGTGGTGGCGCTGCTCGCCGCCTGCGCCGCGATCGAGGCCGGCCACCAGGCGGCCCTCCTCGCACCCACCGAGATCCTCGCCCGCCAGCACGGCGCGAGCCTCGCCTCGCTCGCGGGCGGCAGGCCGATCGAGGTGGCGGCACTCACCGGCGGCTCGAGCGCGGCCGAGCGCCGGGCGCTCCAGGCGCGGCTCTCGGCGGGTGAGCCGCTGCTCGTGGTGGGCACGCACGCGCTCCTCGAGGAGCGCGTCCGCTTCGCCTCGCTCGCGCTCGCCATCGTGGACGAGCAGCACCGCTTCGGCGTGCGCCAGCGCGCCGCGCTCGCGGCCAAGGGGCCGCTCCCGCACGTGCTCGTGCTCACCGCCACACCCATCCCGCGCACGCTCCAGCTCGCCTGCTTCGGCGACCTCGACCTGAGCGTCATCCGCGAGCGGCCGCCCGGGCGCGGCCGGCTGGTGACGCGCGTGACGGGGGAGGAGCGCTTCCCGCAGGTCGTGGAGTTCATGGCGCGCGAGCTCGCCGCCGGCCGCCAGGCGTACGTGGTGGCGCCCGCCATCGAGGAGGGCCCGCGCGCCGACCTGCGCGCCGCCGAGACCGAGCTCGAGCGCCTGGAGGCGCAGCCGCTCCTCAAGGACTTCCGGTTCGGGCTCGTGCACGGCCGGCTCAAGCCGGACGAGAAGCAGGCGGTCATGGAGCGCTTCCGCGCCGGCGAGCTGCACGTGCTCGTCGCCACCACCGTGATCGAGGTGGGCGTGGACGTGCCGAACGCGACGCTCATGGTGGTCGAGAACGCCGACCGCTTCGGGCTCACGCAGCTCCACCAACTCCGCGGCCGCGTCGGCCGCGGCGCGCACCGCTCGGTGTGCGTGCTCGTGGCGGGCGCGCTCGCGGGCGACCGCGCCCGCGAGCGGCTGGCGGTGATGGCGCGCACGGAGGACGGCTTCGAGCTGGCCGAGGCCGACCTCGCCATGCGCGGTCCGGGCGAGCTATGGGGCGTGCGCCAGGCCGGCTTCGCGGCGCTGCGCGTGGCCGACCTCGCGCGCGACGAGGCGATCGTGATCGCGGCGCGCGACGCCGCCCGCGCGCTGGTGGCGGCCGACCCGCAGCTCCTCGCGCCGGAGCACGAGGTACTCCGGGCCCAGCTCCGCGAGCGCTTCGCCGAGCCGCTCGAGCTGGCGCTCGCGGGATGACGGAGCGGCCGGGGCCGGTTCGCCGGACGCGCGGCCGACGGCCCGCCCACGCCGCGCCCGGCGCTTCACCCCGCGGCCCGGGACCGGCTAGGCTGGCCGCATGAGCGGCCTGCCCATCGAGTGCCCGGCCTGCGCCACGCGCTACCTGCTGCCCGCCACGCTGCTCGGCGACGCCGGGGCGAGCGTGCGCTGCCCCTCGTGCGGGCGGGCGTTCGCCGTGGACGCGGGCGGCCGCATCGTCGGGGCGAGCGACGAGCTGCGCGCGCTCGCGCGCGGCGTCTTCGACGAGCTCGCGGCCCGGCTCGGCCCGGGGCTCGAGGTCGCGGCGCGCGAGCGGCGGCTGTTCGCCGAGCACGGCCCCGCGCTGCTCGAGGCCTGGGACGAGTTTCGCCGCCGCGCCGGCGCGCACGCCCCCTCGCTCCCGTTCCGCGACGAGCTGCGCCAGCGCTTCGGCATCGAGCTCTTCCCGCCCGGCGCGGAGTAGCCCCCGGCTCGGGCGCGACCACTCGCGGCGGGCTACGGGCCGGTCGCCGGGCCGGACCCCGGCAGCTCCCGCCCCCAGGCGAGCGCGAGTGCGCCGGCCGCCGCCATGAGGACCGCGGCCACGACGAGCGTCGGGCCGGTGCCGAGCGCCGGCGTCAGCAGCGTCGCGAGCCCCATCGAGACGAGCAGCGTCGAGCGCATCGCGAAGTCGCGCAGGCTGAACACGCGGCCGCGCTGGCGAACGTCGGTGCCCTCCTGGAGCAGCATCTCGGTGAGCACGAACGCCGGCGCGATGCAGGCCCCGATCAGGAAGCTCGCGCCGGCGAACACCGCGAAGCGCGTCGAGACCGCCATGCACGCGAGCCAGCCGCCGGCGAGGATCATGCCGATGCCGAGCACGCGCGCCGGCGAGCGCGTGCGGCCGTGCGTGTTGAGCCACCAGGTCGCGAGCGCCGCGCCCAGCCCCAGCGCGCCCCCGAGCCCCGCGATCCGCTCCACGCCAGGGATGCTCGCCGCGCGCTGGATGTGCTGGATGCCGGCCACCTGCACGAACCCGCCGCCCAGCCACACCGCGCCCAGGGCGACGAGCGCGAGGCGCACCGGGGCCGAGCGGCGCACGATCGCGAGCCCCTCGACGATCTCGCCCCAGTAGCGGCTTGGCCCCGCCGTGCTCGGGACGTGCGGCTGCGGCCGGTAGCGGATCAACGCGAGCGAGATCACCGACACGCCGTAGGTGACCGCGTTCATGGTCAGTCCGAACGGCCAGCCCCAGCGGTCCACGAACCAGCCGCCCGTCGCGAACCCGAGCACCGTGCCGACGATGCCCGCGATCGCGAGCCAGGTGTTCGCGGCGAGCAGCTGTCCGCGCGGCACGATCTCGGGCGTCATCGCGCTCTTCGCCGGCAGGAAGAACACGTTGCAGGTGAACATCAGGAACACGATCGCCCACACCGGCGCGGCGAGGTGCGTGGCCGCGTAGACGAACGGGATCGTGAGCACGAGCAGCGCGCGCAGCACGTCCGACACGATCAGCACGCGCTTCAGGTTCCAGCGGTCCACCCACGGGCCCGCGAGCGGCGAGAACAGCAGCACCGGCAGCACCGACACCGTGCCGTGCAGGCTCAACATGAGCGACGACTGGGTCGGGTCCAGGTAGTCGCGCGTGTGCTCCTGCACGAGCCCGTTGAGCGCCAGGTAGTTGAGCCGGTCGCCCCAGAGCGAGATGAGCTGGCCCCACCACAGCGCGGCGAAATCGCGCTGCAGGAGCAGCGATCGGGGCGGCGGACCCTCGCTTCGCGCGGGTACCCCGGCGCCGGGAACGTTCATGGACGGTTCAGGCCGCGCTGGTGTCCGCGTGTGCGGCCGACCCACGCCGGGCGTGGGCGGAGCGACCGACCGCGTCCCGGTAGACCTCCTCGATGCGGTCCACGACGCTCGGCCAGGCGAAGTCGAGCGCCCGCCGGCGCCCTTCCTCGGCGAGCCGGCCGCGCCGGGCCGGGTCCTCGACGAGCTGGGCCAGCGCCCGCGCCAGCGCGGGTACGTCGCCGGCCGGGAACACGCTCGCGTCGCGCCCCGGCGTGACCACGGTGCGGTACCCGGGGATGTCGGAGCACACCACCGCGCGACCGGCGGCCATCGCCTCCACGAGCACGATGCCGAAGCTCTCGTTGCCGGTGGCGGGGGAGCAGAACACGTCGCCGGTCGCGTACCAGCGCGGCAGGTCCTCGCTCGGCACATGGCCCAGGAAGTGCACGTGCTCGCGCGCCGCGTTCGGCACCGACGCCATGACCTGCGGCCGCAGGTAGGAGTCGCCCACCACGAGCAGCCGCGCGTGCCCGTCGGTGCGCGCGACCACCTCGGGCATGGCGGCGATCAGGTCCTGCACACCCTTGCGCGGGTCCAGCCGGCCCACGAACAGGATGTTCGTGTGCGTCGCGTCGCGCCACTCGGCGAACGGCTCGACGAGCGGATGGAATCGCTCCACGTCCACCCCGTTCGGGATCACAGAGTAGGGTCCGGGGTGGTAGAGCTCGGCCGTGGCGCGCGCGGTCTCGCTCACCGCGATGCGGCCGTCCAGCCGTCCCATGGCGGCGACCATGAGCGGCCGGAACAGGTCCTGGAGCGCGGTCCGGCCGCCCGTCGAGTGGAACGTCCCGACCGTGGGCCGGTCGGACACCTGGACCGCGAACAGGGGCAGCGTGGGCGCGGTCGGGTTGTGCACGTGCACGACGTCCAGGTCCAGGTCGCGGAACGCGCGCCGGAGCTGGCGCTTGAGCGAGACGCCGATCGCGAAGTCCACGAACGCGCGGTTGAACGGCACCAGGATGTTCCAGCCGATGCGCAGGACGCCGTTCGTGAAGCCCTTCTCCCCGCGGCGGAAGAAGCTGGTGATGATCGTCACCTCGTGGCCGCGCGCGCGCAGCTCGCGCGCGAGCGCATGCACGTGCTCGGTGACCCCGCCGTAGCGCGGGTAGTAGGACTGCGAGACGATGCCGATCCTCATGTGCCGGCCCGGCGTCCCTCGCCGGCCGGCGACGGGGCAGGCTCGTCGGCGCGCGCCGGCCACAGCGGCCGGAAGATGCACCACTGGTCCAGGTGCTGGCGGATGTGCCGCTCGGCCGCGGCGGCGATGGCCTGGTGGAGCTCCGCCGTGCTCGCGAACGCGGCCGGGTCGAGCGCCGGTTCGATCACGACTCGGAACCGGCCGGGCGCGACCCGCTCGCAGTAGCCCGGCACGACCAGCGCCCCCGTGCGCTGCGCCAGCACCCCGGGCCCGGCCGGGAACGACGTGGGCCGGCCGAACCACTCCACCGTGACGCCGTGCGTGTAGACGTCGCCGTCCACGACCAGCGCCACCGGGTCGTTGTGCTCGAGCGCGCGGAGGATCTTGCGGAAGCCGTCCTCGGGCGAGATGGTCGTGATCGAGAGCTCGGTCTTCGTGTCGCGCACCGCGCCCGAGAGCCAGCGCGAGAGCTGCACGCCGGCCACCGCGTGGAGCGCGTAGCCCCACTGCGCCACCGTCACGCCGGCGAGCTCCCAGTTGCCCAGGTGCGTCGAGGTGATGATCACGCCGCGGCCGCGCGCCACGGCCTGGTCCAGGTGTTCCTTGCCCGAGACCTCGACCGATCGCAGCAACTCCTCGCGCGAGAGGTGCGGGAGGCGGAAGAACTCGTACATCATCCGGTTGTAGCTGCGCATCATGCGGCGCGCGACGCGGGCCCGGTCGCGGCGCGCGGCGCGCGGCAGGATCGCGGCGAGGTTCGCGAGCGCGGCGTGACGGCGGGCGGGGAAGGCGATCCAGTGGAGCCACGTCGCCAGGTCGGCGAGCGCGTAGCCGAGCCGCGCGGGCAGGCCGGCGATGAGGCTCGTGAGCCAGCCGAAGATCAACCGGGACATTCCATTGCCTCCTGCCCCGCGTCCCCGGGGCCGACCGCGGCGGGGCAGCGGCATCCTCGGAGGGATGCCTGGCGCGGGACGGGAGCGGGTCCCGCGCCACCCCGCGCCCGAGGCGCGGAGCCGGCGAGGCAGGGCGCGGTGGGCGGGTTCCGGCGACCGTAGGAGGGCGCCCGGGGGGTGTCAAGCACTTGGCAGGGGACACCGCCGCGGGCCGCGTAGTAGGATGCGACGCATCACCATGACCGCCCGCCCGCCGCTCCGACCGGCCGCGCGGCGTGGGCGCCCGGGCGGGCGAGCGCCAGTGGAGGGCCCATGTCCAGTCAGAAGATCGTGCGCTGCCAGCTCCGGCGGCCGGCCGACCGGGGGCCGGGCCAGGTCCGCTTCGTCCCGCTCGAGATCTTCGGGCTGTGGGAGCACCTCATGACCTCGAAGCACGGCTTCGAGGTGCTCGATCCGCGCGCCTCGCTGTGGCTCGACATGGAGGACTCGCCGGAGGCGGCCTACAGCGAGAACCACTACGACCGCGTCACGCAGGTGACCGCGTTCGTCTACTCGCAGCGCGACGACATGTTCACGCGGGCGCGGCGCTACTTCCGGAGCGACGAGGCGGAGCAACTCAAGCAGATCTTCCTCTCGCATTACAGCGGCGAGGGGAGCCGCATCCAGACGCAGGTGCACGAGCGCACCGGCATCTGGATCGTGCGCGAGGCGATCGCCGGCCGGGCCTGACCGGCCGGCCCCGCCGCAGCGGACCTCAGGCCGGCCGCCCGCCGTCCGCCGGCGCCGCCCCGCGGCCGCTGCTCCCGGGCGTGCCCCGCCCCGGGCCCGGGCCCCCCAGAATCCCCTGAAGTCGGCCGCGCTCCAGGCCGATAGAGCCCCCGAAGTGCGCAGTCGGGCAGGCGCCGGCAGGGGTCACGCGGTCCTGGGACCGCGACCGAGGTGGCGACCCCATCCGTGTCCGGTCTCGCCGGGCACCTCGAGGCCCGTGGAGAAAGGGCGGCAAGGGGCTCCATGGGAACCACCTCGCGAAGGGGTGGGGTCACCACAGGGAAGGAGACCGATCGTGGTCGTCGTGAGTTATTCAGGCAAGGAGATCAACGCCAAGCTCGTCTACTACGGCGCCGGCTTGAGCGGCAAGACGACGAACCTCGAGGCGATCTACGAGGCCGTGCCCGACACGAGCCGCGGCAAGATGGTGAGCATGAAGACGCAGTCCGACCGGACGCTGTTCTTCGACCTGCTGCCTCTGGACCTCGGCGAGATCTTGGGCTTCAAGACCCGGTTCCTCCTCTACACCGTGCCCGGGCAGGTGTTCTACAACGCCACCCGCAAGCTCGTGCTCAAGGGCGCCGACGCGATCGTGTTCGTGGCCGACTCCGAGGTTGGCAAGATGGAGGAGAACAAGGAGTCGCTCGCGAACCTGCGCGCGAACCTCGCCGAGTACGGGCTCACGCTGGACGCGATCCCGTGGGTCATCCAGTACAACAAGCGCGACCTGCCGAACGTCTACTCGGTCGATGAGCTGAATGCCGAGTTGAACCCCGCGAACGTCCCGAGCTTCGAGGCCGTGGCGAGCGAGGGCCGCGGCGTGTTCGAGACATTCCGCGGCGTCTCGCACCTGCTCATGGAGAAGGTCACGAAGGACCTGCGCCGCACGCCGGGCACCGGGAACCGGATGGCGCCGGGGACCCAGGCCCCCGAGGCCGCCCGCCACTCGACGGCCCCGGCCGCGCCCGCGCGCCCGGCGGTGCCGGCGATCGCGCCGGTCCAGGCCATCCGCCGCGAGGCGCAGGCCACCCCGCCGCCGCCCGCGCCGGAGCCAGTCCGAATCGACTACGGCACCGAGTTGGACCTGCCGGCGCTCGGCGCGCACGGGGCCGTGGGGTCGCCGCTGCGCGTGCCCGCGCCGCCTCCGGCCGCCGTCGCCGCGGCCGAGCCCGCGCCGCCCGAGGTCGCGACCCCGGCTCCCGCGCCGGCCGTGCATGCGCCGGCCGCGCGCGCGCCGGCCGCGGCCGAGCCCTCCACGCCGGGCCGCGACTCCAGCGCGCCGCGTGCGCGCGAGCTGGTCATCCCGGTCAAGCTGCCGCCCGGATCGCACTACGAGATCGTGATCCGGCTGCAGATCGACACCACGGCCTGACCGGCCCCGGCGCGCCCGCGCCCGCGCGGAGCGGGCGCGCCGCCGCGGCGCCCCGCGCGTCCGGACCGCGTCAAGCCGGGAGCGCGCACGGCTCCGCCGTTGACAGAAGCGCGTCGGCTTCCTAGCTTTGTGGGCGAGGAGGACCACCGGATGACCCGTCGCCTCGCCGCCATGCCCGCCGCCCTGGTGCTCGCGTGCCTCGCCGCCTCGGCGGCCGCCGCGAACGGCTTCACCGAGCCCGCCCCGGCCTGGTCGGGAGCGCACTCCCGCTTCTCGCCGCGCGTGCCGCTCTCGGCGTTCACGGCGCCGGCCTCGTGGTTCGATCCCTCGCGCCTGCACCTCACGTCCACGGTCAGCATCGGCTCCGGCTTCGACGGGCGCTCGAGCGGGCTCTCGGTGACGCGGCTCTCGTACGCGTTCCGCGCCCCGGTGACGATGGGCGTGAGCCTCGGCAACACGTTCGGGCGCGACCGCACGCAGGGCGGCTCGCCGTTCTTCCTCGAGGGGCTCGACCTCTCCTGGCGGCCGAACGCGAACTCGCTCTTCCGGGTCGAGTTCCACGACGTGCGCTCGCCGCTCCAGTACGGCCGCTGGGGTCACCCCTGGGGCCCCGCGATCGGCGGCCCCTACACGTCCCCGTACTGAGCCCGCCCGCGTGGCGGCGTCCCGGCTGACGTCGGCGTTCGCCGCGCGCACGGGTGTCTCGGGCCTCATCCCGTACCTGACCGCCGGCTACCCCTCGCTCGAGGGCTCGCTCGAGCTGATGCGCGCGCTCGAGCGCGCCGGCGCGCTCGCGCTCGAGGTTGGCGTGCCGTACTCGGACCCGATCGCCGACGGCCCCGACATCCAGCGCGCCTCCGAGTGGGCGCTCCGCCGGGGCGTGGGCGCGGCCGAGTCGCTGGAGCTTGTCGAGCGCTTCCGCGCCGGCTCGAAGCTGCCCGTGGTGCTCATGTCGTACGTGAACCCGGTGGCCCGGCTCGGCGCCGCGGCGTTCGCGGAGCGCGCGCGCGAGGCGGGCGTGGACGGCGTGCTGCTCTCCGACCTGCCGCCGGAGGAGCTGCCCGAGATGTGGTCGGCGCTCGGGGCGGCCGGGCTCGACACGGTGCTGCTCGTCGCGCCCACGACGAGCGCCGAGCGCCTGCCCTCGCTGCTCGCGCGCTGCCGCGGGTTCGTGTACTGCCTCGCGCGCACCGGTGTGACGGGAGGCGCCGCCGGGGAGACGGGCTCGCTCGACGAGCGCCTGGCCGCGGTGCGCGCCGGGACGAAGCTGCCCGTGGCGGTGGGCTTCGGCATCGCAACGGCCGCCGACGCGCGGGCGCTCCGCGGTAAGGTGGACGCCGCCATCGTCGGCGCCGCGTTCATGCGCCTCGTCCGCGAGGACCCCGCGCGCGGCTGCGCGGAGCGGGTGGAGCGGTTCGCCGGGGAGCTGGTCGCGGCGCTGGGCTAGGGGGAGCGGGCGTCACCCGGTTCACGATTCCATGCTGCGTGGACCGTGCTCTCGGATGTAGGCTTTCGGACGGAGTCCCGCGCCGGCGACCCGGCTGGTCATGGCTGTCCACCGCCCGCCGATCCGAGCGCACGCGCACGCCGGCCCCGGACTTGAGGAGGGTCCTGCGCGATGCGTCCCACGGTCGAGATCGCAGCCCTGCTGCTCCTCGTGGCGGCTCCGGCCATGGGTGGCGCCGGCGTCTCGCTCCGCTGGTTCAGCTGTTTCCCGGACACGGCGTCACGCTGGAACCGCTCGTTCGCATGCGACACGAATGTCGGTGCCGAGCGGGTCGTCGGCTCGTTCCAGATCGGCCAGATCATGCCCGAGGTGACCGGGAACGAGATCGTCGTGGACCTGCACACCGGGCGACCCTGGTCCGGCAGCTCGACCCCGCTGCCGGAGTGGTGGAGATTCCGGAACGCTGGCTCCTGTCGTGCGAGCGCGCTTGCGGTCGCGCTCATTCAGAACCCGGAGCTGGAGCCATGCCCGGATTGGTCGGCGGGCCAGGCCGTGGGCGGCATCGGCGCCTACGTCGTGGGGATCGCGGGACCGGGCACCGCGCGCATCATCATGGCGAGCGCCGTGCCCCAGGCCTCGGCGGCCTTCCTCACGCCGGACGTCGAGTACTTCTCGTTCACGCTCATCATCCGGCACGACAAGACCGTGGGCACGGAGGCGTGCGCCGGGTGCGAGGTCCCGATGACGCTGATCCTCAACTCGGTCAACGTCACGACGCCGGTCCCGGCGGAGCATCGGAGGTACTCCGGTCCGGTCAACGGGACGGACTCCAACTACGTGGTCTGGTCGCCCACCCCCGTTCCCACGCGCCGCTCGACCTGGGGAGCCGTGAAGTCGCTGTACCACTGATCGCCGGACCGGCGCGGGCCCGGAAGGACGCCGAGCCGGGGGGAGGCCGGTCGGCGCCACGGCGGTCACACAGGCGACCGCCGCCTCGTGATGTGCTCGGAAGCGAGAGCGACCGAAACCTCGAGGTGTCGTGCGCCCACACCCCACAAACCTGACCGGGACGCGTTCCCCCGGCCCGGTCGGCGAGTTGGACGGACCCGCGGTCGGGAACGGGCCCGCGGCGCGCCGTTGGCCCGCGTTCGACCGCGCGGATCTCGATCGCGCCCGGGCCGGTGACCCGGAGGCGCTCGGCCGGTTCTTCGACCACTACTTCGACCGCGTGTTCTCGGTCGCCTGCCGGTTCACCGGCAGCGTCGAGCACGGCCGGGACCTGACCCAGGAGATCTTCTTCAAGATCCGCCGGCACCTGGGCCGGCTGGACCTCGAACGGGACCCGGCGCCGTGGCTCTACACGGTGACGGTCCATGCCTGTCTCGACGCCCGGCGCTCGTCGTGGTGGCGGATGGGGCGGCGGAGCGTCCCGCTCGATCGGGCGGGGGGCGCGCCGGCGCTCGCGAGCCGCGGTCCCGGCCCGGAGGAGAACCTGCTCGCGGCCGAGGACGAGCGCCGCGTGCAACGGGCGATCGGCCTGCTGCCGGGCGACCTGCGCGTGAGCGTGATCCTGCACGACTTCGAGGAGCTCGGCCACGAGCGGATCGGAGCGATCCTCGGCATCAGCCATGCCGCCGCCCGCAAGCGGCACTCGCGCGCGCTCCACGCGCTGGCGCGGCTGCTCCGGGAAGGGGAGGGGCCGTGATCCCCGATCGCGACCGGCTGCCGGACGAGGGTTCGCTGCAGGCCGAGCTGCGCGGGTTGCCTCGGCCGCACCCGCCGTGGGGATTCCGCGACCGCCTGCGCCGGCAGTTCGTGCGCGACGAGTTCCCCGAGCGCGCGCGCCGCCCGCGGCCCCGGCGGCCCGCGTGGGGCGACGTCGCGCTGGCGGGCGGGCTCGCCGCGGCGCTCCTTGCGCTCGGTCTGTTCGCGAACCGGGGGCCTTCGTGGAAGCTGGTCGCGACGAGCGGGAGCGGTACGGCGCGCGTGGACGGACGCGACGTGCCGCTCGGCGAGCGGGCCCTGCTCGAGCGGCGGCTCCGCCGCGGCGCCCGCGTGAGGCTGCCCGCCGGAGCGCAGCTCGACCTGGAGCTGCCCGGGATCGCGCTGCTCCAGATGGCGGGCGGCGAGGCCCGGCTCCCGGGATGTCCCGGGCGCTGGTTCGCGCGCTCGATGTCCGCCTCGCTCGTCTCGGGCGAGCTCCGGATCGCCACCGGGCCGGGCTTCGCGGGCGCCCGGCTCACGGTGGCGACGCCCGAGGCCCGCGCCATCGTCACGGGCACGACGCTCTCCGTGCTGCGCGACCGCGAGGCGAGCTGCGTGTGCGTGTTCGAGGGCCGCGTGCTGATGACGGGCGCGGGCGGCCCGGACACCGTGCGCGCCGGCTTCCGCCGCTCGGTGTACCGGGGCGGGACGCCGCCGTTGCTCGAACCGATCCTCCCCATGGAGTCCATGAAGCTCGGCATGCTGCGCGACGCCGCGCGGCAGACCCTCACGCGGGAGCCCTGAGGACCGCCTCCGGTCACAACGCCGCGCGTCGCGTCGTGGTGGTGCGGGACGGATCACTCGCGTGTCCGATCCGGAGCGGGCCCCAGCGTGGGGCCGCCGATCAGAATGGGGAGGAGCCATGTCGCATCGTGCACCTTGGAAGGCGTTCGTGGTCGTGCTCGTCGCGCTGGCGCTCGGCGCGGCGGGTTGCGGCCGGCAGCAGCATCCGCTGGAGCCGCAAGTGCCCCCGGACGGATCCCTCGAGGCGGGCCTCGAAGCGCTGCCGGAGGACGGCGGATCGTCGTTCGCCGCCTCGCCCGAGGAGGCCGAGGCGATCCGGCACGCCCGGCCCGTCACCGGTCCCACGATCATCTCCTCGCCGGGGAACTACCGTCTCGAGGACGACCTCGAGGCCACCGGCGACGGCATCGTCATCACCGCCAGCGACGTGCGGTTGTGGCTCGGCGAGCATCGGCTGCGCGGCCCCGGGAACAAGGCCGGGCGCGGCGTCGTCATCGCGGGCGCCCGGAACGTGCGGGTCGTAGGCGGCCGCATCGAGCGCTTCGGCATCGGCGTGGTCCTGGACCAGGCCTCGGGTTGCAGCGTCGTCCGCGTGGGGGTGAAGGGCGGCGACGAGACCGCCGATCCCGCCGCCGGCAACCCGCCGCAGATCGGCGTCATGCTCGTCAACAGCGCGCACAACGCGATCGCCCGGAACCGGTTCCGGGACGTGAACCTCGGGATCTTCGTGCGCGGGGGCGGCAGCTATCGCAATCGGATCGACGGCAACCGGGTGGTGGGCGGCGAGCACGGGCTGCTCGCGATCTGCTACAACCCGGCGCCCGGCGGCGACCCCGCCGGCCCGCGGGAGGACCGTGTCCGCCACAACCTGCTGGCGCGTTTCGGCACCGGCATCGTGACGAGCGCGCACTCGGCCGAGAATGCGTTCGCGCTGAACGTCATCCGCTACTTCGACGCCGCCTGGGTGGACGAGAACGGGAGCAACGTCTTCCGCCACAACCGCGCGGAGCGGCTCGAGCGTTAGTGAGGCGGCGCGCGGGCCGGGCGCGGGCCGGCGGGCCGGCGGTCACCGACCTCGCGCCGCGCACCCCCTACACATCGCGGGCCCCCGGGACCGAGCGGCTCCGGGGGCCCGACTCCTTGTTGCTGCGGTGAAGACGCGCTAGCGCCGGATCCACCACAGCAGGTCCATCAGGACCATCACCAGTCCGACGTCCACGGCCACCTCCCTTGCTGGCAAGGGCCCGGTCGCGTGACGCGAACGGGGTCAACCGGGTTCGTTCGGCCGCTCGTGGGTTGGCAGCGCGAGCGGGGGAGGCGGCTTCCTGTCGCCTCACCTCTCCTTATCGGCAGGGGCCGGAAGGCGCTTGAGCCCGGTCAGGAACGCGTGGGTGAGATGCCCCGCGAGCGCGCCAACTGCTTGAGCACCACGATGGTGAGGTCGTCGAGCGGCCCGTCGGCCCAGGCCCGCACGGCGTTCATCAGCTCCTCGAGCACGTCCGAGGCCCGGCGGTGCGCGTGACGATCCAGCACCTCCCACAGCCTCTCCTCGCCGAACGGCTCGCCCTCGCGCGGCGCCTCCGAGAGGCCGTCCGTGTACACCACCAGCACGTCGCCGGGCTCGAGCTCGCTCTGCGTGTGCGCGTAGCGCGCGCCCTCCTGCACGCCGAGCAGAACGCCGCTCTCGGTGAGCGGTTCGCGGCGGCCGTCGCGGCGACGCAGCAGCGGCGGTGTCAACCCGGCGTTCGCGAGCCGCACGAGCCCCGAGCCGGCGTCCACGCGCGCGCACAGCAGCCCCATGAACTTCTCGGGCTGTTCGAGCGCCACCAGGTCCCGGTTCATGGCCTCGAGCAGCTCGGCCGGGTGGCTTGCGCGCCGCGCCTCATCGCGGAAGCGGGCCTGGACGCCCGCGAGCACGAGCGCCGCGGGCACGCCGTGCCCGGCCGCATCGCCGACCGCGAGCGTGAACTCGCGGCCGCCGGTTTCGACGAAGTCGTAGTAGTCGCCGCCCACGGCCTCGGTGGCGAGCGTCGAGGCGGCGCAGTCGAGAGTCGGATAGACGGGGGTGCGCCGCGGCAGCCGTCGCGCCTGGACGGCGCCCGCCTCGCGCATCTCGCGGGCGAGGCCCTCGTGGCCGCGGGCCTCACGCCGGAGCTCCAGGTTCTCGAGCCCCACCGCGAGCAGCCGGGCCACGCGCTCGAGCGCGCGCGACTCCCTGCGCGACAGCCAGGCGCCGGCGAAGCGCCGGCCGATCGCGAGCACGACGTGCTCGTTCACGGGCACGAGCCAGCGCGTGCCGGTCTGCTCGAGCGCGTCGCGGTCGTCGTGACCGAGCCTGAGCTCGCCCGGGGCGTGCGGGCCGCTAGCGTGCCGGAACGCCTCCGGCGCGGCGGGCGAGAGCACGGGCGCGAGCAACGCGCCGGCGCGCGCCAGCACCGCGCCGCCGTGGTCCAGGGCCAGCGCGCAGCAGCCGTCCACGCGCAGCGCCCGCACCACGGCGTCGCAGGCGGCGTGCAGTAGCTGCGCCTCGTCCTCGCCCGCGGGCGACCAGTCCGCGAGCGAGGCCTCGTCCTCGATCGGCACGAGCCGCCGGCCGGCGGCCCCGAGCCAGCCGCGCGCCGGGCCCGCCAGCGCCGCGAGCAGCGCGAGCACCGCGATCGCCGAGCCCACGGCGCCGGGGCCCGCGTCCGGCCACCAGGCGGCGGCCGCCCACTCGCCGGCCACGTACAGCACGCCCGCGCCCACGAGCGCACCGGCGGCGCGCGCGAACGCGCGCAGCGCGACGCGGAAGTCGAACACGTTGTGCACCGCCATCGCCCAGCCGAACGAGAGCGGCACGAACAGCAGCGTCAGCACCGCCCAGCGCTCACCTGGGATCACGGGCGCGGCCGACAGGTTGCGCAGGCCCACCAGCACCGCGAACGGCAGCGCGCCGAGCAGCGTGCCCACGAATGCCACGCGCAGCCGGCGCCGCGCGTCGGTGGTCTCGGCGCGCGCGAACGCGAGCGCGAACAGCACGAGCCCGCCGAGGAGCCCGGCGGCGAACAGCACCGCGGGCCCCACCTGGAGGAGCGTGAGCAGCGGCCCCAGCCCGCCCGCGCCCAGCGCCGAGCCCGCCTGGACGCCGGCGTAGCAGGCGAGCAGCACGGTGGCCACGGCGTAGCCGCCGAGCACCCAGCCACGCGCCCGCGGCCGCCCCGACTCGGGGAAGAGCGCGAAGAAGTGCGAGAAGAGCGGGCCGGCGAAGAGCTGCGCCAGCACCGCGAGCAGCTCGTAGGTGAGCACCGCCGGTGCGGCGTGGAAGCGGGGCGGCGGCGCGAGCAGCACGGTGAACGCGAGGCAGAGGAGGTAGAACGTGCGCGTGAGCCGGTCGCGCCGCTCCATCCAGATCCAGCCGCCGAGCAGCGCGAACGAGCTGGCCACGGCGAACAGCACGGCGAGGTAGCGGCGCTCGGCGTCGGGGAGCGGCCGCGGCACGAGCCAGACCATGCGTTCCGAGCCGCCGCGCTCGCGCGCTACGACGAGCGGCGTGCCGGGCGTGGCGCCGGCGAGCGGCCCGGGCGCGAGCACCTGCTCGGCGCGGCCGGGGCCCGGGACGCGCAGGCGGTCGCCGGGGACGAGGCCGGCGAGCGCGCCGGGGCTCCCCGGGTCCACCGAGCCGACGCGACCGTCGGGCTGGATCGAGAGGCCGGTGTAGGCGCGCTGCGGCAGGCTCCAGTTCGAGGCCACGAGCACCCACGCCACCGGCAGCATGAGCCAGCGCAGCTCGAATCCCGGCCCGTGTCGGTCCAAGTGGTTGCCCCCGTCGGAGAATGCTAGTCGCGTCGGGACGGCCGTGCGAATCCCACGCCCGCGCGACTGCGGCGTGGACGGGACGCGGCCCCGCCGGTATCCTCGCTCAAGTCGCTTGCCAGCCTTGCCGATACGCAGATTGATCCGTGGCTCCGTGCGACCGCCAAGCAGGCGGCCTCGCGAGGCCGCCACCCGCGCGGCGCTCGGCGCCGAGCGGGTCGAGGAGCGGAGGCTCGTCCAATCATGCTGGTCCTAACAAGGAAGTTAGGAGAGAACATCCGGATCGGGGATGCGGTGAAGATCACCGTCCTCGAGGTGCGTTCGGGACAGGTGAAGCTCGGCATCGAGGCGCCGCCCGAGGTGAAGGTGCACCGCGAGGAGATCTACGCGCGCATCCAGGAGGAGAACCGGAAGGCGGCGGCCGCGCAGCAGCAGCGCCCGCCGGCTCCGGGGGCCGATCCCGGCAAACGGTGAGGTCACGTGCCGCGGCCCGGGCGGGAGTCCCGGGCGGGCACCGGCGAGGATCCATGAGGCCACGACGCAAGCGTACACCGGCGAAGCAGCGGCCGGCGAAGATCGTGCCGTTCCCCGCCACGGGCGTGGTCCGGCTCACGCGCGTGCGCGACGCACGCGAGCGCATCGAGTCGGGCTGGTACGACCGCACCGAGGTGCGGGACCGGCTGGTGGAGGCGGTGCTGCACGAGATCCGCAGCCGCTGACGCGGGCCGCGAGCCCGCGACGCGAGGCCGCCGGACGTTCCGTCCGGCGGCCTCGCGTGCTTCCGGCCCCGGCGGCCGTTCGCTATGCTGGGCGGAACGCCAGGGGATGGCCATGCCCACACGCTCATCGCGGCTCGCCGCCGCGTTCCCGCTCGAGGCCGGCTTCCGTGCGCTCATGGACGGCGCGGAATCCGGCGTGCTGCTGCTCGACCCCCGCCGCCGCGTGGCGGCGGTGAACCCGGCCGCGCTCAGGCTGCTCGGGCTGCCCGCCGAGCGCGCGCGGGGGGCGGACGCCTCTGAGCTCCTGCGCACGACCGTGGCCGGCGAGGACCTGGCGCACGACGTCTTCGCCGCGGCCTCGGTCGAGCGCGAGACCGTGCTGCACACGCCGGGCGCGGGCGACGTGCCGGTGCTCGTGAGCGCCGCCCGCCTCGGCCGGCCGGCCTGGTCGCTGGTGCTGCTGCGCGACCTCACCTCCATGTGGCGCATGCAGCAGGAGCTGCGCCGGCACGAGCGGCTGGCGACGCTCGGCCAGCTCTCCGCCGGCGTCGCGCACGAGATCCGCAACCCGCTCGCGGGCATCGGCACGAGCGCCCAGGTGCTGCTGCGCCGCTTCGAGCCCGGCGACGACCGCGCCCGCTTCGCGCAGGTGATCCTCGACGAGGTCGCGCGGCTCGACCGCATCGTCACGAGCCTGCTCCAGTACGCGCGCCCGCGCCAGCCGGAGCTGCACGCCGTGCGGCTCGCCGACTCCGTGGAGCGCGTCGTCGCCATGACGCGCGAGAACGCGCAGCGCCAGCGCGTGCGGCTCGAATCCGAGGTGGCACCGCGGCTGCCGCCGGTCTACATTGACGCCGACCTGGTGCACCAGGTGCTGCTCAACGTCACGCTGAACGCGCTCCAGGCCATGCCCTCGGGCGGCACGCTCCGGTACGAGGTGCGGCCCGTGCGCCGGCGGAGGCCGACGCGCGGGCCGGGCCGGCGCGCCGAGGACCGGCGGCGCGGCGCCGACGGGGCGCCGCCCGAGCGGCGGGGGCGCGGCTCGCCGTGGATCGAGACGCAACAGGTCCGCGTCAGCGACACCGGCGTCGGCATCCCGCGCGGCGTGCTGGCCAAGCTGTTCGACCCGTTCTTCAGCACCAAGCCCTCGGGCACGGGGCTGGGATTGAGCATCTCGCAGACCATCATGCAGGAGCACGGCGGCTCCATCGCTGTGGACAGTCGCGAGGGCCGCGGCACCACGGTGCTCCTCAACTTCCCGCTGGAGAAGCGACATGGCGAAAGGCGACAGCTCGACCCGCGCGGCGTCCAAAGGCACGCTGCTGGTCGTTGACGACGAACGCTCGCTCCGGTTCAGCATCGGAGAGTGGGCCCGCGACGAGGGCTACGCGCCGGTCGAGGCCGCGAACGGCCGCGAGGCGCTGGAGTCCGCGCGCGAGCGCGGAGTGGACGCGGTGGTGCTCGACCTGAAGCTCGGCGACGAGGACGGGCTGCGCGTCCTGCGCGAGCTGCGCGAGCTGGACCCCGCGCTGCCGGTGGTCATGCTCACCGGGCACGGCACCGTCGAGCAGGCGGTGCGGGCCATCCAGCTCGGGGCCTACGACTTCATGCTCAAGCCCCCGGACCTCGACCACCTGGGGGTCGTGCTCGACCGGGCGCTCGAGCACGCGCGGCTCCGCCAGGAGGTGAGCCGGCTGCGCGAGAGCGCGAGCGGGAAGCTCGAGATCATCGGCGCGAGCGACGCGCTCCAGGGCGCCCTTTCGCGGCTCGAGCGCGCGGCGCGCGCGAGCGCGTCCACGGTGCTCATCCACGGCGAGACCGGCGCCGGCAAGGAGCTGCTCGCGCGCTACCTGCACGACAAGAGCTCGCGCGCCGGCGGGCCGTTCGTGGAGCTCAACTGCAGCGCCATCCCCGAGCAGCTCCTCGAAAGCGAGCTCTACGGCCACGAGCGCGGCGCGTTCACCGACGCGAAGCGCTTCCGCAAGGGCCTGTTCGAGGTCGCCGACCGGGGCACGCTGTTCCTGGACGAGATCGGGGAGATGGCGCCCCAGCTCCAGGCGAAGCTCCTGCGCGTGCTCGAGACGCGCACGTTCCGCCGGGTGGGCGGCGCGGCCGACATCACCGTGGACGTGCGTGTCGTGGCGGCCACGCACCGCGACCTCACGCGCCTGGTCGCCGAGGGTCGCTTCCGCGAGGACCTCTACTTCCGGCTCAACGTCGTGCCGGTCGCGGTGCCGCCGCTGCGTGAGCGCACCGGCGACATCGGGCCGCTCGCCGAGCACTTCGTGGCGCGCTTCTGCCGCGAGCTCGGGCGCGCGCCGGCGCGCATCCACCCCGGCGCGCTCGAGCGCCTGCGGGCCTACCGCTGGCCGGGCAACGTGCGCGAGCTGCGGAACGTGATCGAGCGCGTCGTGCTGCTCGAGGCCGAGGACGAGATCCGCGCCGAGCACCTGCCGCCGGAGCTCTCGGTAAGCCCGGCCGCGGCCGGGGACGCCGCCGGCGAGCCGTTCCCGAGCGGCGCCGTGCGGCCGCTCGCCGAGATCGAGAAGCTCGCCATCGAGCACGCGCTGCGGGTCTGCGACGGGAACAAGACGCGCGCCGCCACGCTGCTCGGCATCGCCCGCCAGACGCTGCGGACGAAGCTCAAGGAGTACGCGATCGCGGACGATGGAGAGGACGCGGCCAGCGGCTAGCCGCCGGCCAAGAATGCATCGCCCGCCCCGGGCGGGCGGTCGGGACTTGAGCGGCCGGGTGCCCCGCGCACCCGGCCGCGCGCGTGCGCGGCGTTCGGGTGGGCGGCCGCACCCGCTCCGCGCCCGGCTCACACGCGCCCGGCCAATCGCTTGCGGAACCGGCGGTTGTGGCCACGGGCGCGGACCGCCCCGGAGCCCCGGGCGCGCCCCGCGGGCGCGCCCCGCGGTGACCGCCGCCCATGGCATGCGCCGTGCGAAACGCCCCGGGTGACCCCGCAGCCCCGTCCCCGGCCCCGGAGCGCCGCGATGCCCCACATCCTCATCGTGGAAGACGAACCGACGACCTCGTGGGCCCTGGCGGAGGGGCTCTCGGACGACGGCTACACCATCGACACGTTCCGCACGGCCGAGGAGGCGCTCGCCTGGCTGCGGGGCAACCGCAGCGACGTCGTCATCACCGACTTCCGGCTGCCGGGGCTCTCGGGGCTCGAGCTGGCGCAGAAGCTCTCGCGCGGCCGGAACGCCCAGCCCGTGATCGTGGTCACGGCCTACGGCTCACCCGAGACCATGCGCGAGCTGCTGCGCGCCGGCGTCTCCGAGGTGTTCCCCAAGCCGTTCCACGTGGACGAGCTGCGCCGCGCGGTGCGCCGCGCGCTCCTCACCCGCGCCGAGCGCCGCCGCCCGCCGCTGCGGAAGGCCGCGTGAGCGCCGCGCGAGCGCGCACGCCTGCCGGCCGTCGCGCCGGCCGCGCGGATCCCGACACGCACGAGCGTGTGCGGGCGCTCGTGGACTCGCTCGAGTCCCGCGATCGCGCCCTGCTCTCGCTCGTGCTGATCGAAGAGCTCTCGCTGCTCGAGGCGGGCGCCTCGCTGCGCACGCCCTCGCGCGACGCCTCGCGCCGGCTCGCGGAACTGCTGGCGCACTTCGCGCGCCGGACGCGCGCCGGGAGGAGCAGCTCGCGGAGGGCGGCGTGACCCCGCGCGGCCCGGCCCCCGCGCCGGCCGACGTCCGCCGGCCGATGCCGGAAGGCGACGCGGCGCGGCTCGCGGCCGCGGAGGCCGCGGTCCGCGCCCTCGCCGCCGAGCAGCGCCGCGCCGAGCGGCTCGGGCTCGAATGGCCGCTCGCGCGCACCGCGCACCAGCTCCGCTACTGGCGGTTCGTGCGCGCGCTGTGCGCCATCGCCGCGGAGGCCGCGTGAGCTGGCGCCCCGATCGCCCGGCGCCCGTCGTCCGGCTCGTGCCCGGCGGCGTCCCGGACGCGGCCACGTTCGGTGCCGGGCATCCGTCGCGCCTCCCGCGCGGCCACGTGCGCACGATCCTCGTGACGAGCGGCCGCGACGGCGTGGGCAAGAGCAACCTGGCGGCGAACCTCGCGCTCGCGCTCGGCGAGCGCGGCGCCCGCGTCGTGCTCGTGGACGGCGATCTCGCCCAGGCGAACCTCGACCTGCTGCTCGGGGTGCACCCGCGATTCGACCTCGGCCACGTGCTCGCGGGCACGAAGACCGTGGACGAGGTGGCGGTGCGCGCCGCGCGCGGCGTGACGCTGGTCCCGGCCGCGGCGTCCGCCCCCGAGCTCGCGGAGCTGGACGACGTTCGCCGCGAGCTGCTGATCCGCTCGCTCGCGGTGGCCGACGACGCCGCCGACCTGATGCTCGTGGACACCGGCCGCGGCGCGAGCCGGCAGACGCTCGAGCTGTGCCGGGCGGCGCACGAGCTGATCGTGGTCGCCACCCCCGAGATGGCCACGTTCACCGAGGCGTACGGGCTGGTGAAGTCGCTGCACCGCGAGGGCGCCCTGTCGCGCCCGCCGCGCCTGGTCGTGAACCTGACCACCACGCCCGAGGAGGCCGAGGACGTCACGCGGCGCATGCAGCTCTTCGCGCGCCACTTCCTGCGCCTCGAGGTCGAGTCCCTCGGCACCGTGCCGTGGGACGCGGCCGTGCCGCGCGCGGTGCGCGCGCACGAGCCCGTCCTGCTGGCCTGGCCGGATTCGCCGGCCGCCGTCGCCTACCGCGCGCTCGCCGCGCGGCTGTGGAAGCCCGTCCCCTCGGGTCCCGGCGCCGACGTGGCGTCGGAGCCGTCGCATCGCCTCGAAGCCTAGGAGAGCCCGGATGCCCCGCGCCGCCACCCCGTCGTCCGCCGCTCGCAGGAAATCCGCCTCCGCCCGCTCGCCGCGGGTGGTCCGTCCCGCGCTCAAGGTCGTGCCCGGCCGGCGCGGCGTGCGGCCCGCGCCCGGGACGCGCACCGCGCGCCCGGCCGGGGCCACGCCCGCCCGCGGCGCCACGCCCGCCCGGCCGGCCGCGCCCACACGAAGCTCGGCTCCGTCGCGCGCCGCGGCGCCGCTGCGCGCCGCCGTACCGGCGCGCAGCGCTCCCGGCGCCCGCGTGCCGGCGCCGGCCGCGGCGCGCGCGTCGGGCCCGGCGGTCACGTACAACAAGGAGGACCTACTCAAGCGCTTCGCGCCGCTCGTGCGGCACGTCGTCGAGCGCGTGGCCGCCACGCTCCCGCGCAACGTGGACCACGAGGACCTCTACTCGGCCGGTGTGCTCGGGCTGCTCGACGCGCACGCGAAGTTCGACACGCGCAAGGGTGTGAAGTTCGAGACCTACGCCGTGTGGCGCATCAAGGGCGCGGTGCTGGACCAGCTTCGCGCGCTCGACTGGGCCTCGCGCTCGATGCGGCGCAAGGCGCGCAACCTGGACGGCGTGACACGCCGGCTCGACCAGAAGCTCGGCCGCGCCGCGTCCGAGGAGGAGGTCGCCCGCGAGCTCAAGATGTCGCGGGAGGACTTCTACCGCCTGCTCGACCACGTGCGCGGCGCGGTGCTCGTTTCACTCGACGAGGCGCGCTCCAGCGACGGCGAGGACCAGGGCACGCTCGCCGACCACCTGGCCGACCCGACCTCCGTGGACCTCGAGGCGCGGCTCGAGGACGACCAGACGCGGCGCATGCTGCTGCGGACCATCGACCTGCTGCCCGAGCAGGAGCGCCTCGTGGTGGCGCTCTACTACTACGAGCACCTCACGCTCAAGGAGATCGGGCGCACGCTCGGCATCTCGGAGTCGCGCGTCTCGCAGGTGCACACGCGCGCCATGGCTCGGATGAAGCTCCGCATGCACAAGGCCACGGGCGCCCGGAGCGAGGCGGCGTGAGCGCGGTCGGGGAGGCCGGGGCCGCGGGCTGGCCGCGGCCGCCGTACGAGGAGCTGCGCGAGCGGCTGGCGGGGGAGGCCGAGGCGCGCGAGCGCGCCGGCGACGCCGAGACCGCGGCGCGCCTGCGCGAGCTGGCCGAGGCGTGGTGGAGGGAGCAGGAGACCTGGAACGCCCGCGTGCGCGAGGTGCTGGGCGCGCACCACGAGATCAACAACGCCCTCGTGGGCGTGCGCGGGAACACGCAGCTCATGCTGATGAACCCGGTCGGGCAGGCGCCCGGCCTTCGTGAACGATTGGAGGTCGTCCTCCGTGAGTCCGGCCGAATCCAGGAAGCGTCCGTCCGGCTCCGGGACCTCAAGAGGGTCCTCGGAAGCCCCGATCCCCGGCCCCGGGCCGCGTGACCCGCAGCCTCCCGACGAGCCGCCGGCTCCGCGGGAGCGCAAGGGGGACGCGGGTTCCGGACAGGGCGCGGCCCGCCGCACCGACCGCCGCGCGGCCTCGGGCTGCCTGTGGTCGGCGTGCGAGGCGCTGCTGTCGTCCGTGAGCGAGCCCGGCGCGCTCGCCGCGGCGCTCGACTCGCTGCTGGTGGCGTTCGACTGCGACGGCGTGGCGCTGCACGCGCGTTCTGCGGACGGCACGCTCGCGCCGTGGTGCGCGCGCGGCCAGTGGGAGCGCACGCCGGGCGACCTGCGCGAGGCGATCGGCGTGCCGTTGTTCCGCGGTCGCGAGCGCGTGGGCGCGCTGGACCTGCTGGCGCGGCGCGGACAGCGCTGGCGACCGGAGCAGCTGTCGCTCGTGCGCACCGCCTCGGGCGCGCTCGGCGCGGCGCTGGGCGCGCGGCTCGAGCTGGACGAGCTCCGGCGCCAGCCGGGGCGCGACCCGGTCACCGGGCTCGCCGATGCGCGCTCGTTCCACCAGCGGCTGGTCGAGGAGGTCGGGCGCGCCGAGCACTCGGGGCTCCCGCTCGCGGTGGTGACGCTCGACCTGGACCACTTCGCGGGGCTCAACGAGCGCTACGGCCGCGAGAGCGGTGACCACGTGCTGGCCGAGTGCGCGCTCGTGCTGCGGCAGGCGCTGCGCGAGGGCGACTTCGTCGCCCGGCTCGGCGGCGACGAGTTCGGCGTGCTGCTGCCCGACTGCGACCTCGCGCCGGCGCGCCGGCTCGCAGAGCGGCTGCGGCATACGCTCGAGGAGCACCGCTTCCCGCGCGCCGGGCACTTGAGCGTCTCCGCCGGTGTGGCGGCCTCGCCACGCGACGGCATGGACCCCACCGAGCTCCTCGGCGCCGCCGAGCGCGCGCTCGGTCTGGCGAAGAAGGCCGGGCGGCACCGCACGGCGTCGAGCGGCCCCACCCACACGCATTGAGGCGTCCCGGCATGTCTCCCGAGCCCGGTCCCGAACGCGAGCCGCCCGCCCCGCCCGGGCTGATCGCGGTGCGCCCGCGGGTGCTGGTCGTGGAGGACGACGAGACCGTGGCCGACGTGCTGCGCGAGGTGCTTGCCGTCGAGCCCTACGAGCTCGCGTTCGCCGCCTCGGGCGAGGAGGCGGTCGCGCGCCTCGCCGCGGGCATCCCGGACCTCATCCTCACCGACATCTCGCTGCCGGGCCGCTCCGGCCTCGAGGTCATGCGGCACGCGCGCGCCGCCGACCCCGAGGTCGCCGTCGTGCTGATGACCGGGCACGCCACGGTGCAGAACTCGATCGACGCGCTGCGCGAGGGCGCGAGCGACTACATCACGAAGCCGTTCGACGACATCACCGAGATCCCGAAGACCATCGAGCGCCACCTCCGCACCCGCCGCCTCAAGGTCGAGAACCGCTCGCTGCTCGAGCAGCTCCGGGTCCAGAACGAGGTGCTGCAGCGGCACGAGCTCGAGCTGCGCGAGCGCGTGCGCCAGGCGACCGGGAACCTGGACACGCTCTACCGCGTGTCCATGGAGATCGGCGCGAACCTCGAGCTGCAGCCGAGGCTGGCGATGGTCGTGGAGACGGCGGCCCGCCTGGTGCGCGCGGAGGTCGCCGTCGTGTACCTCCAGAGCGAGGACTCCGACGCCTATCGCGCGGTCGCAGCGCACGGCCTCGCGCTGCCGCTCGCCGATCCTGCCGAGCCGCACTTCGAGACGGGCGAGGGCTGGCTCGGGCGGCTGGTCCAGGAGCGCGCACCGGCGTGCCATGGGGTGCCCGCCGGAGGCGCGCTCGAACTCCCCGGCTTCCCGCACGCGCGGGCGGCCGAGGTGCTCGCCGTGCCCATGCTGCAAGAGCGGCAGGCGATCGGCGTCATGGTCGTGTTCGGGCGGGACGAGGGCTTCACCGGGGACGACCTCGAGTTCCTGCGCATGTTCGTGAGCCAGGCCGCGGTGCAGGTGCGGAACTCGCAGCTCTTCGAGCGCACGAAGGTGCTGGACCGGCTCAAGTCCGACTTCGTGGCCGTCGTCTCGCACGAGATCCGCACCCCGCTCACCTCGGTCAAGGGCGCGGTCGAGCTGCTCTCGGACGCGCGCTACTTTCAGAACACCGAGCAGCAGGTGAAGCTGCTGTCCATCGCGCACGCGAACGCCGACCGCCTGCTGCTGCTCATCAACGACATCCTCGACTTCTCGAAGCTCGAGTCGGCGTCGCTGCCCATGAGCCTCGAGCCGCAGCACCTGGCCCCGGTCGTCCAGCAGGCGGCGCACAACCTGCGCATGCTGCTCGAGGAGCGCCGGATCCGGCTGCACATCGACGTACCGGCGTCGCTGCCCGAGGGTCTCCTCGACGCGCACCGCATCACCCAGGTGGTCACGAACCTGCTCTCGAACGCGATCAAGTTCTCGCCGCCGGGCGGCGGCGTGCACGTCGCCGCCACGGCCTCGGGCGACGTGCTGCGCGTGACCGTGCGGGACCACGGCGAAGGCATCCAGTCCGAGGACCTGCCGCGGCTGTTCAAGAAGTTCCAGCAGATCGACTCGGGCTCGACCCGCAAGGTGGGCGGGACCGGGCTCGGTCTCGTGATCAGCAAGGGGATCGTCGAGCAGCACGGCGGGCGCATCGGCGTCGAGAGCCAGCCCGGCAGCGGCAGCACGTTCTGGTTCACGCTGCCCGTGGCGGGCGCCCAGGGCCGCTCGGGCGTCCGCGCGGCCTAGCGCACACGGCCGTGCGTCGCGCGCTGTTGCGCGGGCCGGCGCCGGCGGCTAACGTGCTTGCGGCCCGCAGGATGCGGGCCAGCGCCGCAGCCGACGGAGGCCTCGTTGCGCGTCACGGAAGCCGCCCAGGACGAACCGTCGCGGAGCCCGCTGCGCGCCCGCGCCCTGGCATGGAGCGCGGTCGCCGGCATGCTCGCCGGCGGTGCGCTCGCGCTCACGCTCGCGGCCCCGGGCGGCGCCCGGTTCGAGGCGCGGCTGCCGTGGAGCGACGCGCCGCCCGCGCCGGGCGACTGGCCCCGGCCCGCGCGCGAGGGCGAGCGGGTGCGGCTCGAAGCGGTGCGCGAGGGCCCGCGGCTCGTGGTGAGCGCCGGCTCGGCCGGCGAGGCGCGCAGGCTGGCCCGCGCGTTCGCGGCCCGGGCCGCGCCCACGCCCGGCGAGCTCCTCCCGGTCCGCGAACGCGTGCGCGAGCGCTGGCGCGAGGCCGCCCGCGACGCGGCGCCCGTCCCGGCCTCGCGCGCGCTGCGCTGCGCCGCCGCGCTGCTCGCGCGCGAGCGCTGGGGGCGGGAGCTGGCCGCGGCCCTGCCGCTGCTCGCGCCGGCCGCGCCGCCCGCCGCTCCCCGCGTGCCGCCCGCGGTCGAGGACGCTTGGCTCAACGTGACCTGGGTCGCGGACGAGCGCGACCCCCCCGGGCTCGCGCAGGCGCTGCTCGAGGCCACGCTCGCCGACCAGCGCTGGTTCGAGGACGGCGCGGCGTGGTCGGAGGCACCGCTCGCCGCGCGCGCCGAGACGTGGAGGCGCTGGCAGCTCTCGCGCGCGGCGCTCCTCGAGCCGGTCGCCGCGCGGCTCGTCTCCGGCGCGGGCGCGGAGGGGCGCGCCGCGCTCGAGAGGCTGGTGGCGCGGCGGCTGGCGGCGTTCGACGACCAGGCCGGCGAGCCGTGGTCGGCCTTCGCCGGCCCCTCGGCGCGCGTCGTGCGCCCGCTCGTCCTGCCCATCGCCGCGGCCTGGCTGCCGGCGCTCCTCGTGGGCGCGGGCGCGGGCTCGCTCGTCGCGCTCCTCGTGCTGCTCGTCGCGAGCCGCTCCCGTCCCGGCGCGCGCACGCGGCGCGCGCGCCGGCCGCGCGCCGGCTCGGACGGCATCGCGGCGCTGCACGTGGTCACCGGCCGCGCGCCGACGCTCGTGGTGCGCGCCGTGCTGGAGCTCGCCGCGCCCCGACTCGCGCTCGGCGAGCGCGTGCTGCTCGTGGACGGCTCGCCGCGCCTGCGCCTGCACGAGCGGCTCGGGCGCGAGGCGCGCTTGGGCCTGCTCGAGTGCCTCGCGGCCGAGATGCCGGTGCTGGGGCTCGTCCACTACGGCGGCCATCCGGGGCTCCACCTGCTCTCGCACGGCGACTCGGCGCGGCCCGCCGACTGGTCACGCCTTGGTCGGGTGCTGGCCGAACTCCTGCCGCACTTCGGCCGCGTCATCGTCGCGATCGAGCCCTCGCCGCCGATCGAGTTCGGCTCGGGCATCCGCCACCTGCCCGTGGAGGGCTGGTGGGCGGGGCGCGGCCGGGACCTGCCGCTGGGCGCCGGCGACGTCGTGGCTCGATTGAGTATCGCCTTGCAGCCCTTGGAACTGGCGAGCGTCCTGGAAGCTTCGCTCGAAGCCCTGGCCGAGCGCGTCGGCGAGCTCCGGCGGGCGATGCCAGCGGCCCTGCCCGCGTGGGGCCACCCGGCCGCGCCGCGCGAACCGGCCGAGCCGCCGCCGCCGCCGCTCGAGCCCATCGTGCTGGACTGCGACTTGCAGGTGGTCCAGCGGCTTCGCTTCCTGGCGTGGATGCGCCGGGTCGAGGCCGAGGAGCGCGGAGGCGGGGCACCGGCATCGCCCTGACCCGCCCGGCGCCCCTGCCGTGACCCGCTCCCGGGAAGGGAGCGCGTCGCGCCGCGCCGTGGCGGGCCGCATCCCGGGACGGGGTGACGCCCGCCGGTGCGATCGCCGCGGGATGGTCGCAGGACGCGCCGGGCTCGCCGGCACGCCACGCCCTCACGAGGGCCGCGCCTCCGGCGGGGATCCCACCTCGTCGCGCGCGACGCAGCCGACGAGGACGGATTGCCCCATACCCAACGCCTGCTCCTCGTGGAGCAGCTCGACGCCGTGGGCGCCTCACCGGTCGACCTGCGCCCGCGCGCGCAGCTCCTGCGCCGCTGCGGGTTCGACGTGCGCATGCTGGCCGTGGCGCCGGACGGCGAGGTGGACCTCCAGTACGGCGCGCCCGAGCGCCCGCAGCCGGGCATCGCGTCGCTCGACCCGGTGCGCGCGGGCGAGGGCGTGGCCCTCGCCGCCGGGGAGCACCGCGCGCAGCTCGTCGTTTGGGCGAGCGCCGGCGCCGGCGGCGGGCCCGCGGCACGCGCCGCGGTGGCCGGGCTCCCCGCCTGGTGGTGGAAGACCGGCTGGTCGGCCTCGGGCGCGGCGGGGCCGCTGCCGGAGCTCGCGCCGGGCGCCGACCCCTGCCAGCTCGCGCTCACCCACGCCGAGCGGTCGCGGCCGCGGCGCCTCTCGCTCTGGGACGGCCCGTACGCGCTCGTGGCCTCGCCGCTCCGGCCGGAGGACGCCGAGCGGCTCTTCGACGGCTTCGCCCGCGCCGCGGACGGGCGCGACGAGCTGGACCTGGTGGTGCTCGACCACCCGGACGCCGCGCTCGAGGCGGTGGCGCGCGAGACGGGGCTCCTGCAGCGCGTCCACTTCGTGGGCCGCGCGCCGCGCGAGGCCGAGGAGGCGTGGCTCCAGCACGCGCGGCTCGCGTTCGTGACGCTCCACCGGCCGGTGGGCGCGGGTCTCGTGCGGCGCTCGCTCGCCGCCGGCTGTCCGCTCCTCCCGGTGGGGGCCGCCACCGCGCCGTTCGCGAACTGGCTCCGCGCGCACGGGCTCACCTGGGCGCGCGAAGGGCGCGCGCGGCTCGCCTGGGACACGATCGCGGCGGCGCTCGCGCGCACGCCGGCCGTGGAGACCGCGATCCTGCGCGGGCGCGCGCTCGCCGAAGCGGACGGCAGCGCCACGGTGCTCGCGCACGCGCTCGAGCGGCTCCCGGGCGCGAGCGACCGGCGCGAGCGCGCGGCCTGAGCGGCGGGGCGCGCCCGCACGAGCGGTGCGGGCGGTCCGCGGCAGCGGTGCGCCCTACTTGCGCGGTTCTCCGGATGCGGGCCTAATGCCCGGCTCGCGCGCGACGCGCGGGCGGAAGCGAACGGAAGGGGGCGGGATGCGGATCCTGGTGACAGGCGGCGCGGGCTTCATCGGCTCGCACGTGGCGGACCGGTTCGTGGACGCGGGGCACGAGGTGGCGGTGCTCGACGACCTCTCCACCGGCTTCCGCGAGTTCGTCCACCCGCGCGCGCTCTTCTTCGAGGCCGACCTGGTGGACGCCGTGGCCATGGACCGCTGCGTGGCGGAGTTCCGCCCGGACCTCGTCGCGCACCACGCGGCGCAGATGGACGTGCGCCGGTCGGTGAGCGACCCGGAGTTCGACGCGCGCGTCAACGTGCTCGGCTCGATCGGATTGCTGCGATCGTGCACGCGACACGGCGTGCGGAAGGTGGTGTACGCCTCCACGGGCGGCGCGCTCTACGGCGAGGGCCGGCGGCTCCCGGCGACCGAGGACCACCCGGTGAACCCGGAGTCCCCCTACGGGGCGAGCAAGCACACGGTCGAGCATTACCTGTATCTCTGGAAGCTGCTGCATGGGCTCGACTACACGGTGCTCCGCTACCCGAACGTCTACGGCCCGCGCCAGAACCCGCACGGCGAGGCGGGCGTGAACGCCATCTTCATCGGGCTCATGCTGGAGGGGAAGCGGCCGCGGATCTTCGGCGACGGCACCGCGGTGCGCGACTACCTGTACGTGAGCGACGTGGTCCAGGCGAACGTGCTCGCGCTCGACCGGGCGGGCGGCGAGATCCTGAACCTGGGCACCGGTGTGGGCACGAGCGTGAACGACATCGTGCGGGAGCTTAAGGCCATTCTCGACTTCCGCGAGGACGCGATCCACGAGCCGGCGCGCCCGGGCGAGATCCAGCGCATCTACCTCGACGCCTCGCGCGCGAGGCAGGTGCTCGGCTGGGAGCCGGCCGTGACGTTCCGGGAGGGCCTCCGCCGCACGGTGGAGTGGACCCGGAACCACCCGCTGCCGGCGAAGTCCTGACGAGTGCCGCCGGGTCCGGCGGCACGCCGCGCGCGGCGCCCGGTGCCTACCTCGCCCAGCTCGCCCGCGGGTCCGGGATCGGCGTGAGCTGCGCCTCGATCGCCTCGCGCTGCGACTCGTACCAGGGCGGGAGCGCGAGCGCGCGGCCAAGCGTCTCGGGCGGGCCGAAGCCGGGGCCGTCGTCGGCGATCTCGTAGAGCACGCCGCCCGGCTCGCGGAAGTAGATGGACTTGAAGAAATGCCGGTCCACGACCGGCGTCGAGTGCACGCCGTGCGCGCCGAGCCGCTCGAGCCAGCGCGGATGGTCCGCCACGGAGCTGCCCCAGGCCACGTGGTGCACGGTGCCCGCGCCCGGGAGCCCGCGCGCCTCGGGCGGCGCGTCGAACGCGATGAGGCCGCCGCGCCGCTCTCCGCGCAGCTCCCAGGTGTCGTCCGCCCGCCGCTCGCCGCCCAGCACCCGCTCGATCAGCTCGCCGCTGCGCGCGACGCGCCCGCCGAAGGCGCGCACGCCGTGGAAGCCCTGGAGCGCCCGCTCGCGGGGGATCTCCGGGTGGTCCGCGATCCGGGGCTCGTCGGGCACGCGCGTCACGACCAGCTCGTGCTCGAGCCCCTCGGGGTCGGCGAAGCGGAGCGAGCCGGGCGCACGGGTCATGGCCACGTCGTGCGCCGCGAGCCGCCCGGCCCAGAACGCGAGTGCGTCCTCGCCGGTCACCCGCCACAGCACCCGGTGCACCATGCCGGAGCCGGCACGCCCCCGCGGAGCGCCCCGGTACTCGAAGAACGTGATGTCGGCGCCCGGCCGGCCCAGCTCGTCGGAATAGAAGACGTGGTAGACGGTCGGGTCGTCCTGGTTCACGGACTTGCCCACGAGCCGCAGCCCGAGCACACCGGTGTAGAACGCGACGTTCCGGAGCACGTCCCCGGTGATCGCCGTCACATGATGGATGCCTTCGAGCCGCATGCGGCCTCCTCGCGAAAGGGGTCGCGGGTTGAGACGCGCCCCGGGCGCCGGCGGTGCGTCAGGAGCCTGTCAGCGTTCCGGGCCCGGCGGTCCGGCGCCGTCCGGCCCCGCCGCGCCGCTCACCAGATCCGCGCGCGTTTCGCCGGCTCGCGCACCATGGCGTCGCCCTCCCGGCAGCCCCAGGCGTCGTGGAACTCCTTGAGATTCGAGAGCGGCCCGTTCACCCGCCAGCCGGGCGGCGAGTGCGGGTTCGTGAGCACCAGCGTGCGCATCGCCTCGGGCCGGTACACCGCCCGCCAGATGCGCGCGTACGAGAGGAAGAAGCGCTGCTCCTCGCTGAAGCCGTCCACGAGCCGGCGCGGCTTGCCGGCGAGTGCCCGCTGCAGGGCCGCGTACGCCACCGCCACGCCGCCCAGGTCGGCGATGTTCTCGCCCAGCGTGAGCTTCCCGTTCACGTGCAGCGAGTCGTTCACGACGTAGCCGTCGAACTGCTCGACGACCCGCTGCGCCTGCACCTTGTAGGCCTCGGCGTCGGCCGGCGTCCACCAGTCGCGCAGGTTCCCGCGCGCATCGTACTGGCGGCCGCGGTCGTCGAAGCCGTGCGACATCTCGTGCCCGATCACCGCGCCGATGGCCCCGTAGTTCACCGCGTCGTCGGCATCGGGGTGGAAGAACGGCGGCTGCAGGATGCCGGCCGGGAAGTTGATGCTGTTGAGCGACGGCGAGTAGAACGCGTTCACGGTGTGCGCGGTCATCCGCCATTCGCCGCGCTCGACGGGCTTGCCGATGCGCGCCATGCTCCGCGTCGCCTCGGCGGCGCCGGCGGCGAGCCGGTTCTCGAACCAGGGGCCGCGCCCGATGCGGACCCTGGAGTAATCGCGCCACTTGTCCGGGTGGCCGATCCGCTCCTCGAACGCGGCCAGCTTCCCGGCCGCGGCCCGCCGCGTGTCCTCGCTCATCCACTCGAGCGAGGCGATGCGCTCGCCGAGCGCCGCCTCCAGGTGGTGCACGAGCTCGAGCACGCGCGCGCGGGCGCGGGGCGGGAACGCCTCGGCGACGTAGGCGCGGCCGAGCACGTCGCCGAGGTCGGCGTTCACGGCCATGAGGCAGCGCTTCCAGCGCGGCTGCTGTTCGCGCGCGCCGGAGAGCCGGTGCTCGAAGCGGAAGCTCTCGTCCGCGAACGCCGAAGCGAGCGTGGGCGCGGCGTCGGAGAGCGCGTGCCAGCGCAGGTAGGCCT
>Ga0187893_10000664_pt1 | contig 87503 bp, 57 predicted proteins | sample MA1701074metaG_FD_139574 | JGI IMG/M metagenome (GOLD analysis project Ga0187893, IMG submission 139574) | White microbial mat communities from a basaltic lava cave in the Kipuka Kanohina Cave System on the Island of Hawaii, USA - MA170107-4 metaG ... | reverse complement strand
GACGCCTCGTAGGCGCAGCGGTGTCGTCTCATCCGGGAATCTTCGCCAGCACGGGTTGGTCGCAAGCGCTGCCGGTCGCCAACACTCGACCGAACAGAAACGAGTCGCCCGAACAAGCGCGGCCGGAGGGCCGGCGGTCCTTCTCCGCACAGGCCTCCTGCCTCGGGTGGAAGGCGACGGGATGGCTCCCTTCGTTGACGCGCATCAACCCGCTGCCGGGGTTCCACCGCCCGCGCTGATGCGAGCTAACGAGGTGGGGCAAGAGCTCATAGTGGCGTGGTGCCGAGCGACCCACCGGGTTCTGGCGAGGTCCTGGGATTGACCGTGGGCAGCGTGGGCGAGCGGGCAGCCTCGGAACGTGGCCTTCTCCTTCGAACGGCCCCAGGGATCGCCCTTCGGACGCCGGATATTACTATCGTCGCCCGTCGAGCTGTGGTAGGCATACGCCAGGAGTGGGGCGAGCGTCATGGCAATGACCGGCATCATGTCGTCCGCGGTTGTGGCCGTCCTGCTGTGTCTCGCCTCGCCGGCTGGCGCGAGCGATGGTGGCTGGGGCTACGTGATCGAGAAGCTCGTCGCGGGTGGCGTCGAGCGGACCCGCGTCGAATGGGCCTACGCGCGCTTACCGCGATTCTCGCGCGTGGGGTTCTCGATCGACCCCGTGGAGTCCGGAGCCATGTATCGCAAGCAGCTCTCGGCGCGCAGCGTGTCCGCCGCGCGCGCGTGCCAGGCACGACACCACGAGTGGCTCGAGGCGACCGAGGCTCGCTCGGGCGTACCGGCGAGCGTGGTGAGCGCGCTGCTTCATGTGGAAACGAGCTGCGGCGCGTACACCGGGCGAAGCATCGTCCTCCACCGGCTCTCCCGCCTGGCCATGGCGAACGAGCCGGCGAATCTCCGCGACAACATCGAGCGGTGGACCGACGGCGAGCCGCTGGCACGCCGAGAAGAGATCGAGCAGCGGGTTCGCGCGCGGGGCCGCTACCTGGAGGACACGTTCTATCCAGAGGTTCTGGCGACGTTCGAGCTCGCGCGGAAGCTCGACATCGACCCGCTCGCCATCCGTGGATCGGTGTCGGGAGCGTTTGGGCTGCCGCAGTTTCTGCCCACCAGTTACCTCCGCTTTGCCGTCGATGGGAACGGGAACGGCAAGGTGAGCATGTATGAGCCGGCCGATGCCATCGCGTCCGCGGCGAACTACCTCGTTGCCCACGGCTGGCGTCCGGACCTCACGCGAGCCGAGAGACGCCGTGTCCTGTGGGCGTACAACCACTCCGACGCGTACATCGACACCGTGCTCACGCTCACGGATCGGCTCGAGGAGCCACACCCATCGATCATCGTCCGCGCGGCGGCGAGCCCCGCACCGGCTGACGCCGACGGTGAGTCGCTCGCACCCGCGGAGTGACCTCCCGGCACGCGCACTCCACACTAGCCCCCGTTGCCGGCGAGCACGTAGGGACGGCAGGGCTGGCCGCGGAGCCCGGGACAGGACGGTGGTGGGCCGGGCGTTGGGTTCACGTTATCGACCACCGGGAGCACCAGGCGTGATGCGTGCGTCCAGGTGCGCACGATCTCGTTGACCACGGCACCCCCCGTCGGGATCGTATCGAACGCCCAGCGGGTACGGTCGCCGCCCGGGGCTTCGATGCTGATGCGGATGCGCGAGCCTCCCCTAAACAGGTGCGCCACCTGGAGAAGTCCCACGCGTACCTGGCTGAGCTGGCCCGCTGGCAGCGGTGCGGCATCGGCCTCGAGGTGCGTCGGCCAGGGGGCGATCCGCGTCTCGCGCTTCGGGTCGTTGTAGCGATGGCTCGCGCGCATCCAGCCGCTCTGGACGTAGGCCTCGAGGCCGTCGGGCCGCACCTCGCTCAGGGTGACCTGGATGTCGGTGTCCGCCGCGGTGGACGTGAGCCACAGATCGACGCTCGAGGGACCAACGACGGCCAGATCGTCGGCGAGCGGATCGCTCACATACGCCACCGCCGTGTCCCCCAGGAGCGGCTGCCAGTCGTAGGGGGGCATGAGCGCCCAGGACTCCGACTGACCCTGACCGGGCAACGTCTGCATGGGGCGTGCCTCGGGATCGGGTCGATACGCGTCGACGCCGGAGGTGGCGATGGTGGGTCGGCGTCGCCCCAACCGTCCCGCCCCTTGGAAGTACCAGGCCTGCTCGTGCCTGCGGCGGGGTGGCCAGAAGTCAAAGCCCGCTTCGAAGGCCGGCGCGGGGAGTCCCGGGACCGGTGATCCGGCGCCGTTCTCGAACAACACCCGGAAGCGTGGCAGGGACTCGAAGCGTCGCCGCGCGCGATAGAACGTGGAGATGCCATCGTAGCGATCGGGCGGCACCGGCATCGTGGGGGTTCCGGGACCGAGGATCTCGCTGGTGAGGATCGGCGCGAGGTCCGCGAAGCGTCCGGGATCGGGCATCTGCGCGGCGACATAGATGTCGAGGAAGGCGATCAGCTCGTTCAGGATCGCGGGCTCCAGCGGGCTCGAGTGCACCCCGTTCACAAGGGTCGCCTTGACGTCGCGCCCGCGGGGAAGGTCCCGCAGCATGGACGCGAAGCCGCTGCTGGTCTGCTCGTCCTGCCAGGCGCCGGCCAGGAAGATCGGCACCTCGATGTTCCCGATCCAGTTGGCTGGCGAGCGTGCATCCATGATCCTGGCTTCGTAGTAGGGGTTGGCCTCCAGGATCTGGAAGACGTTCTGGGTCTGCAGGCGCAGCTGCTGGTTCGCCAGGCACACCGCATCGCCCCCGTTCACGCGCGTCCGGGCCCAGGCCTGCCCGCCCTCGGGCGCCGGCTGAGCGTCGTTCATGCGATCCTGGAGCCAGCTCTGGGCGAAACCGTTGTTGAAGATGCCGCCCGGGAACCCCGGCGCCCTGTAGATGTCGGAGATCACCGAGAGCGGGCTGATGGCCGCGAGGTGCGGCGGGCGTGCGCCGGCGACGAAGAGCTGGCTGATGCCGGAGAACGAGATGCCCACCATCCCGACCGTACCGCCCTTGACCCAGGGCTGCGCAGCCACGGTCTCGATGATGTCGTATCCATCCGCCGTGGTCGCAAAATTGAAGAGATCGAACACCCCGCCGGAGCAGCCCGAGCCGCGCATGTTCACGCCGACGGTCGCGTAGCCGAGCGCGCTCGCGATGAGCGTGACCGGCTCGGGGCTGCCGGGATTGGCGGGATCGTAGCCCGAAAACTCCACGACGGTCGGGAACGGCCCCTGGTCCAGCTGCCGTAGGAGAGGCGGGCGGACCATGGCCGCGAGCAATGTTCCGTCCCGCGTCTCGATGTAGTTGAGCCCCCGCTGGAGATTCTGGGCCTGGTAGAAGGCTGGGCCGGGATGGTCCTCGAAGACGAGGGTGGTCGCCACCGTGAGCCCCGAGCCCGGTTCCTCGAGGCGGTAGGTACGGCCCTGGCCGAGGTCGTGAAAGATGAGACTGCCGAACCGGTCAGCGACGCCGCGGGCGACCTCCGCCCCCCCCTGGTCCTGGAGGACGACCTCGGTACCCTCGGCGAGGTCCGTCACCGCCAGAAAGCCGATGCCCGGCTGGACCTCGAGCGCTGCGACCGGTGCCGCGGCGAGCAGCCAGAGCAGCGATAGGAAGCGGGTGAACCGAGGATGCTCAGCCATGCGTCGGATTCCTCGTCAGCTTGCGGCAGGACGTGGACAGCCTCGCCCGACGAGATCTGACACGACCCATCGCCCCGAATGTGTTCCGGGAGCCGGAAAGTTGGTTGACGTTCTCCGCATAGCAGACGCGGTCGCGCCCAGACAAGCACACATGACATTGTCAGTATGAGTCCGCCGCGTGCTCCGCATCGTGGCATCTAGCCGCGCCCGTTCGGCAACAGCCACTGGAACAGCGAGGCCGCCGGAGTTAGCCCCGACGGCCTCGCGGAATACAAGCTCCCCGGGCCGGACTCGAACCAGCGACCAATCGGTTAACAGCCGATCGCTCTACCGACTGAGCTACCGGGGAATGTGAATACGGCCGTTCTTATAGCGAATTCCGCGCAGGGGAGCGAGAATGCCCGGGCCGCGGGGGGCCGGATGAGGTCGCACGCCCCTCCCGCCTCACATCTCCCGCCGGCCGTCGAGGGCGCGGCCGAGGGTCATCACGTCGGCGTACTCGACGTCGCCGCCAACCGGGATGCCGTGGGCGATGCGGGTGACGCGGATGCCGAGGGGCTTGATGAGCTTGGCGAGATAGAGCGCGGTTGCTTCCCCTTCCGCGGTCGGGTTCGTCGCCATCACCACCTCGCGCACGCCGCCCTCGCGCAGGCGCTGCAGCAGCGGCTGGACCTTGAGTTGGTCCGGGCCGATGCCGTCGAGCGGCGCGATGGTGCCGTGCAGCACGTGATAGCGGCCCGGGAAGCGCTGCGCGCGCTCGACCGCGATGAGATCCGCCGGCTCCTCGACCACGCAGATCGCGTCCGTCGCACGCTGCGCGCTCGAGCAGATGGGACACGGGTCAGAGTCGGTGAAGCCGAAGCAGATCGAGCACAGCCGGGTGCCGTCGCGCACGCTCAGGATCGTCTCCGCCAGCGCCTGCGCGTAGCCCCGCTCCGCCTGCAGAATGAAGAAGGCGAGGCGCGCCGCGGTCTTCTCGCCGATGCCGGGCAGCCGCGACAGCTCGCCGATGAGCCGCTGCATCGACGGCGTGTACGCCATCAGCCGAGCCCCGGGATCTTCAGGTTGAGGCCGCCGGTGAGCTTGCTCATCTCTTCGGCCACCATCTGCTGCGCCCGGCGCACGCCCTCGTTGACCGCCGCCATGACCAAATCGCGCAGCATGTCGGCGTCCTTGGCGTCGATCACCGTGGGATCGATCCTGAGGTCCACGAGCTCGAGCCGTCCGTTCACCCGCGCGGTCACCATGCCGCCGCCCGAAGACGCTTCGACGACCTTGCTTCCCGCCTCCTGCTGGATCTGCTGCATGCGCTCCTGGAGCTGCTGCGCCTGCTTGACGATGTCACCGAGACCCTTCATGTCCTGCGCCCTCGCTTACTCCGTCGCTTGTGGATCCTGACGGCGCCGCTTGACCGCTCGCACCTCGCCGCCGAGGATATCGAGCGCCGCCTTCACCGCCGGATGCTCGAGCGTCTCGCGCTTGAAGCTCTCCTCGGTCTCGCGCGCGGCGGCGACTGCCCCGATCTGCTCGCCGGCCACGACACCTTTGACCGCCTGCACCGATACCGACAGCGGGCGCCCGAACGCGCGCTCTGCCAGCGCCTCGATCTCGCTCCGGTTCTCCTTCTTCGACAGCTCGCGCGCGTACACCTCGCTGTCGACGCCGATCGTGAGCTCCTGCGTCCCGAGATCGAGGCAGCGGCTACCGGCGAGCGTCATGTAGAGCGCCTTTCGCTCCTGCTGGACGAGCCCGAGGAAGCTCCGCCACGGCACGGTGCCGGCAGCAGCCGCGCTGTCGATGGACGCCCAGACGGCGTTGCCCTGCCCGCCGGCGGGTGCCGGCGGCGCGCCGGACGTTGCGCTGCCCGCAGACGGCTCCGAGGGCAGCGTTGGGGGTCCAGTCATCGCCGAGTCGGCCGGCGATCCGGGTGCTTCGAGGAAGTGGTCGCGCGTCTCCTCGTGCGCCGCCCGCGTGCGCGGCTCCGGGCGGGATGCCGGTGGCGCCGCGGCCGGCGCCGCGCTGCGGCTCACCGCTCGCCCCTGTCTCGCGGCGCGCTCGACGCCACCGCTGCCGGCCGCGGGCGGCCCACCGCCGAGACGCGCCTCGATCGCCTCGAGCTTCTCGACGATCTCGTCGATGGGCAGGAGCGGCTCGAGCATGGCCAGGCGCACCACCGCCATCTCGAGCACGAGCTTCGGGTTCGAGGACTTGCCGATCTCCTCGTCGGCCTCGAGCAGCAGCTTGAAGATCCGCTGCACGTCGTCGGCGCCGCGGCGCTCGGCCTGCGCCCGCACGCGCTCGACCTCGCCGGGTGGCACGTCGGCGAGCAGGCGCTGGTCGCTGAAGAGCTTCGCCACCATGACGTTGCGGAAGTGCTCGAGCAGGTCGCGACACAGGCGCCGCACGTCGTAGCCGTAGCGGTAGAGCTCGTCGGCGAGCTCGAGGCAGCGCGACGGCTTGGCGTCGACGATGGCGTCGGCCATCTCGTGGAGCACGCGGCGATCGGCGAGCCCGAGAATGTCACGGAGATCCTGATCGCTCACCGTGGCGCCGGCGAAGGACATGACCTGCTCGAGGAGCGACTGGCTGTCGCGCACGCTGCCATCCGCTTCCCGCGCCAGCAGGAAGAGCCCCTCTGGCGAGATCTCGATGCCCTCGCGCGCGATGGTCTTCTGCAGATGGTCGCGGATCTCGGCCGCCGACAGGCGCCGGAAGTCGTAGCGCTGGCAGCGCGACACGATGGTCGGCAGCACGCGATCGGGCTCCGTGGTGGCGAAGATGAACTTCACGTGCGCCGGCGGCTCCTCGAGCGTCTTCAGGAGGGCGTTGAACGCTTCCTTCGTGAGCTGGTGGACCTCGTCGATGATGTAGAGCTTGTAGGGGCTCTTCGCCGGGCGGTAGCGGACGTTCTCGACGATCTCGCGGGCGTCGTCGATGCCCCGGTTCGAGGCGCCGTCGAGCTCGAGAACGTCGATGGCGCTCGAGTCCGCGATCTCGCGGCAGCTCGAGCAGACGTTGCACGGCCGCGGGGTCGGTCCCTGCTCGCAGTTGAGGGCCTTGGCGAGCACGCGCGCCGTGGTCGTCTTTCCGACCCCGCGCGGGCCGGCGAACAGAAAGGCATGCGCCACGCGACCGCTCTCGATGGCGCTGCGCAGTGTGCGGGTGACGTGGTCCTGGCCGACGATGTCCTCGAAGGTCTGCGGGCGCAGCCGCCGCGCCAGGACCTGATAGGCGCCGCCCGCCTCGGTCCCGTCACCACCCCGCGTGTCGGCGCCGGCGGTCGGGGAGGTCGCCGCTGGTTCGGTGGATGCCTTGCCGTCTCGTTTTCGCGTCGCCATGCGTGCGGCTGCCGTCTGACCGGCTACCAATGAACTAGCGTACCAGTGCCGACTTCTGCTCACTGCGGCCGGTGCGTACCACCGGCACGATCATCGGCCCTCAGCGGCAGCAGCTAGGCGCCCCCGCAACACAGAAGAGTATGTCGCTGCCGCTGCTTCCTTCCGGACCTGACGGGGTTCGCGACGCTCTCTCGTACGGGACCTAGCTGCCGCCGCTCGGGGTCGATGCTGCGGGCCCCGGTCGCGGGCGTAGCCGCCACGGGCGAGCCCGCCCTGCCCTTGTTACAGGACCGTCCCCGTTTCGCAACAACGTCCCCGTTTCGCAAGGTCGTGGTCCGCCTCCGCCGGGCCGTGCAGGCAAGAGAGTGGCGGAGAGGGTGGGATTTGAACCCACGAGAGGATGGTTAGTCCCCTACACGCTCTCCAGGCGTGCCCCTTCAGCCGCTCGGGCACCTCTCCGGGAAGCATCGCAGCCGACGCACACGAGATGGCGCGCCGCATGAAGGCGTATAGCAGAGACCGTCCGGCGCGCAACGAGCGCTACGACGGATCCGATCCGCGATCGCGAGCGACGTCCAGGCTGCACGCGGTGTTGGTGAACGGAGAGGGGGGGATTCGAACCCCCGGTACCGCGAGGGTACACACGATTTCGAGTCGTGCCGTTTCAACCGGGCTCACGCACCTCTCCGGCGCCCCGTCAGTTAGCACGGGGAATCAGTGCCCGCTAGGAGTCGCAGCTGGAGCGGCAGTGGGTTGTGGCGACCGGCGTTCTTCGGCGGGTCGCATCGGGAGCGCTGAGATCCTCCAGCGACGCAGCCGGGGAGCGAAGGGACTCTTCAGCGACGCGCACGCTCTACACGTCCACCTCGTCCACCTTCGGCGCCCGTTCCATGATGAACTTGAAGCGCGGCGCGACGTCGCGGCCCATGAGCGTCTTGATCGCTTCTTCCGTCTCGTCGCCGTCCTCGATGGTGACGCGCAGGAGCGAGCGGCGGGTGGGATCGAGCGTCGTTTCCTTGAGCGTAGCGGGGTTCATCTCTCCGAGACCCTTGAAGCGCGTCACCTGGACCTTGCTGCCGTTGCGGTGGCTCTTGAGGATGCGCTCCTTGGCGTCGTCGTCGAGGGCCCAGTGGGCCTGTTTGCCGATGTCGATGCGATAGAGCGGCGGCTGCGCGATGTACACGAAGCCGTTGCGGATGAGCTCCGGCAGGTGGCGGTAGAAGAACGTCAAGAGCAGCGTGCAGATGTGGTTGCCGTCGGCGTCGGCGTCCATCAGCAGACAGATCTTGTGGTAGCGGAGGCGGTCGAGGTCGAGATCCTTGCCGGCGCCACAGCCGAGCGCGGAGACGAGATCCGACAGCTCCTTGTTCGTCAGCACCTTGGCGGTCGAAGCCTGCTCGGCGTTGAGCACCTTGCCGCGCAGCGGCAGGATCGCCTGGAACTGCCGGTCCCGCCCCTGCTTCGCCGAGCCGCCGGCGGAATCGCCCTCGACGATGAACAGCTCCGAGACCGACGGGTCGGTCGCGGCGCAGTCGGCGAGCTTGCCAGGCAGATTCAGGCGATGTGACACGAGGCCCTTGCGCTGCACCTGCTGCGCCGCCGCCCGCGACGCCGTCCGCGCCCGGGCGGCGAGAATCACGCGCTGGGCGACGGCCTCGGCGATCGTCTTGTTGTGGAGCAGCCAGTTCTCGAGGCTCGAGCGGATCACGCCATCGACCTGCCCGGCGACCTCCGGGTTGCCGAGGCGCTCCTTCGTCTGTCCCTGGAACTGCGGATTCGGCAGGAAGCACGACAGGATCGCCACCATCCCCTCGCGCACGTCCTCGGCGGCGACGGAGAGCCCCCGTGGGACCAGGTTGTTGATGGCCAGGTAGTTACGGACGGCCTTCACCACCGCGCTCTTGAGGCCGTTCTCGTGCGCGCCGCCGTTGGGCGTCGGGACGCTGTTGACGAAGGAGAGTACTGTCTCCTCCGTCGCCTCCGTCCAGGTGAGCACGCACTCGAGCTGAAGGTCCTTGCCGTTCTGGCGGTCGAGCGCGAACACCTCGGCGACGACGGGCTTCTTCCCGCCCTCCTCCATGACGTGGGCGACGAAGGCGCGCAGCCCATCGGCGTACTGGTACGTCTCCTCCTGCCCGCGCCCCTCGTCCTTGAGCACGACGGCGAGGCCCTTGTGCAGGTACGCCTTCGCGCGCAGGCGCTCGGCGATCAGCCCGGCATCGAACGCCGTGGTCGGAAAGATCTTCGGATCGGGATGAAAGGTGATCGTGGTCCCCGAGCCGCGGGCGCCGCCCACGCGGCGGAGCTTCGTGGTCGGCTCGCCGCGCGAGAACGCCTGCTCCCACTCGGCGCCGTCGCGCTTGACGCGGGCGATGAGGCGATCGGCAAGCGCGTTCACCACCGACGCCCCGACGCCGTGCAGGCCGCCGGAATGATAGTAGCTCGTCGCCTCGAACTTGCCACCGGCGTGGAGCGTCGTCAGGATCAGCTCGAGCGCCGACTTCTTGTAGCGCGCGTGCCGATCGACCGGGATGCCGCGGCCGTTGTCCGCCACGGTCACGGTCTCGCCGTCCTTGTGCAGCGTCACCGTCAGCCGATCGGCGTGGCCGTTCATGGCCTCGTCGACGGAGTTGTCGACGAGCTCCCAGAGCAGATGGTGCAGGCCGGCCTTGTCCGTGCCGCCGATGTACATGCCCGGGCGGCGGCGGACGGGCTCGAGCCCTTCGAGCACCGTGATGTCTTTCGCGGTATAGCTGCGTGGCATCTGGGATGACTCCGTCGTCAGGCGTCCGCGTCGTTATTCTCGCGCGGCTCGGGTCGCAGGGCGGCGACGCCGCCGCGCTTGACGACCTTCTGCCCCTTGCCCCCACGACGGCCGGCGGGCACATCGGCGACGCGCAGCTTGTGCTCCCGGCCCTCCGGCGACACTGCGATCATCCGCTCGCCGGCCGGCGGGGCGAGCGCCCCGACCACACGATCGCCGGCGTCCAGGCGCATGAGGATGACGCCGCGGCCGGGACCGGACAGCTCGGCGGCCTCCTCGGCCCGGAAGCGCAACATCTTCCCCTTCGCGGTGGCGCACACGATGGCGTCGCCCTCGAGCGGCGTGACGACGCTCACCTCGTCGTCTGCGCCGAGGCGCGCCACCCGTCGCCCCGCCCGTGTGGTCTCGCCGAGATCGGGCCGGAAGCGGAAGCCGTGGCCGCCGGCCGTGGCGAGAACGTAGGCGCTCGCCGGTGCGGCGGCACCGCCGACGCTGGCCTCGGCCGCGTCGTCGTCCTCGTCGTCGGACACCGGGAACAGCGTCCCCTGCTTGCCTCCGTCCTTCCCCTTGCCCTTGCCCCGGCCCTTGCTTTCCTTGCCCCTGCCCTTGGCCGTGCGGCCGCGCTCCGCCTCTCCTTCGTCCGCCTCGCCCTGGTCCGCCGCCGCGGCGCCCTCGCCGGGCGCCACGAAGACGGCGACCACCCGCTCGCCGTCGCCGAACTTCAGCAGTGACTGTACGGGCTCGCCGTACCCGGTGGTCGCGGGCACGTCGTTGAGCTTCAGCACGTAGAGCGTGCCGGCGCTGGAGAAGAGCACGAGGCGGTCGCGCGTGTTGCCGGTGAGCACCGCGAAGAGCGCGTCGCCTTCCCGCAGCCGCGTCGAGGTCGGATCCTTGAGCTCGCGCACGCGCTTGATCCATCCGTCGCGGGAGAGCACCACGGTGGCGTCCTCGTGGACGATGTAGGCGTTCGGGTCGTACGCAATCTCCTCGCCGACGGTCATCGTCGTGCGCCGCGCGTCGCCGTACTTCTCCGCGATCGCCACCAGCTCCTCGCGGATCAGCTTCCAGCGGCGCGCCGGCCGCTTGAGCAGCTCCTCGATCTCCCCCACCCGCTTCCGCTTGGCGCGCCGCTCCTCTTCGATCTTCTCGATCTCGAGGCGGGCGAGCTGGTAGAGGCGGATCTCGAGGATGGCGTTCGCCTGGACGTCGTCGAGCTTGAAGGCCGCTTGCAGCTTCGTCGACGCATCCTCGCGCGAGGCGGCGCCGCGGATGATGCGCAGCGCCTTGTCGAGATCGCCGTAGACCTTGACCAGCCCGTCGAGGATGTGGAGCCGCTCCTCGAGCTTGCGCTTCTCGTGCTCCAGGCGGCGCGTGAGCACCTCGAGCCGAAAGTCGAGGAAGTGCCGGCAGAGGTCGCGCAGCGTGACGCGGGCCGGCTGCCCCACCAGCGGGTTCTTCGTCGGCAGGAGGCACGTCAGGTTGACGTTGAAGTTGATCTGCAGATCGGTATGGCGGAACAGGTACGCCATCGCCAGCTCGGCGGGCGCATCGGCCTTCAGCTCGAGGACGATTCTCACCGTGTCCGTCGATTCGTCGCGGATGTCCACCACCTGCGGCAGCTTGCGCCCGATGATGAGCGCGGCGATGGCCTCGACCAGCAGCGCCTTGTTGACCGCGTACGGGATCTCGGTGACGACGATGAAGCGCTTACCCTTAGGGCCCTGCTCCTCCTTCCAGCGCGCCCGTAGCCGTATCGGCCCCTGCCCCGACTCGTACACGGCGCGCAGCTCGCGGCGGCCGTTCATGACCACCCCGCCGGTGGGAAAATCCGGCCCCTTGACGTGCTTGAGCAAGTCCTTGGTCTCGATCTTCGGCTCGTCGATCATGGCGACCAGGGCCTGCGTGACCTCGCGCAGATTGTGGGGCGGGATGTTCGTGGCCATGCCGACGGCGATGCCCGTCGAGCCGTTCATCAGTAGCTGCGGGATCGCCGCCGGGAGCACCACCGGCTCGTCCAGGGTGGAATCGTAGTTGGGACGCTGCGCCACGGTCTCGGCGTCGAGATCCGCGAGCATCTCCTCGGCGATGGCCGTGAGCCGCGCCTCGGTGTAGCGCATGGCCGCGGCGCTGTCGCCGTCGAGCGACCCGAAGTTGCCCTCGCCGTGCACCAGGGGATAGCGGAGCGCGAAGCCCTGGGCCATGCGCACCATCGCGTCGTAGGCCGCTTGATCACCGTGCGGGTGATACTTGCCGAGCACCTCGCCGACCACGGCCGCGGACTTGCGCGGCTTCGCGCCGGGACCGAGGTGGAGGTTGCGAAACATGGCGTAGAGGATGCGGCGCTGCACGGGCTTGAGCCCATCGCGCACGTCCGGCAACGCCCGCTGCGTGATGACCGACAGGGCGTAGCTGACGTAGCGGTCCTCCGCCGCGCTCTTGAGATCGGTTTCGAGCTCCGCAAGCGCCATGACTGAATCTACCTTCCGGCCGCCTCGCCTCCGGCGGTCGGCCTACACGGGAATCCGCAGGGGCTGCGCCGCTGCATTGGCGGGCACTCCGGGCGCAGCTCGCCACGAACGCTGCGTGGCCTCCACCGGCCGTCGGTCAGCCACGTGGTCCGGATCGGCCCTGGGCCGATGCCCGAGCCTCGCCCCGGGCGTAGACGTACGGCTGGTATTCGACCTCCTCCACCGCCTCCCCACACGCGGCCGGGCGGCCGCCGCAACCGGCGCCAAAGGTTACACGTTCACCGAGCGAAGTCCATCGCCCCTGCGGGCACGGGAGATTCATCTCCGACCCGGAGGCCGGCCCGATCGTCCGGCTGCCGGTCTACGTCGCGACCTCAGCCCGCGGCGCGCAGCGCCGCCATGAAGGCGCGGATCCGCTTGGCGTTGGCGCCGAGGTCGCCGCGGCCGTCGCGCGATTTCGAGCGCATGTCGAGGCGGCTGCCACCGTCCTGGGGTCGGATCCGGATGACGATGTCGTCCTGGAAGCGGAAGAGTCGCGACGTCGCCACGGCCTCGATGGTGCCGCTGGCGGGATCGGCCGCCGTGATCTCCCACGCCGGCATCGTCCGCATCGTCGCGATGACGCGGGCGAAGGAATCGGGCGGCGGCAGCGGAAGCACGAGAGGCGCGAGGTCCGGGTAGACTGATCGTTGCGCCTCGGTCACCACGCCGCCCGGATACGTCATGTCGCGGCCTTCGTTCGGCGGCAGCTTCAGCGCCGCGACGTAGGCCGGAGGATCGTCGGGATCCGTGGTGAAGTCGTTGTACGGCGGATAGGACCGACTCGGAAGCGCGACGGCGAGAAATACGCCGGTGACCAGGAGTCCCAGCAGCGCGCCGGTCCACGGCGCGCGACCGCGGGCGGCGGCGATGCCGCCCCACACCAGCGCGACGAGACCCAGGAGGGCACCGAGGGCGAAGGCGCCGAACCCCGCGAGCGGCGGCACGACCCCGAGACTCGCCACCAGGGGCCCGAGTGCGAACAGCACGACGCCCAGCACCGCAATTTTCATCACGGAACCTCCGCCCCCGCCGCGCGCGCGGCGATCAATCCATCGAGCTCGGCGCGCAACCGCGGCAGCACCTCGTCATAGCGGAAATGGCCGACCTTCACGTCCTTGCGCTTGAGATTCACCGTCGTCGGCCCGCACCAGAGCCCGAGATCGGCGTCGTCGGTCTCGCCGGGGCCGTTCACGCGGCAGCCCATCACCGCGATGGTGATCCGATGCTCGCGGGCGTAGGCGGTGAGCGTGCGCACCTGCTCGGCGAGCTCGACGAACGCCTCGTTCTCGACGCGCGAGCAGCTCGGGCAGGCGATGATGTTGAGCCCGCGACCGAACTCCGGCACGGAGATGAAGCGTCCGGCGGCGACGTCGGCGAGGATCCGATGTCCGACCTCCACCTCCTCGTGCTTGCGCTCGTTTGGCAGCGTAAGCGAGACGCGGATCGTGTCGCCGATGCCCCGGGCGAGGAGCTTCTCGAAGGCGAGGCGCGTCTTGATGATCCCGTCGGGCGGGAGGCCGGCCTCGGTGACCCCGAGATGCAGCGGCACGTCGGGACGGGCGGCGGCGAAGCGCTCGTTGGCGGCGACCACCTTTGCCGGGTCCGAGTCCTTGAGGGAGACGACGAAATGCGGGAATCCGAGATCGTCGAGCAGCGCCGCGTGATCGAGCGCCGAGTGCACCAGCGCACCGAGCTGATCCCCGGGATGGCGCGCCAGGTAGTCGGGCGCCACGGAGCCGCAGTTGACGCCGATGCGAATCGCGCACCCATGCTCGGCGCAGACCGCCGCGAGCCGGGCGACCTTGTCACGCACCGGCACGCCGCGCTCGTGGTGATGCAGATGGCCGGGATTGTAGCGGACCTTGTCCACGTGCGGCCCCACCTTCGCCGCCAGGCGGTAGTTCTCCTGCAGGTCCACTGCCAGCGGCACACGCGTGCGCGCGCGGATCTCGCCGAGCGCAGCCGCGTCCCGATCGCCATCGACAGCGACCCGCACGATGGCGGCGCCGGCGCGCGCGAGCTGCTCGATCTGCGCCACCGTCGCATCCACGTCCTGGGTGCGCGTGGCGCACATGCTCTGCACGGCGATGGGGTGGCGCGCTCCGACGGTGACCGGACCGATGCGCACCTCGCGGGTGGGTCGGTGCGCCGAAACACCTCCCTGCGCACCCGGCACCGGGCCGGCGCGCTCGTCTCCGCCCCCTGCCCCGGCTGTGCTCCCGTGCGTCGGTTCGTTCATCCGAATCGTTCGCCGGCGCGGCGTCGGCCGCCCACCGGAGCGCTCGTGCACATCATGGCGGCGGGCCTGCGGGGGTGTCAACGCTCTGGTGCGGGCTCGGCGAGGCCAGCGCATAGAGGGCAATCACCGGCGTGACCACCGTCGCCAGCAGCGCGGCGAAGATCGCCTTGAATCCCACGAACGGCCAGAACCGCATCTCGGTGACCCCGAGCCCGGAGAGCGCGATCGCCGCCGGTACCCCCACCACCGCGACGCTGAGCGCACCGAGCATGGCGCCGCGCGCCGCGGTGCCGCGCGGCAGGCGCACCACGAGCGTGGGAACATCCGCGAAAGCCGGCACCCTGCCGCTGCGCACCTGCGCGCGCACGATGCGGGTGCCGATGAGACACGTGAGAAACGGCAGGAAGAACGTGGTGCCGATGGTATCGGCGCCGATGCTCTGCTCGCCCCACATCGGCACCGTCGTCGCGCCGCGAAACATGACCCACGCGATGGCGGCGTTGATCAGCAGGTTGAGGACGCCGGAACCCACGCCCTGCTCGAGCACCAGGTATCGTTGCACCCCGGGCGGCATGGGCGCGGGATGATAGCCCACGCTACCCAGTCCGTGCCAGCGCACGTCAGGCGAGCGTGAGCTCAGAACAGCCGCAACTGCCGCCGGGTGCCAGCCACGTCGGCGAACTCGAGGCCGAGAAAGCGGAGCACGGCGTCGGCGATCGGGGCGAGCTGATGCTCGATGTAGTGGTCGTAGTCCGGCGGCGCCGTCGTCGCACCCACCGGCTCCGGTCCGGCCACGGTCATGACGTAGGCGATGATCCGCCCGGCGCCGTCGCCGAGCTTGCGCGCCGCCCGCACGTGAGGAGGAGTCGTCTCGGTATAGGCATCGAGGCTCTTGCGAAGGGCCTTCTTGTAGACCAGGAGCTCGTCGAGCTTGCCGGCGCGAAGGTCGGCAAGAAACGCCTGGATGAACGCCTCGACCGGACGATCGTGGAAGACGAGGTCGAGCAGCTCGCGCTGGAAGCGCTTGCTCACCGCGCTCCAGTCGCGGCGCACCGCCTCGAGCCCGACGAACTCCACCCGCTCCGTGCCGCCGGCATCGACCACGAGCCCGGCGTAGCGCTTCTTGCTGCCCACCTCGCCGCCCCGCACCTCGGGCAGCAGGAAGCGGCGATAGAGCTTCTCGAGCTCGAGCTCGAGCAAGCTCTCGCACCCGAACTCGGCCCGCACGCGCGTCCCGACCTCCCGATCGATCGTCGCGCGCAGCGTCTCGCCGAGGGCCAGGGCCTGCGCCGGATCTTCCTCCCCGGCGGCGAGAAACAAGGAGTCGGTGTCGCCATAGATGACCGTGTAGCCAAGCGCGGCGGCATGACTCGCCGCGCCCCGGATGACCCAGTGCCCGAGGTGGGTCACCGCGTTCGCCACCTCCGGGTGGAAGAGCCGCGAGGCACCGGCGCCGAGCACGCCGTAGAGCGAGTTCATGAGGATCTTGGTGGCGTACGCGGCCACGGCGTTACCGGCGCCACGCGCCGCGGCGCGGCGCTCACCGAGCGTCGCCACCAGCTCCGGCAGCACCCCGGGAGGGCGGCGGCGGAAACATGCGCCGTTCGGCGCCCGGATGACGTCGGAGCCGGGCCCCGCTCCAGCCCCGTCGCCCGCCGTGCCTGCTTCGCCGCCCGCGTCGGCGCCGACGAAGGTGAGCGGATCGATGTTGAAGGTGCGGATGATGCTCGGGTACAGGCTTTTGGAGTCGAAGACGAGGATGTTGCGGTAGAGCCCGGGACGCGAGTCCATCACGTAGCCGCCGGTGATGCGCGCCTCCTTGGCGTCGGCACGGACCGACGGGGCGACGCGGCCGCGGGCGCGCACGCCCGCCAGATAGAGCGAATCGACCGAAGCGATCGTCGCACTCACCCGGTCGAGCGGCATGCCGGTCACCAGGCTCCGGTTGATGGCCAGATCGACGACCCCCGTGCGCTCGACGATCTCGGTGACCAGGCGCGCGTCGTTCAGATTGTAGGCAACCAGGTGCTCGGGATCGTCGCGATACGCGGCCTCGATCTCGGCGCCGCGTCCCTCGCCCACCATGAGCTTGCCGCGCCCGAGGACACTCTGCGCCGCCGTCTCGAGCTTGTAATCCTCGAGACGAATGAACGCCCCGCGCAGCAGCGCCAGGCCGTCGAGCACCACGCGCCCGTCCATCGCGGCGCGCGAATCCCGGCCCATCGTGCCCTCGCGCCGGATGTCGAGCTCGCTCGCCGAGCGGCCGAGCGCGCAGCGCAACCCGTGCTTGTGACACAGGCGCTGGAGGACCGCGAGATCGAAGTCGACGACGCTCCATCCCGTGATGACATCCGGATCGATCTCCTCGACCCAGGCGAGGAACCGGTTGAGGCAGGTCTTCTCCGTCGGCAGGGATTCGGCCCCGGCGACGCTCCGCTCGCTCACGATCAGCACGCGCTCGATCGGCGGCGCGTAAAGCGCGATCGAGTAGAGCGTCGAGGCCCGTCGATCCGTCTCGATGTCGATCGACAACATGCGCAGCGGCGGCACCCAGGTGGCCGGCTCGAGGTCCGGGTTGCGGTAGACCCGCCCGACCCGGTCGCGCCGCTCGTGGGGACCGCGCACGGTGAACGCGCCGCGCACACCGCGGTCGATGAGATAGCGGTACGCGAAGCGCACGTCGGCCTCGAGACAGTCGACGCCCGCGGCCTCGAGCCGGGTCCGCAGCGGCGGCACGTCGCCGGGCACCGCGACGTCCACCCGCGCCACCGGCTCCCCGCTGAAGGCGGCGAGATCGGTCGGCTCGACGCTCACGCCGGGCGCGTGGCGGCGGACCGTATCGGCCGCGCCCGCGCGCACGTAGAAGTGGGGGCGCGCGCGATCATCGATCAGGAGGCAGGGCTCACCGTTCTCGAGGCGGCCGTAGAGATGGACCTCCGGCCGTCCCGCGACGATGCGATACGTTGGCGTGATCACGAACCCGCGCACGCGCTCACTCTGCCACTGGCGTCGTCACGAGGGCAACGGCCCGGAGCGATTCATCCGGGAATTTCGCCCGGGCCGAACCTCAGAACGAGTCACGACCTAGGTCCGCTCGCGACCGCGCGCACGTCCCGGTCCGGCCGCCATGCGTGGTGCCAAAGAAGTGACGCTCGGGCACATGAAAGACGCTCCGCGCAACGACAAAGCGCCCCGCGCGCGCGCGGAGGCGATGGTACAGGGGTTGCATCCGGAGCATCGATCTCTCGACCGCGAGAGGCACCGGACGACACCATGGCCAGCGGCGGACTCACGCACATCGGCGTCACGACGCTCGACTTGAGCGGCGAGCCCGGCCCCGGGGCCTTCGAGCGCTTCTACCGCCAGGTCACGGACCGTGACGACCTGCCCACCATTCCCGAGGTGGCGCGACGGCTCATGATGGCCGTCAACAAGGAGACCACGACGGCCAAGCAGCTCGCGATCCTCCTCAGCCGGGATCAGGCGCTCACCGCCAAGGTCCTGCGCCTCGCGAACAGTGCCTTCTTCGCGCTCGCCCGCCCGGTGACGGACATCAGCCACGCCGTCACCCTGCTGGGGTTCGGGGCGGTGCGGGATCTGGTGATGACGCTGAGCCTCTGGGGATCGCTCGGCGACAGCGACCCCATCACGTGCAAGCGCCGCAAGGCGCTGTGGATGCACTGCGCCACGGTCGGCGCCATCTCGAAGATCCTCGCCAAGAAGGTCGGGCGGGTGGACGCGGGCGAGGCGCTGTCGGCCGGGCTCCTGCACGACGTCGGCAAGCTGCTGCTCGGGCTGCGGCTCGGCACGACCTACTGGGACATGCTCGATCAGGCGGAAGACGCGGAGATCAACCCGGTCGAGGTCGAAACCGAGGCGTTCGGGATACACCACGGCATCATCGGCGATCACATGCTCCGCCTCTGGGGCCTCCCCGAGGTGCTCTGCGTGGCGATCTCGCAGCACCACGACGCGCTCGTCTTCGACGGCGCGGTGGGGGTGCCCGAGGTCGTCAACGCCGCAAACCGCCTCGTCCACATCATGGAGCCGGAGCACGACGACGAGGCGGCGACGCTGCTCACCGCGCTTGCGCCGGCGCGGTTGACCGCCGCCATGTGGCCGGCCATCCGGCAGGACGTCGAGGCCGAGCAGGACCAGATCTCCGGCTTCTTCGACTATCACTGAGCCGCCGCGCGGCCGGAGCCGGCCGCCGTCACCGGACGTGTCTAGCGCAAGAGTGCCGCGGCCAGCGCCGGGAGCGCCGCGCTCACGTCGTCGCGGAGGATCGCGTCGGCGTGGACGTCGACGGGCGTCGGCTCGCGGTTCAGGATCGCGAGCGCCGCGCCGGCGCGCTTGGCGACGAGGGGCAGTGCCGCGGCGGGATGGACGACGAGCGAGGAGCCGACGGCGAGCAGGCAGCGGCAGCCACCGGCGAGGGCCACGGCTTCGGCAAGTGCCTCCTCGGGCAATGCCTGGCCGAAGGAGATGGTTGCCGGCTTGAGAAATCCGTCGCAGGCGGCGCAGCGTGGCACCGCATCGCCGGCGATGAGACGCTCCTGGATCGCGGCGCGATCGTAGCGCCGCGCGCAGCCGAGGCAGATGACGGCGCGATCGGTCCCGTGCAGCTCGATGACCCGGCGGCTGCCCGCGTCCTGGTGCAGCCCGTCGATGTTCTGGGTGAGGATCGCCGTGACAAAGCCCTTCTCCTCGAGCCGCGCGAGCGCCGCGTGTCCCGGATTCGGTCGGGCGCCGGCGAACTGCGCGTACGTCTCGCGCTTGTACTCCCAGTAGCGGCGCCGGGCGTCGTCGCTGGCCAGGAACTCCTGGATGGTGACGGGCGTGTAGCGGCTCCAGATACCGCCGGGGCTGCGAAAATCCGCGATCCCCGACGCGGTGCTCATGCCCGCGCCGGTCAGCACGACGGCCGGCTTCCCCTGCCGCACGAGATCGGCGAGCCGGGCGATGGCGCGGTCCCCGGTCATAGGCCCAGCGCCGCAGCCACGATCTCGAGATGCCGATCGGCCGCGCCGAAGCGCGCTTCGCACGCTTTGGCGTGGTTCGAGTAGAGGTGAAGCGGGTATTCCGTCACGAAGCCCATGCCGCCGTGGAGCTGATGAGCGGTGAGCGTCGCCTGCTTGTACGCAGGCGACGTCCACGCCTTGGCGACGGCCACCTCACGCGCCGCCGGCAGCTGCCGGGCGAGGCGCCAGGCCGCCTGGTAGGTCGCGTAGCGCGCCCCCTCGAGCGCCGTCGCCATGTCGGCCAGCGCGTGCTGCACCGCCTGGAAGCTGCCGATCGGACGCCCGAACTGCTCGCGCCCCTTGACGTACTCGGCGGTGAGCTCGAGCACGCGCTCGAGCCCGCCGACCATCTCGGCACAGGCGAGCACGGTCCGGCGCAGCAGCACGTCGTCGAGAGTGGCGCGGGCGTCCCGGGCAGCGTCGAGGACCGCCTCGGCGTCGATCGCCACGTCGGCGAGTTCGAGGTCGGCCGCCGGATGGTCGCCGAAGGTCGCCACGCGCGTGACGCGGACGCCGGCCGTCGCGCGGGGCACGACGACCAGGGCGAGCCCTCCGCGAGCCGGGCCAGCTCCCGGCGATCGGGCGGCCACGACGAGCAGGTCGGCATCGCCGCCGCCCTCGATGAGCGCTTTTCGGCCCGCGAGCACGTAGCCACCCTCACGACGGGTAAGCGCGGCGGCCATGCGGTCGAGGTCGTAGACCGCATCGGGCTCGGCCACCGCCAAGGTCGCCGTCGTGTCGCCGCGGGCAATCGCGGGCAGGTAGCGGCCGCGCTGCGCCGCGGAGCCGCCCGCGGCGATGGCGAGCGCCGCGCCCGTGGTCGCGGCAAAGAGGGTCGGCACGAGGGCGCGGCCACAGGCCTGGTGCAGGAGGGCGAGGTCGAAGAAGTCGGCGCCGAGACCGCCGTCCGCCTCGGAAATCCCGAGCCCGAGCCAGCCGAGGTCGGCCATGCGCTTCCAGAGATCGGCTGGCCGCACGACTCCCTCGCGCTGCCAGCGCAGGACGTCGGCCGGGCTGCAGTGTCGAGCGAGAAAGTCTCGCGCCTCGTCGCAGAGCAGGCGCTGCTCGTCACTCAGATGAAGCTGCACGTCGTCGACCTCATCCCCTGGGCAATCCGAGCCCGTACTGGGCGATGATGTTCCGCTGCACCTCGTTGGTCCCGCCACCGAAGCGCCAGACCGGCGCGGCGCGGTACATGCGCTGCAGGCGGCGCCGGATCCGGTCGACGCCGGGCGCGGGGGTGATCGCGCCGTGCCGATCCATGACCTCGAGGCCGACGTCGCAGACGCGCTGGCGGAGCTCGCTGTTGAACACCTTCACCATCGAGGCTTCCTTCACCGGCACCTCGCCGCGATCGATGGTCGTCGCGTTGAGCCAGCCGAGGAGGCTGCCGATCTCGAGCTCCATGGCGAGCCGCGCGAGCTTCAGCCGCACCCACGGCAGCGCGGCGATGGCCGTGCCGTCGATCGCGTGCGCGCGGCAGAAGGCGACCACGTCCTCGAACAGGCGGCGGGCCTGCGCCACCGAGCCCATGGCGATGCGCTCGAAGTCGAGCGCCGTCGTCATGTAGTGCCAGCCGCGGTCGAGCTCGCCGACGAGATTCGCCCGCGGCACACGGACGTTCTCGAAAAAGACCTGATAGGTCGGAAACCCGCCCCACGTCTCCATGGACTGGACGGTAATCCCCGGCGTGTCCATGGGCACGATGAACAGCGAGATCCCGCGATGCTTCGGCGCCGACGGATCCGTCCGGCACGCGAGCCACTGGTGCGTCGCATGGCCGGCACCCGTGTTCCAGATCTTCTGGCCATTGACGACGAACACGTCGCCTTCGGCAACGGCGCGCGTCTGCATGCTCGCGATATCGGTGCCGGCGGCGGGCTCCGAGTAGCCGATGGCGAAGTCCACCTCGCCGCGGACGATGCGCGGCAGCCACTCGCGCTTCATCGCCTCCGAGCCGGCGCGGATGATGGTCGGCGCCACCGACGTCACGGTGAGGTGGAGCGAGGGCGCGAACGCCCGCTCCATCTCCTCGATGAAGATGTACTGATCGACGGCGGAGCGCGCGAGGCCGCCGTACTCCTTCGGCCACCCGATCCCCCACCAGCCGCGCTCGGCGAGCGTGCGCAGGAAGGCCCGCGCCCGGGGACCGCGGCCCTCGCTATCGCCGGTGTCGAGCTCGGCTTCGATCTCCGGCGTCAGGTGCTCGGCGAGGAAGGTGCGAACCTCCTGCTGCCAGGCCCGCTGCTCGGGAGTCAGCTCGAAGCGCATGTCCGCTCGCGTCGCATGCGAGTCGCCGACGGCAACTCAGCCGGCGTTCACCAGCTCGATCAGGACGCCGTCGGGATCGGTGAGGAATGCGGCCAGTGAATCCCCTCCCGGAATGCGGACAATCGTCTCCTCGAGCACCGTCGCCCCCGCCTTGCGCAGCGCCGCCAGCGTCGCCTCGAAGTCGCTGACCCGAAACGACAGGTGGGTGAAGCCGAGATCGTTCATCTCGCGAGCCCGCGCCGCCGGCTTCCGTGCCGGTGACGCGTAGTGAAGCAGCTCGATCCGACATCCGTCGCGCTCGAGATAGACGGCCTTGAGCTTGACGTCCTTGAGGCGCAGGAGCGTGTCGCTCGGCTCACCCGCGACCTCGAGATCGGAGACGTACGTGAACCCGAGGGCATCGCGGTAGAAACGTACCGACCGGTCGATGTCCGACACGCAGATGCCGATGTGACTGAGGGCTTGCAGCATGGCTTCCTCCCTCGACCGATTGCGCCGCGCACCCCGTCGTGCGGCCCACTCCCCTGGTCTTCGGCCCACTCCCGGTCGCGCCGACCACACTGGCAAAAGCGCCCGCGCCGATCAAGAAACCGCGCGGTGATGGCACGTGCCCTGGCCACACTTGACCAAGACCAAGGCTCGACCAGACTTCACACGTGTGAAGTTCCGACGCCCGCCGTCGCGCTTGTCCGGATCCCCGCCGCGGGCTATGGTCGCTCCGACATGGCGCCGCAGGTATCACCGGGAGGGAAAGACGACCGTTCCGGCGGTCCCGCCGTCGATGCGACGCTCATCGAGTGGATGCTCCGCCTCAGCCCGGAGCAGCGGCTTCGGGTTCTCCAGGATCATGTGACGCTCGTCACGAGCCTGCGCCGTGGCAAAGACGCCGACTGACTTCGTCCGCATCCTCGCCTCGCTGCATCGCCATCGTGTCCGTTTCGTGGTCGTTGGCGGCGTTGCTGCGAAAGCAAGGGCGGAGACCTGCCCGGAGGGGCCGTTGAACTGAACCTCCGGCAGGCCCCCCGCGTATTACAGCATGACCGCACCATGCCGAGACGGGAGGGCCCCCGACGATGACCACGACCCGGAAGTGCCCGTACTGTGCCGAGGAGATCGCGGCGGAGGCCATCCGCTGCCGCTACTGCCGCAGCCGCGTCGGCGCTCTCAGCCCGGAGCACTGGTATCGCAACCATCCCGAGCGGCGCCTGGCCGGCGTCGCCATCGCCGTCTCGCGGGCGCTGGCCGTGCCCGTGGGGGCGGTGCGCATCGGCTTCGTCGTGCTGACGTTCTTTCACTTCCTCGGCCCGCTCCTTTATGCGGGACTGTGGCTCGCGGTGCCCGGCGCGCCGGGCGAGGAGTCGCTGCTCGAGCAAGGGCTCGCGTGGGCCCAGGAGGTGGTCCGGCAGCTGCGTGGGCTGCGCCCGCCGCCACCGCCGCCCGGCGGCGGCTCGCCGTCGTCGAGCCCAGGCTCCGCTCCGCACAACATGTCGCCCGTGCCCGACGGAAGCGGCCGATGATATACCGGGCCGATGGCGCCCGACGAGGACCTCGTCGCGGCCATCGCGACGGGCGACGAGCCGGCGCTCGAGGAGCTGTGCCGGCGCTATGAGCGACCGCTCTACCAGTTCCTGTACCGGCAGACGCTCGGGCGCGACGTCGAGGACCTGTTCCAGGAGACCTGGCTGCGCGTCGTGCGGGCCGCGCCGCGCTTCGACCGTAGTCGCCGCTTCTCGACCTGGATGTTCCAGATTGCCGTCAACCTGTGCCGTGACTGGCGCCGGCGTGAGCCCCCGGCGCCGGTGGATCCGGCAACCGTGGCGGAATCACCCGACGGCGACGACGCGGCGGGGCGCATCGAGGCGTCCCTCGATGCCGAGCGGCTCCTCGCAGCGCTTCCGGAATCCCAGCGCAGCGTGGTGGTGCTGCGCCACTATCACGACCTCAGCGTGGCGGAGGTGGCCGAGATCCTCGGCTGCCCGCGCGGGACGGTGAAGAGCAGGCTCCACCTCGCGATGGCACGGCTCGCGACTCTCACCGGGGTCTCGACACCACAGGCGGACGAGGCAGTCGAGAAATGATCACATGCGGCAACGTCCTCGAGGCGCTGTTCCTGGCGCGGGATCTCGACCCGGCGGCGACCGCACACCTGCAAGAGTGCGCGCGGTGCCGGGAGCAGGCCACCGCGCTCGCCGCGGTCGGGGCCAGGCTGCGCGCCGCAACCGCGCCGGCGCCGCCGCCGGGGCTCAGGCGGCGCACGCTCGCCGCCGCCGCGCCGCTACTCGCGGAACGTGCCGCAGCGCTCGCGCACGGCTACCGGCGCCGTCTGACCCGGGCGGTGGCGGCGGCGCTCGTTCCGCTGCCCATCGTGCTGGCGCTCGACGCCTACGCGATCCGCACCCTGCACGCGTTTCTGAGCGCGCTGTTGCCCGCCCCGGTGAGCGCCTATCTGGCCTTCAACTTCGCCGCCCTCGTCGTGCTGACCATCGCCCTCACCTATGCGGCGGTGCCGGTGCTGGCCGATCGCCAGATCCGCCTCGCACGACGCGGGGGGTACACGTGACGCTGGATACTCGAGGAGTGTGAGCCATGACCGCCGTGACCACGAGACAGTGCCCCTACTGCGCCGAAGAGATCCGCGCCGAGGCCGTGAAATGCCGCTACTGCGGCAGCATGCTCGAGGCAGGCTCGGCCTTGACACGCGCGTGGCGGCGAAACCGCCGGCACAAGATGATCGCGGGGGTGTGCGCCGGCCTCGCCGAGGAGTTCGGGATCTCGGTCACCATCGTCCGCCTGGCCTTCGTGCTCGGCACGCTCGTGAGTGGCATGGGGATCATCATCTATCTCGTCCTGTGGGTGGTGATGCCGGATCGGCCAGAGGCCGAGCTGCTGCTGCCGTATCCCGAGGATCGCCGGGACGTCGCGCCGCAACGGGGATCCAACTTGCCGGGCGGTGGCGGCTAGGATGCTGAAAAACCCTTCGGACACCTTCCGACGAGTTCACCCCTCGACAGGCTCGGGTGAGTGAATCGGGAGGGGGTTTTCAGCGACCTGCTAGCTGCCCGCGGCGGGCGGTGCGATTCGCGCCATCGCCTCGCCCTTCGCCCAGCGGTAGTCGGGCTTGCCGCTCGGGCTGCGCACGATGTGATCGACGAAGACCACGGTCTTCGGCAGCTTGAACCGGGCGAGGTGCTGCGCGCAGAGCTCGACCAGCTCGGCCACGGCGGGCGTTTGGCCGGGACGGGGCTGTACCACCGCCGTCACCTGCTCGCCCCACGTCGGATGGGGCGTGCCGACGACGATGGCATCGTAGACGGCCGCGTGGTGCTTGAGCACCCGCTCGACCTCCTCCGGATAGACCTTCTCGCCGCCGGTGTTGATCGACACCGATCCGCGCCCGAGAACGTCGATGGTGCCGTCGGCGCGCACGCGGGCATGATCGCCCGGCACGGCGTAGCGCACGCCGCCGATCACCGGGAACGTCTTGGCCGTCTTCTCCGGGTCCTTGAAGTACCCGAGCGGGACGTGACCCCGGCGCGCGAGCCAGCCCATCTCGTCCGCCCCCGGCTCGACGATCCGGCTGAGATCCTCCGATAGGACCACCGTGCTGTCGTCCATCCGGAACGATCCGCTCGTCGCCTCCTGCCCCGCCACCGTGAGCTGATTTCCCTGCCCACCGGTCTCCGAGGCGCCGAAGCCGTCGAGGATCATGATGTGCGGCAGCCGCTCGAGGAGCGCCCGCTTGAGCGCCGGCGTGAGGATGGCGCCGCCTGAAAGGACGACCCGCAGGCTCGCGAGGTCATAGCTGCGCTGATCGAGGGCGTCGATCAGCGGCCGCGCAAAGGCGTCGCCAACGATGGTGAGAAAGCTCACCTGCTGGCCGGCGATCGTCTCCCACAGCTCGTGCGGATCGAAGCGCTCGGGACGGGGCTGGATCACCACCGTGCCCCCCTGGTGCAGCACGGTGAACGCCATCCATTGTGCCGCGCCGTGCATGAAGGGCGGCGCGAGGAGCCCGCGGACGTTGCCGTCGCGCGCCTGAGCCGCGAGCTGCTCGAGCGATTCGACGGCAGGCGCGCCGACCGGGCGCCCGCCCATCGCGCCAAAGAAGATGTCCTCCTGCCGCCACAGCACGCCCTTCGGCATACCCGTCGTACCGCCGGTGTAGAGGACGTAGAGGTCGTCGGGCGACGGCCGGCACGCGGGCAGCTCCGGTGAGGCCTGCGCCAGGGCGCGCTCGTAGTCGAGCGCACCGGGCAGCAGCCCGTGCCCCGAGTCGTCGGTCACCTGGAGCAGCACGCGCAGGCTGGGCAGACGATCGCGAATGCGGGCCAGGATCGGAGCGAACGCGGCGTGGTAGACGAGGCCCGCGACCTCGGCATTCTGGAACAGATAGACGAGCTCGTCGCCGACGTAGCGATAGTTGACGTTGAACGGCGCCACCCGGGCCTTGCAGGCGGCCACCATCGCCTCGAGGTACTCGTTACCGTTGTAGAGGTAGAGACCGAGATGATCCTGGCCCGACTCGTAGGGCGACAGCCCGTCGCGATCGCGCCGGGTGCCGAGCCCGTGGGCGAGGAGCACGTTCGCGAGCCGCCGCGTGCGCTCGGCGAACGTCGCCCACGTGAGGCGTCGATCCCGGAAGACGATGCACTCCCGATCGGGAATGGCGGCCGCCACTGCTTCGTTGACGTCGCCGAGGGTGAATGCCATGAGTGACTCGCTCCGCACGCGCCGACGCCGCCGTCACGCCGCCGCGGGCCGCGCCTCCACGCCGCCGAGGTAGCGCGCAGCCTGCTCGAGCGTGATCGACCCGTACGCCACCAGCGGCTCGAACAGATCGAGCACCTCGCGGCGCGGCGTTCCGATCGGCGCGCGCGGCCGCAGCGCGCGCTCGGCGTAGAGATCGGCGACGATCGCCTTGCGCGCCGTGCCGCGCGTCTCGATCTCCCAGCGCGCCTCCTCGATGAGCAGCGTCGCGGCGGCTAGGTCCGCAAGCGCACCGGTGAGACGCCGCGCCTCGAGCTGGATGAGATCGCGCTCCATGCCGGCCAGCGCCTGCGTGGCGGCGCGCGCATCGGCGACAGCGCGCCGAACCGCGGCGCGCGGTGCGGCCAGCAGCGGGTGCGCCGCGCCGGCGACGATCTCCTCCGCCCAGCCGAAGAGCGCGTCGTGGGCACCCGTCGTCCGCATGGCGCGGAGCACGTCGAGGCAGATGATGTTCTCCGTGCCCTCCCAGATGGTGTGGCACTGCGCCTCGCGCAGCAGCCGTGGCAGCGGGAACGTCTCGACGTAGCCGTTGCCGCCGTACATCTCCACGGCCTGCGTAGCGGCCTCGATACCGAAGCGCGTCGCCCGGAACTTGCCGAGCGGAACGAGCAGGCGCCGGGCGCCCTGCCCTTGCTCGTCGCGTGCCGTACCCATGGCGCCGAAGACGAGCGCCGCGGCCGCCTCGAGCTCGACGATGAGACGCACGAGCGTCTCCCGCACGAGCGGCAGATCCTTCAGCAGGCGCCCGAACGCCTGGCGGTGCCAGGCATAGATCGTCGCCTCGAGCACGCTGCGGCGCGCGATGCCGAGGCCCATGACCGCCACGCCGAGGCGCGAGGTCGTGACCATCTCCATCATGCGGCCGAGCCCGCGGCCGTCCGATCCGGCGTCCGCTGCCGCACCCGCGAGCAGGTACGCCTCGGCGTCGACGAAATCGACCTCGCCGGTCGGCACGGTGCGCGTGCCGAGCTTGTCCTTGAGCCGCTGGATGCGAATCCCGTTGCGGCTGCCGCCGGTGCGCTGGCGCGGCACGAGGAAGAGGCCGATGCCGCGGACGCCCTCGGCCGCGCCCTCGGGGCGGGCGAGCGTCATGATCACCTTGGCATCGACGTTGGAGCAGAACCACTTGGCGCCGTCGAGACGCCAGCCGTCACCCACCTTGCGTGCCACGGTCGTGATCGCGCCGAGGTCGGAGCCGCCCTGCTTCTCGGTGAGAAACATGGCGCCGTCCCAGGCGTCGTCGAAGCGCATCGACACGAGGCGCGGCAGAAAGCGATCGCGCACCTCGGCGGATGCGTAGCGCTCGACGAGATCCGCCGCGCCGGCCGTCATGCCGACAGCGCACGAGAGCCCGCTGTCCGCCTGGCAGAGCAGATAGTTGAACGCCAGCATCATCGCGCGCGGCACCGGACGCCCGCGCGCCGCCGCCTCGGCGCTCCACGGCAGCCCCGTGAAGCCCAGCTCGCAGAGCGCGCGCTTGCTCGCCAGCACCGCCGGGTGGTGGACGATCTCGCCGACCTCCTCGCCCCAGCGATCGTAGCGCTCGAGCCGCGGCGGGCATCTGTCGCTCAGCTCCGCGCTCTCGGCGACCGGTCCGCCGCACAGCGCGCCCATCGCGACCAGCTTCGCCTCGCACCACGCCCGGTCCTCGGGCGCGATCAGGCGGTCCATCAGCATGCGGAGGTTGGGATCCACCTCGTACCAGTTGAGCCCCTTGGCCTCGGTGTACGTGTCGTAGGCGATCATGACGTCCTCCGGACGTGCGCGCGGCGCGCGCAGGCTCGGTCGCTGCCCTCAGAGAGGACTAAAGACTAAAATAGAAGAGGCGCGCTCCCGAGCACAAGGGAACATCACCCCTGGGTGGCGACCCACCATCCATCCGGCGTTTCTCTGGCGTTTCTCCGGCGTTTCTCTTGTGTACCCCCCCGCGAGAGTGTAGAGGGCCAGACCTTGCGCCTCTCCGGACTCCGAATCCCGCTCCACGTCGGCTTGGCGGCACTCGTACTGCTCGGCAGCGCACGGGCAGACGCGACGTCCGACGCGACCGGGGCTGCCCATGACGACAGCCGGCGGCTATACCTGCTCGTCGGAACGGGGGCCGCCTTCGTCCTCGACGAGGACTTCGCCGGCGACGTCGAGCTCGACACCCCGGACGGCATCAACCTGTCGCTGGGTGGCGGGCTCGGCTACAACCTCGGGCGTCACTGGGGCATCGAGCTGCAGGTCCAGGGCACGGAGCCGGATCTGCGGTCGGCGTCGCGCGGCAAGATCGACGAGCTCAGCAACATCACGTTCGTGCCGGCGGCGCGCTTCCGCTGGCCGCTCGGCGATGGCCGCCTGGTGCCCTATGCCAGCGCCGGCGTCGGCCTCTCCGTGTCCGACGTCAACGACGCCCTCAAGCCCTACACGAAGGCGGACACCGACTCGATGACCGTCGTCGGCTCGATCGCGACCGGCATCGAGTACTTCCTCACCCCGAACGTCGCCGCCGGCTTCGAGATGCGCTCGCTCATCCATCCCGACCAGGACGCCTCGGTGCGCTTCGGCGGTCCGGGCGTGCCGACCACGGAATCCGACGGGACGCTCAACCTCACCTCGATCTCCTTGCTCGGGCACCTGCGCATCTTCCTCGGCCAGCCCGCCGGTCAGGATGGCAGCAAGCGACGGCTGTTCCTCGCCGATCACGGCCCCTTCGACACCGGCGCGCGCCGTGTCTACTTCTCGGGGCTCTTCGGGTACAAGTTCCTGTTCGACAAGGACGTCGGCGACGGCGTCAAGCTGCGCGACGAGGGCGGCGACGCCAACCTCTCCATTGGCGGCGCGCTCGGCATGAACTTCGACGAGCACTGGGGCGCCGAGGTGCAGCTGCTCGTCACCGAGCTCAACCTGCGCAAGGATCCGTTCGACAAGTTCGCCGAGCTCAGCGACTTCGTCGTGCTACCGACCCTCCGCTACCGCTGGCCGCTGCTGGGCGGACGCCTGGTGCCCTTCGCCACCGTGGGGCTCGGTGTGGGCATCTACGATGTCGGCGATCGCCGCCCGGTGATCGACGTGCCGCGAGGCAATACGATCGTGTCCGAGCAGACGCCACGTGTAGACGTCGACAGCCCCAGCGTCGTTGCCTCGGTCGGGGCCGGCATCGAGTACTTCCTGAACCGCAACTTCAGCGTCGGCGTCCTCTTCCCGTTCCACATCTACCCCGACGTCGACACCACGATAACCGACTCGGGTAGCTCGCCCGACGACGGCAGCGTCAACCTGTCGGGCTTTCTCGCCGTCTTTCAGCTGAAGGCGTACGTGCCGTAGCGGGCGCTGGCCGAGGCCCGCGCATGCTGCGTAGCGGGCCGGGGAAGAATGCCCTGCTAGAGCCCGAAGCGCTCCCGGTAGGCGCGGTAGCGCTCGCGCTCCTCGTCGCGATCGAGCCCGAACTGGTCGAGGGTGTACTGGTGCTGCCCGTGCTTGTCCTTGGGATTCTCGGAGAGGAAGCGCCGCATGCGCGTCTCGAACGCCGCCGTGAACGGCAGGTCGAAGTGCCGGTACACGCGGCGCACCGCCTCGATCGGATCGCGCACCAAGTCGGCGTACATCACATCGAGGAAGCGCTCCGCCGGCACTGCCCCCGCATCCCGCTCGCGCAGCGCGCGCGCAATACCCTCCGCCCAGCGGCGGGTGGCCTCGGCGCCGGTCTCCTGCGGATCGATCGTATCGCTGAACGTGCTGCGCAGGGTCGCGTGCAAGCTCGCCATCGACGGCACGACCTCGAGGGGGTCCCGGTGCGTCAGGATGATCCCGGCGTCGGGGTACGTCTGCAGCAGCGCACGGATCCCGTAGAGATGCGCGGGTGCCTTCAGCACCCAGCGCGCCGCCGGGCAACGCCACTGGAGGTGCTGGAGGAAACGGCGATGCGCGGCGTAGCCCGGACGCAGATCCTGCGCCTCTAGCCAAGTCTGATAGGACGGCACGCGGTGCCCGGTCTGGAACTGAAAGCTCAGAAACGAGTGGCTGGTGATGATCAGGCACTCCTCGGGCAAGCGGGCGCCGAGGGCGTGGATCTTGCGAAACTCCGGGTTCAGGCGGTGGAACCAGCGGATCTGCCGCTCGGCCCAGCCGATCCGCGGATCAGTCCGGTGGCGGGCACGGTCGGGCGGTGGCGAGGGGAACATCGACTCCCAGTTGTAGGGAACGCGAGTGGCGGGATCCTGGGCGAGGAGCCCGTGGAGCAGCGTCGTTCCGGTACGCGGCAGCCCGGTCACGAACAGCGGCCGGCGGATCTCCACTGCCCCGATCTCCGGATGCCGGCGCCGGTCGGCCTGCATCTTGAGACGGTTGCCGAGGAGCCGCAGGGTATCCTGGCGGGCCGCGATCCGGCCGATCAGGGTAAGCTCGGCCTCGTGCTCGTACGAATAGATGAGGCGGCGAAGCGGCTCGTCGATCGCCGGCTCACCGAAGTCGTCGAGCCGTGCCTGCCGGCGCGCTTCCTCGATCAGAGTGTCGGCATCCAGGCGCACGGCGGATGTCACGACCCGCCCGCCACTGTTGACCACCCGCGTGAGCACCCGCAGATCCATCATGTCGTCACCCTCCGCCCCGCGCGTGCGGTACGCACGCGAGTCGACATCGCCTCCACCTGCCACGCGATCAATCCGGGTAGACCGAGGACGAGGTCTCGCACGCGTTTGATCAGCGAGAGCGCAAGCGACGTGTCCGGTCCAAAGCCGAGCACCCCACCGAGCAGGAGATAGCTGCCTTCCTGCACCCCGAGCGCGCCGGGAACGGCAAACGCGCCGGCGCGCACCGCTTGCGTCAGGCTCTCGATGAGCAGCGCCGTCCGTGCATCGACGGGATGGCCGAGATAGTGCAGTGCGAGCCAGATCTCCCCGGCCCCGACCACCCAGGCGACGAGATGCCACGCGCTCGCGCGCCACAGCGCGCCGCGCTCGCGCCACAGCCGAGCGACGCTCGCATCGATCGCCGACGCCTCCGCCCCGAGCGCCGCCAGGTCGACGCCGCGCGCGAGCCGTCCGGTCGCCCGCGTGAGGCCGGCGAAGATCCCGCGTCGCTGCGCGACGAAGAAGCCGCCGACGAGAGCCGCCATGACCGCCGCTCCCGCGACGGCCGCGAGTGCGATCCGCCCGCCCCCCAGATGCATGACCAGGAGCGCCGTCCCGAGTAGCGTGAACACGATCTGGGTGAGCACGATGAGCGTCACGTCCACCACGACGCTCGCCGCCGCCACCTCACCCGGCACGCCGGAGCGGGTGAGGAAACGGGCCCGCGCCACGTTTCCCCCCACTTGCATGACGGGGAGGAGCCCGTTGACCGACTCCCCGATCCAGCGCCCGAAGAGGGCCATCCCGACGCCTGGTCGCACCGAGCGCGGCAACAGCTCGCGCCAGGCGAGACCGTGGCCGAGCATGGACGCGACGTGGAACAGCGACACGACCAGCAGCCCGGGCCCGGCGGCGGCCACGGCCGCGCCGACCTCCCCGAGACCCTGGCGCGCGAGCAAGGCGATGAAGAGCAGGAGGCCGGCGATGAGCCCCGGATACGTCATCGACACGAGGGATTGCCCGCTGTCCGCGCGCACCGAGCCGCCACCTAACCTAGAACCGCCGCGCCACTACCAGACCGTCACCCGCCGCAGGTCGAGACGGCGCCGGCGCCGACAGCGGGGCGCTTTCCGGCGCCGCGGCCCTCCGCATCTGCCGCCGCGCCTCCAGATGATTGCGTGCACACCAGAGCGCGAAGAGCGGCGCGCCGATGCCGGCCGCGACGACGAATGGCCCGAGCCACCCCAGCCAGGTGAGCGGCGCGATGACGTAGAGGATGTCTTCAAGGTCGAAGCCCGCCGCCGTCGGCTGCCCGACCGCATCCCAACCGCGCAAGCGCGCCGTCGCGCCGCGCAGGCCGAAGATCGCCACGAAGGCGAGCCCCGCAGCCACGCCGAAGGCCACGCCCGGGAGCCCCAGCGGCGAGACACGCAGCCCGACCCCCATGCCCGCGAACAGCGTGAAGCGCACCACCAGGTCCGCCACCCGATCGAAGGTCTGGCCGGCGGCCGAGCTGGTCCCGGTCAGGCGGGCGACCTCGCCGTCGACGTGATCGAGGACCGCGGAGAGCACGTAGAGCACCGCGCCCCAGCCCATGCCGCGCGGCGAGCCGCTCGCGTAGCCGGCGGCCGCAGCGAGTCCCAGCAGCATGCTGGCCGCGGTGACGTGATTGGGGTGCACGCGCATTGCCGCCAGGGGGCGGGCGATGCGGCGTGCGAGTCGGCTGTCCCAGGCTTGACCCGCCACGAAAACTCCCAGTGTGGAAGCGGTCTACCGTACGTTGGCCGCGGTGTCCAACGGAGCGGGACAATTCAATCCCGGGGGCCCGTGCGCTGCTCGCGCGGCTGCGCCGCGCTGCGCTGCTCCGATGCCCACGGTCCCCTCGATACAACGGCGGCTTGAACAACAGCGACTTGACCTCAAGCGGCGCGCCGCGTAGGCACGAGTCCGCTCCGCGTCCATCGGGGAGCGGCAAAGGTGGATGGACATGGCGCGGCGCCTGTGGACGCATGCCTGTTGGTCGGCCGCCGTGGTCGCGCTGTCGGCGACGCTCGCATTCGGCCACGCGGTGGTGCAGAAGGCCTCGCTCGACGAGGAGACAGTGCGCGCGAACGAGGCCACGCGGGTGACCCTGACGTTCAACAGCCGCATCGAATCGGGATTCACCAAGGTGGTGCTGGTGAGCCCGCACGGCGAGGAGCGCCCGCTCGAGATCGACCCGGCAAGCACTCCGGCCACCGTCAGCGTGCAACTGCCACCGCTCGTGGCGGGCAGCTATGGGCTGCGCTACAAAGTCCTCGCGGTCGACGGGCACGTGACCGAGAACATGCTCCGTTTCACCGTTGCTCCGGCCGACTCGCCGAGCCCGACCCAGTAAGACCTAGGGCGCGTCTCGCCCTGGTGCGCGATGCAAGGATTCGCGGATTTCGTCGACAGCCTGCTCGGCGGCGCCATTCTCGTCGCGCTGTCGATCGCGGTCGGCGGCGTGGTGTGGGGACTCGCCGTGCTGCGCCCCGGTCCATCCGCCGAGCCACGACTACTCCGCCGCGCCGTCAGCCTGATGGCGCTCGGCGCCGCCGCCCTGGCGCTGGCGCAAGCGGCGCTGCTCGCCGTCAAGGTGCTTCTGCTCACCGACTACGTGGGGCCTGACGCGTTCGCGCGCTTCACGGCGACGCTCCAGTTCCGCGCCGGTGCGGCACGGGCGAGCGTCGCCGCCGTGCTCGCCGCCGCGGCTCTCTCGCTGCGCGCACGACCGACCTCCGGGCGCCGCTGGGCCGTCGTCACCCTCTTGGCCGCCGTCGTCACGCTCACCGGCGCATGGCTCGTGCACGCCGCCGGACGCCTCGAGACGCGCGCCACGCTGATGACGCTGACGGTGCTCCACCAGCTCGCCGCCGCCGTGTGGGTCGGAGGGCTGATACAGCTCGTGGCCCTCTGGCCGCTCGCCCGCCGCGATCCGGGCACCATCGCCTGGCCGGCGCTGGTGGCGCGATTCTCCACCGTGGCGATGCTCGCGCTCCTCACGCTCCTGGCCGCCGGCCTGCCGCTGGTCTGGCTCTACGTGGGCTCCTTCGAGGGCTTCATCGGCACCGGATACGGCTCGCTGGTTCTCACCAAGGCGGGGCTCATGGGCGTCGCGCTCGCCCTCGCGGCACTGAACCTGCGCGCGGCGCGCGAGGGACGCACGGCAGGCAGCGGAACCGTCCGCCGCCGGCTCCCCTACGTGGCCGAAGTCGAGATGATCCTGCTCGTCAGCCTGCTGTTCGTGGCCGCGAGCCTGTCCTCCCAGCCACCGCCGATCGACGGCGCCGGCGAGCGGGCGACCTGGTCCGAGCTGGTCGAGGTTTTCCGCCCCAAGTGGCCCTCGCTGCGAACCCCCTCGGTGGCCGCCAAGGTCGCCGCAGCGACGCAGCCGGTCGCGTTCGACGCCGAGCGCACGAACCTCGCCTACTCGTGGTCGAACTTCAGCCACAACGTCCCCGGGCTCTTCCTGCTCGGCATGAGCGTCTTGGCGCTGGCCGCCTGGAGGCGACCGGCGTGGGCGCGGCACTGGCCGCTCGGACTCGTCGGCCTCGCCGTGTTCATCTTCCTGCGCACGAGCGCAAGCGAGGGCACCTGGCCCTTCGGGCCGATCGGCGTGCTCGAGAACGCGCTCGCCAACACCGAAGCGCTCCAGCACCGCATCGGCGCCGCTCTCGCGCTCGCGCTCGGGCTCTTCGAGTGGCGGGCGCGCAGCGCGCCGGAGGCGCGCAAGCTCGCCTACGTCTTCCCCGTCCTCGCCGCCGCCGGCGGCCTGCTGCTTCTCACGCACTCGCACACGCCGTTCGAACCGAAGAGCGACTACCTCATCCAGGTGACTCACACCGTGATGGGCGCGCTCGCCGTGCTGATGGCCTGCGGCCGCTGGCTCGAGCTCCGCGTCGGCGCGCCCCTCGGCCGCGTGGGCGGCGCCGCCTCGACCGTGGCCATGCTGCTGCTCGCGCTGGTGCTGGTCTTCTACCGCGAAGCGAACGTCATCGTCCCGCTCGAGTGAGATCGCGAGGGAGCACCAACCCTTCTCTACCGCAGCTCTTCCAGCAGCGCCTTGGCGTCGACGAGGTGGCACCGCGGACACTGCATAGCCGACTCAGCTCGCCACCCAGTCCTCGACGCGCAGGCCGGGCACACGAGAGAACTCCTCGGCGTTATGCGTGACCAGTGTCAGGTCGTACGCGAGCGCGATCGACGCGACCAGCAGATCGCGCTCTCCGATCGGCCTGCGGCGGAGGAGATAGCGAATCCGTGCGTGGTGCTCGGCGGCGTTCCGATCGAAAGCGACGACCTGGAAGGGCGCCAGCACCGTTGCCCACGCTTCACGCTTCCGCTCGGGATCGGCGCTCTTCTCGGCGCCATACCACAGTTCGGCGACCGTGATACTGGAGACGGCGACGTCGTCCGCGGCGAGATCGAGCACCTGCCCGCCGATCGGAGCGACGCGACCCAAATCGAGATCCTTCGCGCGCCGGTCAATGCCCTGCCAGTATCCGGAGGGCCACTTGCGCTTGCCAACGGGTTCCAGGATCACCGCGTCGCCTTCCTTGCGGATCGCCACTTCCTTGCGGCGCGCAGCTCGAGCGAGCGGGCGCCCTGCTCGCGGGCGATGGCGAGGGCGCGGTGGTAGCGGGCGGCGGCCTCGTCAGCAGGGCCGCCGGTCGCGAGGAGGAGGTCGGCGTCGACGTGCCGCCGCGCCCTGATACGCCCGCACGACCTCGCGCAGGTACTCGGGATCGAGCCGCGCCGCGAGCTCGGTCGAGCCGACGAGGTCGCAGAAGAGGACCGTGAGCTGCCGGCGCGCGCCGGTCGTCGCCGCGACCTCGGGCGCCCCGCTCGTCGACGCGATGGCGGCCGCTGGCCCGACAGTCGCCAACCGGGCGCCGCAGGCGCCGCAGAACTTCGCCGCCGGCGCGCCACACGCCGCGCAGCGCACCACGAGCGCCGTCCCGCACTCCGCGCAGAACCGCCGGTCGGGTTCGTTCTCGTAGCCGCAGGGGACGCAGCGCATGCTCAGGCCGATCAAGTCTTGGCCGTCCCGGGGGCAGAGTGGTACATTGACCCCATGGCCGCCGGCAAGTTCGTCGTGGAGATCGAGCGGGAAGACGACGGCCGTTGGATCGCCGAGGTGGTGGCCCTCCCCGGCGTGATGGCATACGGAGCGACGCGAGAAGATGCGCTCGCCAGGGCGGAGGTTCTGGCACTCCGCGTCCTCGCGGACCGCCTGGAGCACGGGGAAGCGATCCCCCAGGTGAGCGATCTCTTCGACGCGGCGTGAGCACCTGGCCCGCAGCGAAGGCCCGGCTCGTGCTCGCCGCGCTGCTGCGCACCGGCTGGTCCGTGAAGCGCACGTCGGGATCGCACCGGGTGCTCGCGCGCGAAGGATGGGCCGATCTCGTCTTCGCCTTCCACCCGGCACGGCGGACGCAATGCACAAGGATGGCCGCGTCCGAGCCGTCGCGGGCCGGCTCGGGTGCCCGTTCGGCGCGGCGCCCGGCCGCTACCGCTCTCTGCGGCTGCTCACCGCCATGCCGCCGATGACGACGTACGCCGCGCCCGCCTCGTTCAGCCGCCGACAGAGGGCGACGAGGTCGCTCAGGAGCGCGGGCCGGGCTTCTGGGGCCTGGTCATCATCGCCAGCAGCCAATCCGGTGTCCCCCATGATCCATGCCGAGGTATCGCCTTCGCCTGCCGCGAAGTCGAGCCCGGACCGGCAGCCTCATCCCAGACGGACGCGCGAGGCGCGCGCCCGCCTTTCCGAAGAAGGGGATGCCGGCGCGGCGCCAGCCGGGTGCGCCACTCGACAAGACGTCAAGCAAGCTGGCGGGCGGAGGTCGGCGCAGCGCGCCGACCGACAGGGGTCCGGGGGCATCGGAGCAGCGCAGCGCGGCGCAGCCGCGCGCGCAGCGCACGGGCCCCGGATTAAAACGGATAGCTGACGCCCGAAAACACCGCGCTCCCCTCGTACCCGAACCCCACGTCGACGAAGGCCACGATCTGCGGGCGCACCACCGCACGGAAGCCGAGACCGTACGCCACGTGGAGATCCGACACCGGCGAGCGGGTGATCCCGTAGAAGACCTGGCCGGTCTCGAAGAAGGGCGCCAGCTCGATCGTTGGATTCACGCCGAAGAGGCGGCGCTGGTAGACCGGCACGCGCAGCTCGACGCTCAAGAGCGAGCGATTGAAGTCGATGAAGCGATCGGCGCCGAAGCCGCGTAGCGCCCGCCGGCCGCCGAGGGAGCTCTGCTCCCAGAAGGGCGTGTCCGCCGAGCCGCTGATGTAATCAAGGAAGGCGCGAAACGCCAGGGTGGCCCGCACGCGGCGCACGCGCAGCGGCGCGAAGCTCCGCCACTCCGCGCCGAACTTCAGGAACGACGTCGCGCTGCCGAGCCGCCGATCGGCAAACTCCGTGTAGGCGATGCCGAGGACGCCCCGCTCGGTGATGTCCATGTCGTCGCGCGTGTCGTAGGACAGCTCGGCCCGGTGGGCCCAGTAGACTCCGGTCTCGAGCCCCCGGTCGCGGACCTCCGGATGCTCCGTGGCGATGAACGGCAGCGAATCGACCTGGCCGCTTTCCACGGAGAAGCGACGGATGCGCATGCCGTAGGAAAGCGCGAGGTGCTCCTGGAGCCACACGCCCGGCGTCAGCTCGGCGACCGTGTCGTTGGCGGTGTAGTTGGACTCGCCCGACTCGTGCGAGCTGTTGCCGAAGCCGAAGAACCGCTCGGTCGAGTCCCGCTCGTGGAGCGCCGAGGCGGTGAAGAACAGGCGCCCGTCCCACAGCGCCCGGTCGAGCCACTCGGCGACGTAGCGCTCGTCCTTGGTCGTCGACTTGCCGGCAACGAGCCGGTAGCGCCGCGTCGGGGTGGGATAACCGAAGAAGCGCAGGCGCGGGAAGAATCCCTTGGTCTTGTTGTAGGCGAAGTCGGGCGCCAGGATGTAGCGAATCTGGTCCTGCTCGTTGGTGATGAGGACGACCGGAAGCAGCCCGTAGGTGTTACCCTCGTTCGGATCGGTGATGAACTCGGGGATGGGAATGATGCTCCAGCCGGCGCCCGCAGACGGGGCGAAGCAGAGACTCGCGCCGGCGAGCCACAGCGCAGCGAGGAGCGAACGGCCTGGACGTGCACACATCGGGAGATCCGCGACGCCGAAAGTCGCACACCATACCGATGCCCCCGGCGGACTGCCAACGGTTGCGGCGTTTTTTTTGCTGAGGCCCGAGTGCGCCCTGCGCTCCGCCCGCCTCAGAGCCCGTACAGGCGCGTCGCGTTCGCGCGCAGGATCTTGCGCCGGCTCTCCGTGGAGATGCCCGGAAGCTGCATGAACGCCGCCACGGCGTTCGGGTACTTGGCGTCCGGATGCGGGTAGTCGGAGGCGAAGACGAAGCAATCGTCGCCCATGGCGCCGATCGCGTGCGCGAGCGGGGCCTCGTCGCAGTCGATCGAGGCGAAGCACTGGCGCCGAAAGTACTCCGAGGGGCGGTGCCGGAGCTCCGGCGCCTCGCCGCGGCCGAGCCACGCCACGTGCTCGTCGAGACGCCAGAGCCAGTACGGAAGCCAGCTCGCACCGGCCTCGAGGAACGCCACCCGCAGTGTCGGGTGCCGCTCCAGCACGCCCCCGCAGATCAGACTCGCCACGGCACACATCATCTCCATGGGATGCGAGGTGACGTGCTGTAGCATCACACTGCCGAGAAACCGATCGGCGCCGGTGACCGGCAGGCGCGCCCCCGTGCCCTCGTGCACGGCGAGCGGCACGCCGAGCTCGGCGATCGCCGCCCACAGCGGCTCGTACGCCGCGTCGCCGAGATTTCTGCCCCCGTGCCGATTCGGGCGCACCTGCACGGCGCGCAACCCGAGCGTGCCGACCGCATGGCGGGCCTCGGCGACGGCCGTATCGACATCGTGCAGGCTCACCATGGCCGCGGCCACGACGCGCCCGCCGCTGCCGGCGCAGAAGTCCGCCACCCAGCGGTTGTAGGCCCGGCAGAGCGCGGTCGCGAATCCGGGATCGATGCCCTCGATGGCGGTGACGTACAGCCCTTGCGTAGGGTAGACGACGCAGCGCTCGATGCCCTCGCAGTCCATCGCCTGGACATGGGAGACGACGTCGAACTGCCGCGCCGCCGCCGCGCCGTACGGACCGTCGGCGGCGGGCCGCGTGGCCTCCATGACGAAGGGGCGCAGGCGCGCCGCCACCTCGTCGCTCCAAAGCGCCGGCAGCCACGTGCCATCGACACACACCCAGATGCCGCCGCCGGGGGCCACGGGCGCGCGCGCAGCGTACGCGTCGCTCTCCTGCGCCAGATACGCCGCCCACATGCCCTCGGGCTCGATCACGTGCGCGTCGGCGTCGAAGATGGGGTAACCGCTACTCATCTACTCTCTTGCTCCTTGGACGGTGCACGTCCTGCCCTGGTTGTCGCCGGCCCCGCGGCCTACTCGAGCGGGCCGCGTAGCAGCTTGATGTCGTCGATCCACGCGGTCCCGGGACCTTCCATCACCAGGTTGAGCTTCACGTTGTCGGGGTTCTCGCCGGGCTGCAGAAAGAACAACGTCTCCTGGGAGGTCCAGTTGGTGGTCCCACTCGGCGCGCTTGCCAGGCCGCGGGAGAAGAATTCGCCCCGTCCCGCAAAATGGCACCACATCTCGAGGTAGACCCGTCCCTGCGCGTTCTCGGTCCGGACCTGCGCCTGATAGATGAGCCGGGCATCCTCGACGTGCACGTCCCCGAGCTCGTAGAGGCGTACCGTGGTGGGAGCGCTCGCCTCGATGCGCAGCGAACCCTTGCCGTCCACGGACTGTCCCGGATCGAACGTCACGCCGGTGGTCGTGAGGATCCCAACCGCCGTGTCGATGGGCAGCCGCTTGAGCTCGGCCACCGCAGCCGGAGCCGGGCTCTCGGCTCGATCGGCGCAGCCACCCGCCGGCGCCACGAGCCCGGCCACCAGCAGCAGACCGACGCGCAGCCGCATCCGCGCCTCTCCCTCAGGTCAGGTAGTGCATGAACATCGTCGCCAGCCCGAGAAACGAGAGAAAGCCGAAGACGTCCGTGAACGTGGTGACGATGACGCCGCTGCCGAGCGCCGGATCCTGCCCGAGCGCTTTCAGGGCCAGCGGGATGGCCGCGCCCGTGAGACCGGCGATGGCCATGTTCACGATCATGGCGAGGAAGAGCACCGCGCCGAACATCGGATTGCCCACCCACAGGTAGGCGATGCAGCCGGCGACGACGCCGGCGATGCCGCCCACCGACACGCCGACCCCGACCTGCTTCACGATGGCGCGCACGGCCGAGGAGAACTGCAGCTCCCCGAGCGCGAGGCCGCGCGTGATCACCGTCAGCGTCTGGGTTCCCATGTTGCCGCCCATCCCGGCCACGACTGGCATGAACACCGCGAGCGTCACCACCGACGCGATCGACTCCTGGAACAACCCGACGACCGAAGCGGCGAGGAACGCGGTGGCGAGGTTCATCAGCATCCACGGCGTGCGCTTGTTCACCGTCTTTCCGAACGGGCTGAAGACCCGTTCGTCCCCCGAGAGGCCGGCCATGCGGTACATGTCCTCGGTCGCCTCCTCGTGGATGACCTCGATGACGTCGTCGACGGTGATGACCCCGAGGAGCTCCCCGGTGTCGTCGTCGACGACCGGGATGGAGAGCAGGTTGTACTTGGAGACGAGCTTCGCCACCTCCTCCTGATGCGCCCGCGCGGTGACCGCCGCCGGGTCCTCGATCATGAACTGGCTCAGGGTCTGCTGGGGCGGCGCACCGACCAGCCGGCGCAGCGGCACCACGCCGCGCAGCCGCCGCTCGGCATCGACCACGTAGAGATAGGACGCTTCCTCGACCTGCTCCCCGACCCGCCGGATCTCGTTGATGGCGTCGTCGGCCGTGGTGGTCTCGGACAGCGCCAGGATCCGCGGCGTCATGAGAGCGCCGGCCGTCCGGGGCTCGTAGCGCAGCAAGCGGTCGATGTCTTCCCGGTGACCCGCGGGCACGCGTTCGAGGACTGCCACCCGGCGCTCCTCGGGCATGTGGGTGAGCAGGTGGACGGCGTCGTCGGGCGGCAGCCGGTTGATGATCAATGTCAGCCGGTCGTCGTCGAGCTGCTGGAAGAGGTCACCGAGCAGGGCCTCGGGAAGCTCGCGCAGGGTGCGTCCAGCCCTGCCCGTGGCCAGCAGGACATCGAGCAGCTTGCGCAGCTCGCCGGCGCTGAGGGCGCCGAAAAGCTCCGCGATGTCGGCGGGATGGAGCTTGTCGATGACCCGCTCGATGCGGTGCTGGGACCCGGTCAGCAGAAGCCGTCTGACGACTTCCTGGTGGAGTGTGGCCCTGGTCATCGAGACTCCTGCGCTCGTTTCGAGCCAGGCAGGGTCTCGCGACGGAAGCCGATCTAGATGGCGCGAGGCCGCCGCCGGCGCGGCACAGGGGACGAATCGTTGCTACTGCCCATCGGCGCTGTGTCACGATACCTTTCCGGCGCCGGCATTACCAGCCTGGAGGCCGTTTCGAGCCCTTCCTTCGGCGTGTCGATCCGCGCTATGAGCACAGCACGCCGATAGCCCCGAGAAGGAGCTGCTCCCCATGGTAACCCTCTACGAGCATCCGCTGAGTCCCTACGCCCGCAAGGTGAAGATCGCGCTCTGGGAGAAGGGCATCCCCTTCGAGAGCCACATGCCCGATCTCTTCGGCGACGCCCCGAAAGAGTTTGCCGCCGCCAGCCCCAGGCTCGAGGTCCCGACGCTGGTGGCCGACGGTCTGTCGCTCTTCGACTCGACGATCATCCTCGAGTACCTCGAGGACCGGTATCCCGAGCCCCCGCTACGGGCTGCGGATCCCGCCGATCGCGCCCGCGCGCGGATGCTCGAGGAGCTCGCCGACACCCAGCTCGAGGCCACGGCCTGGGCGCTGGCCGAGGTCCGCTTCTTCGGCCGGGCGACGGGCGCGCAGGCCGAGGAGCTGACCGCGGCGGCCAGCGCCGTCGTCGCCCGCCATTTCGACCGTCTCGAGCGCGAGCTGTCGACGCGGGAGTTTCTCAACGGCCCGGCCTTCGGCCTCGGCGACATCGCCTTCATCCCGCTGGTGGCGGCCCTTCAGTTCTTCGGCCTCCAGCCCGGTCCCGAGCGGCCCCGGCTGTCGGCGTGGCTCGGCCGCATGTTCGAGCGCGACAGCGTGCAGAAGGATCAGGCCGCGGCGATGGAGGCCGTGGCGGGCTTCAGCACCGCGGCAACGGGTGGCAGTGGCCGGCGCATCGTGCGGCAGTACCGCGACCACCGCCTCGAATGGATGATGAAGCACGGCGGTGCGGACATCGTGCGCGACGGCGTCGCCAACGGCAGCATCAAGTTTCCGCCGGACGCTTGAGGCGGCGCGCGCTGGCGCGGCGGTCTGAACCCTGACCCGCTAGCCGAGCCGCAGCGTCGGCTGGGTGTTTCTGGGATAGTGCCGTCGGTTGACCGGCGCTGTCAGCCGCCGTTAGGATCGAAGTATGCAGATCTACGTCGACGGCACGCTCAAATCGCGCGAGGAGGCCAAGGTCTCGGTCTTCGATCACGGGCTCCTCTATGGCGACGGCGTCTTCGAGGGCATCCGTGTCTACAATCGCCGCATCTTCCGGCTCGACGCGCACCTCGATCGCCTCTACGCCTCGGCCCAGGCGCTGGCGCTCACGATCCCGCTCGATCGCACGGCCATGGCGGACGCCGTCCGCACGACGGTGCGCGCCAACCGACGCGAGGACGGCTACATCCGGATCATCGTGACCCGCGGCGTCGGGGAGCTGGGAATCGATCCTCTCACCTGCCCCAGCCCGTCGGTGATCATCATCGTCACCGACGTGCGCGTCTTCCCGCGGGAACGCTACGCGCGCGGCGTGAAGGTCATCACGTCGGCCACGCGGCAGGTGTCGCACGAAGCGGTGGACCCACGTGTGAAGTCGCTCAACTACCTCAAGAACGTGCTCGCCAAGATCGATGCCCAGCGCGCCGGAGCGGACGAGGCCCTGATGCTGAACGCCGAGGGGTTCATCGCCGAGTGCTCGGCCGACAACATCTTCATCATCCGCCAGGGCGCGCTCGCCACGCCGGCGCCCCTCGACGGTGCCCTCGAAGGCATCACCCGCGGCGTGGTGCTGCAGCTCGCCGCCGAGGCGAACATCCCGGCGCGCGAAGCGCGCCTCGCGCGCTACGACCTCTACACCGCCGACGAGTGCTTCGTCAGCGGCACCGGCGCCGAGATCATGCCCGTCGTCGAGGCCGACGGGCGTCCCATCGGCAGCGGCAGCCCGGGTCCGCTCACGCGGCGCCTGGCGGATGCGTTCCACGCGCTCGTGCGCCGCGAGGGCGAGCCCCTCTGGTGAGAGGGCCCCGCCGGCTCTCGGCCAGAGATCTTCCCGGCGTTCGTTTCATGCCGCAGGCGCGAATCAACGGTATCGATCTCTACTACGAGACCGCCGGGAGCGGGCCGCCGGTCCTCTTCATCCACGGCGGCTTCGGCGGCATCGGCACGACGCTCACGCCGCGCACGCACCCGTGGGCCAGGGCCCTTCTCGATGCGTACCGGTTCATCCACTACGATCGCCGCGCCGCCGGACAATCGGCATACCCCGAGACGGGCTACGATCTCGAAACGTTCGCCGCCGATGCCCGCGGCCTGCTTCAGCACCTGGGTGAGAAGCAGGCCTTCATCATGGGCGACTCGGCCGGCGGGCCGATCGCGCTGACCTTCGCCCTCACCTACCCCGACGCAACGCGCGGCCTGGTGCTGGCGGAGACGGGGGCCCGTCTTCTCGCGGGTCGCTCCGCCGAACGCATCCAGGAGCGCCTTGCGGTGCTCGGCACCGCGGGGCCTGCGGCGGCCTACGCAGCGCGCAAGGAAGGCGGCGGGGTCGGTCTCGGTGAACGGGCCAAGTGGTTCACACTTCCCCCGGACGTCGAGGAGGAGCTCGTGCGAGGCCAGCAGGCCTTCCTGGAGCGCCTGGGCGAGACGACCCGGGAAGATCGCATCGCGTGGTACGCGGGCGAGCTACGGAACTACTCGGCCTACCTCGACGTCGATCTGCATCCGCGGCTGGCAGAGATCCAGTGCCCAACCCTCGTCATCCACGGCGACCGCGACGGCCTCATCCCCCACAAGCTCGGGCAGCGACTCGCCGCCGGTCTCCCGAACGCCGAGCTCGTCACCATCGCCGACGCCGACCACGGCGTGATGTACTTCCCCGGCGCCGCCGAAGCGCTGCGCGCGTGGCTCGATCGGCAACGCCGCGCGCTCGGATCGACATAGAGGCGCACGCAGAAGCCTCGCCGTGCGAGGCGCCTGTCTTCGTTAGCGCACCGCAGCAGATCGTGACTGCTAGCTAGGCCGTCCCGAGCCGCTCGCGCAGATGCGCGAGGAACGTATCGGTGAGATTCTTGATCGGGAAGCGGTCGCCGCTCGAGAGATTCACCACCCGGCCGCCATCGATGTCGACGCGCACCGTCTGGCCCGTGCGGATGCTCTCGGGGGCATCGAGCACCAGAGCGGGCAGGCCCAGCTCCAGCGCGGCGGCGGCGAAGTCGGCGGCGAAGGACCGGGCCAGGGCAACCGTGACCCCCGCGGCATGAAGCGCCGCCACGGCGGCGGCGGCGCCCGCGCCGTGGCCGAGGTTCTCGCCCGCCACCAGCACATCCCCCGCCGCGATGGTCCGGGCGATGCCCGCATCGAGATCGTGAAAGAGCAGCGTGCGCGCCTCGTGCGGCGCCATGCGCGCGGCGTGCGCCGGCAGGATGGTCGCGGCGGCGAGATCGTGCATGAACACCCAGGCGCGCCCGGTGAAGCGGGGAATCGCGACCCAGTCTCGAGCGACGTCGTCGGGAGCCACGGGACGACTTTCGCGGGCGGCCGGCCAGGCACGCGGCGAGGGCTCAGGCCATCCGGCCCGAGAATCTGGGCTCCGCGCCGCGAACGGAGACCAGCCGGCCCGGGTGCTTCATGATCACCTCGGCGTCCTGGACCGTGATCGCTTTGCCGAAGATCCGATAGCGGCCGAGGGCGTCGCGCTGGTTGTTCGCCCACTCGGCGAGCTCCGCCGGGGTCGGCTGGCGTCCGAGCGCCACCGCGCAGCGGCGGACGACGAAGCCGAGCATCATCTTCGGCTGGGGCGAGCGCCCGGTCATGGGATACTACTTTCCACGGCCCGCGCCCCGGAATCAAGACGAATCGCAACCGGGTGCCGCCGCCTTGTCGCTCCGCATGACGACGCGCATGCGGGTCGCCCTTGCGGCGCGGCCTCACCCTGACCAGGCCCGCACACCGCCACCGTCCCTGCCGGGACGCGAGCGGCGGACGGCACCGGCCATGGAGCCGTCCCCTGGCGCGCACGAGAACCGAGACGCGCCGCGGCGCGGCCGGCGGCCGGGGGTCGCGCGATCAACGGCCGTGGCGGGCCGGTCGCGGCGTGGCCGGCGCCCGCGCCTCACCGACGCCGCCGCTCGCCGCACCCTCGATGCGCAGGATCACGACGTCTCGCCGCGCGCGATCGAGCGCATACAGAACGCCCTTCTGCGCGCGGTCCCAGGCGATCCCCTGGCCGGGGGTCGGCACCGGGACCACCCGGGCGAGCTCGACCGTCGCGCCCGACGCCGGCAGCCGCACCACGTAGAGCTCCGGCGCATCGTGCCCGGTGACGTAGAGATCTCGAGCGCTCGCCCATGAGCCGCCCGAGCTGCTGTAGTCGCCGAATCGGCGCAGCAGCTCGGCGGGCAGCACCCACGCCGCCTCGCGCTGCCAGCGCGGTCCGAGGCGGACGAGCCGGGTCGAGGCCGCATCCCTGCCGGTCTTTGCCTTGGTCTTGTCGTAGTGGGCGAACACCGCCCACCACGCATCCTGGTAGAAATCAATCCAGGTGAGCCAGCCGTCCGAGACGCCGAAGCTGTGGGACGCCACGTGGGCGAGCGCCCCCGTCTCCCAGATCTCCACGGAGCTGGTGGGAGGAATGTCGGGATAGTTGGAATGGGCGCAGTAGAGCCGCTGGCCGACGACGACCCCGCCGTTCAGATGAGAGATCGCCCCGTCGGCCGGCCCTTCGAAACGCGCCACGCGCCGGCCGCTCGCCTTCTCGTACTTCCCGATCGCGCGATCGTCGATCGCATAGAAATGCTCGCCATCCACCGCCACCCCCTGCCGGGCCTCGGCGGCGGGGAAGCGGGCGATCTCGGTGACCCTGTTCGCCATCGCCACGGACGGGGCTCCCGTCGCCACGAGGCCGCAGGTCAGCGCGCGCGCCAACCAGGCCAATCCGCAGTTCTCACCAAGTCGCTGCGACCACGCGACCCGGCGGGAACCGCGGGCTAGAGCGACTCCACGGCCTCTGCGGCGATCCATCCGCGACGTCCATCGCCACGCGCGACCTGCTCCCACGCGTCGCGCTTCGAGATCACCTCGACGAGCGCTCCCTCGGGGAGGGTGAAGTGCGCGGTCCCTGCGTCCGACGGCTCGAAACGTACCGTCCCGCCTCCCTTGGCGACGACGACGGCCTGCGGCCGCCAGGCTTCGTGGTAGACGCGATACAGACACGCGCTGCCCGCGAGGCCGAGCAGCACGCCGGCGGTCAGGGCGCCGCGGCCGAGCCCGATGCGCCGGCGCGGCAGCAGCGCGCGCAGCCCGAGCAGGAGCATGGCGGCGGCGTACGCCACCGAGGCCGCGGCGGCGAGCTCGCCGGTGGTGCCATAGAAGGCGAGCGGCACGAGGGCGCGTACCCAGAGCGGCGCCGCGGCCCGGGCGGCGCTGGCCGGATCGCCGACGCGATCGCGCGCGAAGCCGAGGTTGGCCGCGACATCCGGGTCCCGCGGCAGCAGGCGCTGCGCGCGCTCGTAGCTCAGCACGGCGCGGCCCACGTCGCCGGCTTTCAAATATGCGTTGCCGAGGTTGTAGTAGAGCGCCCCGCTGGCGAACCCGGCGGCCCGCAACGCCTCGTAGCGCGCCGCCGCGCCGCCGTAGTCTCCCGCCTTGTAGAGGCTGTTGGCCTCGAAGAAGCCGCTCAGGGGATCGATCTCGGGGCCACCGGCTCCGGCGGCGGCGACGAGCAGGCACGCGAGGGCCGCGCCGCCGAGCACGGCTGCCATCGGTCCCGGGGCCAGCCGCCGGCTGCGCTCGAGCTCGCGCACGATCCCGGTCGCCAGGTCGAGAAGCGCCCGGACATCGCTATCCTGGCTATCCTGACCATCGTGGCCGTCCTGTCGCGCCGCGGGCGCGTAGCTCACCCGCTCGACGATCGTGAAGAACTCCCGGATGCGCGCGACCGCGGCCGCGTCGCGCTCGCCGAGCGCCTCGGCGACGCGCTGCGCATCGACCGCGCCGACGGGGACGTCGAGCTTGGCACTCAGGTATTCACGCACGGCGCCGGCGAGCGCGCCGACGGTGTCGGCACTCTCACCCGCGGCGGCGCGGCGGCGCGCCGCGGCGATCGCCCGCCGCACTCGCTGCCCGGCGCGGGTGAAGCGCGCGTAGCGCGGATCGCCATGCAGGCGGTCCCGACGCCTGGCCGCGCCGACCGCGGCGACGTAGAACGCGAGCGGGATGAACTGCAGGGCGAAGAAGGCTGGGTGTTGGTACAGGGGCGTTCCGCGGTGCAAGCGCCCCGGGCGATCCTTGATGTACACGATGTCGCGGCCGAGCGGCTCCGCCGAGCCCTGGCGCGCCGCCGGCGTTCCTGCGGCGGCGCCCGGGACACCCTCGGGCGCTGCCGTGCGTTGCGAGGGCTGGACCACGAGCGCGATCGGCGCGGCCGTTGCTACCTCGTAGACCTCCCGCTCGGGATCGAAGTACGCAAACCGCACCGGCGCGATCTGTCGCACCTCCGCGCTCGTCGGCACCAGCACCTGCTCGAAGACGCGGACGGCGGGTGCGTCGTCGCTCTTCACGCTCTGCGGCGGGTACGTCTTGAAGCCGGCGGCATCGATCGTGGGCGCGGCGACGCCGGAGAGATTGCCGCTGCCCGTGATGCGCATGGTCACGGTGATGGGATCGTTTGCCGCGAGCTGCCGCGGCTCCGCCGCCACCTCGAGCCGGAACCGTCCGACGGCGCCACCGAAATCCTCAGGCCGGCCGGCCTCGGGCAGACGCTTCACGTGCAGCTCCACCGTGTTCGAGCGCAGCTCGTAGGGCTGCCGCTCGGCAAAGGGATCGCCGCCGAAGAACCGATCGAAGGTCGGATCCCGATGGCGGCGGCGCACGAGCAGCGTCATGGACTCGACCGCGGGACCGATCGCGAGCGTGCCCGCGCGCAGCGGCACGATCGAGGTCTCGAAGCGCACGGTGCGGTAGGGCCGGCCGTCGATCGTCTCGCGTCCCTGCACTGGCTTGCCGAACGGCTCGACGGCGAAAGCATCGCCCTCGAGACGCGGTTGCTGGACCTCGTCGACGCTGACGGCGCCGAGATAGAGGGTCAGCGTGAGCGGGATCCGCTCGTGCAGGAAGACTTCGCGCTCGGGGATCTCGACGGCGAGCGCGAGGTCCGGGCCACCCTGCGGTACGGGCAGTTGCGCGGTGGGGTCGCGCCGGGGCGCCGCACCCACCTCCACGTCGATGGCATCGGTGCGGAGCGTCGTCCCGCCCGCCTGCACGACGAGGGGACCGATGGTGAACCGTCCTTCCCGCGAGGCCACGACCGCGTAGCGATGGGCGACACTCTGCGACACGCGACCCTGGATGACCGAGAACTGGGTCGCGGGCCCGAGGTAGCGGATCGTGAGCCCATCGATGGTCCCGACGTCCGGCGGCGTACTTTCCGCGGTGCCGTCGATCTCGACGGTGAGCGTCGCCTGCTCGCCGATCTGGATCCGCTTTGGCTCGAGGCTCGCCCGGACCTCCAGAGGCGGGCTCGCCGCAGCACCCGCCCGCGCGAGGAGCGCCAGGACCGCCACCGCCGCCGTTGCCGCGAGTCCGCGCTTCGTGCTCGTCATCACCACTCGCGCGCCGCCTCTCCCACCGTCGCGGGCACCTCGAGACGGCGGGGAATCTCCTTCGGATCGACCTCCTCACCGCGGGCGGCATCGACCAGGGCCCGCGCGTCGGCGGCCGTCATGGCGCCGTCGGCTGCCGCTCCGGCGTCGGCGCCGGCTGCGGCTCCGCCCTGCCCCTGCGGCTTCCCCTGCGCCATGCCCGCTTCGTCGCGCGGTTGGTCGCCGCCGGCCGGCGGTGACTCGGGCTGCGGCGCCTCTTCTGCTTGCGAGTCATCCGCACCGCCCGCTCCGTCTTGCCGCGCTTGCTCTTCTTCAGGGCCCGGCTCGGCCTCCTCGGCCTCGGGTTGTTGCGCCGCCTCCTGCTCACCCGCCTGTCCGGCTTCTTGCTGCTCTTGCTGCTGCTGATCCGGGTTCTTCTGCTCGTCCTGAGTGTCTTGACCGCTCTGCTGTTGCTCTTGCTGTTGCTCTTGCTGTTGCTCTTGCTGTTGCTGTTGGTCTTGCTGCTCGCCCTCTTCTTGTTGTTGATCGCGCTGTTGTTGCTGTTGCTGCTCCGGCTGCTCGGCGTCCTGGTCTTGTTGCTGGCGTTGCTCCTCGAGCTTCTTCTCGAGCTCGCTCAGATGGCGGGCGACGAACTCGTGATTGAACTTCGCGTCGTCATCATCGGGGTCTGCGGCCATCGCGCGCTTGTAGGCGACGAGCGCCTCCTTGCAGAGCGCGATCGCGCCGCCCAGATCCTTCTCCTCCGCCTTCTGCGCCAGGCGAAAACGCGCGTTGCCCGTGTTGTAGGCGGCGTGCCCCTCGAGGGCCCCCGGCCGGAGGGTCGGCGCGGCGGCGGGATCGGGATCCGGGGCGAGCTTTTTCAGCGTTGTGAGCGCGTCCTCGTACGCCTGGCTCTTGTACTGCGCCGCGCCCAGGTTGAAGCGCAGCCGCTCCGAGCCGGGATGATCGGAGAGTCCCTCGCCGTAGGCCGTGACGGCATCCCCGTAACGCTCCGCCTCGTACAGGCGGTTGCCCTCGGCAGCGCTGTCCCGCTCGCCGCCGAACCAGCCGAGATTCACGAGCGCGCACGCGACCACGAGCGCCTGCGCCGTCCCCGTCAGCGGGCGCGCCCGCCTGCCCAGGCGGCTCGTCCAGCTCCCCCCGGCGCGCAGCCGCGACCGCCACCACGCGCCCGCGCGGTCGCCGACGAGGGCTTCGGCGGCAAGCAGGAACAGCGCCAGGAGCAGCGGGAGCTGGAAGCGATCCTCGAAGCGCCGCTCGATGGCGCTCTCGAGCTCGCGCCGCTCCATCGCCGCGATGTGATCGCGAAAGAGCGCGTCCAGCCCCATCGCATCGCCCGTGGCGCGCACGTACGCGCCGCCGGTCTTCTCGGCGATCATGCGCAGCACGTCCTCATCGAGGCGCGACTTCACCACTATGCCATCCCGGTCCTTGAGAAAGCCCGGCGGCCCTTGCCCCTGCGCGAGCGGAATGAGCTCGCCCTCGGCCGTGCCGATCCCGACCGTGAAGATCTTGATGTCGTGCTCGGCCGCGCGCGTCACCGCCGCCTCGACGTCGCCCTCGTGGTCCTCGCCATCGGTGATCAGGATCAGCGCCGCGTGCTTGCCCTGCCGGCCCTCGAAAGCGGCGACGGCCGTGTCGATGGCGCGCCCGATGGCCGTCCCGCCGCGCGGGATGATGCCGGCGTCGAGCGCGTCGAGCGACTGGGCAAAGGCATCGTAGTCGAGCGTGAGCGGGCACTGGAGAAACGCGGTCCCGGCAAAGGCGACGAGGCCGACGCGATCGCCCTTGAGCAACCGCAACAGATCCAGGACGGCGAGCTTGGCGCGCTCGAGGCGATTCGGCTTCACATCCACCGCCAGCATGCTCTTCGAGGTGTCGAGGGCGACGACGAGGTCGACGCCTTCACGGCGCACCTCTTCCCAGTGAAAGCCCCAGCGCGGACCGGCGAGGGCGACGACGGCCGCGAGCAGTGCGGCGAGCCGGAGCGCGTCGCGCAGCAGGCGGCGCCGCGGCGCCACCTCGGGTGCCAGGCGGGCCAGCAGCCCAGCCTCGGCAAACGCCGCGAGCGCGCGCGCCCGGCGGCGGCGGCCGTGGACGAGGAAGGCCGCCAGCAGCGGGATGGCGGCGAGCGCCCAGAGGTACATCGGCTCGCGCCACATGCTCATGGCAGCACCCGGAGCACCGTTCGCGAGAGCAGCAGCTCGGCGGCGAGGAAGGCGAGGCCGGGCATCAGCAGCCAGGGATACAGCTCGCGGTACTCGCGATACTGGAGGCCGGCGTGCTCGCTCTTCTCGAGCGTGTCGATCTCGCCGTAGATCTCCTGCAGGCTCTCCGTGTCGGTCGCCCGGAAGTAGCGCCCGCCGGTGGCGGTGGCGATCTGGCGCAGCGTCGCCTCGTCGATGTCGACCGGCACCGGGCGATAGACGAGGTTGCCGAAGAGGTCACGGGCCGGATACGGCGCCACGCCACGCGTGCCGGCGCCGATCGTGTAGACGCGGTAGCCGAGCGCCTTGGCCGCCTCGGCGGCGGTGGCGGGGCTGACCTTGCCCGCGTTGCTCTGTCCGTCGGTGAGTAGGATCACGATCTTGCTCTTGCCGTCGGCGCGCTCGAGCCGCGCCACACTGGTCGCGAGCGCGGAGCCGATGGCGGTGCCGTCCTCGATCATGCCGATCTCCGCGCGTTCGACATTCGTCTGGAGCCAGCCGTGATCGAGCGTCAGCGGACACTGGGTGTACGGCCGCGCCGCGAACAGCACGAGCCCGATGCGATCGCCGCTCGAGCGGCCGGATATGAAGTCGGCGACCACTGCCTTGGCGGCGGCGAGCCGGTTGGCGCGCTTGCCGGCGAGCGTGAAGTCTTCGGCGAGCATGCTGCTCGAGACGTCGACGGCGAGCATGATGTCGATACCCTCGGTGACGGCGCGGCTCTCGGCAATTCCCCCCTGTGGCCGCGCCAGGGCGCCGACGAAGCAGGCGACGGCGGCGATGCGCAGCGCGGGCAGGAGCCAGCGCCATGCGCCCCGGCCGCGCCCCCGGCCGCTCGCGGCCTCGCGCAGCCTGGGCAGCGCCGGGAGGTGGAGCGCGGCATCGCGACCGCCGCGCCGCAGCCGCGCCAGCAGCGGCACGAGCAGGAGCAGCACCAGGGCCCAGGGATCGTCAAGCCGCACGGCGCCGCTCCGTGCTGTCCGCTGGCTCCACGGGGACGGGACGCGTCTCCATGACGAAAGCCCGGGCCGCATCGAAGGCCCGCTCGGCGGCGGCGCGATCCGGCACGTGGCGGGCGAACTTCACCAGATCGCACTCGCCGAGAAAGGCGCCGAGCAGCTCCCGGTGCGTCGGACTGAGCGGCGAATCGCGCTGGACGCTGTGGATGAACTCCTCGGTGGTCATCTCCGGCGCCCGCAGCCCGAAGCGTCCCTCGATGTAGCCGCGCACGATGGCCGAGAGATCGACGTACCAGCGCGCCCGGTCCTCGGCCTCGGTGAGGCGCCGCTCGCCGAGCCGCGCCAGTGCCTCGAGCGCCTCGACGTCCGCCGGCCGCGGCGGCGCGGCCGCGGGCGGCGCGTTGATGCGCTGCAATAGACGGGCGGCGAGCCACACCAGCCCGGCAACGGCGAGCGCGATCGCCCCGGCGATCGTGACCAGGGTCCAGTCGAACGGCACCGCGACCGGTCCCTTGATGTCACGAATGTCGGCGGCGTCGGGCTGCTGCTCGAGCAGGCTCCCGACGACGATCCCGACGTCCTCGCCGTCGACCCGCTGGAGCTCGCCGCCGCCGACTCGGTACTGCACCGTCAAGCCGGGAATCAGGAGATAGCCGGGGCGGTAGGCGACCAGGCTGTACCACCGGGTCGCCACGACCCGGTCGCCCTCCTCCCGCACGGGCTCCTCGCCGAAGTCCACGACCGAGAGCTCACCCAGCTCGCCCCCGAGGATGGGGATGAGCAGCTCGGCGCTGCGCGGCCCCGCCACCTCGACGAGATAGCGAAACGGGGTGCCGATCGTGACCTGCCGGCGGTCGGTGCGACCGGTCACGGTGACGGGCCCTGGCGCCTCCGCCGCCGCGGTCCCCACGCCGCAGGCGAGCACCGCCGCCAGCAGCATCCGATCGATTCGGCCTGGCCTCGCCTTGCGCATCGCGATCGCTCGCGCGCGGCTCATCGCGCCCGCTGGCGCTCACGCATGTCGAAGAAGCGCCTGAGCGCGTCCACGTAGGACCTGTCGGTCCGCACCGTCACCGCGTCGACATCGGCGGCGCGCAGCATCCGATCCCGCTCCGCACCGGCGCGCGCCTGACGCTCCCGGTACGCCGCGCGCAGCCCCGGGTCGCTCGTGTCGACCACCAGCCGCGCGCCGCTCTCCCGATCCTCGAAGCTCACGAGCCCGATGGGCGGGAGATCCACGTCGCGGGGATCCTCGAGCACCACGCCGACGACGTCGTGGCGGCGGCTCGCGATCCTGAGCGCCCGCCGCGAGCCGCCGTCGAGAAAGTCGGACAGCAGGATGGCCACGCATCCGCGCGTGGTAACCCGGTCGAGGTGCTGGAGCGCGCGGGCGATGTCCGTTCCGTGTCCAGCCGGCACACACCCGAGGATGTCCTGGATGACCCGTAGCACGTGCCGGCTGCCCTTGGCCGGCGGCACGGCCTTCTCCACCCGGTCGGAGAACATGATCAATCCCACCTTGTCGTTGTTGGTGATGGCCGAGAACGCGAACAGCGCCGCCATCTCCGCCGCCAGCTCCTGCTTGAGCTGGCGCACGGTGCCGAAGCCGGTCGACGCGCTCACGTCGACGAGGAGCATCACGGTGAGCTCGCGCTCCTCGACGAACCGCTTGACATGCGGGATGCCGGTGCGCGCGGTGACGTTCCAGTCGATGGTCCGCACATCGTCGCCGGGCAGATACTGCCGGACCTCCGCGAACTCCATCCCGCGTCCCTTGAAAGCGCTCTGGTACTGCCCGGCGAAGAACTCGGCGACCAGATGGCTGGTGCGAATCTGGATCTTGCGGACGGCCTTGAGCTGCTCCCGCGTCAACATGATCGGCGTGAGGGTCTCGGCTCCGGCGCCGGAGGCGCCTTCACGGAACCGGCAGGCCGTCGAAGAGGCGCTTCACGATCGTTTCCGCCGTGATCTCCTCGGCCTCGGCTTCGTAGGTCACGATGATCCGGTGGCGCAGCACGTCGCTGCCGACCGATTTGACGTCCTGCGGCGTGACGTAGCCGCGGCCCTGGAGAAAGGCATGGGCCTTGGCCGCGAGCGTCAGGTAGAGGGTCGCGCGCGGCGACGCCCCGTATTGAATGTAGGGCGCGAGGTCGAGCTTGAAGGCCTTCGGGTCGCGCGTGGCGAAGACGAGATCGAGCACGTAGTCCCGGACCTTGTCGTCCATGTAGATCGCATCGACGAGGCCGCGGGCGGCGATGATCTCGGCCGGCGTGACCACCGGGCTCGCCTGCGGACCGTGGTTCGTCGTCGCCATGCGGGCGAGGATCTCGCGCTCCTCCTCCCGGGTCGGATAGCCGACCGAGAGCTTCAGCATGAAGCGATCCACCTGCGCCTCGGGGAGCGGATAGGTCCCCTCCTGCTCGATCGGGTTCATCGTGGCCAGCACGAGAAAGGGATCGGGTAACGGAAAGCTCGTGTCCCCGATCGTGACCTGCCGCTCCTCCATCGCCTCGAGCAGCGCGCTCTGCACCTTGGCGGGCGCGCGGTTGATCTCGTCGGCGAGCACGATGTTGGCGAAGATAGGGCCCTTCTTGGTCGTGAACGAGCTGTCCCGAGGGTTGTAGATCAGGGTGCCGACGAGATCGGCCGGCAGGAGATCGGGGGTGAACTGGATGCGGCTGAACGCGGCGGCGATCGTGCGCGCCAGGGTCTTGACCGAGAGCGTCTTCGCCAGCCCCGGCACGCCCTCGAGCAGCACGTGGCCATTGGCGAGAATGCCCATCAGGAGGCGATCGACCAGGGTGCGCTGGCCGACCACGACCTTGCCGATCTCCTCCCGCAATCGATAGACGAACGCTGAGGCGTCCTTCACCCGGTCGTTGATGCTACTCACGTCCTGATTCATGCTCGTCGTCGCGCTCCCTCGGCTCGCCGTGGCCGGCACCCGCTGTGCCCGGCGCCCGCTCTGCTCTACCGTGTCGACGTGCGGCAGCCCGTCGATGTTCACCCCCAGCGCCGAACCCGGCCAGAAAACGTATGCGGACCGGCACCGTTCGGCGGGCGCGGGGGGCCTCGTTGCGCTTTTCCGGTGGCGCGCCCGGGCAGCGCCATTCTCGGGCCGCAGGGTGTCGAATCGGTCCCTAGGGTAGTGGCCGGACCGCAAGATGCAAGCGGGGAAGCGGATGGATGGGAACGTTTCCCTCGGCGCCGGCTCGCCCCGAGGGACGCACGCGTCAGGGCAGCCCGGTCGGCGAGCGGAACGGCTCCGGTGTGCTGGGAAGATCGGTGGCGCCGCTGAGATACGCATCGACGCCTCGGGCGGCTTCGCGGCCCTCCCAGATGGCCCACACGACCAGCGACTGCCCGCGGCGCAGGTCGCCGCAGGCGAACACCCCGGGAACGCTGGTCATGTAGCGGTCGTCGGCGGCCACCGCGCCGCGATCGGTCATGGTGACGCCGAGGTCCGTGAGCAGCCCTTCTCGCTCCGGGCCGAGAAAGCCGAGCGCCAGCAGCACCAGGTCCGCGTCCAGCTCGAACTCGCTCCCGGGCACCTCGGCCATCGCCGGGCGGCCGTCCGCCCCGGCGCGCCACTCGATGCGCATCCCGTGGAGCTTCTGCACGTTGCCGGCGGCGTCGCCCGTGAAGCGCTTGGTGTTGATGCTCCAGTCGCGGATGACGCCTTCCTCGTGCGAGCTCGACGTGCGCAGGACCATGGGCCAGAACGGCCACGGCATCTCCGGCGTGCGCCGGTCGGGCGGCTTGTCCAGCAGCTCGAACTGATGCACCGCCGTGGCGCCCTGGCGGTTCGAGGTGCCGAGACAGTCCGAGCCGGTATCGCCGCCGCCGAGGATCACCACGCGCTTGCCGGTGGCGAGGATCTGGCCGGCGACGGCGTCGCCGGCGACGACCTTGTTCTGCTGCGGCAGGAAGTCCATCGCCAGGTAGATCCCCTTGAGCTCGCGCCCGGGAACGGGCAGCTCGCGCGCTTTCGTCGCCCCGCCGGCCAGCACCACGGCGGCGAACTCGTGCAGCAGGCGGTCGGTCGGGAAATCGACGCCCACGTTCGTCGACGGCCGGAACGTGACGCCTTCCGCCGCCATCTGCTCCATGCGCCGATCGATCAGCCACTTCTCCATCTTGAAATCGGGAATCCCGTAGCGGAGCAGCCCCCCGATCCGATCGGCGCGCTCGAAGACGGTCACCCGGTGACCGGCGCGGGCAAGTTGCTGGGCGCACGCGAGACCCGCCGGCCCCGAGCCGACGACGGCCACCGCCTTCCCCGTTGGCGCCGGCGCGGGCTGCGGCGTGATCCACTCGTGCTTGAAGGCATAGTCGACGATCTGCTTCTCGATCTGCTTGATGGTCACCGCCCGGTCGTTGATCGCGAGGACGCACGCCTCCTCGCACGGCGCCGGGCAGATGCGCCCGGTGAACTCCGGGAAATTGTTGGTGGCATGCAGGCGCACGATCGCGTCGCGCCACCGGCCGCGGTACACGAGGTCGTTCCAGTCGGGGATGATGTTTCCGAGCGGGCACCCCTTGTGACAGAAGGGGATGCCGCAATCCATGCAGCGCGCCGCCTGCTCCCGGAGCTGCGGCTCGGGAAACTTGCCTTCGAGCTCACGCCAGTCCCGTAGCCGCTCCTCGACCGCGCGCCGCTCCGGCAACCGCTGCTCGATCTCCAGGAATCCGGTGATCTTGCCCATGACTACTGCCGGGAGAGTTCGAAGGCTGCCTGAGGCGGGGTACGGGGACCGGTGGCCGCGTTCGTCGGCGGCCCGGCCGGAGCTCCGGCCTCGCTCGGTTTCAGATCGATGCCAGCTTCGCCGCCTCCGTATCGAGATGCTGGGCCGCCAGCACCTTGCGGTAGTCGGTGGGCATCACCCTCACGAGCTTGTCGCGCATGGTCTTCCAACCCGACAGCACCCGCCAGGCGAGCCGGCTCTCGGTGTAGCCATAGTGCCGCTGCACGAGGGCGCGTACCGTGGCGAGGTCGTTCTCGTCCGGCGCTTCCAACCCGACCATGCCCGGATTGCAGTGGCGCTCGAAGCTACCGTCGAGATCGAGAACGTAGGCGACGCCGCCGCTCATGCCGGCGGCGAAGTTGCGCCCGACCGCCCCGAGCACGACCACGAGCCCCTTCGTCATGTACTCGCAGCCGTGGTCGCCCACGCCCTCCACCACCGCGGTGACGCCGCTGTTGCGCACGCAGAACCGCTCGCCGGCGAGCCCGTGCAGGAATACCTCCCCGCCCGTGGCGCCGTAGAGCGAGACGTTGCCGACGATGATGTTCTCCTCGGGCGCGAACGTCGCCCGCTTGGGCGGAAAGATGACGATGCGCCCGCCGGAGAGTCCCTTGCCGAAGTAGTCGTTGGCATCGCCCTCGAGCGTGACGTCGAGGCCGTTCGCCATGAAGGCGCAGAAGCTCTGCCCGGCCGAGCCGGTGAAGTGGATCTTGATCGTCTCGGGCGGCAGCCCCTCCGCACCCCAGCGCCGCGAGACCTCCGCCGACAGCATCGTGCACACGGTGCGGTTGACGTTGCGGATCGGCAGCGAGATCTCGACCGGCGTGCGGTGCTCGAGCGCCGGCCGGGCGCGTTCGATGAGCACGTTGTCGAGCGCCTTGTCGAGCCCGTGATCCTGCGGCTCGACGCAGTGGATGGCCACGGTCGGCGGCGCGTCGGGCTTGTAGAGGATCTGGCTCAGATCGACGCCCTTCGCCTTCCAGTGCTCGACGGCGGCGCGCGGCTCGAGCAAGTCCACCCGTCCCACCATCTCGTCCACGGTGCGAAAGCCGAGCGCCGCCATGATCTCGCGCAGCTCCTCGGCCGCGAACTGCATGAAGTTGACCACGTGCTCGGGCTTGCCCTCGAAGCGCTTGCGCAGGACCGGATCCTGCGTCGCGATGCCGACTGGACACGTGTTGAGATGGCACACGCGCATCATGATGCAGCCCCCGGCCACGAGGGCCGCCGAGGCGAAGCCGAACTCCTCGGCCCCGAGCAGGCAGGCGACGGCCACGTCGCGGCCGGTCTTGAGCTGGCCGTCGGTCTCCACCCGGATGCGCCCGCGCAGGTCGTTGAGCACGAGGACCTGCTGCGTCTCGGCAAGGCCGAGCTCCCACGGCACGCCGGCGTGCTTGATCGAGGTCAGCGGCGAGGCGCCCGTGCCGCCTTCGTAGCCGCTGATGAGCACGACGTCGGCCTTGGCCTTCGCCACCCCCGCCGCCACCGTGCCGACGCCGACCTCGGCGACGAGCTTCACCGACACGCGCGCGTGCCGGTTCGAGTTCTTGAGGTCGTGGATGAGCTGGGCCAGATCCTCGATCGAGTAGATGTCGTGGTGCGGCGGTGGCGAGATGAGCCCCACGCCCGGCGTCGCATAGCGGATCTTGGCGATGTACTCGTCGACCTTGTGGCCGGGTAGCTGCCCGCCTTCGCCGGGCTTGGCCCCCTGCGCCATCTTGATCTGCAGCTCGTCCGAGTTGACGAGGTAGAAGCTCGTGACACCGAAGCGCCCCGAGGCCACCTGCTTGATGGCGCTGCGGCGGAAGTCGCCGTTCGCATCGGGGACGTAGCGCACCGGATCCTCACCCCCCTCGCCCGTGTTCGACTTCCCGCCGATGCGGTTCATGGCGATGGCGAGCGTCTCGTGCGCCTCGCGCGAGATCGAGCCGAGGGACATGGCGCCGGTCTTGAAGCGCTTCACGATCTTGGTCCACGGCTCGACCTCGCTGATCGGGATGGAGTTACCCTTCTTGAACTCGAGCAGGCCGCGGATCGTGCACTGCCGCTTGCTCTCCTCGTGGACCAGGGCCGAGTAGCGCTTGAAGAGCGGGTACTTCCCGGACCGCGCCGCGTGCTGGAGCATGGCGACGGTCTCCGGGTTGTACATGTGGTACTCGCCCCGGCGCCGCCACTGGTAGTGCCCGCCCGGATCGAGCTCGCCATCCGAGGCCAACCCCGACGACACGTGGTAGGCGAAGTGATGGCGCCGGGAGACCTCCGCGGCGATCTCGTCGAGGCCGATGCCTCGATACGCGAGGCGGTCCAGGTGAAATAGCGGTCGATGAGCGCGCGATTGAGCCCTACGGCCTCGAAGATCTGGGCACCGCGATAGCTCTGCAGGGTGGAGATGCCCATCTTCGTCATCACCTTGAGGATGCCCTTGCTCGCCGCCTTGACGTAGTTGGCGATGGCCGCCTCGGCGTCCGTGTCCTTGAGCACGCCGTCGCCGACCATGGCGACCAGGGTCTCGTAGGCCAGATACGGATTGACGGCGCCGGCGCCGTAGCCGACGAGCAGGCAGAAGTGCTGCACCTCGCGCGGCTCGCCCGACTCGACCACGAGCCCGCACCGCGTCCGCGTGCCCTCGCGGATGAGATGGTGGTGCACCGCCGCCGTGGCAAGCAGGCTCGGAATCGGCGCCCGCTCAGCGTCGTGCCCGCGGTCGGAGAGCACGAGGATCGTGAAGCCGGCGGCGATCGCCGCCGAGGCCTCCGCGCACAGCGCCTCGAGCGCCTGCTGCAGGCCGGGACCGCCGTCGGCCACCCGATAGGTCGTCCCGAGGGTCTTCGTTCGCAGGGATCCGATCGCCAACTGCTTGATCCGCTCGAGCTCGGCGTTGGTGAGCACCGGGCTCTCGAGCTCGAGCTGGTGACAGTGCTCGGGGGTCTCGTCGAACAGGTTCTGCTCCGAGCCGATCGCCGCCTTCAGCGACATCACCAGCTCCTCGCGAATCGAGTCGATGGGCGGGTTGGTCACCTGGGCGAAGAGCTGCTTGAAATAGTTGAAGAGCAGCTGCGGCCGATCGGAGAGCACCGCGAGCGGCGCGTCGTTGCCCATGGAGCCCACGGCTTCCTGCCCGTTGATGGCCATGGGCGTCATGAGAAACCGCAGGTCCTCCATCGTGTAGCCGTGCGCCTGCTGCCGCACCCGCAGCGTCGCGCGATCGCATGCGGGCGGCTCGCGATCGGGCGGTGCCGGGGGGACGTCCTCGAGCCGGACGAGGTTCGCCGACAGCCACGCGCGGTACGGCCGCCGGGCCGCCATGCTCTCCTTGATCTCCTCGTCGGAGACGATGCGCTTCTGCGCGGTATCGACGAGGAACATCCGTCCCGGCTGGAGTCGGTCCTTGTAGAGGACGTTCTCCGGCGGCACGTCGAGCACGCCCACTTCCGACGCCATCACCACGAAGCCGTCCTTGGTCACGACGTAGCGCGAGGGCCGAAGCCCGTTGCGGTCGAGCACCGCGCCGATGACGGTGCCATCGGTGAACGCGATCGAGGCCGGGCCGTCCCAGGGCTCCATGAGGCACGCGTGGTACTCGTAGAACGCGCGCTTGGTGTCGCTCATCTGCTCGTGCTTCTGCCACGCCTCCGGGATCATCATCATCACCGCGTGCGGCAACGACCGGCCGGTGTGGACGAGCAGCTCGAGGGCATTGTCGAACATCGCGGAGTCGCTCCCCGCGGGGTCGATGATCGGCGCGAGCTTCGCGATGTCCGCGCCGAAGAGCGGCGAGGCGAACTGCTTCTCCCGCGCGTGCATCCAGTTCACGTTGCCACGCAGCGTGTTGATCTCCCCGTTGTGGCCGAGGAAGCGGTACGGATGCGCCCGCTCCCACGACGGCATGGTATTGGTGCTGAAGCGCTGATGGATGAGGGCGAGCGCGCTCACCATCGATGGATCGGCGAGATCGCGATAGAACCGCGGGATCTGGTGGGAGATGAGCAGCCCCTTGTAGCACACCGTCCGTGTCGACAGCGTGCAGACGTAGAAGATCTCGTCGTCGGGCTTGCCCATCTCGGAGGCGGCGTGCTCGATGCGCTTGCGAATCACATAGAGCTTGCGCTCGAGGGTCTCCCGATCCCGGATGGCCGCCCCCGGGCCGACGAACACCTGCCGGATCTCGGGCATCACGCTGCGGGCGAGCCACCCGGACTGCGACTCGTCCACAGGCACCTGGCGCCAGCCCAGCAGCCGCTGGCCCTCCTCGGCGATGATCCGGGCGACCACGCCCTCCCACAGCCGCCGCCGCGCCGGATCGCGCGGCAGGAAGAGCATGCCGACCCCGTACTCGCCGGCGGCAGGCAGCGTGAATCCGAGCCGCGCGCTTTCCTTGACGAAGAACTCGTGCGGCACCTGCAACAGAATGCCGGCACCGTCGCCGGTCAGCGGATCACACCCGCAGGCGCCCCGATGAGTGAGGTTGTCGAGGACGGCGAGCGCCTTCTCGACGATGTCGTGGGAACGCTCACCCTTGATGTTGGCGACGAAGCCGACCCCGCACGCGTCGCGCTCGAGCTCCGGCCGGTAGAGCCCGCGGCGGGCGGCGTCGGCGAACGCCGCGCGTCGCCTCCGGATGACGTCGTTCACGGCGAGCCGGTCCGCCGCATCCCGGTGCGCGTCCATCACGCCGCCCTCGGGCGCATGCGCGTCCCGTTGCGCCGCCCGCGTCGTCGCGGCGCAGCGGCGTCGACGCCGTCCAGCGCCACCTGCTGCCGCTCGGTGTGCGTCGACAGGACCACCATCGTCTCCGTGCGCGCCACGCCCTCGATGGAGCGCACCCGGCTGATGAGCTGCTCGAGCGTCTCGGTGTTGCGGGTCTTCACCTTGAGCAGCAGCGTGTGGACGCCGGTCACGTGGTGGCACTCGAGCACGTCGTCGAGCCGCTCGACCTGCACCTCGAAGGCCGTGATCAGCTTCGGATGGCTGATCGACACGCCGATGAAGGCCGTCACGTCGAGCCCGACCCGGCGCGCATCGAGCACGGCGTGGTAGCCGCAGATCACGCCACCCTCCTCGAGCTTGCGGATGCGCTCGATCACGGAAGGCGCCGACAGGTTGACGACGGCGCCGATTTTGGCCAGCGACAGCTTGCAGTCGTCCTGGAGCAACCGCAGAATGCGCCGATCGATGTCGTCGAGTTCGTCTAATTTCATTAGGTAAAATATCCTCTTCTCCTAATCTTATAACGTGGCGGCTCGACGGCTGTCAACGCGCCGCGGCGTTTCGCCCGCGCGGCTCTCGCGTGCGGCTTCGCCGTGGCCGCGGCTCTGCCGCGCAGCTTGGCCGCGGCTGCGACTCTACCGCAGGGTTGGCCGGGGCCGCGGGATCTAGTGTCTTGCCGGCCGCGGTTCTGCCCTTGCCCAACCCGCGCGGCCACGGTACAAGCGCCGAAACCGAAGCTGTGGCCGCGCGGGCATCTCTTGGTCCGCCGCCCGCCACGACGCGCGGTCGGCTCGCCACTCCATGTCGAAGCGCAGAACCACACGGGCGACGCACGCCCCCGACGCCGGGTCGACCCGGCGGCAGACAGCCGCGGGGCAACAACCTCGAGAGACGCGACAGGCCGCAGCGACCCGCACGGCCGGCGGGGACGGCGCGGCGGGACCCGCGGACGACCCCGGCGGGAACGGCGCACGCGCGCCGGTGCACCTGACCGACGTCATCCTGCGTGACGCCCATCAGTCGCTGCTCGCCACCCGCATGCGCACCGAGGACATGCTCCCGGTGGCCGAGAAGCTCGACGCGGTCGGCTATCACGCGCTCGAGGTCTGGGGTGGCGCCACCTTCGATACCGCCATGCGCTTCCTCTACGAGGACCCGTGGCTGCGCCTGCGCGAGCTCAAGAAGCGCATCCGCAAGACGCCGCTCCAGATGTTGCTGCGCGGCCAGAACGTCGTCGGCTACCGCCACTATGCCGACGACGTGGTGCGCGCGTTCTGCGCCAAGAGCGTGGAGAACGGCGTCGACATCTTCCGCATCTTCGACGCGCTCAACGATCTGCGTAACCTCGAGACCGCCTTTCGCGCGGTACAGGCGGCCGGCGGGCACGTGCAGGGAACCATCTCGTACACCGTGAGCCCGGTGCACACGGTGGATGCGTTCGCCGCACTCGCCCGCGACATGCAAGGCATGGGGGCGGATTCGCTGTGCATCAAGGACATGGCCGGCCTGCTGTCCCCGGTGATGGCCGCGGTGCTCGTCCGACGCCTCAAGACGGAAACGCGCCTTCCGGTCTATCTCCATTGCCACTCCACCAGCGGCATGGCGGACATGGCCCTCATCAAGGCCATCGACGCCGGCGCGGACGGCGTGGACGTCGCCTTGAGCCCGCTCGCCCAGGGGACCTCTCACCCGCCCACCGAAAGCCTCGCCGCCACGTTGAAGGAGACCGAGCGCGATCCGCGGCTCGACCTCGCGCTGTTGATCGAGCTGTCCGACTATTTCCGCCGGGTCCGCAAGCGGTACTGGAAATACGAGAGCCACCTGATCGGGGTCGATGCCGGCGTGCTGGTGCACCAGGTGCCGGGCGGCATGCTGTCGAACCTGGTGTCGCAGCTCCGCGAGCAGGGCGCCGCCGACAAGCTCGACCACGTGCTCGCCGAGAACGCCCGCGTGCGCGGGGATCTCGGCTATCCGCCCCTGGTGACGCCCACGAGCCAGATCGTCGGCACCCAGGCGGTGATCAACGTGCTGCAGGGGGCGCGGTACAAGCTCGTGACCAAAGAGGTGCAGAACTACGTGCTCGGCCTCTACGGGCGCTCGCCGGGGACGATCGACCCCGACCTGCGGCGCCAGATCATCGGCGAACGCGCGCCCATCGATCACCGCCCCGCCGACGATCTCGAGCCGGAGCTGGAAAAGGCCCGGAAAGAGATCGGGGACCTGGCGGAGAGCGAAGAGGACGTCCTCAGCTACGTGATGTTTCCCCAGGTGGCCCGCACCTTCTTCGAGTGGCGCCGTGCCGGCGCAGGCGCCGACCCGGCCCTGGTCGCGGCGGTGGCCGCGGCCCTGGCGGCCGAGCCGGCGCATCATCACCCGGCCGAGGGCCACGGACACAGCCACGAGCATGGGCACGGCCACGGGCATGGCCACGGGCACGGATCCTCATCGTGGAAGACCGCGGGACGGATCGCCCAGATCCTGACCCGTTGGTAGCGCGGCGTGAAGATCACCATCGGCGGCCGCGAGTTCGAGGTGACGCCGGCCGGAGACCGCGTGACGGTCAACGGCAAGGAGCACGTCGTGTCCATCACGTGGAGCGACGGTGTGCCGATCGTCTCGGTCGACGGCCTGCCGTTTCGTGTCGAGCTGCCCGAGGAGCGCGGGGCGGACATGACCGTGATGGTGGACTACCGCCCGATCGCCCTGAAGGTATCGGGCGGCGCCGGTCCGGCGCGTCCGGCGCGCCGTGTGAGGGCCGCCACCGCGCCGCAGCGCCCGGCACCGGCCGGCGCGGGCACGGTCACGGCGACCATGACCGGCGAGATCGTCGAGGTGCGGGTCAAGGCTGGAGACCGCGTGGCCGTGGGGCACGTGCTGGCGATCCTGGAAGCGATGAAGATGCGCAACGAGGTGAGCGCACCCGTTGCCGGCACCGTCGATGCGGTCAAGGTGACCCCCGGCTCGCGCGTGAGCCAGGGAGACGTGCTCGTGATACTCAAGGAAGACTAGCGTGGGCGTCCGGGGACCGGAAGCGGAGGGCGACCGATGACACATCCCGATCTGCGCCAGCAGCTGCTCCGGGGCCTCAAGGGGGAGTTCCTCGCCGCCCTCGATCCGGATGAGCGCGCCGTCATCGAAGCGTCGATGGGAGAGATGGGCAACAAGCCGGAAGCCGTGAAGCTCGGCTGGCTGAAGATGCGGACGAAGGAAACCTGGACCAAGCAACGGTACACCCGAAGCTTCAACCGCGCCGTCGAGAAGCTGCGGCGCATGGTGGAGACACACGAGGGCAAGGAGGACGGTGAGTAGAGGACCAGCCGTCGCCTTCACGGGCCGCTTTGCAGCGATCGTCGTCAGGGGCCGCGGCGCGGCCCTGCTACTCGGCATCCTGCTGCTCGGCGCCCACTGTGGTGGCGACGAGGGCCCGTCGGAGATGAGTGCCGCCACGCCACCCACGCGCGTCCTCCAGCCGCCCGGGTCGCCGCCCCAGCCAGCCGAGCTCGCGCGATCGCTCCTCGAAGCGGTCGAGGCCAAAGGCGCGGACTACCGTCCACGAACGCGCCATTTCAATGCCGACGGTACGGCGCGGTACGTGAACCGTCTGATACTCGAGCCGAGCCCGTACCTGCTCCAGCACGCGCACAATCCCGTCGACTGGCATCCGTGGGGCGAGGAGGCGTTCGCGCGCGCACGGCGGGAAGGCAAGCCGGTGCTGCTGAGCGTCGGCTACGCCACGTGCCACTGGTGTCACGTGATGGAGGAGGAATCGTTCGAGGACGAGGAGATCGCCCGGCTCATGAACGAGCACTACGTCGCCATCAAGGTGGACCGCGAGCAGCGTCCGGACGTCGACGCGGTCTACATGGCGGCGGTGCAACGGCTGACGGGACGGGGCGGCTGGCCCATGACGGTCTGGCTCACGGCCGACCGCCAGCCCTTCTACGCCGGCACCTATTTCCCGCCCCGCGCGGGCGTCCGCGGCGCTCGCACGGGATTCGACCAGCTGCTGGTCGGCCTGGCTGAGCGGTTTCAGGCCGAGCCGGCCAAGATACTCGATGCGGCCGCCGATCTCACCGGACGCCTGCAGGCCGCCCTCGCGCCTGCCCCCAGCGGCAGCCTGCCGACGGCGGCGCCGCTGCACGCGGCCTACGCGTCGCTGCGCGACGGCTTCGACGATCCCTACGGGGGCTTCGGCGGCGCGCCGAAGTTCCCGCGCACCGTCACGCTGGAGTTCCTCCTCCGCTATCACCGGCGTACCGGCGAGGCGCGAGCCCGCGACATGGTCGTGCAGACCCTCGACCGCATGGCGAACGGCGGTATCTACGACCACGTCGGCGGCGGCTTCCACCGCTACGCCACCGACCGCGCCTGGCTCGTTCCGCACTTCGAGAAGATGCTCTACGACAACGCCCTGATCACGGTGGCGTACCTGGAGGCCTACCAGACGACGGGGCGCGAGGACTTCGCGGCGGTGGCCCGTGACATCCTCCGCTACGTCCGGCGGGAGATGACGGCGCCGGAGGGAGGCTTCTACTCGGCGACCGATGCCGACAGCGAAGGAGAAGAAGGACGGTTCTTCGTGTGGACGCCCGCCGAGCTGGCGGACGCACTGGGCCCCGAGCGCGCGCGGATCGTCGCCGCGTACTACGACGTCACGGACGCGGGTAATTTCGAGGGCGCGAGCATCCTGCACGTCCCGCAGCCGCCCACCGCCGTCGCCGCGACGCTGGGCATGTCGGTCGATGACCTGCTGTCGACCGTCCGCGGCGCGCGCGACGATCTCTACCGGGCGCGCGCGCGCCGCGTCCCGCCGCTCACCGACCGGAAGATCCAGGCCTCCTGGAACGGCCTCATGATCTCCGCCTTCGCGCGCGCCGCCCAGATCCTGGACGGCCCGGCCGACGAACGCGAGGCCCACGTCGCCGCCGCGACCGGCGCCGCGGAGTTCATCCTCTCACACATGCGGGTCGACGGCCGGCTCCGTCACGGGTGGTTCCAGGGCCGGCCGACCGCGGAAGGCTTCCTCGACGACTACGCCTTCGTCGGCGCCGGTTGTCTGGATCTCTTCGAAGCCACGGGGGACCCGCGCTGGCTCGATGAGGCGATCGAGCTCCACCAGACGCTCGAGGAGCACCACTGGGATCGCCAGGACGGGGCGTACTTCACTACCGCCAGTGATGCCGAACCGCTCCTCGCGCGCGAGAAGCCCGACTACGACGGCGCGGAGCCGTCAGGGAATTCGGTGGCGCTCCTCAACGTGCTGCGCTTGCACGAGCTGACCACGAACGACCACTATCGTCGCCTCGCCGAGGACGGGCTGCGCGCGCTGGGCGGCTCGGTTGCGGCCGCGCCCGTCGCAGTGCCGAAGCTTCTTGCCGCGCTCGATTTTCAGCTCGATCGGCCGAAGACGGTGGTCGTCGTCGAACCCGAGGACGGCGCTGGCGCGGACGCGATCCTGCGCGTCCTCGCCCGGACCTTCGTGCCGAACCGGGCGCTGGCGATCGTCCCGACGGGGACGGCCCAGCGCCGCCTGGCGGCAGTCGTTCCTCTGGTCAGCGACAAGATCGTGCAGGGAGGACGGGCGACCGCGTACGTGTGCGAGAACCGCGTCTGTGCGGTACCGACATCGGATCCGGAGGTGCTTGCACGCCAGCTTTCTAGCACGCTTCCCCTACCCCAGTCCTGATCTCGCCTCGTTCTCATCGCCCGCCACCTCTCCACCGCTCCCACCCCCTCGCGTCACGCGCGTCAACGGCCGCGCCGCCGCCGCGCTCTGGAACCCCCACGACCGCCACTCCGCCCGCGAGCCTTGTTCAAGCGCTCCTGCAGTGCTTCGGCGACGAACTCCATCACGCTGGTTCCCTGCTCCACACAGTGCAACTTGATAGCACGGTGAAGCCGGGACGGGATGCGAGTTGCTAGCTGAATTAGTTCTTCATCGCCGCGTGGCATAGGCACCCCCATAAACGTTCCTAACAGGTTAGTAAGGCTGTCCTGCAACAGGGCGACACTAATTGCACACTTTGCTAATGGACAGCAACCCGAACGACGCCCGTTGCAGTCATGGTGCGCGCGGTGTCGGCGGCGCGCCGGCTCGGCCGCGACGCCGCGCCCCGCGGCTGCTTCGCGCGCGGTGCCCGAGCGCGGACACGGCGGGGGCGCGCGGCGCAGCGGAAGAGCGCGAACGACCTCGTCAGGCCCGAAGGCGGCGCGGCTCAGCGCGGGGGAGCGAGCGGTGTACGTATGGAGGCTTGCAATCTTGCAATCCTGCAACTTTCATCTACGTTCCGCCGTTGCCGTTGCCATGACCTGCGATCGGTCGACGCATGACAAAACCTGCCCGGCGAGCGGATTACGCTCCGCACACCTCGCAAGCGCCATGGCACAATCCTTGCACACCTTAGATACAGAAGACACAGGATCTCACCCGAAGAAACTCGAACCGCCGCTCCCCTGTCTCCACGGAACGCACCGGAAAGGCGACCCTCATTCCGCGCCGGGTGTGGTGCTGGGCCCACAGCGTCCGAGTCCGATCGCTGCGGCAATACGCTCCCAGCTCACCACGTCCATCTCGTCGGGCTCGTCGCTCCCGCAGCCGTCGCAGGCCGCCAGGAATCCGCTTGGAAACCCCGGCAGGGGATCTTGCACGATCTCGATCCCGTCGGTGGCATTCGTGAACTCTCCGCGTCCGTCTTCCAGCTCGAAGGTCGCCCGATGCTCGAGCGTGATGCGGTCGAAAACCTCGAACTGCGTTCTTTTCTTGTGCTGATCGGCGATGACCAGGTAGCCCCCTCCAGTGCCGCAGGCATAGATCGCCATCCCCTCCGCATCCTTTGCCAGTACCCCGCCACCGAACTCCCGTAGTACCGTCCCGGCAGGATCGAAAACGCCCACCCCGCGTGTCGCCTCCCTCTCCCCTCGCGCCACGAAGATGCGCTGATGGTGGTCGTCCGCCAGCACCGGCTCGATCCCTGCGCCGAAGCCCGTGGAAAATGTCCGCACCGCCGCCCCGGAGTCGAGCTCGTACACGTGCACCGAGGCATCCGCACTGTCGGTCACGTACACGTGCCGCTCGCCCGAGGGGAGGGTCAGCACGTCAATGCCGTGGGCATCCACCGTGTCACGGGCGAACGTACGGACCAGGGCCAGGTCGGGAATGTGATGCACCTTCACGCCGCCTGGGGGAATCCCGGCAACTCCGGGTGCCCGGTCCGTCGTCAGCAATAGGTCGCCCTCGACCACACAGTTGTTGGGCCGCCCGAAGCCGCCGATCGTGGTCACCAGCCCGCCGGTGATGACGTTGAAGACCTCGACCAGGCCCGAATCCTTGGTGGTGACGAACAGGAGGCTGGCCGCCGGGTCCCGGGGATCCGGCCAGAAGCAGGCATCATCGACGTTCTTTCCCGGGCCGTCGAGCTCGCGGTCGATGGGCATGACGCGCGTGGGCGGCGGACCCGCGGAGGGTCCGCCCATGCACCGTGTCACCAGCACCAGAACGGCGGCCACACAAAGGCCACGGAGCACCCCGAGGATGAGGACGTGACCCGTCACTAGAGAAGAGTAGCCGGCCGATCACTGCAGGTCGAGCATCAGCACCGGCCCGCTGGCTCCGCTCTCGCGGCTGCGGTAGACGACCGAGTCGTTCACCGTCCCCACCACGGCGAAGACATAGGTCCCATCGCCACTGACCGCATCGCTGACGTCGAACTCCACCACCGCCCCCGGGGCGACCGCCCCAACCGTGTGCAGCCCCGGCCCGTCGATCGCCGGGCGAGTCTGGTAGCTCACCAGTAGCTCCTCCCAGCCCGTATCCGTGATGGCATGAATGGTCCCGCCGGCCACGCTGCCCGCCGACGCCGAGGTGTCGGTACGCAGGCGGACGACCGCCCGCCTGGTCGCAGCACCCATCGTCCCGGTCACCCGGAAGCGCACGAAGGCCTGGATCGTCGGCCCGCTGCCGTTGACGATGAGATGCGTGCTGGCGCCGAAGCGGGAGGTCGGGGACGTCTCTACCACGAACGCGTCAGCGACGGCCCCAAACGTCAGCCCCTGCATGGAGGCCACCGTGAGCCGGACGGTTGCCGACCCCGGCTGGCCGCTCGCATCGAGCACCGCCGCGGTGATGACGTGGGTGCCAACCCGCAGGCTCGATGCCGTGAGGGTCGAGCCGACCCCCAAAGGCCCATCCCGATCCGAGGTCCAGGCGATCAGACCGCCAAGATCGCCGTCCTCGGCATCGGTGGCGGTTGCCTGGAGCATGACGGGCGTGCCGGCGGCAACCGTGATGCCGTCTGCCGGAGCGACGATCTGCACGGTGGGCGGCGCATCCGCCACAGTCACAGTCACCGTCGCCGTGACCCTCGCGCCACGTCCATCCGTCGCCTCGGCCGTGATGACGTGCGTTCCGAGTGACAGGACCACCGACCGCGTGCTGCCACTGCCGAGCGCTCCATCACGGTTCGAGGTCCAGAGGATCGCCGCGCCGAGGTCGCCGTCCTCGGCATCGGACGCCGTGGCCGCGAGCGCAACCATGCGCCCGGCCGGCAGCGTCGCCCCGTTGGCCGGCGTGAGAATGTGCACCGCCGGCCTCGCGTTCACGACCAATCTGACGGTCGCGCTCGCCGTGCCGCCGCCGTGGTCGGACACGCTGGCGGTGATCCGGTGCGTTCCCGGGCCGAGTGCGGTCGCCACCAGATCGCCGCCGGTACCGAGCGGGCCGCCGATATCGGAAGCCCACACGACGCTGCCGCTGAGATCCCCATCCTCCGGATCGGTGGCCAGCGCCCGCAGGCTCACGGCCGTGCCGGCTTGCACCAGGGTCCCATCCGCGGGCGCCGTGATGGCAATGGCGGGCGGCTGGTTCGCGCCCATCGGCGCCGACGACACCAGGAGGGCCGGCCCGTCGGCACCGCTCTCGCGGCTGCGGTAGACGACCGAGTCGTTCACCGTTCCCACCACGGCGAAGACGTAGGTCCCATCGCCACTGACCGCGTCGCTGACGTCGAACTCCACCACCGTGCCGGGTGCCACCGACCCGACCGCATCCAGCGCCGGCCCGTCGATCGCCGGGCGGGTCTGATAGCTCACCGACAGCTCTTGCCACCCCGTATCCGTGATGGCGTGGATCGTGCCGCCCGACACGCTTCCGGCTGACGCCGAGCCGTCCGTTCGCAGCCGCACGACCGCCCGTCTCGTCCCCTGTCCCATCGTCCCGGTCACTCGGAAGCGCACGAAGGCCTGGATCGTCGGCCCGCTGCCGTTGACGATCAGGTGGGCACTGCCGCCGAAGCGCGAGCTCGGCGCCGTCTGCACGACGAATGCATCGGCAATTGCGGCGAAGGTCAGCATCTCCGCCGGCCGCACCGTGACGCTCACCGTTGCCGTGCCCGCGTGACCGCCGTGATCCATCGCGCTGGCCGTGATCACGTGCGTGCCGGCGCCGAGCCCCGGTACCGTGAGGATGGCGCCCGCGCCGAGCGGTCCCTGGCGGCTCGACGTCCACTCGAGCGTGCCACTCACATCACCGTCCCTCGCGTCCGTCGCCGTGCCGAGCAGCAGCAACGTCGCTCCCTCCGTCAGGGTCGTGCCATCGGCGGGCTCGACGATGCTCACCACCGGCGGCGCGTCGACGATCGTCACCGTGATGACCCTCGTACCGACGGACCCGAGCGCGTCCTCGACGGACGCCGTCAGCACGTGCGTGCCCACGGACAATGCCACGGTCAGCCCCGCGCCGCTGCCGAGCGCTCCGTCGCGGTCGGAGCTCCACAGGATTGCCGCAGCGAGATCCCCGTCCTCGACGTCCGTCGCGCGTCCCACCAGCACGACCGCGTTGCCCTCGGTCACCATCGCCCCGTTCGCCGGCGCAAGGATGTCGACCAGCGGGGCCGCGTTGACGACCACGGTGACCGCGTCGCTCGCCAGGGTGCCACGGCTGTCCGTGACGTCGGCGGTGATCCGGTGCACCCCGGAGCGCAGCGTCGCAACGAGCAGATCCCCACCGGCACCGAGGGGCCCATCGAGGTCCGAGGCCCAGGCGATCGCGTGGTCGAGAACGCCATCCTCGACATCGCTGGCGGTGGCGCGGAGCCGCACCGCCTCGCCGGTGGCGACCACCGTCCCGTTACCCGGGCTGAGGATGGCGACCGTCGGCGGGCTGTCGACCCGCACCTGGACCTGCGCCTGCCCCACCGCCCCCTCCGCATCCGTCACCGCCGCGGTGACGACATGGAGACCCGCCCCGAGGACGGCGCTCACGCTCGCGCCGCTGCCGAGGCGACCTTGCCGATCCGACGACCAGGAGATGCCGCCGCTGAGGTCGCCTTGCTCGAGATCGAAGGCGGTGGCCCGGAGCGTGACCGTCGTATCCACGAGCACCGTCGTGCCGGACGCCGGCGCAACGACGGTCACCGTCGGCGCGGCGTTGTGGCGCAGCGCGAGCACCAGGAGCGGACCGCCCGATTGCGCCTGGCGGCTCCGGTAGCCGACCGCATCGTCGTTGGTCGTCACCACTGCGAAACCGTGCATGCCGGGGGCGTGTACGGCGGCAGTAACGTCGACCTCGACGACCTGATTGAGCGCCACCGCGCCGATGGTTCCGAGCGCCGGCCCGTCGATGGCCGGTCGGTTGTTGTACCGCGTCGCCGCTTCCGACCAGAGCGCATCGCTCACGCTGCGGACGGTGCCGCCGCTGACGCTCGCATCGGTCGTCGATGAGGTCGCGGTCAACCGCAGCCGCGCGCGGTCGATGGTGAACGGCGCCAGGTCGGGCACGCTGAATCGCGTGAGCACCTGGCGGATCGGCGAGCCGTCGGCACGCAGCGCGGGCTGCGTACCGAACACCGTATTGGGAGAGTCCTGGTCGACGTACGTGTCGGCGATGGCACCGATCGTGAGGGTCGCGCTCGCGACGTTGAGCGTGAGGTTCGTGCTCGCCGCGGCCCCGTGCGAGTCGACCACCCTGGCGGAGATCACGTGCGTGCCGGCCGACAGGCTCGGCACCATGATCGTCCCGCCGCTGCCGAGCGGTCCGCCGAGGCTCGATGTCCAGGCGACCTGCCCCGTGAGATCGCCGTCCTCCGGGTCGCTCGCGAGCGCCTGCAGCGCAACCGACCGGCCGGCAAGCAGCCTCGTGCCGTCGGCTGGCGCGGCGATGTGGACGCTCGGACGTGCGTTGACGACCAGCGTCACGTGAGCGTCGCCCACCAGCCCACCGCTGTCGGCAACGGTCGCCGTCACCCGGTGCACGCCGTGCCCGAGCCCACTCGTCGTGATCTCACCGCCAGTCCCGAGGACTCCGGCCAGATCGGAGGTCCACAGCAGCCCGGCCGTGAGGGAACCGTCCGTCGCATCCAGGGCCGTCGCCCGGAAGGTGACGCTCGAGCCTTCGGCGACGATCGCGCCGTTCACCGGCGCCGTGATCGTGACGACGGGCGGGCTCGGCATCACCAGCAGCGTACGCTCCGCCGACCCGAGGGCACCGTCGGAATCGCGCGCCGTCGCCCGGAGCACGTGCGCACCCTCCGAGAGGCGCCGCCGCAGCACGGGTCCGACACCGAGCGCGCCGTCGCGGTCGGACGACCAGGCGATCCGGTCGCCCACGTCGCCGTCGAAGTCGTCAATGGCGGTCGCCGCGAGATCCACCTCCGTGCCCGCCGGGACCGTGCTTCCCGACGGCGGCGTCGCGATCGCCACCACCGGCGCCTGATTCGCCGCGCGGACCAGCAGGCCGATGGCTGCCTGGTCGTCGAGGTTGTCACTGTCGGCGACGGTGGCCGTGATCGTATGCGCCCCTACGCTCAACCCGACGTGCAACTCCGCGCCGACGCCGAGGGCCCCGTCGCGGCTCGACGTCCACTCGAGCGCGCTGCCGAGGTCGCCGTCCTCGAGATCGGTGGCGCTGCCCCGCAGGCTCACCGGGAGCGCGTCGGCAAACAGCACCGTTCCCGCGGCCGGCGCCGTGATCGCAACCGACGGTGGGCTGAGCACGGTAACCGTGCGCGCGGCACTGCCGGCGAGCCCGCCGCGGTCGGTCACCCGCGCCGTGATCACGTGCGTTCCGGGCGCGAGCGTCGCCTGCACCGTCGCCCCGCTGCCGAGTCCGCCCTGGAGACTGGACGTCCAGCCGATCTGGGCGCTCACATTCCCGTCCTCGGTATCGGTAGCCGTCGCGGAGAACGTCAGCGGCGTGCCCTGCACCACGACCACGTCCGGGGCCGGCGTGACGATGTCCACGACCGGCGGCATGTTTGCGGCGAGCTCGATGACGAGTCGCGGCTGGCCGCTCGCGGCCTCGCGAGAGCGGTAGCCGACGGCCTTGTCCGAGCTGGTGACCAGAGCAAAGTCGTACGTCCCGGCCGCGGTCAGCGCGGCGCGTACGTCGAAGTCGATCACCGCGTTCGCCGGCGCGGCGCCGCGCGTCGACAGAACGGGGCCGTCGACGGTCGGACGGTTCGCATACGTCGTCGTCGTCTCCGACCAGGTGTGGTTGCTGGTGGTGCGGACGCTCCCCGCGGCCGTGCTGGCGTCGGAGCTCGTCGCTCCCACCGTAAGTCGCAGGTTGGCGGCGGCGATCCCGAACGGCGCAACATCCTCCATGATGAAGCGGAGAAACATCTGCCGCACGGGGGAGGCATCGGCCCTGAGCAACGGGTCCCTGCCGAGGGCCGTGTTCGGCCGATCCTGTTCCACGTAGGTGTCGGCGACCGGCGACAGCATGAGCGTCGGCGCGCGCACCGTGACCATGACGGCATCGCTCGCCTCGCCACCGGCGCCGTCCGTGACCGTCGCCCGGATCTCGTGCGTGCCTTCCGTGTGCAGCATCACCATCGGCGCGCCGCCAACGCCGAGCGCGCCCTCGCGGCTCGAGGTCCACACGAGGCCGGCCCCAAGGTTGCCGCTCTCCACATCGACGGCGACGGCGCCGAGGCTGAAGGCTCGCCCAGCGAGGATGGCGGCGCCGTCCCCCGGTCGGAGGATGGAAACGACCGGCTGCACGTTCACTACGACGTCGACCTCGGCCGCGCCCTCGAGGCCGCCGGCGTCGATTACCGTCGCGCGCAGGATGTGCACGCCGGTGCCGAGCAGCGTCGCCGTCACGGCCGGCCCGCTGCCGAGGAGGCCGTCCCGATCCGACGACCAGACGAGCGTGGCGGAGAGATCGCCGTCGGTGGCGTCGATGGCCGAGCCCCCGAGGGAGAGGGCATCGCCTTCCTGAACGACCGTGCCGTCCTGCGGCGTCGCGATCGTGACCACCGGAGGCGTCGGCAGGATGACGACCGCCAGCACAGCCGACCCGACGAGGCCCTGGTGGTCGGCGACGCTCGTCGTGATGACGTGCCGGCCCTCGCCGAGCGTGCGCGTCAGCGATGCGCCGGAGCCGAGCGGCCCACCCACGTCCGACGTCCACACGAGGCCGGCGGAGAGATCGCCGTCGTCTTCGTCGAGCGCGTGGCCGCTGAACGTCACTGCCGTTCCCGCGGGCACCGTCGCGCCGTCGGCCGGCGCGACGATGGACACCACCGGCGGCAGGTTGGGCAAGCGCACGAGAACGGAGATGTCGGCGCGGCCGCTGCGGCCGAGTGCGTCGGCGACCTCGCCGCTGAGGGTATGAGGCCCGATGCTCAGCAGCGTGGCCACGCTCGCGCCGACCCCGAGGGCGCCATCGCGGCTCGAGGTCCACGCGATCCGGCCGCTGATGGCGCCTTCCTCGGGATCGCTGGCCTCGCCAACCAGAAGAAGTGGCAGCTCGTCGGTGGTGACGACGGCTCCGTGGTGCGGCGCCGTGATGCGCACCGTCGGCCGGCCGTTCACGACCACCGTGCTGGTCGCCGTCCCCTGCTTGCCGCGGCTGTCGGTCGCCGTCGCCGTGATCGTGTGCGCTCCCGAGCGCAAGGTCGTCACCGTCACGCTCGCGCCCGTCCCGAGCGCCCCGCCCCGGTCCGACCGCCACGCGATGCTTCCCCCGAGATTCCCGTCCTCCGCATCGCTCGCCGTGCCCGTGAGCACCACCGCCGCCCCCGGCTCGAACTCGCTCCCGCCGGCCGGCCCTGTGATCGCGACCACCGGCCGCGCGTTGATCACGAGCGCGAGCGTCGCCGTCCCCTGCTTGCCGCGGCTGTCGGTTACCGTCGCCGTGATCGTGTGCGCTCCCGAGCGCAAGGTCGTCACCGTCACGCTCGCGCCCGTCCCGAGCGTTCCGTCCCGGTCCGACCGCCAGGCGATGCTCCCACCGAGATTTCCGTCCTCCGCGTCGCTCGCCGTGCCCCTGAGCACCACCGCCGCCCCCGGCTCGAACTCGCTCCCGCCCGCCGGCCCCGTGATCGCCACCACCGGCCGCGCGTTGATGACGAGCGTGCTCGTCGCCGTCCCCTGCTTGCCCCGGCTGTCGGTCACCGTCGCCGTGATCGTGTGCGTGCCCGAGCCGAGCGTCGTCACCGTCACGCTCGCCCCCGTCCCGAGCGCCCCGGCCCGGTCCGACCGCCACGCGATCGCGCCGCCGAGATTGCCATCCTCCGCGTCGCTCGCCGTGCCCGTCAGCACCACCGCCACCCCCGGCTCGAACTCGCTCCCGCCCGCCGGCCCCGTGATCGCCACCACCGGCCGCGCGTCGACCACGACGCTGACGGTCGCGGCGCCGGAGCGCCCGCTACCGTCAGTGACGGACGCGGTCAGCACGTGCGTCCCCGACGCCGTGAGCAGTGTCGTCGCGATCGCGCCGCCCGTGCCGAGGCTCCCGGCCCGGTCCGACGTCCAGGCGATCGCCGCCGTCAGGTTGCCGTCCTCCGGATCGGTCGCCGTCGCCGAGAGCTGCAAAGCCGCCCCCGGCATGATCTCCGTGCCGCTTGCCGGCGCGGCGATGACCACCGTCGGGCGCGCGTTCACGTTCACGCCGATCGAGCGGCTGACAGTGACCCCCGACGTGTCCGTCACCGTCGCCGTGATCGTGTGGAAGCCCGCGACCAGCGCGGGGACGGTCAACCTGGCTCCCCCGCCGAGGGGACCGGCAACGCTCGAGCTCCAGGCGACGGAGGCGCCGAGGTCACCATCCTCCGCGTCGGCGGCGAGTGCCTCGAGGACCGCCGGTTGGCCGGGATCGAGGAGCGCGCCGTTCGCGGGCGCGGTGATGGATAGCGTCGGTGCCGTGTTGACGAGCACGTGGACGCTCTCCGCGTCGCTGAGCCCGCTCGCGTCCTCGACGCTGGCGGTGATCCTGTGCAGGCCGGCGCGCAGCCCCGACGCCGTGACGCTGCCGCCCTGGCCGAGAAAGCCGTCGAGATCCGAGGTCCAGAGAATGCTCTCCGAGAGATCGCCTTCGTCGGCGTCGCTCGCCGATCCCGACAGGATCACCACCTCGCCGGGATGGATCATCGTCCCGGCGGGCGGCCCGAGAACCGTGACCGTCGGGCCGCTGCTGCCAAGCACCGTGAGAAGCAGCGTCGGCGGATTGAGATCGGCCTCACGGGCCTGATAGCGCACCTTGTTGGCGGAGCCGGTGACCAGCACGAAGTCGTAGCTGCCGGGCCCGGTGACGACGCCGCTGACGTCGAAGTCGACGGCGTCCTGCGCCTCGACGGCGCCCACGCTGCCGATGGGAGCACCGACCGGCGCCGGCCGCGTACGCCAGGTCACGCCGCTCTCCGTCCACCCTCCGGTGGCAGCGAAGAGCGCTCCGCCGTCGTCGCCGCCCGCCGTCGACGGGCTCGCCACCGTAAGGCGGAGCGTCGCATCCATGATCTCGAGGCCCGTCAGGTCAGGCACCTCGACGCGCACGACGATCTGGCTCTCGGCTGGCGGATCGCGCTCGAGCTCGAGCTCGAGACCGGCGCCGAAGTTCCGGTCCGGCAGCGAGCTCCGCACGAAGGCATCGGCGCTGGCCATGAAGCGCTCCACGCAGGGCGCCGTGTGGCAGTCCGGGGCGGCACTGTCGGGACAGATGTTGAGTCCCATCACGTCCGCGATGCGGTCCCAGCGGATGACGTCCATCTCGTCGGGCAGCGTGTCGCCGCAGCCGTCGCAGGCGGCGAAGAGGCCGTGCGGGAACCCGGGCAGCGGGGTCTGGAGGATGTCGATCCCGTCGGTGGCGTTGGTGATGTCGCCCGTGCCGTCGGCGAGCTTGAACGTGCCGAGGTGCTTGAGCGTCACGCGATCGAAGATCTCGAACTCGGCGACCGAGACGCGCTGATCGGACACCAGCAGGTAGCCCTCGTCGCCGCACCGATAGACGGCGATGCCTTCCACCTCGCCGGCGAACACCTGGCGGCCGAACTCGCCGACCTTCGTTCCCTGAGGGGTGAAGACGCCGATGCCCCGCACGCTCTCGTTCTCGCCGCGCGCGACGTAGATGCGCTCGTAGCGGTCATCGACGGCGATGGGCTCGATGCCCGCGCCGAAGCCCGTGGGAAAGGTCCGCAGCAGCGTCCCCGTGGGCAGGTCGTAGACATGGACCGCGGCGCCGACCTGATCCGTGACGAACACTTCCGTCCCACCGCCGGGGGCATCGAACACGTCGATGCCGTACGCCTCGTCCATGTCGGCGCCGAAGGTCCTGAGCTGCGTGAGATCCGGGATGCGATGCACCTTGACGTCGCTGAACTCGCGATCGGTGGTCAGCAGCAGGTTGCCGGAGACGGCGCAGTTGTTCGGGCGGACGAAGCCGGGGATGGTGCCGACCAGCTGCCCGGTCACCACGTTGAAGACCTCGACCATGCCCGAGCCCTTCTGGGTGGTGAAGATCAGGCTGCCGGCCGGATCGGTGGGATTCACCCAGAAGCACGGGTCGTCGACGTTCTTCCCCGGGCCGTCGAGCTCGAAGTCGAGCGGCGAGATCTGGGGATAGCTCGCCTCGAGGCGCAGGATTCCGCACACGACCAGCGCGAGGAGCCCGAGGGCTCCCGCGATCGCCGTTCTGACGCCGATCCGATGCCCGCGAAGAATGTGCCGAAGGCGATGGGTCATGCGGCTCGCATCACGTTTGCGTCGTTGCCGGCGTTCCACGCCGGAACTGACGTCGTGGTGCGAGCTCGATCGTCCGAGCGGATTCGTAGTGCTGCGATGCGCCAATCACCGGCGCGCGGCCGTCCCGAAGACGCGCCGGCCCTTCCGCCGCGGACGGCGGGCCTCGATGGCTCACATCGCGTCATCGTGCGTTTCGCTCCCGTCGGCGGTTTCCGGAGCGGCCCCCTGCCTCACTACCCGCCCAGTCATACCCGCCTCGATTGTAAGAGCTCCATCACAGGCAGTCCAGACAAAAACCGCCACAGCAGGCGCCATGGACATCGAGCACGCGTCCTCGCATGCCGTCATGCGTCGTTTGGCCTCGATCGCCATTCGCCGCTGGCAATCGGCGGCGTCGAATCCACCACCCGATCGGGCCATCAAACATCACGGCATCGGCATTTCGCGCCATCCGGCGCTCGGGCCACGCGGCGATCGCGAGCGTCAGTTGACGATCACCGTCACGGTGGCGCTGCCGATGAAGCCATGGCTGTCCGTCGCGGTCGCCGTGATGGTATGCGTGCCGCGGCTGAGGCTCGATCGGGTGAAGCTGCCGCCGACGCCGATCGCGCCGTCCCGGTTCGAGAACCAGCGGAGCTGCGACGTCAGGTTGGTGTCGAAATTGTCGGTCGCCGTGCCTGCGAACGGCACCGGTGCGCCGAACGCCACGCTGACGGTCCCGGCAGGCGCCGTGATCTGCACCGTCGGCGCCGCCGCGACCTGCACGCCGATGGTGATGGACGCCGTGCCCACCAGCCCCGCGGCGTCGGTCGCCCGGGCGGTGATCGTGTGCGTTCCCGTCGTCAGGTTCGACCGGGTGATGGTGCCGCCGGTGCCGAGCGCGCCGTCGCGGCTCGACGTCCACTGAATCGTCCCGGTAAGCGCGCCGTCGAGGGAATCGAGCGCCGTCCCGGTGAACGTGATCGCCTCTCCCGTCAGGAAGTTCCGGCCGTTGGTCGGTGCGGCGATAGTCACGACCGGCGCCACGTCCGTCTCCACGGTGATGGTGATGGTGCGGGTGCCGACCGCGCCCATGCTGTCGGTCACCGCCGCCGTGATCGTGTGCACGCCCTCGGACAGGCTGCCGGTGCTGAAGTTGGCGCCGGTGTGGAAGAGGCCGTCACGGTTCGAGGTCCACGTGAGGTTGCTGCTGACCACGCCGTCGGCGTAGCTGAGCGCGCTACCCGTGAAGCTGATCGAGCTACCGCGGGCGAACTTGGCGCCGTCGGCGGGCCGGGTGATGGTCACCACGGGCATGCCCTTCGGCTCGACCACGTTGTGGTAGTAGAAGTTCGTTCCCGGGCTTGACGCCGCCGCCACATACCCCGTGCTCGGGCTGACGCTCTGCTTCGAGCCCGTCGGGTTGTTGATGTCGCTGGCGCTCGTGCTCGCCATGAACGGCGTCCCTGGACCCGTCGGATCGGGGAACGCGATCGTGTCCATGTTGCTCGACTTCGTATAGATCGCCGTCGTGTTCAGCGAATAGAACACGTGCACCCGGCGCCGCACCTCGTCGAGGTAGCAGAGCGGCCGCGTCGGGTTCTGGGCGACCGTGCCGATGTGGTACATCGGCGCCCACGTCCCGGCTGCCGAGCGCACGATCAGGCCGATGAGCGTCTGGCTGGGATTGGTATAGCTCGTCTTCGCCGCGACGAAGAGCCTGCCGTCGGAGGCGAGCTTCATGTTGAAGTGATCGTCGGAGAAGCTGCCGGACGCGGTGATGCGCTCGAGGCGCCACGCCGCCGTGCTCGTGGGCGAGGCTCCGTCGGTGTGAATGGCGAAGTAGTTGTCGTGGTTAACCTGGTTGCTCCAGAACACGCCGATCGTGCCGTTGCGCATGTTGATGATGCCGGAGATGTCGTCGAACTTGACGTTGATGGACGCCGGGTCCTCATCGCTCACCGGCACCAGGAACGCCGGCGCCCACTGCGTATCGTTGCCGCCGAGCGTGTGGCTCACCCATACCTGATCGCTGAGGGTGAAGGCCGTCCACAGCATGCCGGTCGAGTCCTTGGCGATGGTCGCCGCCTCGGTCCCGCCCCCGGGCACGTTGGCCGGGAAGCCCGGATCGAGGACGTAGGTCTGCGCGTCGGCAAGATACGAGTAGCGCATCAGCCGGTTCTGTGCCGGTGTATCGCCGAAACGGGAGAGCACGTAGAGCTTGTTGCCGTCGAGCATCACGTCCTGCCGGCTGTTGGGCCGCTCGTCGACGAGCACGCCGGTGCTGATCCACGTCTGCGTCGGCAGGTCGAGGCGGTAGATCTGGAAGTCGGTGGCGATGCGGTTGTAGAGGGCCCCCCACCACGTGCCATCGGGCGTGTACCACAGCTTGCTCTCGGGCTTCGACGCCGTGAGGCGATTGTTTTCCGTGTCGATCTGCCCGAAGCTCATGCCCCGGAATCCAACGTTGGCGATCGTCACCGTGACGCTGATGCTGGCAGTGCCGACCTTGAGGCTCGAGTCCGTCACGCTGGCCGTGACCGTGTGCGTGCCGGGGCTGAGCGTGCCCGCGAAGGACGGCCCCGTCGCCAGGGCCCCGTCCCGGCTCGAGCTCCACTGGATGAACGACGTCAGGTCGCCGTCCTGAAGGTCGATGGCGCTACCCGAGAACACCACCGGCGTGCCGAAGGCCGAGCTGCTGCCATTGGCTGGCGCCGTGATCTCCACCAGCGGGGCGTCGCCGACCATGACGTGGATGCGGTCCGAGCCGGCGTTGCCATCGACGTCGTTGGCCGTGGCGGTGATGATGTGCGGGCCGGCCGGGAGCGTCAGGTTTGCCGGCGAGCCGATGGCGAGCGTGCCGCTGACGTTGGAGCGCCAGATGACCGCGACGCCGAGATCGCCGTCCTGCGCGTCGGCGGCCGTCGCCCGGAACTGCGTCGCCGTCCCGACCGGCAGCGTGGCGAAGTTGGCGGGCGCGGTGATGTCCACGATCGGCGCCGACCGCGCCGGTGGCGCCAGGAAGACGACGAGTCGCGGGCGACCGACGGACGCCTCGCGCGATTGGTAGATCGTGCCGTCGGTCGAGCCCGGAAGGATCGCGAAGCTGTAGGTGCCGTCGCCCGCCACCACCGGCGACACGTTGAAGTCCACCGTCTGCGACGGCGCCACCGCGCCCATCGTCGCGAGCGCGACGGCATCCGGCACCGGCCGGTTGTTGTGCGTGAGGGTCAGCTCACCCCACGTCGTGCTGGCCACGCGATGCATGCTGCCGCCGTGATCGCTCGCCGCCCCGGAGGCGGAGGCCACCTGGAGGCGAACGACGGCGCTCTGGATCGTCTGCCCGGCAAGGCCCGAGGCGGTGAAGCGCAGGTACGCGCGCTGCTCGGGGTTGCCGTCCACCCGGAGGCTCGTCACGGCGCCGAAATTCGCCGTCGGTATGTCAACGTCGCTATAGGTGTCGGCGACGGCGTCGAACGTGAGCGACGGCGCCTCGACCGTGATGCTGACGCTTGCCGAGCCGACGAAGCCCGCCGCGTCGGCCACCATCGCCGTCACCGTATGCGTCCCGGGCCGGTAGAGCGCCGTCGTGAACGACGCTCCGGAGCCGATCATGCCCTCGATGCTCGACACCCAGGACAGGTTCGCCGCCACGTTGCCGGTGGCGTCGTCGACGGCCGTCGCGGTGAAGGTGAGCGAGCTGCCCGCCACGATCGTCGTGCCCGCGGCAGGCTGCGTGATGGTCACCACCGGGGCGGCATTGGTCGACGTGACCGTGACGACCACGGCGATCTGCGCCGAGCCGGTGAGCCCCGTCGTCGCGTCGGTGGCCCGCGCCGTGATGACGTGCCGGCCGCGGATCAGGCTCGACGTGGAGAAGGACGCGCCGGTGCCGATGGCGCCGGAGATGCTCGACCGCCACTGCACGCTCGAGCCGAGATTGGTACCGTTGGCCGCCGTCGCCGTCGCCGTGAAGCTGACGGAGGAGCCGAGCAGGACCGTCGTCTCCGGTGCGGCCGCCGTGCTGCTCACCGGCGCCGTGATGCGGACCGTCGGCACCGCCGCCCCGACGACGATCGACGACGTGGCTGAGCCGACGAGGCCGTTGCTGTCCGTCACCTGCGCGGTGATGACGTGCGGGCCGTTGGCCAGCTGCCGCGCCGGCAGCGACGCGCCCGTGCCGAGCACACCCGCTACGTTCGACCTCCACGTGAGGCCGCTCGACAGGTTGCCGTCCTTGGCGTCGATGGCCGTCCCCTGGAACGCCACCAGGCCGGTGAAACCGCTGCCGTTTGCCGGCGCGACGATGGTGACCACCGGCGGCGCCGCCGTGACCACGATGTCGATCTGCGCGCCGCCGCTGAAGCCGTGGCTGTCGGTCGTCGTCGCCGTGATCCGGTGCGTGCCCACTCCCATGAGGCTCACCGGCACGCTCGCGCCGGTGCCGAGGGCGCCCTCACGATCCGAGGTCCAGACGATGCCCGCCGAGAGGTTGCCGTTCTCAACGTCGGTCGCGACGCCGGTGAGCGCCAGCGGCGTGCCCTCGCCGACCGTCGTACCGTTGGCGGGAGCGAGGATCGTCACCTCGGGTGGCGCCTGATCGATGAAGATCCGCACCGTCGCACTGCCCACGGTGCCGAGGCTGTTGGTGACGGTGGCGGTGATGCGGTGATCGCCTCGCGACAGCGTGCTGGTCGTACGTGAAGCGCCGCTCCCGAGCGCGCCGTTGCGACTCGACGACCACTGGATCGACGACGAGAGATTGCCGTCCAGATCGTCGGAGGCGGTGCCGCTGAGCGTGACCGAGAGCCCGGCCGGGAAGAAGGCGCCGTTCGCCGGCCCGCCGATCGTGACCACCGGCGGCCGGTCGATGACGTTGACGGTCACGGTCCTCGAGGCGCTGAGCCCGAAGCTGTCTTGGATGCTTGCCGTGATCGTGTGCGACCCACGGCTCAGCGCCACGGACAGGCTGCCGCCGGTGCCGAGGAAGCCGTCGCGGCTCGACCGCCAGGAGACGCTCCCCGTGAGGTTCCCGTCCTCCGCATCGCTGGCCGTGGCGACGAGCTGCACTCCCTGGTCGTCGAACACCGTGGCACCCGAGGCCGGGGACACGATGCTGATCTGGGGAATCTCATCGAGCTCCGGTGGGGCGAGCTCGATCACGAGCTGCGGGTGGCCGTCGGCGGACTCACGGCTCTTGTACTTGACGTTGTCGGTCGAGTCATTGAGGAGAGCGAACGTGTAGGTGCGGTCGCCGACGATGGCGGGCGTCACATCGAAGTCCACCGCTTCGTTCGCCTCTACGGGGAAAGCGATGGTATCGAGAACCGGGCCGTTGACGGTCGGGCGGTTGTTGTACGTGACCGCGTTCTCCACCCAACCGTTGTCCGTGAAGCTGCGCACGTTGCCGCCCGCCGTGCTGGCGCCGGTCGCCGAGACCGTGAGGCGCAGGTCGGCACCGTGGACGGCCAGGGGCCCGATGCCGCTCACGGCGAAGCGGAAAAAGCTCGACCGCACCTGTGGGCCGGCGTCGGCGAACAGCAGGTCGCCGAGACCGAAGTTCGTGCTCGGGAAGCCCTGGTCCACGTAGGCGTCGGCCGTGGGCCGGAAGACCAGCACGTCCATGCCGACGAAGAAGCTGACCTGGGCGGTGCCGACGCCGCCCCGGCTGTTGGTCGCGAGGGCAGTCACGGTGTGGAGGCCGAGCCGCAACGTGTCGGTGGTGAAGCTCTGCCCCATGCCGATCGGACCATCCACATTCGAGGTCCAGATGAGGCTCGCGCTCACCTCGCCCTCGGCGGCGTCGTCCGCGGTGGCGAAGAAGCTGATCGCCGTCGAGTCGAGATAGCCCGCATCGTCGATCGGGATGAGGATGCTCACCACCGGGATCGCGTGAACGATCAAGGTCACGCTGGCAGCGCCCTCGTCGCCGCGGCTGTCGAGCACCGCGGCCGTGATCAAATGCGTGCCCGGGCTCAGCGTCGTGCGCATGAAGGTCGCGCCGGTGCCGATGGGCCCGTCGATGTCCGACGTCCACTCGATCAGGTTGGTGATGTTGCCGTCCTCGAGGTCGACGGCGGTGGCGGTGAACGTCACCGCGTCGAGCTGGTTGACGTGGGTGCCGTTCGTCGGCGCGGCAATGGTGACGACGGGAGGCTCGTTGGGCTCCTTGACCTGGATGTCGACCTCGGCGAAGCGCACGACGCCGTCGCTGTCCGTCGCCGTCGCCGTGATGTGGTGCATCGCAATCGTGAGATTGTTGCGGGCGAAACTCGAGCCGGTGCCGATCACGCCGTCGACGTTCGATCTCCACACCAGCGACGCACCGATGTTGCCGTCGTCGGCGTCCATGGCGGTCGCCGCGAACGGGATCGTGTCCTCCCCGAACTCGAACGTCGAGCCGGTGGCGGGAGAGGTGATCGTCACCACCGGGGCGCTGGTGCCCGGCGGGATGCGGCGCACCGTCACGCTCAGCTGCCGCGTACCCGTCGCCCCGCCGGAGTCGGTGACCGACGCGGTGATCGTGTGCGTCCCCTGGCTGAGGTCGGTGCGAAAGAATCCCGAGGCGCTGCCGAGCGCCCCGTCGCGGCTGGAGGTCCAGCCGAGCCCCGCGGTGACATTGCCGTCCTCGGTGTCGAGCGCGCTGGCGGTGAACGTCACCGGGTTGCCGACGATCGTATCGAGGTTGCTCGGCGGCGAGGTGACGGTGACCACCGGCACATCGTTGATGATCTGGATGGTGATCTGCCGCGTCCCGGCCAGGTTGAGCGTGTCAACCGCGCGCGCCGTGATGACGTGCGTGCCGATGCTGAGGCTGCTGGTGGTGAAGCCGGCTCCCATTCCGAGCGCGCCGTCGCGGCTCGACGTCCACGTCATCGTGGCCGTGAGGGTGCCGTCCTCGGGATCCACGGCGCTGCCGCTGAAGGTCACCGGTGCCGCCATGTGAATGACCGCGCCGTTCGCCGGTGCCATGATGGTGACGACGGGTGGGTCGTTGACCTCGACCGTGATCGTCACCGTGGCCGTTCCCTGGAGGTTCCGGTTGTCGGCGATGCGCGCCGTGGCGGTGTGCGTCCCGACCGTGAGAGCGGTCGTCGAGATCACCCCGCCGGTACCGAGAGCGCCGTCGCGGCTCGAGGTCCAGGTAATGCTCGACGAGAGATCACCCTGCTCGGGATCCGTCGCGGTGGCGCTGAACGTCACCACGCGGCCCTGGACGAAGTTGCTCGACGGCGCCGGCGCGGTGATGGTGACCGTCGGTGGATCGTTGACCTCGACGACGAGCGTGATCTGCGCGCTGCCGACGAGCCCGCGGGTGTCGGTCGCCGCGGCCGTGATCGTGTGCGTGCCGAGGTGGAGGGACGACAGCGTCACGCTCGCGCCGGTGCCGATCGACCCATTGAGGCTCGAGTTCCATGCGATCTGGCCGCCGAGATCTCCGTCGCCGACGTCGGTGGCGGTCGCGGCGAGCGTTATTGGCTCGGTGACGAAGTGATGGGAGCCGTGGGCCGGCGCCGTGATCGTCACCATCGGCGTGCTCTCGAAGATCACCTGCACCGTCCGCTCGACGGTCGCGAGACTCGAGTCGGTGACCGCGGCGGTGATGACGTGCACGCCCGGCGTGAGGCCGGTCACCATGAGACTGCCACCCGTCCCGAGCGGGCCGCTGCGGTCGGACCTCCACTGGATGGCACTGGTGAGGCTGCCGTCCTCGGTGTCGGTAGCCGTGGCCGAGAGGGTGACCGAGGTGTTGGGGAGGACGACCGTTCCGGCCGGCGGCGCGGTGATCGCCAGCACCGGCAAGGCGTTATCCTTGAGGGTCAGAATGAGCTGGGGCTTCCCGGTCGTCGCCTCCTTGCTGCGGTAGCCGGCAACGTCGCTCGACGTCGTCTGGATGGCGAAGCTGTAGAGCCCGTCCGCACGCAGCCCTGCGGTCACGTTGAAGTCGACGACTGCGTTCGGCGCGATTGCGGTTTTCGTGTCGAGGGCAGTCCCGTCGATGGTCGGGCGGGTGTTCCAGGTCGTAGTGGCTTCGGGCCATGTCGTGTTGGTGATGCGATGCACCGTGCCGCCGTTGTCGCTGCCATCGCCGCTCCCGGAGTTGACCGTGAGACGGAGGATCGCTTGCTGGACGGCGAACGGCGGCACGCCGGTCACGGGGAAGCGCAGGAAGATTTGCCGCCGGGGCGAGGCATCGATGCGGACCACGGTATCGCTGCCATAGGCGGTCGTCGGCGTGCCGTCGTCGACGAACGTGTCGGCCTCGGGGAGGAACGTCAGCGTCTGTCCGCGGACCGTAACCGTCACGCTGGCGCTGGCTGACTCGCCGTCATGGTCCGTCACCGTTGCCGTGAGAACGTGCGCGCCGGTCGCCAGGGCCGATGTCGTTACGGTCGCGCCCGTCCCGAGCGCGCCGCTGCGGTCCGAGCGCCACTGGATGCCCGCCCCGAGATTGCCGTTCTCGACGTCGGTCGCGGTGCCGGAGAGCGTAACCACCGGCAGGACCGTGGCGCCGTTGGCGGGCGTGAGAATGGCGATTTGCGGCAGGACGTTCGGGGGCCGGACGACGACGGTGATCTGCGCCTGGCCGCTGAGCATGCCGCTGTCGACCACGCGGGCCGTGATCTGGTGCGTGCCGATCGTGAGCGCCGAGGTCGTGAAGCTCGCCCCGGTGCCGATCGTGCCGTCCTGACTCGACAGCCACGTGAGGCTCGCCGCCAGATTGCCGTCCGTCGCATCCGTCGCCGTCGCCGTGAAGGTCAACGGCCGCGCCGCGAAGATGGTCGTCCCGCCGGCCGGCGCCGTGATCGTGACCACGGGCGGCGTCGGCGTGATCGTCACCGTGATCTGCGCCTGGCCGGTCGCCCCGTTCG